>Ga0209536_100009217_pt1 | contig 14679 bp, 11 predicted proteins | sample DeeMarSeWOR28_12_FD_187461 | JGI IMG/M metagenome (GOLD analysis project Ga0209536, IMG submission 187461) | Marine sediment microbial communities from White Oak River estuary, North Carolina - WOR-2-8_12 (SPAdes) (version 2) | ecosystem: Environmental > Aquatic > Marine > Intertidal zone >...
GGGCCGGTTCGGAAAAACATGCCCAGCCGGAAGTTTCCTCGGCCACGTCCGAGACGGGTGGATACGATTTGCGATAGCGCTCGATCCATTTGCCGCGGGGCCCCGATTCCACTTCGTCCAGTGTCGAGGGCGGCATGTACCCCGGCTCGAGCAACCCTTCATCATAGGCGCGCCGCAGTTCGGGGAAAACCTGCAGCGCTTCAATGTCCGCGGCGGATGAGGCGAGATTGTTCCACACCTGGCTGAATTTCCGCTCGAGACCTTCGCGTGCCAGCCAAAGAAAATGCGCTTCCACCGTTTCGTGCGGCACTTCGGCCCAGGCGGCCAAAAGCGCCATTGCTTCCACCGCCTGCCCGCGGCAGTATTCGTTCGCCCGGCGGTTGAGGATGAGCGATTGAATGGGTTCGAAGTCGCCGTCAAAGGTCGATGCGAGAATTCTGCCTCCGTCCTGTACAACCGTATCGTCGCCGAGGTCGAAGGCGTTTTCTCCCGGCAGCGAAAGCCAGCGAATGATGAACGGATATGCGCGCGTTTCGCGCCATTTCGCGAGCAGATAAGTGGCATAGCTGAAGAGCATGCCTTCGCTTTCAGGTAGTCCGGTCGGGTTTGCCAGGCCGTGCTCGATTGCTTGGAGCAACGGTTCGACCAGTGCCGCTCTATGGGCGTCGGCGCTCTCCAGAGCTGCCAAGGGCTGTTTCCCGCCTTTCGTTGTCAATTCCGCCAGGATTTCTTTCGGAGACCGCGTAGGGGCCGGAGGAACGATCGGCTCGTGGGTGAAACGATCGATGCCCGCCCAGAACGGGCATTGCGGACATGACCGGCCCATTGGATAATCTACTCCCTCCTCGTGCGGGCAACCCGTAATGCGATCGTAGACCGCTGTTTCCTTCACGCCATACTGCTTGAAAAAGGCGGCTACTTCGGCACCAACGGCAGGATCGTTGCGGGCATCGCCTGTTTCGACAAACCATCGATAAAGCGCGGTTGCTTCCTCTTGTCCCGGTTTCCTGAATACGGCGGCCACCAGCTTGGTAGCACGAGTATTGTCAGGTCCATAAGCCATCAACGTGCCGATTGGATACCGAGGGGAATTTTTACGGGATGATTTCATTGTTCACGTTCCTTTTTAACCGGATCATCTCTAATCGGGAGCGTTCATACGGTTCGCGCCCGGCGTTCAAGGGACGATTGGAAAATTTGCAGGAGGTTATTGACGCCCTGTAAATCGAACTTCTCGGGATCGAATGCGCCGCCCACCCATTCGAGCGTTTCGGCATGTTCCGGATGCCGGTGATCGCGAATCGTTTTCAAAAAATCAGAATAGCCCCATACCCCGCCAACATCTTCCGGAGGACAAGCGCGCTGACCCTCCAAACATCGCGGGTAGCGCGCGCCCTTTTCGACCGGCAGGATTTCCTCGACAAAGATATCGTGTTCCCAACTATCGCCGAAATCATAAAGGTAGCTGAAACTACCTTTTACAGCCGGCGCGACTTGATTCAAACGCACGGAACGGTAGTCAATGACTGGGAGGAAATCATCCTCCGACGGTTCGGTGAAAGCCAGTTTCCCAACCTGGAACGAATGCAAATGCGAGTTTGTCCAACCCATGGCCAATTGGAGGACACCGTGCAAATGAGGCAGCAGAATGGTGTCGGCGACTTGAATCCTGCGCCAAATCGCGGGATCACTATCCCGTAGCGTAATCATAAGTTGATAAATCGAAGTGGCGGCAGCAACTCCTACAATGGCCGCCGGCCCATGTTTCCTTGTCGACGGCGGCGTCGGATCGCACAATTGCCGCATCAAGCTCTCGATCATCAGCGCTGAATCGTCGCGTCCGGTGTCCATCCAGTCTGCGCGCACGGGCTTTTTGATCGACTCCGGCTCCCACAAGTCGGGCGTCTGGATCTCTTTCAGCGGGTCCGGCGGCACGGGATGTCTGTATAATCCGATGGCGAGCAAATGCGAAGCCATGTCCCATTCGGAGACGCCCCACCGCGTGCGACGACGACGCTCCAGCGCGGCTTGAACGATTTGCTGATTGCGTGCGGCAATCGCCGTTTCATCGCGCGCCTCGCGCGACAGAAACTCGACGGAGTACAAACGCGCTTCGCCATCGAGCACGCGGACGATCAGTGCGTCCCCCGGTTTGGCGTGCAGCGATCTGAACCACTTCCAGAATTCCGGCGTACCGCGAGTCCCCCAGCAGCGCACTTCCCGCAAATGATCGAGCGGGAGGCGTATGGTCGCGCCGTCCGGCAATTTGAGATGGACCGGCTCGCGGTCATTGTATTTCTGAATGGTAAAGAAAGCGGGATAGAGCGCCTCGCGCAGTTCTTCGGGGTATTCAAGCGCCTCGCCCCGGCAATTCGCTTCCGACAGCGTGAGGCGTAGCACGGATCCATTGATCACGCGGTATTTCCATCCGTAGCGTCCATCACCGGTATTCACAATCAGACGGCTCTGGCTGATTGCATTGCGAATCGTTCCCTTCGGATTCCTGGTCGAGATAGGTACGAGTGCATGGACCCGACCCATAATTTCGGCAAAGGGGAGCGGTTCGTGCGATTCCCGTACCACCTGGTGCGTCAGTTCGATGTAGCTGATTTTCGTTGACGGCATGGACTCCTCCCTTCCGGATATCTCGAGTCTGTCTATCGGCCTATCTCGGCTTTCGCACCGGTCGTTTCTATTGCGTCCGGATGTCTCTTAGCCTGTCGCTGAATAATATACAATAAATGAAAGCCAAAATTCAGGGAAGATCCCCGAGCCGGCGAGAGGGCGCTTATGATTGTCATGGGCATTCCGTCGTGAATGGAGAGTCAATATCCGGCTGATAAGATCGTACTGCTGCGCCGCCTCCATCACCCAGTTGCGAAACGCGTTCCTAACACCCAGTCATAACCCTTCCGTAAGTCAATCAAACAGCTTATTTTTTGGGTGTTTTTTGTCAGATGGTAGGACGTAAACATCTGGTTAAAAACAGTATGCGCACGGATGAAATTCCACGTTTCTTTATTTGCTATCTCTTAATAGAATTGAAAAATTATTAGCGTATTGAGTGAGATTATTTAGAATAATGCATAAATATTAGGAGTATGCATAGGAACTGATAGGGGTAATGTTTACAGGGAAAGATTCAAAGCATCCAGCTATCACGAGCATGTGGGCGAGATGGAAGATCAAGGATCTTTCATCGATGGAAATAAGCAATAGGAGTCCCGAGCTCATGAATGAAATCATAAAAACATCGATAACCTATAACCTTCTTTGTCGCTACACAGCATTTATCGCAGTGGATACATCAGATAAAACAGCGGGTGATTATGGTATCACCGTGAAGGTTCCAGTGCCTGTGCCTGACGGGGTTAGGTACGAAACTACAGTACAGGATAAGTAACGCCGGGACGCCTGTATTCTTTCTGGGTCATAATCATTTATAAAGTAAGCTCTTATCAATGTGCACCTTTATCCTGAGTCCTAACAACCGGCTGAGAAAACCCCTGCCGCGGAAGGTCCTGAAACTCGATGATATCGAGGTAAAACTTTATATCGAAGACATATCTGCCTTAAAGCCAATCAGAATCCAAGCACCGGATGCAATTATTAATATCAGTTTCAGTAATTAGGTCTTACAATATTCCCCTGCTTATTTGAGCCGTATTCATTACAGAAAAGTGAGAGTTTTTCCATTCGGATGAATGTCCAATGAACGACCATATCCAGAACCTGATTGAATTATTGCGCAGCGGTAATTATGACGATCCTTCCGAGAAAATTGGATTGCTTGCGGCTGCATTGAGAGAAAACGGCGGAGCTGAGTCAGACGTCATTGTTATGCTTTTGAAAGCGGAGCAGGTCCCCCTGCGTTTGGCCGCGTTGGACGCGGCGAAAGACCGGGATGAATCAAACATACTTGAAGCTGTCAGGGATCTCGTCAAGGATACGGATTTAAGAATTCGGCAAAAGATAGTTTAGATTATTCCCACCCTGCCGCCGGGAGATTTCGATTCCGAATTAAGAATGTTGGCAGGGGACAGGGAATATGCGGTACGTTTGGCCGCCATACGATCAACGGAAGGAAAGATTGAATTTATTGATTTGCAGAAAAAACTGCTTGCGAGCGATCCCTCGTATGATATCCGCTTGGCGGCGGCCGAGGTCCTCGGCGCCCAGGAATCTCCGGAGGTTTATGAAAGTTTCTTAACGGCGCTTTCAGAAGACTATAATGTGGATGTTCAGAAAAAATGTGCAGATTGGATTGAGCAGAAATTGGCTCAGGGAGTTGCCGACATCGGGATTCCGAGCAGCAATCCCGTGCTCATGAAGGCGCTAAAAGCGCTGAAACGGATTGGTTCCAACCAATTCTCCAGGTTGTCTGAATACCTCGCGTCCAGTACCGCCGAACAGGTTAACGTTGCAGAACTGTCGAAATTTGGCGTCGACCTTACCTCTTTAGCTGAAAAATCGCTTCTTCCTCGAGGATATTTTCTTGAGGAAAAAGTACAGGTCGTAAAAAAATTCATTGTCTCTCCCAACGCCCGTTCCGTCGTCCTGTTGGGAGATCCGGGGACCGGGAAGACTGCCGTTGTAAATGAACTTGTCTATGAATTGATGAAACCGGAGAACGGCCGATGGCGCGTCATACGTGTGGCTCCTTCCGATTTCCTCTCCGGAACGAAATTCCTTGGAGAGTGGGAAACCAAGCTTCAGGACCTGATTCAACTTGCCGCAAAACCCAGGCGGGTCCTGATCTATATCCCCAATATCAGCGAGATCGCATCGATTGGACGATCCAGTGTAACTGATAACAATGTTGCGACCGCACTTTCTCCGCATATTGAAGACGGTTCCATCCGTGTTCTTGGAGAAAGTTCCCTGGAGGAGTTTCAAAGGGGATTTGGCCGTGAGTCGTCTCTGCAGCAGATCTATGAAAGAATTCTGCTTTCCGAAGCCGATCCTGCTCAGACAATTTCCATCCTGAGAGAAATTTGTGAGGAAACGGGATTACGGATTTCCGAAAAGGTATTGGATCAGGTCCTTGAACTGAGCGATTCATTTCTGGGAAATATCCGCAGACCCGGCAATGCCGCCGGCCTTTTAAGGAAATTGGCAGCCGACGGGAAAGAGCAGCCGGCACAGACGGAACTGCGGGACATTCTGGATGTAATTACGCAATCAACGGGTCTTCCGGCGGATCTACTGGACGACAGTATCCCGATGGATATCCATAATGTACGGGAATTTTTCGAAAAGCGTGTCATGGGTCAACCGGAAGCGGTTGATGCAATTCTGGACCTGGTTGTACTCATCAAAGCAGGATTAACCGATCCCAAAAAACCGATGGGCGTTCTCTTGTTTGCCGGCCCGACAGGCGTGGGGAAAACGGAACTGGCGCGATCCCTGGCGGAGTTTATCTTTGGCGATGCCGGTCGTCTCCGGCGCTTTGACATGAGCGAGTTCGCGGCCAATGATGGGTTTGAGCGGCTGATCGGAACGGCCGCTAAAAATGGGATTCTGACCGATACCATACGCCAACACCCCTTTTCGGTTGTATTATTTGATGAAATCGAAAAATCTCATGTCAATGTATTCGATATTTGCCTGCAGATATTCGATGCAGGTCGGCTGACGGACGGCCAGGGCCGAACGGTGGATTTCCGGCGAACAATTGTCATTCTTACTACCAATATCGGCTCACGATCATCCGTTATTCCTCCCCCGGGATTCAATCCGGCTTCTTTTAATACAACGCTTACTTCCGACAGGGAGAAAACGAACAGAGAATTGTTCCGGTTTTTCCGTCCGGAATTTATTAACCGGATAGACCGTATTATCAATTTTCGTCCTCTTTCGCTGGAAGTGGCAGAAAGCATAGCTCAAAAGGAGGTCGACACCGTACTTCAAAGAAGCGGTCTCACACGCCGCAAGATTGTTGTTGATATCAATCCTTCGGCACTCTCTTTCCTCGTGAAGGAGGGTTATTCTCCACATCTCGGCGCAAGACCGCTGAAACGCGCAGTGGAAAGACATGCACTGCTTCCTATTGCCAGGGCTATCGCCGAAGGCCGGGTCCGGGAAGAGTCGGTGCTGCACCTGTTTCAGAATGGTGAAAAGCTGGAGGTAAAAGCACCGGTAGAGCGGGGAATACGGCCTGTATCCGGGAAAAGCAACAAGGCCGACTCCCTGAAACAAATCTCCTTTGAGCTTATCGAGCGACTGCCCGACCTGGATCTACAGGTCAGGCCGCTGGTTGAACAAAAAACCGGTCTTCTGGCCCAGACGCAGGATCCTGACTTCTACCAGGATACGGAAAGACGAAGACAAACATTCGATAAAATACACAAACTGGACCAGTTTCTGGCTTTCTACAGCAATTTACAGAACGAGCTTACGGGTCTCCATAATAGACTGTTCGGCGGCACAGTACCCGGTGACCGCATTCCGGCTTTAAGGGAGCAGCTCCATCGACTGGAAAAACAGTTCAAACGGATACAGTTCATAGCGAGCAGCAGAGATATACGGGATCTGGGCGATGCGCTGGTGTGCATAACACTGGTTGACCGAACCGGTAAGGCACAAAATGCAATCCCGCAAATGGCTCAAATGTATGCTTCCTATACTAAAAAATTGCAGATAGACAGCGACATACTCGCAGAGTTTTACAGCGACAGGGAAGACCGTGTGTTTATACATATCTGCGGGCTGGGCGCCTTCTCTCTGATGAAAAACGAAAGCGGACTACATCGGTTTGAGAATCGTTACCGGGAAAAGACAACCCGAAATTACAAAGAAAAGATAAAAAGCAACCGGGAGATAATCCGTGTCGACGTTGTTCCATTTTATAAGGATCCGGACCCGGATTTTCTCAAGCAGGTCAAAACAAAAACGAATTCGATAAGACCGGCAAAATCAAGGCTGGTGAAAAAGGCGCGATGGGATATGTCACTCTTTCATGAACCTTCGGTTCGATCCGTCAACGGATGGACGCATGGGGACAGAACGGAAGCTTCAGAACGGATGCAAAGCATACTGTATGCCCTCGTACATACGGATATCGATCCGGACAGTGCTACAATTGTGCGAAGCTATGGTTTCGGTGTTGCGCCCAAAATTAAAGACTATTTAACAGGGAAAAGTACTACCAGAGTGGATCAGGTTCTGAAAGGCAATATGGACTTATTAATGGATTGATCACATTTATTACTTTAATCAGAACTATAATTTAGCCTCGAATCCTGCTTCCTCCGCCATCCTTTGCATGCAGGGCGAAGCATGGCGCCCGGCGTAGTTCACCGTAGCGAAGCGGAGGCGAACGAAGACGGGCAGAATCCTGTTCCTATACAGTCCATTCCGGAGACATAGGTAACACTTTATTCCGGAATATTCTGTAACCTATGTGTCGGGAAGCTCAAAACCAATATTTATCACACGTCGGGCGGTGTGAAATCCGAAGGTCCGACGATGCTGACATTCATTCCGAACAGTGCGTCTTCAATCGCATTTGTATGATTGCCGGCGATCATAATCAGATGGGCACCCGGAATGTTTTGAAGGAAATGGTCTGCATCTTTTATTTTCACATCCATTGTATTTGCGCAAACATCGAGTGTGATGCTGTTCTTTGATGAAGAGCGTTCCGTATCCTTCGCTTGACCCAGAATTCGGCCGGGCCACGATACAAAGCTTTTCAAATCCCTGGTGAACGCACCCGCAACAACTTCCATGCCCAATGTAAATTCAACCTCCGGCACGACCCCTCTTCCGAACCCATGATAGTCGTGAAGTCTGTATCCCACCGGTGCAGCATTCGAGCCATGCAGTTTTAATGGTGCAGTACAGTGACTGAGTAAAATTGTGGACTCCTGCACATTCACTGAATTCACGTTGCACATGAAGGCGGGCTTCCGGCTGATTTCCTGCAAAAACATCAACGACAGCATTCCATATACATCCGCTTCACAGGTGGCCGCTATTCCTTCATCCCTCAATCGAGAAAATGCGAGACATGGATACGGCAAAATCGGCTTCGGGCTCATGGAAAAGCTAAGACAGTCAATTGAAATTGCAGACAATCCCTCCTTTTCAATAATGGAACGCAACAGAATGTACAGCCTGCATGCATCAAGAATTGTTTTATCCGAAACCTGAACGATTTCCATCGCTTCATTTTTCCACCTCGCCATCTCACTTCCGGCGCTTGCTTCGTCGACATCATTAAGAAGCGCCGCCAGTTCCTCGATCGGACGGTACAGGATCCTGACGCCCGTACTGTTGACGACCTGCTCTTCCGAGAGGCTGTATGCGGGTACGCTGGTCGAATCGAACGGCCTTCCGTAAAGCAACGCTCTCTTGTCTTCGAGAATTCCCGGTGATGCCGCGATTTTCACCAGTTCCAGCGCTTGTTTTTGCGATATGGCAAGCTTCACATTGGCCCCGTTTGCCCGCAACGAAGCCGCGAGATTCGCGTCAATCAGGATTACATTCTTGTTGGCGGAAAGGATTATTATGGGGATATTCAAATCACTCATAGCATCGCCGAGCCTTCCGAAGCTGAACGTAAATCGGGATATGCACATGAGCAGAATATCGGTGTTCCGGCCGCGAATGACCGGGATGATTTCCTGGGGTTTTTGAAAATCGACCTTGAGTGTGGTAACAAGGAGGTTTGTTTCCGGGATAGTCTTTATCGATTCAATAAATTGTTCATAAGCCTCCGGGGAGTCGCTAATGCAAAGCAGACTCTTTCTATTCAGCCCTTTTTCTGACGGACTTTCGGTATCCTGTCCCGTAAACCCTGTCTCCGGCAGGGTGGCGGCCATGCCTGCAAGGGCGGTTGTTTTTATGAAATCGCGCCGTCTCCAATGGATTTCCTTATGATTCTCTCCGGACATTTGGCCTCCTCTTTTCAGTATTCTTGCCGGCCTCAATTTTCTGGTTGCAGATTCAGCATTATTTTCTGCAGATTAGGTGCAGAACCGGATCAAAGAGCATTGATCCCGAAAAATAGAATTGCATTAAAATATTTCAAATAGGAAAACAATGGATATTATATAAGAAAAATACGGTTTGTCTCTCTGCCGTTTCTTTCGTGAAAAAACCAAGGCTTTTCCGATTCGCATATTCAGGGAGAATTATCACGAGCATTTTTAAAAACTTTGCGCAAGGAGAGAAACAGTGATGATAAAAACACGAAGAGACTTCGTCAAAGGCGCGGTTATCGGCGCTGCCGGACTCACGATAGCAGGTGCATTGGATCCCTGGGCGGCTGCTGCCGAAAAAAAGTTCAGCCGGTACTTTCACAATTTTGTTTATAAAAATGGGACTGGGGGCCCCGGGGCCGCCGACCATTTTTTCCGAATGGAGGGCAAGGATTTAAACAACACCAATACCAATTTTTCTTTCGGCTATTACAGCAAAACGGGGGCCTGGAATACGGCCCAACCGGCAGGCTGCACGCATCCCTATAATGAATGTCTGGTCTTTGCCGGCCTCGAGCCGAAAGATCCCCATTATCTGGGTGCGGAAATCGAGATAGCGCTCGGACCGGATTATGAAAAGCACGTGATCGATGTTCCCTCGATTGTCTGTGTTCCCAAAGGCCTGCCGCACGGCCCTATAGTAACCAGGAAAGTCGAAAAGCCTTTTGCACATTACTCCATCGGTCTCGCCAGGGACTACCAGGCGACGAAATTGCCGGGGAATCCCGGCGGGACTTCATCGAAGAACGAATACGGACACTTGATCAAGTTGATGTCCGACACGGAAAGTCTGCAACCGAATGTAATAGGGACGGGTAATGCCGACTGGCTTACATGGCCTAAAAGCAAGGACCTGGAAGGATTCATCGTTAATTTCACATGGGGATTCTACAGCGGGTTGGGTGATTGGCACGGCAAAATACCGGGGTTTGATCCACACATACACGAGGGGGACGAATATCTGTGCTATGTGGGCCTGGACCCCGAAAAACCGGATTATCTGGGTGCGGAAGTCGAGTTCTATATGGGCGAGAATAAGGATGAAGCTTTTATGATCGACCGCCCTTTGGTTACTGTGGCGCCCTCGGGAGTCTGGCATGCTCCGGCCATCACCAAGAAGGTGGATCAGACCTATATATTTTTCCTGATTCGCACCGATACCGGAGAATTCTACAGTCCGCCAAAGGAAAAAGAAGAGTCTTAAATTATTAAACAGCGAAAATGAAAAAGGATGTGTTTCGAGTCTGCTGAAGGTTTTCGCACTGGCAGCACGCTGTTCCATAGCTGACTAGGAAAGTCTGCTATTTTTTTAACGCAGAGATTTAATTTCTAAATCCTGGGACAGCGCACTATTGTGGATTGTTAGTCGTCATTAATAATGTTCCAATAATGCGCGTAAATCCCTGATAATATTAGCTGCAGAACCCAATCAAAGAATTCCCAAAGAGGCGTATAACCTGACTTATTAAATAAAGTCAACTCTTTGTTAATAAAAAGGAGAAAGATCGTGTCTCAAAAAGAGGGAGAAACTGATTATAAGTATGAAGACTATGCTTCGGAAATGGCGACCTACCGCGAGCCGCAAACAGATGCCCTTGTCAATCAGAAGCTGAAAATAACACTCGACTCCGGGGTCGCCTTCGACCTCAATTTTGTCGGGAAGAACAAGGTGGAATGGAAAAGCGGCGATAAAACCGGCACGGACTGGTGTGAAGTGGTGGAAGTTGAGCCGCAAACCTACTTCATCGATATGACCTTTGCCGACAAGCCTCTCCAGTCCCAGACATTCATTGTCAATACCGAAACCCGTCAGGTAGTGGGAGCACAGACAATCATACGTGAAAGCGTTGAAGGCCACGTGCCCCGGGCGGTCCACAACTACTCTGCCGGCGTGCTTGGAGATCCTTCGATTCCACCTACCGGACAGAAACCATCGCCGACCAGTGATCTTTTCGGCCTGCGGGCTATTTATAACTACAATCCCAATCAGTGCTTCGAACATGTATACATGAACAGTGAGCGCTATGCCTGGCACTGCGTCGTTGGTCCTTTAAAGGGTCAGGCCGATGTTGAAATGTGTACTATTTACAAGTTCGACAACAACCAGTACATTTTCAGCTGGCGCGAGTTCGGTCTCCCGGTCTCCACGGTGTTCTTCTACAATTGGAACAAAATGAAATCTACCGGCAAGTTCTTCGCTATTGGAGATGACGGCAATGTCGCCAACACACCGGCGGCCGCTCTTATCACCAAGTTATCAATGGCTTTCTATCCTCTGGAGGCTCAACCGCTTTAGATGGATTGCAGGCTCAACCTTTTTGCAGTTTAATCGTGGGCACAAACCCGCATTTCTCACATAGTTCCTGCTGCAGCAGTGTAGCAGTTGCGACCGGAACCTCGTGAGATATGCGGATTAATCCGAGTTAAGGGGAGTGCAGATACTGCGAGGGCGTAAATACTTCTGATCGAACCTGCAAACATCAGCAGTCGATGGATACCATAAACCATCCCGGGATTGTCATAGACACAAATAATATTGATGTATGCCGATAACACCCACCTTTGCTAAATTATTTTTGACTAAAATTCAATTTAACTTAGAATAGGCCCACTTGCGGTTCTCTTTACTTTTAATGAAAGCTTTTCGCGAAAAGTTTTATTTCCTGAATCTTGTTTTGGATAAGAGTGGAGAAGACTATGAAATATTACCAGAAGCTGACTCTCCTTTTTTGCCTGATGTTTGGTTTCATCGGAATGCAGCGGGTCGTCATCGGCGTTATCTTACCTGAGATTAAAGAGGATTTAGGTTTTACCTTTTTCCAGATGAGCCTGATCGTAGCGATTGCCGGATTAACCTGGGCTTTAGGCTCAATATTTTTCGCGGCAACCGGGGATCGCTATGGTCGCCGTCCGATGATCGTCCTTTGTACAATCCTGTCGGGAGTACTCTCATGGGTTACCGGGTTTGCACACACTGTCTATCAACTGTTGGTGATCCGGGGATTTCTCGGATTTTTTGAAGGAGGCCCATACCCATTGTCCATGGGTACAATATCGGAAGAAGCACCCCCGAATCGAAGAGCGATGCATGCAGGATTAGTCACCGGATGCTTCATGCTTATTGGCCTTGGCATCGGCTCATATGCCGCGGGTAAGCTTATGGAAGAATTCGGATCCTGGCGTCCTGTATTTTATGTTGTGTCCGCCCCCGCCATCCTGATCGGCATCCTTTTGATGTTTATGATGCGCGAAGCACCGTCGGTCGCCGAAGCAATTCGGATGCGAAAGACAGGGCAGAAGACAGAGAAAACAAAGAAAGAGGATCGGGTAAGTGTGTGGGACGCCCTCAAATACAGGAATGTGCTGCTTTCTTCTCTCAACAGCATCCCTGTCATGGGATGGCTTTTTGTATTTACCACGTTTTCATCCTCTTTTTTCGTTGAAGTTCATAAATTCAGCATAGTGCAAATTGGTTACATTATATCCGCTTCCGGTTTAGGCGGATTTATAGGTCAATTTTTCTGGGGCTCAATATCCGACAACATCGGACGCAAAAAGGCCCTGATTCTTACAGCCTTTCTATGTTCGGCTTTCGGTATTTCAGTTGCCGTGGTTCCGGTTGGGACTTCCGCCCTTGTTTTTGGAACGCTTTTCTTTTTCTATGGCCTGTTCGGGGGCGGCATGTACCCAATGTACCTGTCAATGCTGCCGGCAGAATCCGTTCCCCCCAGGATTTCGGGAACAGCCGTTGCCATACCCACGTCCATCGGGGAGGTTATGGGAGCTGCTCTTGCGATTGTCGCTGGAAAACTGGGTGACATTTTCGGTCTGTACCCGCCTATGTGGATGGCGGCGCTTGCGGGTATTGTTATCGTAATCATTTCATTTTTCTATGTGGAAACCGCTCCAAAATGTGTCGCTAAAATGAAGCATAAGCCAACGCCGAACGATCATTTACTTAAAGTCTTCCGGCAACAGCAATCGATTGACGTTGAATAAAAACCCGTGGTCCTTTTGTCATCATGTGTCTGACGGAGGCTAGTCGGGGCGCCCGGATTTGAACCGGGGATTAGCAGAATGTGTGGGTGAATTCCTGGGACCGCCAGGCTTCGCCATAGCCGAATCAAAGATTCGGCCAGGCTACGCCCGGCAGGCCGGCGTCTCGCCGGGCTATACGTAATCTGATCAAGATGATGATGTGAAATCACTTATATCAGAAAATGAATATCAGAAGATCAGACATTATTCGGAATTATAAATATCTGTGATTAGATATCCGAAGATATCTCCAACCCAAAAAAATGACCGCCCTAAAGCGGTCATATATCTGCAGATCCCATAAACTTTACCTTTTATATTCTAAAATATCACCGGGCTGACACTCCAACGCTTCGCAAATCGCCTCCAGTGTCGATAGCCGGATCGCTCTAGCCTTGCCGTTCTTCAGGATGGAAATGTTGGCCATCGTGATGCCGACTTTCTCGGCGAGCTCGGTGACGCTCATTTTCCGCTTCGCCAACATGACGTCGATGTTGATTATGATTGGCATTCTGGCTCCGTTATACCGTCAAGTCGTTCTCGGACTTCATATCTACGGCGCTTTGCAAGAGTCTTTTAAACACGGCCGCGGCAGTGGCAACTATGGCAGAGACAAAGATCAGGAAAAGACCCATCATAACGCCGCCCGCAATGTCATCCTTGCCGCGCTGAACTATGAAGAAGTAGCCTTCTGCCCCAACAATAAAGGCGACAAGGATCATCGCGCAGTATTTTATGATCCGCAAAGCTCTCACAGAACGATGTGAAAATACTTCATTCCGTCCTATGTGCCCCAACAGCTTGAATGCCTGATAGAGCGCAGCGAAAAAGGCAATAGATCCTGTATACGCATACGCCAGGAACGGATCTTTGAAGTAGATCTCAAAGACCGTGGCGTCCACATTCCTGCCCTCAAGGTGGGGTTCCCAAAGCATAAAGGCAAGAGCGCCGATACCGATGAGCACGATCACTACCTGAAGGAATATCGTCGAGCTTCGTTTCATGAGATGTGGTGATTTTTTAAGGTTCGTCATAATCCCAGACTAATTTAGTGCTTATCGTTTGTAAATATATATTTATCGATATTCATTATCCATCAATCCATTTGGTGATTGGGGACTGACGACGATAATTATTGGAAGCAGATAGGATGATGCAGATTTGAATGCTCCAGAAAGGCCTTAGAAGCAAAAAATGGGGGGTATTTTTTTACTCTATCTTAAAGCCAAAAAAACATAACGCAAAGGCGCCAAGGCGCAAGGACGCAAAGAAAAATTTATAATAATTTTGCCGATTTCTTTCCGCAACACAGTAGGATCAGAGCCTAAAATTCAATGAAAGTGACATAAGGTATCTTCTCCAACTTCAATATAACTTCCGCGGATCAGTCAAATCGGGTCACTAACCTGCAATAACCAAATATCGGGTACAGGAAGAGCGATAAATGGTATCTGTCATAACGGAAGCGTTATCGTCATTCGAAAGAAAAGGGATAACATTCTTATGAAGAAGTGTTTTTTCTGGAATAAATGCTTTTTTAGCAATCGCGGTCAAGAAATTATTCCATATCTCATCTATTCTCTTTCTACCGGAGAACAAATGGATGATCAGGGATAAAGAAGATGCGGTCGGCAGGATGCAGGATTATATTCAAAGT
>Ga0209536_100009218_pt1 | contig 14678 bp, 13 predicted proteins | sample DeeMarSeWOR28_12_FD_187461 | JGI IMG/M metagenome (GOLD analysis project Ga0209536, IMG submission 187461) | Marine sediment microbial communities from White Oak River estuary, North Carolina - WOR-2-8_12 (SPAdes) (version 2) | ecosystem: Environmental > Aquatic > Marine > Intertidal zone >...
AATCTTGTGAGCCAGCTCTTCACAAGTCTTCCCATCGACATCGGCAATCACGACCTGAGCCCCGGCACGAGAAAGTACCTTGGCAAATTGCTGGCCCATCTTGCCGGCACCACCGACAATAACCCCTACTCTGCCGGTCAAGTCGAAGATGTCTCCAGGCGTTTCCAGAGACTTGATCTTACTATAGCCCACTGTATTCATAGGGTTGTTCTCGAACCACGGTGGCCTATCTTCGGCTCATCAGGAATTCAAGGATCTCAAAATCAAGGTCTGTGTCAATATCGATGGCTCGTTCGGGTGACACTAGATAGAGCAGGGTCCTTTCCGGGATTCTGGCCCTCTCTTGCATAATTGCTCTTCTGGAATAGACCCAGACAACTGTATTCAAATCATAAACCACAGGACAATCCTGCCTTCGCCCTACGGGCTCAGAAGCCTGTGCCATCAGACGAACGTAGCCGTTGTTTTGCACGGCCATGTTAAAATATGGATTACGATGGGCCGTGTTCCCCGAAACCACGGCATCGCAGCTTGAATCCCTTAGCAGCTTAATGCACTGCTCGACATCGTCTACAGCTCTAAGCGGCCCCGTCGGATCGAGCAACACTATGGCATCTACCTTCTCGTTATAATGTCCTTCAGCCTCGGTGATCGCATGTAGCAACACCGGCAGCATGGGGGTTGTGTCTGCGGATAACTCAGCGGGTCGCATAAAAGGTACGTCAGCACCATATTCCCGGGCAATACTTGCGATTTGGGGACTGTCGGTAGTAACGATCAGGTGATCAACGGACGGGCTTTCCAGGCCGCATTCAATGGCATAGGCAATCAGTGGTTTGCCAAGGACGGGCCGGATGTTTTTGCCGGGCACACCCTTGGAACCGCCCCGGGCCGGGACAACCCCAAGCACCATTGCGCCTGGATCAGTCATAGTTCAACATGTCGTCTTTCTTGTGATGAACACTTGGCTGCCAGAGCCACTCGAGTGACATCTATTCCATTCTCGAGATTTGCTTCCGGCTGAGCTGCCCCGTCCAGTACCCCAAGCCACTGCCTCAGTTGGTCACGAAACAGGCAATCCCTGTCAAAACCATCAGGATCAGACCAGCGTTCAGTGGTCCCATCGAACCGTGTCAGCTCTACGTAGCCCCGCCCATAGTCCCAGACGACCGTCCCCAGGGTGCCCATCACACGAGTAACCCAGTAATAGTCTCTTTCCAGGTAATTGAGATGGAGGTGAGACAGACGCCGGCCCTGGTGCTCCATAATGATGTCGGCCATGTCTTCGCTGTCAATCTCCAACTCGGAATAATGATCACATAGACAGCATACCTGGACGACTTGGCCCAGGATTGAGATGGCAACGTCTATCTCATGACATAGATCTAGAATGACCCCGCCGCCCATATCTTTGCTGGCGGAATAGCTCTGCCGATAATCCTCATCTGGACGCCACGCGGGAAGATACTGGCCTACATGGCCCTGCAGGCTCATTGGATCACCTATCTGTCCTGATCTGATCAGATGTAGGAGTTGCTTGTAGCCTGGATGTTGCCTGAGCTGGAAACCGATCATCACGGGCAGATTCTTTGCCGATACTGTCTTCCTGAGCTCATCGAGCCCTTCCAGTCGGTCCGACACGGGTTTCTCAATCAGAAAAGGTATTCCAGCTTTCGCCAGGCAAAGCGCAGTCTTAACATGCAGGGATGTGGGGTTGGCGATAATACCGAAATCAGGCTTGTCCGCGACGGCTTGGTCAAGATTCTCAAACACCCTCATCCCATACGTGTCATCAAATGCTTGCTCACTTCGCCCTTTTCCGCTTCGATACCAGAGGACTTCGACGTCTTCCATATCCGTAAGGAGTCGCAGATGTCGCCTACCAATCGAACCCAACCCTACGAATAGCGCTTTCAATGTCTGACCTTCACAAGCCCGTTCTGCTGTCGATAGCCGGAGTAATTAGATTCTTAATTCCCTGTTCTAAGTCTACAGTCGGGCTGAATGCCAGGACACGCATAGACTTACTGATGCTCGAACAATTCCTTCGTATCTCGCCTGGGCGACTACTCTCATAAATTACTTCTGACTGCTCATTGCCAGCGCTCTCAGCCAACTTCTTTACCATTGTTGCCAAGTCAACTATCCTGGTCTCTACTCCAGTAGCGATTTGAAATACACCAGAGGTATCCGTTGTTTGACTGTCTCGTGATTTACGCTTGGTCAAACATGAATATAAAGCCTGGCAGATATCATGGGCATGCACGAAGTCACGGGTCTGCTCGCCATCTCCATATATTTCCAATGGCTTGCCGTTTCTGACACGTCTTATGAATCGTGCCACCACTGATGTCTTGTGCTCTGAATACGGCCCGTAGGCGTTGGCAAAGCGGAGGGAAACAGTGCTCAGTCCATAGGAACGAAAATACGCCGAACATAGTGCCTCGCCGGAGAGTTTGCCGGCTCCATATGGAGAAAGGGGCTGACAAGCCATCTCTTCATTGATGGGCAGTGGCTGCTCACCCACGGCGGCGTTCGATGAGGCAAAGACAAACCTTTCCGAACCGTTCTTGCGGGCGGCTTCGAGCACGTTGAATGTGCCCACAACGTTGACGTCGAAACTCTCTTGTGGATTTTTCAACGACTCGACTACTCTTGTATGCGCAGCCAGATGAACAACGGCGCTATGCCCTAAGACAGCCTGGCTTAGTCTGTCTTTGTCTAAGATGTCTCCTTCAACGAAATCGACTGAGCAGTCGCTGCGTCCAGAATCTGCGATGGCGCGTTCGAGATTCGACTTTGATCCTGCAGATAGATTGTCATAGATTGTGATTTGGCAACGACCTCTGTCCAACAGGTACTTGACCAGGTTCGCGCCGATAAAACCGCACCCCCCTGTTATGAATGTCTTTTCGTCACTCATATCTAAACTGAGCGGAATAGAATTTCCCTCGCTCTTGATCACATTTCTTCGGCTTTGACCACCGGCAGGTCTTTGGCAGCTGTGTCAATCGCGGCGGAGATTTCGATCGAAGTCTCCGCCCGTTGCGGCGCCAGCACAGCTTCAATCACCTGAAGCAACTGCTTTTTGGATCGGGCACCCACCTCTGTCCCTACGGGTCTTCCTCTTTCAAAAAGAACGAATGTTGGGACTCCGGCAACATCAAACATTGCGGCGCTTTGCGGGTTCAAATCCACATTGAGCTTACATACCTTTAGTCTCCCCTCGAATTCAGCTGCCAGCTCGTCCAGAATCGGCTCGACCATCTTGCAGGGGGGGCACCACGAAGTCCAGAAATCAATCAAGACGAGAATCTCCGACTCTAAGACTTCCTGCCTGAGGGTCCTATCAGTTATTGTTATCACTTGACTCATCGCTCGTTTGGAGGACCGGGCCGATTAGCTGGATTGTATAGGGTTGACGTCTGCAGCAAGCTCCCTTGCCTTTTTGGCCGATCGTGAGATCCCGACAATTTCTACCGGTTCACGCTTCTCCTGTCTTAGCAATTCAATCTGTTCTACTTCCTTCTTGACGCCGGACCACCAGACCTTGGGAAGAATCAGGTGCTTCTTCTCCTCTATCCTCTGTTTTATCTCGGGTCTTGTCAGCAGCCTGAACATCCTTCGTATTTCCTCCTCCGGATTATCTGCCTGGACGAATCCAAATTCCTGTGGCAACTTATCGAACACAGGCTCAAAAGGATGTCGGTCAGCTTCGACACGAGGGTTCTCTACCCTTTGGATCTTTACATCCAAGCCGCATTCCTGCCGGCCGACCTTAGCCACTATTTCGGCAAGATTCCTCATGCTGGTGTATCCGGACATCTGATTAACTACTCCGTACTGTCCCGGCTCCGGAGGTTTGGCAATTAACCGCGTTATGCATTGCATGGCATCTTCCAAGCCAATGAAGCCTCTTGTTTGCTCACCGGCCCCATAGAGGGTCAATGGGAAGCCGACCACGGCCTGGGTGACAAAACGGTTTATAATGGTTCCAAAACATTCATCCAAGTCCAGTCGCGTGCGCAGCATTGGATCTGCTGCAACTTGATCGGTATGGACACCATAAATGACACCCTGCATAACGTCATAGGAACGAAGCCACCAGTACTTGCAGGCCTCATACACATTAAAGGTGTCTTGGACCTTACTTACATGATAGAAGGAAACAGGATCACGTGGCGTAAGCTCACCCCCCATTGACCATTGGCGATCATCCCATTCTAATACCGCATCCGCCGGAAAAACGCCCTCAAACAGTGGCCTACCGGTGAGCGGTGTGCCGTATTCACCCATTGTGCCAAGTTTTATTAAGGATGATTCAGGCACCAGATCGCGTATTGCGAATAGAAGGCCTAGCGTTCCTATGACATTGTTATGTTGTACCTTGATCGCGTGCTCAACATCTATCATACTGTATGGAGCACTAGGAAACTCAGCATAGTGGACTATTGCTTCGGGTCTTACTTCATCAATAAACTCCCTCAAGTTTTCTCTGTCCAGGATGTCCATTTCTCGAAAGTCAATATTTATTCCCAGGACCTCCTTAGCCCTTCGAAGTCTATCGGTCATGCGCGCGATTGGAACTACAGTATGAGCGCCCCTTTCTTTAACACAATCTCTTCTGCTATAATTGTCTATACCGCTGACCTTACAGCTTAGACTTCCAAGCCAGAGCGCAAGCGTCCAACCCAGATATCCGTCTATTCCCAGTATCATGACTCGCATGTTCTTGAGCAGGTACCCATAAGGACTTTCCACCCATTCGGGGCAATCTGCAAACGTGATTCCCATAGGATCAAACAGACCCAATTGAGGCCGGCGATTGCACTCGGCCATGATGTAGGTTTCTTGGGAAGAATCGGGACTCTTCTCGAATTGCCTGATGGACTGGCCGCATGCGCGAAAATCCACCTTTCCAGCCAAGTTTATGGCGGGACAGTTCCAACAGGTACATTTAGCATTATGCATTTGGTTCTCCTTAGTCTTCAGTAGTGCCCATCCAGAAACGGTCGTCTTAAGTCAGGTTCAAAGGTCCTTATGGGCTTTGCATTCAGTATGTCGAAAAGCCAGGATATCGCTGTGGAAGGATGAGCACTCCACCTATTCGAGGTACTCAGTTATGGCAATTCTCGATTATTGATACTACACGAGAAATAGAAGGCGTTTCGGGGACACAGCTATCATCTGCAAACCCTCTTACGATCAGGAATGCTGAATCCTGTGTATGCTTGCCCGTGAAGATGTCCTTTTCAGCAAGAACCGGTGCATTGGGCTTTGCCTTGAGATTAAAGCCTCCGGCAGGAATCAGAACAAGGTCCGGAGCATTCTCGCTGAAAGGTCCGGAGTATGTCTGTTCTTTCCTGTGCATTTGGCTGATGACCTTGCGACCATCTAGCTGCAACATGCCAAACAGCTCCTCAAGTTCGGCCAAGATATCTTCCCTCTGGTCCTGCGTCACGGTACCACAGGGGTATTTGTCTTTGCAGTTCAAATATATTCTTGCAGGGTCCAAGGCGAATGCCTTTGTGCCGGGAGCAATCGTGTTAAGTGTGATCTTGTGGCTGTCTTTGAACCTTAGAAAGCCGCTGTCCCGCAGAACGTAGTTTACGTATACGTCTTGGTCCAGTCGCTCGAAGCCGTGGTCTGACAGCATGACTAGTAGATCATCATCGTTCATTTGATCCGCGATTTCACCGATCACATCATCGATCTTCTCGAAGTGCCGCAGTAACAATTTGTGGTATTTGTGGTCTTTGTCTTCGTATGCGTCCCACAAGAAGTGCATCAGTCTGTCGGTGCCGGTGAAGACAAGCATGAATGTCTTCCAATTCTCGCTGTCCCAGAGATACCGATAGCACTTAATTCGGGCATCGAGAGTCCTGTCCAAATCTGTCAAGAAAAGATCCATGGATGCGTGGGCTCTTTGAGAATCCACGTCGAGGCGGTAGTCCATTTGCTCCAGCTCTGCCAGCAAAGCTGAAGGATATACGCTCTTCTGCATATCAACGGATACGAACCCTGAAATATGTGCACCGCGCATGTGGCGAACAGGATAGGTCGAGGGGACATTGATGATAACCGATTTTCCCGGCCAGCGCTCCCAGAAAGGCTGCGCCTTCAAATCGTTGTAATTGGGGAATCGCATGTTGTATGATTTGGGGAACAGATCCGTGAATCCGTAGATGCCGTGTTCACCCGGATTCTTGCCGGTGATCATGGACGACCACGCCACGGATGAAACCTCGGGGATCGACGACAGCATCTTCCTGAACGCCCCATCGGCAATCACGGAGGCCGTGTTAGGCATTACTCCGGACTCAGCAAGATCCCTGAGTAGATCAAAAGGAACTCCATCCAATCCTATGATTACGGTTCGCATATTTTCACTCATGTGCGCTGTTGGCTGCGGCGATGATCCCTCCGGCGCACGTGTCTTCATCCCTTACCAGAACAAAGCGTCCCAGTTCCTGCACATCGTTGAAGTCCCTGACAGCGACTGGTCTCTTGGTTCTGATCGTGACCTCGGCCACCTCAAGGTCCTCGATGTCTTCAGCATCTTCGCTAATGACTTCAAGCGTTGAAGAGTTGATCTTCCTGCCAATTCTTTCTATCTTGCAGCTTGTTTGCTGCGTGGCGCAGCGCATGATCAGTCTCTCATCTCTGGCACAGCGGCGCTTGCTCATCCAGAAAATAGTTGCGGTAATACTATCGGTCAGAATTGGCTCGGCGCCCGGGCGGCAAAGAACGTCGCCACGATCCAGAAAGACCGAGTCAGCGGTTGTAAGGCCGATGCATTCGCCGGCAACCGCATGGTCGGTCTCTTCGAGAAACTTCTCAATCGAGCTTACTTTCGTCACCCTGCCTGAGGGAAGAACTTTGACCTCCATCTCTTCACGGACAACGCCCGACTCCACCCTGCCGACATCGATCCTCCTGTCCTTGATCTTGTACACATCCTGAACAGGCATAATAAAGGATTTGTCCGCCCGGGGCCCAACACTTTGCAGGCTGTCCAGACTCTCCAGAAATGTCGGCCCGTCATACCAGTCCGTACGCGTAGACTCCCGGCCGACATTGTCGCCGTCAATGGCGGAGATTGGAATATAAAGGTTGGATTCGATATCTATCGAGTCGAGAAATTCTCGTATGTCCGCCCTGACAGCGTCGAATCGCTCTTCGGCAAAAGACACCAGATCCATCTTGTTCAAGAGAACGATAACCTGATTTAACCCGAGCAGTGAGAGAAAGTATGAATGCCGCTTAGTCTGCTCCTTAACACCTTCGGTCACGTCTATGATCAGAACTGCCGCCTCCGCCTGGGAAGCACCCGTAATCATATTCTTGACAAATTCCACGTGTCCTGGAGCGTCAATTATCACGTAAGGCCTCTTGGTTGTCTTGAAGAATACCTGAGTTGTATCAATCGTGATGCCCTGTTTGCGCTCTTCCTCAAGGTGATCCAGAAGATACGCGAACTCAGTATCTCTGCCCTTTTCGGCCGAAGCCTTCTCCACCTCCTCAATCTTGTCCGACGCAAGTGAGTCCGTATCATACAGCAATCTTCCTATCAACGTTGATTTTCCGTGGTCGATATGACCTACGATAACGAAACTCAATGTATTCATTTCAACAGTCACTGATGTACCCTAAATCCCTAAGCTTATTCTCAATAACCGCCATGTCTTTCTGTTCCAATTGCCTTGCCACAGGCAAATCAGATAAAGGATGAACTCTCGTTCCAATCCTAATAGAATTCCACATTCGCTCATGTAGATAGTAAAGAACCAGCTTTGTGGTTGCCTCGGTGGCGCCTACGCCGATGGAAAGGACTATTTGGCGGGTAAAGGCGAGGACAACTAGCATCGTAGTGAGAGTAGCACAAACGCGCCAGCTCAATGCCTTCAAAAGGGACCGGTGACGAGTTTCCGTATAAGTTCTCATTCTACATATACCCCAGCGACCGCAGCTTTTGCATCATGTAGTCATCTTCCTTGTCCTGCGATCGACCACTTCTCTCGGAAACCTTCGAGACTTTCAGTTCCTCGACTATCTTGTCCAGAGTGTCTGCATCGGAATCAACGGGCATGCAACAAGTCTCGCAACCTATGCTTCGATATCGTCTTCCATCCTTGGCAAAGTAGAGGTCAGCAACAGGAATGTTCTCTCTTTTGACATATTCCCAGACGTCGATTTCGCGCCAACCAAGCAAAGGGTGAACACGAAGGTGTTCTTCGGCCACAGCCTTGATCTTGTACTGGTCCCACAACTCCGGGGGCTGATTCTTGTAATCCCATTCAAAGTCTTCGTCTCGCGGGCTGAAGAACCTTTCTTTCGCACGAATACCGTGCTCATCTCTTCTTATCCCAAGATACAGTGCCCTGAAACTATGTGCGGCAATGGCCTGCTTTAGAGCCACAGTCTTCAGCTCGTTGCAGCAAGCAAACTTTCCCTTGTCGGGCCCCATGCCTCTGCCTACAGCATCTTCGTTTCGAGCTACAATAAGATTCAGTTCCCACTGGCTGGCGTACTTGTCTCTGAAATCATAAATCTCTTTAAACTTATAAGTCGTATCGATGTGAACGACAGGAAATGGAATCTTGCCGAAAAAAGCCTTCCGAACAAGCCATAAGAGCGTGGTGGAATCCTTGCCTATAGACCAGAGCATTGCAACTTTTCTGAATTGGCTGTACGCCTCGCGTATGATGAAAATGCTCTGGTTTTCCAGCCTGTCCAGATGATCCATGGCTTTCACATTCACGCCTTGTCCTCCTTGGAATTCAATTGGTGACAGTCTGTTTCTTTGCAACCCATGTAAAATCTTCTTAGACTCCGCCCCCGTGGGTAGCAATCGAACATCTTCGCGGCAAACACGCAAAGCAATGATGACTGCAACCTCAAACACACCTTCCTCATTAACAGACTAACGACCTTCAGTTGGTCTGCCTGTCAATGAGAGGCTTTCAGGAGACCTGATTTTGACGTTTCTGAACGGCCTCCAACAGGAAAGCCGCAAACGTTGCTATAATTAGCAACGCCACAAACACACTCGCGCTTCTTTTCTTAGCAGAGCCTTTCGGAACAGTATTCACGCTCGGACTTTCTACAACAGGGGCATTTCTCGATATCACATTCTCTATTCTCTTGATGTACGCACTCAAATAATTTGCCAGTTCTTTGTCTTCGTAGTCGCTTGCTATGTCAGTGAGCCATGAGTGGTATTGGTGAACGGTATAATGCGAAGATGCCCGGCTCTCTATTTCACCAGCCAACCTTTTGTTCAGGTTCACTAAACGCTCATAGTAATTGTGCCTTTCCTGGTTTTCCTCAACGGTCTCTTCAAGGTTAATTATCTTCGATTCAGTGGCTTGTATCTGGTAAGCCAAAGGTAAATATTCGCTGTTTTGGCCTACGCAATCGAACTGCAGGACGATGCCGCTGGAGACCTTGTCTGAGCCGGCGGGTTCTAAATTCTTCAATTTGATCAAGATTGCCCTTTTCTTTTCCAGCTCACGTCCCAGAGTGAATTTGCCTTCTTCGATATCGGCCATGTCAGACTTAAGTCTGGCAATGGCAACGTCTAATTCCTTTTTCACTGAGTATACTGGCATGACCTTTTCAAGATTGTCTCTCACAATCAAAGATATCTTCTGTATGTCGTTTGCAGGGCGACCTAATACAGTCATAGTCAATGATGCATCTGAGATTTCCAACTGAATATTTGCCCTGGAGATTTGCTCTGCGTATCCACCAAACCCATTTTCTCTCAATTTGCCGCCCAGTTTACCCAAATTCCCTGCGCCGTAAAACTGGTCAAGCAAAACTGCACGGCCCTCTTCTTTCAGCTGGGTATTGTAGGTGTAAGTCACCTTATAATCACTGGGTGAAAAGAAGAGGACTAGGCCAGCAAGAAGGGCCGGTAAGGCTGAGCCAATAGCTATGAAGTATTTTCGTTTCCAGAGAACCCTAAAATAGTCAATAATATCTATTTCATCTTCGCAGCCATCGGTTCTATCCCTGATATTCTTTGGAGCTGGCCGGTCATTGGGGGCGTTGTTTTGTGAACTTGCCATCTTATTGGATTCATTCTCCGATCAATATATACTATATAAGTAAATAGGCTTCAGGTGCCACAAGTTGCGCACATCCAAACCGTCAGTACGCCCGCTGGCTGCCCGATTACTCCAGATCTCTTTCGGGCAACGCCGCATTCTTGGGCAACTGGATTTGAATCATAACGTGCCTAAAATTGGCGGTCAAGGTTTTTTCAGTACTATCAGGGCGTATCTTGGAGTGATTTGGGCAAATCTCTCGGCAAGAGAAGACAAACACCAATATGCGCCTAAATCTTCTGTCTTGGTCACGGTGCAACAAGAGAGTGGTCCAGTTCAGGCAAAATGGGTCATCTACATGTTGCCTTGACGGCGCATTCAGAATGTGTGAAACTATGTCGCCGACTCCGGCCCGGCACGTATGATATCTGAAACTGGCGGTTGAGCCGAATGGGGCCTCGCAGGGCATTGATACGGATAGTTCCAGAAGCATCTTCTTGGCAAGATTCTCCCGGCGGGCGTATGATGATCGGCCGAATGAATGAAATGAACATAACGGCGAGATTGGTTGTCTCGATGAGCCTTTTGCTTGTTGGGCTTGTCGGCCCGGCGCAGGCAGATAACGTCGCATCGCTCATAAAGCAGCTTGGCGCCTGGAGTAATGATAAGGCCAAGAAGGCCTCGGACGACTTGGCTTCCATGGGAAAACCGGTCGTCTCTCAAGTGGCCAAAGCTCTGAGCAGCGAGAGCCGACGACGAGGACGATTTGCCGCAAGGACGCTGCGACAGATAGGCCCCGATGCCGCCGACGCCATCCCGGCTCTTCTCGAGTCGCTCAAGGATTCGGACGCGCTCACTCGTGAATACACCGTGGAAGCACTTGCCAAAATGGTCGGACAGGCCGAGCAGGTACTCCCGGCATTGCAGCAGGTGATTCATGATGAAGACGAGGACGTAAGAAGACAAGCCAGCCTCGCAATCGCCCGGCTCACCGAAGCGTTGAAGTCTCCAGCCGCGCAAGGTGGGAAACCTGCCGCCGCAGCGGCCCAACAAGCCTCGCCATCAAGCAATCCAGACCCCGGCAAAGGCGCGGCCGCACTTGCGGCGGCCCCTTCTGAGAGAGAAAGTCTGCTCGAGAAGCTGACAGCAATCGTAGTCATACGAGTTGCCTTGATTGCCTTCATACCGCTGGGTTTCTTTTCGCTCCTGCACCTATACAGAGAACCACGATGAAGGCTGCCAAAACCACTGGGTCTATGTCTCGGCACGTCGGGCAAGGACTACCTGACAACCAATATCGAAGTTAGTTTCTCTTCGACTTGCCCCCAGAACCTGACCTGAGCCCATTCGGCTACGCTCAGAGCCTGCCCTGAGCTTCTCGAACGGGGTAAACTCTGCCGAACGGGACATGCTTGGTGGCTTTGTGGCTATGAGTCAATTGCGCAAAACGAAGTGAATTCGGGTATTGGCCCAGCGCACTGAAGCCAATGGATTTTTCGATTTGCCGGTTCCCATTGCAGTAGAAACGCGGTATAAGAACACTTATGAAACTAACTACTTATTCAAAGGACGGGTCGGTTTCCGCCGCAAGGCGTCCTGTGGGCTGCGGGATACTGACAGACGCCGGGCTGATCGACATCTTATCGGCCTGGGATGGCGCAGATCCGCCGCGAAGTGTCAAGGAGATTCTCGAAAGAGGCCCTGTTTGTCTTGCGCAGCTAGCCGAACTGGAGAAATCAGCGCCGGATCCGGTACCGCTAGATTCGGTCAAGCTGCTGGCGCCTATTCCGCGGCCCGGCAAGATTCTCGCGCTTGCGGGCAACTACGTCGAGCATATCAAGGAGGGCGGAGGCAAGCTGGGCCTCTCGGATTCACCTCGCTCTACAACGGTACCGAGGCCGTTCATCATGCCGGCAACCGCGGTGGCAAACCCCGGTGACGAGATTCCCTGGCCCGCTTACAGCGAGACGATCGATTACGAACTCGAGCTTGCGGTGGTGATAGGGCGCAAAGTCAAAGCCGTTGCGATCGACCGGGCTCTGGAGGCAATCGCGGGCTACACGATCGCCAACGATGTCTCTGCACGCACGGTGACCTTCAAGAAGAACCGAGCCGCGCGACCGTGGGATGAGTTCTACGATTGGCTCAACGGTAAGTGGGCCGACGGATTCTGCCCCATGGGCCCGTATCTGCTGACCGCCGACGAAATCGAGGACGTGCAGAATCTCGATATGAAGCTGAAGGTTAATGGCGAAGTGCGCCAGAACGCGAACACCTCGCAGATGATCCACACGGTGGCGCAAATCGTTTCATTCATGAGCCATCTGATGACACTCGAACCGGGTGACATCATCGCCACCGGCACCCCGTCGGGCGTAGGTTTCCCGACGGGTAATTTCCTGAAAGCCGGCGACAAGATCGAAGCGAGCATCGAGAAGCTGGGAACACTGACAAACACCCTCGGGGCAAAACCGGACAGCTTATACGAGCCGCTCGTCTAGCCCTGCCAGTGCGAGCAGGCAAGGGAACTTCGCTATCGGCCCGTGCTGATATGTCACTTGAGACAGTGACACAAGCTCGTTTTAACTCGGAGTAATTACTGTTTCGTGGTAGTTGCCTGCTTGGCCTTCTGGAGCTTGTATTCCAGCGTGTAGCCTGGCTCTTCGGAAAGCTCGCCGTACTCATCAAGGCTGTGGATTTCCATCTTCATCGTCTCGGCGCCGGTCTTGGAGTAGACGAACGCCATTCTGGTTACTTCGCCGTACTCTCCGGGGTGCTCATTTCTCCAGACGGCTTTGCCATACTCGGCCAGCCATGTACCCTTGCCGTTGCGGCCGTTATGGTCTACTCCTATCTGGACCACCTCCTCATCGTCCGCTTTGTAGAAGATGATGCCGTGGTATTCGATGTTGAAACCTTTGAAGTGCATGCTGATGACATGGTCCTTCAGCACCCACTTGTATTCGATTTCGTACCTGGCGCCGTCGGGGGTCTCGCCGGCCCATTTGCCGATCAGCCAGTTGCACCCTGTTTGCTGCATAAGGTCAGCTAGAGTCTCCTGTGCCGCCGCTCCGGAAGTCCAGATCAAGAGTCCTATTGTTGCAGTCAGGAAGATCCTGGTAATGTTCCTTTTGAGTCCTGTGGTTGTCGATTTGTTCATTGTGACGCGCTCCTCTCTTAAATTAAGGATTAACATTTTGTGGCCACGCGTATTCGCCACTGCGTGTGCAGGATACCATATCCGGTATGAAATTGCCACGATCCCGAATTCTTTATTCTGACTGGCCGGCATGGCCACCCTTTGGACAATTTAATATTCCTTGTCAGTAAGGCTGACGGGGTAAGATGCAGATTGTGACAGGATATTGCAAGATTCTCCGGCAATCTTCAAAAGACGCGCCGTGCCCCTGCAAATTCATCTGAAAAACTGCAAAGGTCTCATTGAAACGTTGAAAAGATATTAGTCCTAACTGAGCCCTTGAGTTTCACGGGAAATGTTCGCATAATGGTGCTGTGAATATGACCATTGAAAGAGAAAACCATGAAGCTCAATATTGAAAAATTGTTGTTACCTTTGTCTCTGGCCGCTTTGACGTTGCTCGTTTCCTGTGCGGCTCCAGATGCTTCTCTGTCCGCTGGGAACCTGTCTAGTTCGCAGGCCAATTATTCCAGCGAAGAGCTCGCCGGCAAGATTCTGGACAATCCCAATTTTCCTTTTGTACTGGCCAAGGCAAAGTCCATCCTCAAGAAGGGGCTGACCGCAGGCAGCGGGTATGGCGAGGTATGGATTCGCGATCTAAACACGTTCATCGAGATTGCTCTGGAGGTTCAGGACAAGGACGAGCTTCGCCGGTCACTTCTGGTCTTCTTTCATTTTCAGGGCCAAGACGGCAACATAATCGACGGCTACATCCCTGCCGATAAAGCCAACGTCGCGTACAAATACAGACACAGCGAAACGATGCCGGATCTCTTAGGGCATAAGAACACCGTCGAGACCGACCAGGAAAGCTCGCTGGTGCAGGCCGTTTTCAAATACGTCAAAAAGACCGGTGACAAGTGTATCCTCTCCGAAGAAGTCAACGGCCTTGCCGTGCGCGACAGACTGGCTATGGCACTTCGCTATCTTCTGGATCATCGCTACGACAAGAAGTACGGATTGATCTGGGGCGCGACGACCGTGGATTGGGGCGACGTCCAGCCCGAACATTCCTGGGGTGTGGAACTGGATTCATCAAGCCATCGCGCCATAGACATCTACGACAACGCAATGTTTGTCATCGCAGTAGAGAACTACCTGTCACTGGCAGATTCCGACGCCTGGGAGGAAGGTAAATGGAAGTCGGTTGCGAGAAGGATCAAGGCAAAAACAAGAAAGCACCTTTGGGATGCACAGTTGCACAAATTCCGGCCGCACATCTATCTGCAAGGTTCGCCATTTCCGGAAGATTTCGACGAGGACAGAATATACTATCACGGCGGAACGGCCGTTGCGATCGAAGCGGGAATTCTCTCGAGGTCTGAGGTTCTGCAGGTCTTCAACGATATGGTCAACAACAAGCAATTCGCCGGCGCAGCTTCGATCGGCCTGACGGTGTATCCGACCTACCCGGCGGGATTCTTCAA
>Ga0209536_100009219_pt1 | contig 14678 bp, 11 predicted proteins | sample DeeMarSeWOR28_12_FD_187461 | JGI IMG/M metagenome (GOLD analysis project Ga0209536, IMG submission 187461) | Marine sediment microbial communities from White Oak River estuary, North Carolina - WOR-2-8_12 (SPAdes) (version 2) | ecosystem: Environmental > Aquatic > Marine > Intertidal zone >...
TTGGGAGCATCATGTGGATCGCTCGAAAGCGCTCGGAATCTGAATCGGAAGAACCCTATGAACACCCTTAAACCGACACCGCTGGAGCGAAGGTTCTTTACTCCCGGCGTAATCGTCCTCTGCGTTCTTGCACTGAACGGCTACGCCTTTCTCCTTGCTCGTTTCTTGTTTGGGATCGGTGCCGTGACGAACCTCTCGAACCAGTACCCCTGGGGGATTTGGATTGCAGTTGATGTTGCGGCCGGTGTGGCGTTGGCGGCCGGCGGCTTCACCACAGCGGCGCTCGGACACGTCATGCACCGCGAAGAGTACACGGTGGTGATACGACCCGCGTTGCTCACTGCCATGCTCGGCTATACGTTCGTGGCGCTCGGTGTGTGTATTGACCTGGGGCGCTGGTACTACATCTGGCACCCGCTGGTGATGTGGAATGGGACCTCCGTGCTCTTCGAGGTGGGGATGTGTGTGATGACCTATCTTGCCGTTCTCTATATTGAGTTCCTGCCAATCATCACCGAGCGGTTCATCGGCCGAGTGGCTCTCCCTGGACTCCTGTCGCGAATGAATGCACTGGTTGAGTCTCTCCTGCGTGTCCTGGATCGCAGCCTCGGAAAGGTGATGTTCATCTTTATCATTGCGGGCGTTGTTCTCTCCACGCTCCATCAGTCTTCGCTGGGAACCCTCATGATCATCGCGGGACCCAAGATGCATCCGTTGTGGCAGACTCCCGTGCTGCCGTTGCTGTTCCTCCTTTCGGCGATCGCCGTGGGGTATCCCATGGTGGTGGTCGAGTCGCTGCTTGCATCGCGGTCATTTAAACTGAAGCCGGAAATGGATGTCCTCTCCCGCCTCGGGTCGTTCGCAGCCACGCTCCTGGGTCTCTATCTGGCGTTCAAGGTGGGGGATATGGTCATCCGGGAGACCTTCGTCTACCTCTCTGAATTCACCACCGAGAGCGTCTTCTTCGCCGTCGAGATGGTCGTGGGAATCATTATCCCGCTCCGGATGCTACTGTCCCGGAAGGTACGGCATTCTCCCCCACTCCTCTTTGTTGCGGCACTGCTGATCGTTCTGGGTGTCCTGCTCAACAGAATCAACACGTTCATTGTGGCGTACACCCCCTCATATGGGCTCGAACCGTACTTTCCATCGTTTGGCGAAGTATCGGTCACCGTCGGATTCGTTGCGACAATGATCCTCTTGTACAGGGCGGCCGTGCGTATTTTCCCAATTATCAGTGTCCCGAAGCCTTCACACGAACGGGGGACAAAATATGCGCTGCGGGGGGGGTCGGCATGAAACGTCTGTTTGCGGTGACGCTCCTGCTCTGGATGTCGGTGGAATCCCGCTCCCAGTCTCACCAGTCGCTCCCTGAGATGGTCAGGGGGTTGCAGTGTGCAACATGCCATTTCTGTGATGTTCCCACGCGCGAGAATCCCTGCGTTCGGGAATGTCCGCGGATGCACATGGTGACCGTCCACCAGGATCCGGACAAGGGACCAGACTTCCTCATTCTGAACACCTCTCGAGAGGAGAAGGACCTGTATGAACCGGTTCGCTTCTCCCACAAGTGGCACGCAGAGATGTCAGGGATGGCGGGGGGATGCACGGTGTGCCATCACTACAATCCTCCTGGCGGCATCCTGGCATGCCGGGAGTGTCATGAGTCCGCCCGCTTGAGGACATCACTTGGGCGCCCTGATTTGCGCGCGGCCTATCACCGACAGTGCATCGGGTGCCACCGCGAGTGGGCACAGGAGGTGGGATGCGGAGAATGTCACGCACCCCGGGGGGAGGATACCCTCCAGCATCCTGCGGATCGTGGAGGGCCGTACGAACGAGCACGCCATCCTCTCATTGCCGCGCCGGATCGGGTCGTGTCCGAGGTTGATTTCGACGGGGGGCGCGTCGTAACGTTTCCCCACGCCGAACATGTCCGTCTGTTCGGACTCGAGTGTGCAGACTGCCATTCGACGGAGAGTTGTATCCGGTGCCATGACACACGACGTGAGACGCCCGCAGCGGACGCACCAAGCGGAGAGCACCACCAGGCCTGCAAGAGCTGCCATCTGGTCGATGAGGGGTGCGACCGATGCCATGGTGATGACCCGAAGCCTCCGTTTAACCACGCCTCACGGACGGGGTGGCCCCTCGGTCAGTTCCATCAAGAGTTGACCTGTCGGCGCTGTCATACCGAAGGCGGATCGTTCGTCGGATTGAAGAGCGCTTGTGCATCGTGCCACGGGGAATGGACTCCGGAGACATTTCAACACCGTGCAATCGGGATGACCCTGGATGCGACACACGCTGATTTCCCGTGCGAGGTCTGTCACCTCGACGCGCTCTACCGGGAGCATCCGACCTGTGAGCAGTGTCATGACACAATCACGTATCCCGAGCGGCTTCCGGGATCGCGCGTAGCGAAGTCCAAACGGTAGTATTTATTGCAATGGCGACTCGTCACGACAAACTTCATCGCAAACTCGGGGTCAAGCTCATTGCCCTCGTGGGTATCACAGCAATCACCATTATCGGCGTCTACTCGTACTTCAGCATTCGCGCGCAGAGCACGAGTCTCCTGGCCGAGGTAGAGCGGCACGCAAATCAATTGAGCGAAACCGTGCGTAAGAGTACCCGTTATGGAATGATGCTCAACCAGCGGGACTACGTTCATGAGATTATCAATGATGTCGGAACCGATCCTGCGATCGAGGAAGTGCGGGTCCTGAATAAGGAGGGGAAGATCATCTACTCCTCAAACGCAGAGAACATCGGGCGGATGGTCGATAAGAAAGCAGAGAGTTGCTTTGCATGTCACGCTGCAGACAGACCACTGCAGCGGCTGCCGGTTGCCGAGCGGGCTCGCATCTTCCAGGTGGCGGCGAATTTTCCCAGGATGCTCGGAATCGTCACACCGATTTACAACGAGCCAGCCTGCTGGGAGGCCGAATGTCACGCGCATCCGGAGCGACAAGCCGTGCTAGGTGTCCTCGACATCACAACGTCGCTGGCAGTGGTAGACGATGAGATTCAGAGGAGTGAACTGAAACACGGACTGTTTGCCCTCATCGCAGTTGTGGCGATCAGCATCATCATCGGGTTCTTCGTCCGCCGATGGGTTGATGCTCCGGTGACCGCCCTTCTGGCTGCGACCGAGGCGGTGGGGAAGGGGAATCTGAGCTACCGCATTGAAACTGGGACCGAGGATGAAATTGGAAGGCTCGCGCGCTCCTTCAACACCATGACCCAGAAGTTGTCCGAGGCACGGCTCCAGCTGTTCCAGTCTGACAAAATGGCCTCGCTGGGTCGACTCGCAGCCGGTGTGGCACACGAGCTTAACAATCCCCTGACAGGGGTGCTCACCTACAGTAGCTTTCTCCTGAACAGGGCCAAGGACAATCCCGAGGTGCAGGCGGATCTGGAGGTCATCGTTCGTGAGACCACGCGCAGCCGCGAAATCGTGAAGAGCCTGCTGGATTTCGCCCGGCAGTCGGTACCTCGCATGGCGCGGACAAATCTCAACGAGATCATCGAACGGTCTGTCGGGGTTATGGACAAGCAGCTAACGGTTCGGGGTATTCGGTTGATGCGGGAGTTGGACGCGACCCTGCCGCTGGTGAGAGCGGATGCGAACCAGATGGAGCAGGTGTTCATCAATCTCCTGGTCAACGCGGCAGATGCCATTGGTGATAAGGGCGGAGTCATCACGGTCCGTTCGAAAGCCATAACCCTGCTACCGCATGGCGTTGTCCCGATCAAACGTGCGTTCTGTCGAAAGGGGCATGACTTGATGGCAAGCGAGGTCAAGATTGACGGGTTGCCATCGATTCGCGTGAAGGCGAGGTCCGAGGGACAGGAGGGGTTTATCGCACTGGACCCGGTCTTCGGGAGTGGTCGACATCACTATGACCTGGATGTGAAACCGGATGCAACCCCGACGTATCTCTGCCCGCGCTGTGGTGTGTCGCTCCTCGACAATGAATCCAAATGTCCGCGTTGCGGGGCTCCGATTTGCGTGCTGAACGTGCCACCACATGGCCTGATCCAGCTCTGCACGAGACGCGGTTGCAGTTGGCAGCACTGGGAAGCGATGGAGGCCGCAGGGAGACGCCAATACGTCGAAGTGAGAGTGGAAGATAACGGTGCGGGGGTTGCAGCGGAGGAGCTCGACAAGATCTTCGAGCCCTTCTACACCACCAAGGGTCAGAAGGGAACCGGCCTCGGGCTTGCCGTCATCTGGGGGATCATTGACAACCATGATGGCACGATCAAGGTCGAGAGCACGGTGGGCAAAGGCACGGTGTTCACAATCCGACTCTCTCCCGATCAGGACAGATAGGAACCGCAATGGGTGACAGTGCTGACATCCTGGTGATTGACGACGAGCAGGTCGTACTCGATGCCGTCGCGAAGGTATGCGGCGCCCAGGGACTGCAGATAGATATTGCGCAAGATGCGCTGCAGGGGCTTCGGAACATCGAGAAGAAGCAGTACCGTCTGATCATCTGCGACATCCGGATGCCCGATGTCGATGGCTTCCAGGTTCTCGAAACGGCCTTGAAGCGGGACGCCCTTGTCCCCGTCATCATGACGACGGGCTACGCGACGATTGAGCATGCCGTGCGGTCTCTCGGGAGCGGGGCAGTCGGCTATCTCCCGAAGCCGTTCACCGAGCACGAGCTCTTGAGCGCGCTCCATCGTGGGTTGCGCTATGCGACGCTCAGTCCCAGGGATCGTGTTCCGCGCCTCGGCAGCGGGATTCCAGCTGTGGGGAAACCCGAGGGCAAGAGGCGGCTCTACTTGTTGGGAATCATCAGCTGGGTTCGCACGGAGGAGGCCGGGACAGCTCTGGTTGGCGTGGTGGACGTGTTCCTGAGAACCATGAACGGCGTTTCGGCCATCCAGCTCTCGCAAGGGGAGGAGGAGATCGTCCAGGGAACTCCGTGCGCGCGTCTGACAGCTGGGGAAGGCTTGGTGCACGAGGTGCTGGGTCCGGTCAGTGGGAGGGTCCTGGAGGTGAACGAGCAGCTTGGGCATGGGCCTGGCCTTCTGCTGGATGATCCCTATGGCGAGGGATGGTTCTACCGGATCGTGCCGAAAAATCTGAGCTACGAAACGATGCAGTTGCAGTGTGTTCCCCTGGAGGCACCTGATGAGCCGAAGGCACAACAGCCCCGAAGGCCGGCCCCAGGACCTGATCGGCGACCCTTCGACGGGGAGCCGAGAGAATGAGGAGAGACATACCATGGCACTATTCATACTTGCTGTCGTCGTTTTCGTCATCGCGGATTTCCTGCTCCGTCTATGGTTGAAGAGGCGGCAGGAGAAGAGGCAGCGGGAGAAGCGCGCGGCTGCCCTGCACACGAGCCTCACGCTAGATTTTTCGCGGGAGGCCCGGAGTCTGAAACGTGTTGCGGTGGAAAACCCGAAGTCTCGCATCCTCTGTGTGGATGACGAAGACATCGTCCTGGATAGCTTTCGGAAGATTCTCGTGCTGGACGGTTACTCGGTCGACACGGTGACCACCGGCCAGGAGGCGCTTGGCCTTGTGCAGTCTCACCACTACGACTTTGTGTTCACCGACCTCAAGATGCCCGAGATGAGTGGTGAGGACGTGACAAAGAGCGTCAAGCACCTTCGGCCCGATATTGACATCATTGTCATTACCGGATATGCGACCGTGGAGTCGGCCGTCGAGTGCATGAAATACGGGGCAATGGACTACATCCAGAAGCCATTCACCGAGGACGAACTTCTTGCCATGGTTGAGAAGTTCGTGCTCCGGAGGAAGGATCGTATCCAGAAGGAACTCAAGCCGCGTGTCCATGTCACAAAACTCTCTGGTCCCGCGCACCTCCCGTCGAGCGAATTCTACATTCCAGGAGGGGTCTTCATTTCCGAAGGCCATTGCTGGGTGCGCATGGAGGAGGATGGGACGGTGAAGGTCGGGATCGATGACTTTGCCCGGAAGCTCCTCGGAAGAATTGATGCCGTCGAACCGCCGAACCTCGGTATGGCAATCAAGCGTGGGCAGCCTCTGTTCTCCGTGAAGCGGGGATTCCGATCGGTTCCGTTCCGCGCACCCCTGAGCGGACGGATTGCAAAAGTGAACGTCAGGATGAAACAGGATACGGAGTCGCTCGAGGTGACTCCCTACGAAGGGAACTGGATCTGTGTGATCGATGCCGAGGATCTGGATACTGAGCTCCAGCACCTGAAGATCGGCAAGACTGCCGTTTCCTTCTTCCAAGATGAGCTGGAGCAGGCCCAGGCGCACCTGGGAAAGAGCAGAGGAGATGGGTACAGGGAGCGAACGGATGGGTCGAACCTTGGGCTCGGCCGCGGTGATTCATCGGGGCTGAGTGACAGGGAGTGGGATGAGATGGTCAGAGATTTCTTCATGAAGTGATCGAAAGTGTTCGTGCCCTCATCGAGGGCCTGCATCGCACACATGGTGAAGTGAGAAAGACAATGGATCGACGAGCCTTCATTCAGTCTGCGGGACTTGCAGGTGCATCGCTCGTGACCGTGTCCTCGGGGAGGGCCGGCGAGGAAGAGGGACGGAAAGAGTTTGTTGCGGTCCTCGTTGATACGACACGCTGCATCGGCTGCCGGAGTTGTGAGTTTGCCTGCGCGGAAGAGCACGGGTTCCCTGAACCCGATTCGGATGATGCGGTGATGGACCGAGAGCGTGCACCCAGCATCACGCAGTGGTCGGTGGTGAACCGGTACGACGTGGGCGAGGAACCCGTCTACGCAAAGAAGCAGTGCATGCACTGTAACCAGCCTGCCTGCGCATCGGCCTGCCTCACCAAGGCAATGCTCAAGACCGAGGACGGGCCAGTGATCTGGCGTGAGGACAAATGCATGGGCTGCCGTTTTTGCATGATTTCCTGCCCATTCGACATTCCCAAATTCGAATACGACAGCCCAGTGCCGAAGATTCAAAAATGCAACCTCTGCTGGGAACGCCTCCGCGACGGGGGGGTGCCCGCGTGTGTCGAAGCCTGCCCCGTGGAGGCCCTCTCCTTTGGCAAGCGGACTGACCTCCTGAGAGAGGCAAACCGAAGGATAAGCTTGGACCCGGACAACTACACGCCCGGGATATACGGGGAGCACGAAGCGGGAGGGACAGGGTATCTCTACCTCGCCGGGGTTCCATTTGATCAGCTGGGATTCCGTCCGGGCATTGAAACGACATCATACCCGGAGCTGAGCAAGGACTATCTCTACGCTGTACCGATCGTGCTCACGCTCTGGCCCGCATTCCTGCTGGCGATCAGCAACGCCACGAAGAAGGAAAGTGACTAACACCTCACAGGAATAGACCATGGCATCGAACAGCACATCGCTAACGCTTCTTGCCAATGAATCGCGGAGATTCGGACGATTCCTCCTGAGCGAGCTGAAGCCAAAAGGGAAGCTGCTCACACCGTTCAATGTGGTCGCCGCCGTTATCCTTCTCGTTGCTGCGATCCTCCTGGTGATTCGCTTCGCGCGCGGACTGGGAGCAACCACAAACCTCTCCCAGGATTTTCCGTGGGGGATCTGGATCGGTTTTGACGTCATCACCGGTGTGGCCTTTGCGGGTGGGGCGTATGTCATTACGTTCATGGTCTACGTCTTGCGACTGGAGAAATACCATCCGATTGTGAGAATCACGGTCTTGAACGGATTCCTGGCGTATGTGTTCTACGCGGGGGCGCTTCTGTTTGATCTCGGACGACCCTGGAATGTCATCAATCCGATCATTGGCAATTCCTTCGGGGTCAGCTCTGTCATGTTTCTTGTCGCGTGGCACTTCATGCTCTATATGATTACGGAGTTCATCGAGTTCTCCCCCGCAGTGGCTGAATGGCTTGGCTGGAAGAAGGTGCGCAAGTTCTTGGGATCCTTGACTCTCGGTGCGGTCATCTTCGGCATCACCCTCTCCACCCTACACCAGTCGGGGCTCGGTGCATTGTTCCTGATGGCGAAAGACAAGATCCATCCGCTCTGGTATACGGAGTTTCTGCCGATTCTCTTCTTCGTATCGAGCATCTTCGCCGGACTCTCGATGGTGATCCTGGAGGGGAGCATCAGCCAGCGTGTCTTCAAGTCTCAGATGAGTCCCCTCCACCGCGTCGGGCACGATGAGATCGTTCGTGGGTTGGCCCGCGTGTGTGCGGGGACCATGTACGTGTACTTCTTCCTGAAGGTCCTGGTCTTCGTCCATGGGCAGCACTGGACATACATTATGACACCGATGGGATTCTGGTTTCTCGTGGAGATGATCATCTTTGTCCTGGTGCCCGTCCGACTGTATACACAGGCTGTCCGGTTCGGAACCATGGGAGTGATTCGCGTGGCGTCTGTCCTCACGCTCATCGGGATTGTGTTGAACAGGTTGAATGTGTCCGTCATCGCGTACAAGTGGTATGCTCCCGAACGCTACATCCCCTCGTGGATGGAGATCGAGATTACGCTCGCAATCATCGTGGCGGAGCTGATTGTCCTGCGGTGGATCGTGAACAGAATGCCGATTCTGCGGGAGCCGGGTGGTGAACCGACCGACGGAGTGGGAAGCCGTCCAGAATCAGGTGAGATACGACATAAGGAGCCAACACAATGGGTGACTTCTACGTAGACATCTTTGCAACAAAAGGTCTGGAGTACCTGCTCGTCATTGTATTCCTGACCTCACTGGTTCTCTTCTGGCGGATGCTCAACCGGCCCGGGAAATCAGCCCGCGGGCCCGCCCTGGCAGAGGCTCTGGGGCAGCCGACCATAGAATGGTTCAGGCTGGCCGACGACCGGTACTACCACCAGGGGCACTCCTGGGTCCGGCCGGGGGAGGGGGACGTGGTGGAGGTGGGAATGGACGACTTCGCTCAGAGGTTGCTCGGGACACCCGAGGCGTTCGGTCTGCCCGCAGTCGGTACCTCGGTAGAGCAGGGAGAGAATGGATGGAAGCTTCGCGTCGGCTCTCACTGGTTTGATGTGCTCTCGCCAGTGGGTGGAGAAGTCGTCGAGGTGAATGAAAAGGTCATCCGGACCCCCGGAGTGCTAAACGACGATCCGTACAGCCAAGGCTGGCTCCTCAAGGTGAGGAGCCCGAAGCTCCGGGCGAATCTGAAGAACCTCCTGAGCGGAAGACTTGCACGCTCCTGGATGGAGGAGACGGTGCGTTCGCTGCGGGAGATGATCTCATCGAATCCCGTCCCTGTGATGCAGGATGGCGGTGTGCCAGTCAACGGGTTTGCCAAGAACATATCACCCGAACACTGGGACGAACTAGCCCGGGAATTCTTGCGGACATCGTGAAATCACTGGTTGTTCAGAAACGCAACAGCTGATTCCCAATTGTGCGAAAAGGACGATGGGTGAGTGAGAATCCCACCTCTTTTTGCGTTATCTGAGCGTTATTGTACAACTTCTCTACAGCCTATGGTGGCATGATTTGTGACCGCCCCAAAGGTGGTTGAACGTGCCAAATCCTGCCAACCGGCCATGATAATCAAGGCGCTGACCAGAACCCTTGCCTTCCGCCTCTTCATTCTCATTGCTTCGGTCCAAACCATCATTCTCCTGGGTCTGACGTTTGCCGTGCTCCACGTTCAAGAGACGAATTGGATGCGGCACATTGTCGACGATGCGATACGCGTCAGCGATCTCATAGTCCGATCCACCCGATACAGCATGCTTCTGAACAGAAAAGAGGACGTGCACCAGATTGTCGAGTCAGTCTCGGGTGAATCGGGAATCACAGGAATCCGGATATACAACAAACAAGGCGAAGCAATCTTCGGATCGCCAGATTCAGGGAACATGAGGAAGGTCGACATTGACGGAGAAGCGTGCGTGGTGTGCCACGTTTCAGGCGGACTGGAGTATGTTCCTCATGTACGGGAGGAAATGTACAGAATCTTCAAGGGTTCTGAGGATACAAGGGTCCTGGGCCTGATCACACCCCTGCACAATGAACCGGAATGTGCCAACGCAGCCTGCCATGCCCACCCAAAGGAAAAGACCATTCTCGGCGTCTTAGACGTCAAGTTGTCCCTTGAGACGATGGATCTGCAACTTCGGGAGAGCACAACCTCGCTCCTCACTCTGTCACTCGGTGCTGTTGTACTTGTCGGCATTGCGGCGGGGGCATTCCTCTGGTTCTTCGTCTACGGTCCGGTCCGGAGTCTTGCAGAGGGGATGGAATCAATCGCGGCCGGCAACCTCAACCATCGGCTTGGAGTGACTGGAAAGGACGAACTTGCGCAGCTTGCCGGATCATTCGACGTGATGGCTTCAGACCTGCAGACGGCGCGGCAGGAAATCACTGATTGGTCGGAGACGCTGGAAAAGAAGGTCAGGAAGAAGACCGCTGACCTGGAAATGGCGCACAGGCAGATTATGCAGGCGGAAAAGATGGCTTCGATTGGTAACCTAGCATCGAGCGTCGCACACGAACTGAACAATCCGCTTGAAGGGATTCTCACCTATGCCAAGCTCATCAGAAAGCGACTGGCGAAGCTGGGCCTCCCGCCGGATACGCTGGGATCGTACGAGCAGGAGCTGGGTCTCATAGCTGATGAAGCGCAGCGGTGCGGGAACATCGTCAAGAACCTCCTTGTCTTTGCACGCACCGAGGAGATGGCTCTCAAACCGGCCCGCTTGTCAGAGATCATCAACAGGTGTGAGATGCTCGTACGCCACCACGCTGAGATCAACGGCGTGAGCGTGGAGACCAAGTGCACCGACCGGGACACTCTTGAGTGTGATGCCGACCAGATACAGCAGGTACTGTTGGCCCTGATGGTGAATGCTATCGAAGCGATGGCACCCAAGGACGACAAACTCAGAGGGGGAAGGCTCTCGGTTACAGCAACGAGGGGCAGTAAGGACGAGACACTGGAAATCCGTCTCGCGGATAACGGTGTTGGCATGACCAACGAGGTGAAAGCGCATCTGTTTGAGCCTTTTTTCACGACGAAGAGAGACGGAAGAGGTGTCGGCCTTGGTCTTGCCGTTTCCTATGGCATTGTCCAGCGACATCACGGTACGATCGAGGTGGAATCCTCGGTCGGACACGGTACGGTCTTCACTATTTATCTTCCCGTGAGACAGCCATTGCCGGTGAGTGATCCATCGTGAGAAACGCTGATACGGGAGCATGCGCATGAACAAGAGGGAGATCAGAATAATGATTGTGGACGATGAACTCATCGTCCGCGATTCGCTCACCAAGTGGTTCCGCGAAGACGGGTATCGTGTCGAGGCAGCGGAGAGCTCTGCAGCCGCGCTCAAGAAACTCCAGACCGGATCCTGCAGTCTCATGCTGGTAGACATCAAGATGCCCGGCATGGATGGGATCGAACTGCTGGAACGGGTGAAGGAGATTGACAAGAATGTCATCGTGATTATCATTACCGCCTTTGCCTCTGTAGATACCGCGGTGAAGGCGCTGAAGCAGGGCGCATATGACTACATCACCAAGCCGATCGATCCGGACTATCTGGATCATGTTGTTGAGAAGGCGCTCATGCAGCACGAGTTGACGCTGGAAAATGTGAGGCTCCGGGAGGTTGTCAGCGAACTCTCCGGCGCGACCGAGATCATAGGCGATTCCCCGGAGATCAAGAAGGTCTTGGAGCTTGTTCAGACAGTGGCACCGAACGATACGACGGTCATGATTCGCGGAGAAAGCGGAACCGGAAAAGAGCTGGTGGCCCGGGCCATCCACAACGGAAGCCCTCGCAGGTACTTCCCGATTGTGACGGTCAATTGCGGGGCGATGACAGAAACGCTTCTGGAGAGCGAGCTTTTTGGACACGAGCGGGGAGCATTCACAGGGGCCCAGTACCGTCGGAAGGGGAAGGTGGAGCTGGCAGATGGTGGCACGCTTTTCCTGGACGAGGTCGGGAACATAGATACAAAGACGCAGATGGATCTGCTGAGGGTCATTGAGTCAAAACAATTCACGAGGGTCGGCGGGACCGAAGTTCTCAAGTCCGACTTCAGAGTGATCTGCGCAACGAACAGGGACCTGGAGGAGGCTGTCAAAGAAGGGTCGTTCAGAGAGGACCTCTACTACCGGCTGAACGTCTTCACGATCGAGATGCCCCCGCTGCGTGGACGACGTGGTGATGTGGCAAAGCTGGCTCACCACTTCCTCGAGAAGTACGCACGGCAGATGAGCAAGGATGTGCGGAGTTTCAGTCCGGATGCGATGCATACCCTCAAGGCATATGATTGGCCGGGCAATGTACGGGAGCTTGAAAACGCTGTCGAACGCGCGATGGTAGTTGCTCAAGGGCAAACGATAGAGAGGCAGCACTTGCCGCTCCATACCCTTTCGGCACAGCGGGAGGAGGGGAAACGTCTCTCGGATATCGAACGGCATCACATCGAGGAGGTTCTCAGGGAAACGGCGTGGAATATCAGCCGTAGCGCCGCCATCCTGGATATCGACCGCGTGACGCTCTATCACAAAATCGAAAAGTACGGCCTCAAGCGTGAACAGTGAGATCCATCCTTCTCCTTCCCCTTGGGAATGTGGACCCGGAAATCGTGGCCGGCCTGCACGCTCCACTCGCGTACACGTTTCATGCTGAAGTGGTGGAGGGAGACTGCGACATCGACCTTGAGCAGTTCTTCGATGCCCAGCGGGTTCAGTACAATTCCACCGAGATCATTCAGCATATCTCTACAAACCACGTTCCGGCGTTCCCCGTGATAGACGAGCGGAGCGCTTCCCTGAAGATCCTCGCCGTATCTGCGGAAGATCTCTTCATTCCCATCTTGACCTACGTCTTCGGAGAAGCCGAACTGGGCGGCAGAGTCTCTCTCGTCTCATACCACCGGCTCCAGCCACAACGATACGGCCTTTCCGCAGACAGCCAACTGCTCGTGTCTCGGTTGAAGAAGGAAGCGTTCCATGAGTTGGGTCACTCCTACGGGCTTGTCCACTGTTCACGTCTGCAGTGCGTGATGCACACGTCGACCTACGTCGAGGACATCGACCTGAAGGGGGAATCGTTCTGTGGTGATTGCAGCATGCACCTCAGGCTGCCTCGATGATCCCTCCGGTAGCAGTCACTTGTGTTCGCTGACGCTTGTGTCCGCCTGCTATCTGACCGGTCTTGACAATCTTGCATACGCTTGGTAGAATACCCCGGATGTCAGCTCCGGAGTCCGCCGTCTGCCCTCACTATCACGAGAGAGGAGGGGCCATGATTCTCGCGTCTGATGTGAAAGCAGGGATGGCAGTCCGGCTCGATGAAAAGCTCTACAAGGTACTAGAAGTCGTCCGGCACGCCGGAAGCGGTCAGATGCACGGTTTCATCGAGCTCAAGCTGAGAGAGATTGAATTCGGCCATTGTGCTGACCGCCGGTTCAAACACGCTGACAGACTTGATGATGTGGAGCTCTCGAAACGTTACATGGAGTACATATACTCGGACAGCGATTCCTGCTACTTCATGGATCCGGAGAGCTTTGAGCAGGTCGGAGTCTCCAAGACTGCTATCGGGGAGGTTGAGAGATTCATGAAGGAGGGGATGAAGGTCGTGGTGGATCTCAAGGGGAACGAAGCGGTCTCCATTCAATTCCCCAAGATTGTCGAGCTGAGCGTGGCTCAAACCGGTCCGGGAATACGGGGTTCACAGGACAATACCATGAAACCTGCCACGCTCGAGAACGGGATGGAGATTCTCGTTCCGCAGTTCATCGAAACTGGAGACACGATCCGGATCGATACCGAAAAAGTGAAATACGTTGACAGGGTAACGGTCAAACGGGCTTTAGGGTGACCGGCACGGGATGCCTACGGTTTCGTCTGTCCATCCGGGGCCTGGAGAAATGACTCGGGTAGGCGATATCCGATCTGTTGGTGCCCGACGGTCAACACAATAGAATCGCTCGCGATCGGGAGGACCGTCGCCGTTTCCATTTCGGACTCGTTGAACGGAGAATCCGGAAAAAGCGTCAGGTAGAGGCTATCTCCGCGTTGTTCGATGAGCGTGGGGATCGTATGGGGAGCGGCCTGCTCAAACCTCTGCTGTCTGGTTTCGTCCAGTGTGGAGAAAGGTCTCTGCTGGAGCGAGTATGATTGACTGACCTCTGCCCTAGCTCCAGATTCCTGCTTCCGTCTCGCACCGAGTTCCCTCTCAGCAGGGGAGCGTCGGTCTTGAGCGATCGCCTCCTTAGGTTCAGCTGCGACCTGCTTCTGGAGGCCTGCCGATTCAGCTGCAAGGAGTTGCCCTTGTATCCAGATGACAGAAGTCGTCCGGGCAGCAGGAGAGGGGGCGGCCTCCGATACCGCTGCGGTTGCGGACTGGTCCGGCCGAACCGGCGCCTGAACATCGGCACCGGGAGCGGCCACCTTCCGCGTTTCTCTCATATCCCGCTCGGCTGGTTGCCGGAGTTCTTCCTCTACCCGGTCCTCCGCCTTCTCACGTCTTTCCCGATCAACACTGCTGGTTGAGGCGGGGGGGGCCTCATCCTCCACCGCCGCTGCAAGATCCTTCCCTGCAAGACCTTCCGGTGTGGTCTGGTCCGGCTCGGCACCCTTGTCTGAATCTGTGAGCTGCTCAACGGCAGGAGTGTCGGTATGCGGGGAAGGGACAAACCACCGGTTTACGATCCCTACCCCCACGACAATACAGATGACAGCGGCAGCGAGGGCGATTCTGGGCCACGGGATG
>Ga0209536_100009220_pt1 | contig 14678 bp, 12 predicted proteins | sample DeeMarSeWOR28_12_FD_187461 | JGI IMG/M metagenome (GOLD analysis project Ga0209536, IMG submission 187461) | Marine sediment microbial communities from White Oak River estuary, North Carolina - WOR-2-8_12 (SPAdes) (version 2) | ecosystem: Environmental > Aquatic > Marine > Intertidal zone >...
ACCTTCTACCGGGCCGAGAGCTATCACCAGGACTACTATCTCAACAACCCGGCAAGGCCCTATTGTGCCGCGGTAATCTCACCCAAGCTGCGGCGTCTTCACACCTTGTTCAGCGACAAGCTGAGCTAGGCGGGGTACACTAGGTACCCTTGCGAAGCAGCGCCCATTCATACAGCGCTCTTTTGTTGATACCGGTGATGCGCGCCGCAAGTTTGGCGGCTTTCTTCAGCGGAAGCTCCTCCAGTAGAACAAGCAGTACGCGCTGTGCTTCCGGCGTCACCTCGTGGCTTTCGGTTTCCGGCCGCCCACCGACCAGCACGACAACTTCACCTTTCTGTTGGCTGGCATCATTACTCACCCAGGATGCCAATCCCTCCAGGGTATCTCCGTGTATGGTCTCAAACTGCTTGGTCAGTTCCCGGGCCAGCACGGCCTGGCGCTGTGAGCCCAGGATATCCCGGCAATCGGCAAGACAATCGACAATCCGATGGCTGGATTCAAAAAACACCAGGCTGCGGGTTTCGTCACGCAACACCTCCAGCCGGCTTCTGCGCGCCGACCTTTTGGAGGGAAGAAATCCTTCAAAAACAAATCGATCGGTTGGCAATCCGGACGCCGACAGGGCACAGATCAGGGCACTCGGCCCGGGTATGGGCACCACCGGCACACCGGCCTGCCGCGCCAGTCTCACCAGGTTGAAACCCGGGTCACTGATGAGAGGTGTTCCAGCGTCCGAAATCAGGGCTACGGACCGCCCGTTCAGCATGTCCTGTACAAGACGGGGAGCAAGCTCGCGTTCGTTGTGCTCGTGCATGGCCACCATCGGGGTGTGAATCGCATAGTGCTGCAACAGCTTGCCGCTGTGGCGCGTGTCCTCCGCGGCGATGCGATCCACAGCTGTCAACACCTCGACGGCGCGCGAGCTGAAATCGGCGAGATTGCCGATGGGTGTCGCTACGATGTAGAGGCTGCCGGTTTTCGCCGCTGTCTGGCTGCGATTCATCATGCTTTTCCGATCATGGTGCGGTTGTCCTGGAGCAGTCCGCAAAATAGTGTGTACAAGCGTCCCTACCTCTTTACAATACGGGCTTGAGCAGATTATCCAAGCCGCGACAATTCGTGTACCGACTAACTTCATTGCTGTTCGCCGCCGCTCTCGCACTCAGCGCCTGCACCACAGCTCCAGAACGCCCGCAACAGGCTGCGGAAGACCCACTCGCGCAAGCTGCCCGCGACTACCTGGAACGCGGCGATTATCAGGCAGCCGCTCAACTTTATCTCAGCGAGTCTAAAACGGCACCCGAAAACCAGCGCCTCGGACTGCGCTTGAATGCTGCGGAGTACCTGGCGCAGGGCATGTTGTGGGAACAGCTGACGCAGGTATTGGCCAGCATCGACCCCGGCGGGCTGGATCCGACACAGCAGATGCGCTACCGGCTTGTGGATGCCGAGCGCGCGCTCGGCGGCCACCAACCCGATATCGCCCTGGACCTGTTACAGAAAATCACCAACCCGGAATCTCTGCCCGATCAGGGAAAACGCTACTACCGGGTGCGCGCAGAGGCCTACGCACTGGCGGGTAACAGCCTGGAGGCGGCTCGCCAGCTGATCTGGTTGGACGGCCTGCTGGACGATAGCGAGCAAAAACTTGCCAACCAGTACAGTATCTGGGAACAGCTTTCCAGACTCTCAGACGTTTCTCTACAACAGTTGCGTACCAGTCCACCACCCGACGCCCTCAGCGGCTGGATGGAGCTGGTACTCATTACCCGGCAGAACCGCACGGATAGAGAACAGTGGGCTGTGGAACTGGACCGCTGGCGCGCAAGGTACCCGGCACACAGTGCCGAGACCGCCCTGCTGCCCGACATCTTGAATCAGGTCGCGCGCTTCGGGGTACGGGCGAACCAGATCGCCGTCCTGCTGCCACTGAGCGGACGTACTGGCGAATCAGCCGCTGCCATACGCGACGGCATTATGACCGCATACTACCAGGACGAGATGGAAAAACCCGAGCTGCGCTTCTATGACACCGGTGGTAATCCGCAGCTGATCTGGTCTGTATACCAGCAGGCCATTGAGGACGGCGCTGAATTTGTCGTTGGTCCCTTGCTGAAGGACAGCATCCAACAGATCGAAATGTCCGGACAACTGCCGGTAGCAGTTTTGGCTCTCAACCAGACGGGTGAAGAGCCCGGGGTTGACCTGCCCCTCTATCAGTTCGGTCTGGCGCCGGAAGACGAAGCGCGCCAAGTCGCGGAAAGAGCGGTTACCGACGGTCACAGGCAGGTACTGGCACTGGTGCCCGACACCGGCTGGGGACAACGCGTGCTGACGGCCTTCGAGGAGCATTTCAACACCCTGGGGGGTGAGGTCCTGAAGACCGCTCGCTACAGCTCCGAGACTGCAGATTTCAAGGTTCCTATACAGGACGTGCTCAACCTGGACGCCAGCAAGAACCGCCACCGCTCACTGGAACGTCTGCTGGGACAGAAGTTGCAGTATGAACCGCGCCGACGGCAGGATGCCGAGGCCGTTTTCCTGCTGGGTTTCCCGAAGCAAGCGCGCCAGATCAAACCACAATTGCGTTTTCATCACGCCGGTGAGCTGCCGGTATACAGCACATCCCATGTATTCGCTGCCGCTGCCGAGACGGCCTCGATTGATCGAGACATGGACGGCCTGATGTTCTGCGATATACCGTGGGTACTCGACCATGAGGGACAGTGGGCCAATCAACGCGAGAAAATGCGCGCGGCCTGGCCGGACCGCAATCAACAGCATCAGCGTCTTTTCGCCTTGGGCTTCGACGCCTACCAGGTGATTCCCTGGCTGGACTCGCTGAGTATGCCCGGGTTCGCCTATTTCCCGGGCGCGACGGGCGTACTGACCCTGGACCAGCATAAACGCTTACACCGCGCTCTGGAGTGGGCGCAGTTCCGCGGCGGAATTCCACAAAAACTCACGTCCAAGGAGGGACATCATGAACCGGAAGAGGATTGGCGACCACGCTGAATCACTGGCGTGCCGGTATCTGAAGCACCGTGGCCTCAGCCTGTTGAGCCGCAACTTTCGCTGCCCGCGAGGGGAAATCGACCTTGTCATGCGGGATGGCGACAGTCTGGTCTTTGTTGAGGTACGATACCGGAATCACACGCACTTCGGGCACGCTGCAGAAACGGTTTCCCGAACCAAGCAAGCCCGAATTATCCATTGTGCCCGGTATTATATGAAACTGAATCACAGCTGGAACGCCGCGGCACGCTTCGATGTCGTAGCGATTGACGGCGGAGCGCATGATTTGAGGATTGAATGGCTTACCGATGCATTTCGAATGAGCTGCTGAACATTACCTGAAATGGAGAACACGTTTATGAGAAGAAGCTGGCCGCTGTTGGGCGCCCTGGTCCTTGTTAATCCGCTATTGAACGGCTGCGTACCCGTGGTTCTTGTCGGTGGCGCCGCAGCGACAGCTTCCGTCGTACACGACCGCCGCACCACCGGTTCCATCGTGGAAGACCAGGCTATCGAGATGCGCATCAAGACTGCCCTGCGCAAAGACGAAGAAATCGCGGAACAGACCCATATCAACGTCACCAGCTACAACGGAATCGTGCTGCTTTCCGGTGAAGCGCCCAGCCAGTCCTTGAGCACCCGAGCCGGCGGGATTGCGCGCAACGAAAAACAGGTACGGCGCGTCCACAACGAGCTCAAGATAGCCGCACCGAGTTCAGCAATGACCCGCTCCAGCGACTCCTGGATAACCACCAAGGTCAAGAGCTCGCTGGTTGGCCTGGATATCAAGGGTTTCGACCCATCGAGGATAAAAGTTGTCACCGAAAATGGCACGGTATACCTGATGGGTATGGTATATCACGGAGAAGCCGACGCCGCGGTTGCCCAGACTCAGCAGGTCAAAGGCGTACAGCGGATTGTCAAGTTATTCGAGTACCTGGACTAGAACTCCTTTGAGTTGCAGCGGCTGTCGCTTTGCATTCCGACTTTATCAATCAACTCGCCGCACACCTCGACGAGCACCAACTGTTAACCGACCCGGCCGACTGTCGTTCCTACGGCTATGACAACAGCACGCTGCAGGGTCAGCCGCTGGCGGTGGCCCTTCCCGAGTCACATCAGCAAGTCGTGGCAGTTGTCACAGTATGCCGCGAACACGGGGTTTCCTTAATCACCCGCGGCCAGGCCACCGGCACCACAGGTGCAACGGTGCCCGTTGACAAGCATTCACTGGTCATGTCCATGCAGCGCATGGACCGTATTCTGGAAGTGAACCGGGACGACCGATTCATGGTGGTGCAGCCCGGTGTTACAAACCAGGCGGTGCAGGACGCTGCAGCCGAGCACGGTTTTTTCTGGCCGCCGGATCCCACCAGTGCCTCGGTTTGCACCATTGGCGGCAACCTCGCCTATAACTCAGCCGGCCCACGCGCAGTGAAGTACGGTACACCGCGGGAAAACACCCTGGCGCTGACAGCGGTCACCGGCAGTGGTGAAACCCTGCATACCGGTGTGAAAACGACCAAAGGTGTTGTCGGCTACGACCTGACACGACTTCTTATTGGCTCCGAGGGCACGCTGGCGGTCATCACGGAAGCCACCCTGAAACTGACGCCTCTACAACCGGCAAAGCGCACCCTGCGCGCCACCTACCGAGATGTGCACAGCGCCGCCTGCGCGGTTTCCAACATCATGGCACAACCTGTTATCCCCTGTACGCTGGAATTCATGGATGGCAACGCTATCGATATGGTGCGCAATGAGGCACCGGCCGACCTTCCGGAAAAGGCCGGCGCTCTGCTGATGATCGAAATCGACGGGATTGAATTCCAGTTGGACGAACTCGTATCCCGCATCGTTGCGGCGGCATCGGTGGAAGGGGCACTGGAAATCCAGCGGGCCAGATCGCAACAGGAGGTCAAGGCGCTGTGGGAAACACGCAAAGCCCTGTCGCCGGCCCTGCGTCGCGTAGCACCGAAAAAGATAAACGAAGACGTGGTTGTGCCCGTATCCCGGATGCCCGAACTGGTGAATCAGCTCGCCTTACTTTCCAAGAAACACGCTGTCCAGATCGTGAATTTCGGCCACGCCGGCAACGGCAACCTTCATGTCAATCTGCTCTATGATCCCGAGGTCGCCAATCAGAGAGAAAACACCGAAGCCTGTCTCAGCGATGTATTCGCCGCCGTTCTGGAGATGGAGGGCACAATTTCCGGAGAACACGGTATCGGCCTCGTCAAACGTGACTGGGTGGGCAAGGAACTGGATACCACCAGCCTAAAGCTGATGCACGGCATCAAGAAGCAGTTTGATCCCGACGGCATACTGAACCCGGGCAAGACACTGCCTGCCCTTGACTGACGATCGCAATCATCGATCCAACTGCCGGCACCAGCCCGGTGTGAGCTTCAGACCCTCCTCCAGTTGCACCCGGGGCTGCCAGTCCAGTACCTGCTGGATGGCGCTGTTGTCACAGACCCAGTCGGGATGACGCAGTTCACGCAGCTTTTCCGGCGTCAGCATGGGTGCATAACCCAGCCGGGGCGCCAGTGTGCGATTTATCCAGGCGGGAACACTCAGCAGGACAGGAGGTACCGAGAACTCGCGTACCGGGCGCTGACAAAGCCGCGATACAGCGGCGCACACATCGTGCCAGCTATACCCCCCCATTCTGCCGTCATGCAGGCTGTAGACACCGCTGGGACACGAATCCTGCACCAGCCAGGCCTCCACCAGAGCAGCGATGTCTCGTGAGTATATCATCGAGAAATGCGCGTCTCTGTTACCCAGCACGGGCGCGATTCCCTTGGCCATGAGCCGAAACAAGGGCAATAGCTCGCGGTCTCCGGGCCCATAAACGGCCGGCGGCCGCAACGCAATCCAGTTCAGGGCTCCGGCCTGCTGTTCCAGTAACTGCTCACCTTTGCGTTTACTCGCCGCATAAAAAGACAAGCCGGGCTCGCGTGCCGCCAGTGAAGAAAGGCAGAGCAGGCGAGGTGTGCTGTGGCATGCCAATATGGCATCAATGAGATTTCTCAGCCCCTCGACATTGACACGATCGAACGCCTGCGGGCTTGCGCCGCGGACAGCGCCCGCACAATGAATGACGGCAAAGGAGTCCGCTGTCAGCTTTTGCAGTGAATCACGGTCGTCGAGATCACCGCGCACCCACTCGTCGACAGTTCCTTGCATAGCCGACGCGCGGGCTTCGGTTCGCAGAAGGGCGCGTAGCTTCCAGCCTGCATCATGCAGCAGGTCACAGATAGACCGTCCTATGAAACCGGTTGCGCCGGTTATCGCCACCCACTCAGACTTCATCGCCCTGTCGTTCAAATACTCTTGTTGGTTTCTCACCCCGAGGGGCATATCGATACGCGGCGTTTGAATCCGCTGCGGCCGCGCAGGCCTAAGCCCTTGCTCCTCTGAGACCTTGTTGGCCGCGCGTCAACAGATAATAGAAACACCTTGTGAAAATCAAGCCGACAAAAAAATAACCGGCCGAAGCCGGTTATTCTCGAATTACCCGCTGATGCTCGCCGAGCTTATCCCTGCTTGAGCTCCAGCACATCGGTCATCTCTTCTGCCAGGGCATTCAGATCGTGCGACTCGATAAAGTTCATGCGTGCCTTGGAGCGTGACAATTTGCCCGACGACGTCCGCGGCAGCGTGTGCAGCGGCACAAGCTCCACGACTACGTCAATACCCAGCTCCAGGTGAACCAAACGGTTCAGACGGTCGATCAGGTTTGCTCGTCTGTTCGGATCGGTCTCCCGGCACTGCACGACCAACACGCATATTTCCTCGTCACGGGGACCGGGGACTGAAAATGCGAGTGCATCACCCATACGAACTTCCGGCTGGTGTTCGGCCAGATACTCCAGATCCTGCGGCCAGATGTTACGGCCGTTGATGATAATGATATCCTTCTTGCGCCCGGTTATGATCAGGCTCCCATCAACTTGATAGCCCACATCCCCCGTATTCAGCCAGCCGTCTTCGGACAGGGCTTCAGCTGTTTCTTCCGGCGCATTGAAATAACCTGACATCACACTGTCGCCGCGCACGAATATGCTGCCGCTATGGCGGTCGGACAGGACCTTGCCTTCGTCGTTGCGAATCTCCACCTCGTAGCCGGGTAAGGGCTTGCCACACTCAACAAAGCAGCGTGCCCGCCCAGGATTTTCCAGGTTGGCGATTGGCAGCGCCTCCTGACAATCCGAGTGATGATCGCCATCCACACAGTCGGTTGAATGCGCCTCGAAGAGGGAGGCAAAACTGATCGCCAACGAGCACTCGGCCATGCCGTAACACGCCAGGAAAGCCTTCTCGTCGAAGCCTGCTGGCGCCAGTGCGTCGGCGAAGCGCGTCAGCGTCTCCGAACGGATCATTTCCGCGCCAACACCGGCAACCCGCCAATTACTCAAATCGTACTTGTCGGCTTCTCCGGGACGCAGCCGCCGGGTACACAGCTCGAAGCCAAAAGGCGGACTGAATGAAATCGTTGCCCGGGTCTTGGTCATCAGGTTCAGCCACTGTCGCGGACGCATGGCGAATTCGCGAGTATCGAGGTAGTCGACCGAAATCTGCGCCGCAACCGGAACCAGAACCAGACCAACCAGGCCCATGTCGTGATAGAACGGCAACCAGGAGAAACAGCGGTCACCCGGCCTGATCCTGACGCCGTGACGGATGATCCCTGCCAGGTTGCTGATCACGGCTTTCTGTTTGATGACAACACCGCGCGGGAAGCGCGTGCTACCTGAGGTGTACTGGATGTAAGCGATATCGTCCGGCTCAACGGCGGGTAGTTCGATATCGGCTTCCGGCAAGGCATCGAAAACCGAGGGTTCTCCGACAAGCTTGAGCCCCAGGCCTTCACCGGCTTCCTCGAGAAAGGCTGCATAACCGCTGGGCGCCATGGCCACGGCAGCTTCGCTGCATTCCAGCAGACCGCGCAGCTGGGTGACGTAAACCGTGTGCCCGCCCAGATTTACCGAGGCAGGCAGCGAGACAGGTATCAGCCCGGCATACTGGCATGCGAAAAAGAAGCGCAGAAAATCCGGATTGGTCTCCGCCACTAACGCGACACGATCACCCTTCTGCAGTCCCATACCGAGCAGCTTACGCGCCAGCGTACGAGACTGTGTGCGCAACTCTGCATACGGGAGCGTCGCATAGAGTTCTCCCCTGCCGGTGTAGAAATTCGCACCAGTATCGCCCTTGGCCGAGTAATCCAGGGCTTCAGCTAGGGTGGTGAAATCGGCGGCACGAAATGGCAGGTTGTGTACAGTTGGTGTCGATACTGTGCCCAAAAGACTCTTCCCTTTGAGGTTTACGATATCCGGTTCCTGTCCAAGGACGGGAACACCCCAAAATAAAGTTCACTGACTACTAGCAGGTAAACTCTCTGCTGCCATGCAAATACACGCGGACTTCCTACGGCAACTCTCGATCCAAAAAGATTCGTTGTATTTTCCCAACGAAATTGTCGGCATCCTGCTATCCCGCTAGTCGGTTGTGCATTATTCATACAATAGGGTAAAAACACAATACTTTTTTACAAATAATTTCGCAGATTGATCGCCACCGGGAGAAATTCTCTGAAATTTGTCGCAATTTTACTACAAAGACAGACTCGCCCCGCCCTGGATTCAAAGTGACAAAAACACCAGAGCATCCTGTCCCTCGACGAAGCAAATTGCAGGCCATGCCGGTGTTGATATTTTTGAAATAGCGGTTTAATGGCGTCGGCCTTGCCGGGACAGCAGCGTTCCTCGCCGCTCCCCGGCGTCTGGCGGGGTCTGGATCAGCGAGGTATGATCGTCGCCTTTCTACAACGAAGAACAAGCTCCATGCCCCGAACCGAGGACGCGTTGACCATCCAACCGGTAATCAACCGGGCACAACTGAAAACCTTCATTGAATTCCCGGAGGCCTTGTATCGGCACGATCCCAATTGGGTTAAGCCCTTATTCCTGGAGCAAAAAGAGCGTTTCACCGAGAAGAATCCGTTTTTCCGCCACGCCCGATGGCGTGCCTGGATTGCGAGACGCGGGACACGGCCGGTGGGACGCATCAGCGCCCAGATCGATGAGCTGCACCTGCAACGCTACCGGGACCAGACCGGCCACTTCGGCTGCCTGGAGGCGGAGGACGATGCGGAGGTCTTCCGGCTACTCTTCGAGACGGCGGAAAACTGGCTCAGGACAGAAGGCATGCGCCGGGTCACCGGGCCATTCAGCCTGTCCATAAACGAAGAATGCGGTCTGCTGATAGACGGTTTCGACACTCCTCCACGCATCATGATGGGGCACGGATGCCCTTTTTATGGGCAACAGGTGGAAGCTCAAGGGTACAAAAAGGCCAAGGACCTGCTCGCGTACCACTGCCCGCCCGATTACCAGACCCCCAGAACCCTGGCCAAACTGGCCGAAAAGGCCGCCGCTCGGGTTCGGATCCGACACCTGAATCGCAACGATCTGAAAAATGAGCTGAAACTGCTGCGTGAGATCTTCAACGACGCCTGGTCGGAAAACTGGGGGTTCGTGCCCTTTACTGAGGCGGAATTCGACGAAATCGGGAAGCTCATGGCATTGCTGCTCGACGACAACTTCGTCCAGATTGCCGAGGTCGACGGCGAACCCGCCGCCATGCTCATCGTGCTGCCAAATATCAACGAGATCATTCACGACCTCGATGGCCGCCTGTTGCCTTTCGGATGGTTGAAGTTGCTATGGCGGCTCAAGGTTCGCTATCCGAAGTCCGCCCGCATTCCGCTCATGGGCGTAATCCGCAAGTACCAACGCAGCCGTCTGGGTCCGACCCTGGCTTTCATGGTGACCGATGCCGCCAAGCAACCGGTGATACGCCGCGGTATCGAGGAGATGGAGATGTCCTGGATACTCGAGGATAACGCCGGTATGCGCAGCATCATCGAGGCACTGAGCGGCGTGATCTACAAAACCTATCGCCTGTATGAAAAAAACATCTGAATCAAAAGCTCGATGACTGCCACCGAATTCACCGCCGTCATCCTCGCGGCTGACAGGCGTCCCGATGACCCACTGGTGACCGCCTCCAACGCCGCCTGCAAGGCCCTCGTCGAAGTCAATGGAATAGCCATGCTGCAGCGCGTCGTAGCTTCGCTTCAGGGCAGCAAATGCGTTGGCGATATCGTGCTGTGCGGACCGGCACGCGAACAACTCGCCGGCAATGAGTTTCTCGAGGGCGCCGTGCGCGATGGCCAGGTCAGCTGGCGTGCGCCTCAGAAGAGCCCCAGCAGCAGCGCCTATCAGGCCATGCAGAGCCTGCCGCGCCACACGCCTGTGCTGGTCACCACCGCAGACCATCCTCTGCTCAGTGCCGAGATTGTCGACTACTTTCTCGGCAACGCACTGCAGACCGGGGCTGATGTCGCCGTTGGAGTAATACGCTTTTCAGCAATCAAGGAGAAATTTCCGCGGGCAAGAAAGACAGTCACGCGACTGAGGGACGGCGGCTACTGTGGATGTAATCTTTTCGCTTTCCTGACGCCGAAGTCCCACCGGGTAGCGGCGGCATGGCGCAGAGTGGAACAGCAGCGCAAGAACCCCTTACGAGTGGTCAGCCAACTGGGATGGTGGTCGGTGCTGCGTTACTTGTTGGGTCGCCTCACGCTCGACAAGGCACTGGCTGAACTCTCGGGGCGCCTCAAGGTTGACATCAAACCAGTGCACATGCCGTTCCCCGAAGCCGCTATAGACGTCGATTCGATCGCTGATCAGAGGCTGGTGGAGGAAATAACGGGCACGGACAGATGATGCTCATGCTGCAGGGAGAAGCTGTCGTGATCGGGTTGGTAACCCCTTATACTCACTCGAACTGACCAATGCTCGCCCTCACGTCTGACCTTGTACAGATAGTATTGCGCCCGACGCCCTTCCTTGTGTCCTATCGCCGAGGCTGAGGGGATACCGAACACAGGTATTTTCCCCTGGCCATGCTGAATCCCGGCCTCGACCGTGCGATGACTGTGCCCGTGCAAAACCAGTTCGGCACCCTCACACTCCAAAATGGCGCAAAGTGCTTTGCCATCGATGAGCCGTTTGCGCCACTTTTCATCCTCGACACGCGGTGGATGATGCAGTAACACGACACGAAACAGGCCCTGTTGCCCGGCTTGTCTCAACAGCAGAGATAAACGCTGCCTCTGTTGCGGACCCAAGGATCCGGTGGCCAGAAAAGGTGCCGAGGCACTGGCACTCGACAAACCGATCAGTGCAACGCCATTGCGAACCCGCAGAGAGGGAAACAAATCTTCATCCGGGCAGCCCGGCGCTTGTGCAAACTCCGCATCGGATTGCATATAGGGTTGCCACAGCGAAAACGTACTGGCCCAGGGCGTGCGTACATAGGCATCGTGATTACCCGGGACCACGGTGACACGATCCGCGGCGCCCAGACGGTCCAGCCAAAGGCGTGCCTGCCGGAACTCGTCGGGCAGCCCGATGTGGGTCAAGTCGCCGGTAATGACGACATGGTCAGGCCGGGTCTGCCTCAGGTCAGCGAGCAGTGCATCGAGTACTTCGCCACGGTGTTCCGCTCGCCGCTTGCGCTGCCAGGACAGGTAACCCAGCATGCGTTTATTCATCAACTGCTGCCAACGCACGCGCTGCAGCGTCGTTAGATGCGGGTCGGACAGGTGAGCAAAACAAAGGCCCGTATGACCCGAGACGCTCGTCTCTCTCATTCCTGCTCGCTGCGAATTTGGTGATTTATCCACATTGGTTTAGGATGCCCGACGATACCCTTAAAACTCCCTGCGTCAGCCTCTTGCATTTCAACCACCCAGACAGAGATCCGCCGACTATCGGTCTGATCAGTAACCCGCACAGCCGGCGCAACCGCTCATTGCTGGCGAAAGTGGACACCATTGTCGCAAATCGGCCGAACATCCACCATCACATCACACAACTCGCGGACGAGATACCGTCAGCATTGCGTGGTTTCGCGCAGCAGGGCGTCGACGTACTGGCCATTAACGGTGGCGACGGCACCACAGCCCAGGTGTTCAGCGAGCTTATCGAGCGACGGCCTTTCGAGAGACAACCTTCGGTCATATTGCTGCCAGGTGGAACCACCAACATGAATGTGGGTGACGTCGGTGTGCGCGGCAGCTTGATCAAAGCGGTACGCCGCATGGTCAATTGGGCCGGCACGGGTTCCGACAATGTCCAGCACTTGAGCCGTCCGATTCTTCGCGCCGAAGGATCCGTGGACGGCAAAATCGCCTGCGGTATGTTTTTCGGCACCGGCGCTATCATTCGGGGGATCGAGTACTGCCACAACAGAATTCACAGCATGGGTATCACTGACGAACTCGGCCCCGGCGTTGTTACCCTGCGCACCATCTGGGGCATCGCCCGCAAGGAGCCCTATTTTTCCGACCCGACCCCGATCCGCATTGAAATGGATGCCGCCGCTGATCCGCAAGACCGGCAGGTGGTACTGCTCCTCATCAGTTCTCTGGAGAGACTGTTCCTGGGTTTACGCCCCTATTGGGGCTCCGAGGATGCCCCCCTGCACTGCACCTGGGTACAGAGACCCACGCGCCGGGTGTTTCGCGCCTTTCATTCGGTGCTGCGCGGCAAACCCAACCGGCATGCCGGGCAGGAAAACGGTTATTTCAGCCACAACGCAAGCCGGCTGCGTCTATGGATAGACGGAGCCTTTACCCTGGATGGCGAAATTTATCATGCCAGCAGGGAGCACGGTCCAGTCAGCGTCACCAGTGGAGGCAACATCGAATTCATTCGATTGGGCGACTGATTGAACATGGACAGGCATGAATTACAGACGCAACTGTCCAGGGCCATGGGCGAGCTTACGCCCTCACCCGGCCACCCCGCTCTCGCCCACCTGGTCACATCCCTGATAGACAAGCACGGCGATTGCGTAGGTGCGGTTCTGTTTTACGGCTCCTGTTTGCGCAGCGGCGACCCTTACGATGGGCTGGTCGATCTGTACCTGATTGTCAACTCTTACCGCTGCGCCAATAACAGCATGGCAAAGACTTTCTGGAACTGGCTACTACCCCCGAACGTCTTTTATGCGGAATTTGACCACCACGGACAGACGGTGCGCAGCAAATACGCCATAGTCTCGCTCGCCGACCTGAATCGGGGGACCTCGCATCGCTGGTTCCATTCCTATCTGTGGGGACGCTTCAGCCAGCCGACGGCCGTCGCCTGGTGCCGTGACGACCCGACACGAGACCTTGTCGAACGTAGCCTGGCACAATCGGTGGTCACATTTCTCAACCGGGTTCTACCCGCCTTACCACCCCAGGGCAGCGTTCAGTCGCTGTGGCATAACGGATTGCGCCTCAGCTACGGAGCCGAATTGCGGGTGGAATCATCAGCGCGCGCTCGAGAACTCAGCGAAGCCAGTGAAACCTATTACCAGCGGGTTACCCGCCTGTCCGCTCCGCTGCTGAAGCATTCCTGTAAAATTCTCGGCAGTCCGCCGACCCAGGACTACCGGACACAGATTTCGGCAGCGCGACGCCTTTCCTGCCGACTCGCCTGGAAAATCCGCAGCATGCAGGGCAAACTGCTCTCGCTGGCAAGGCTGATCAAGGCATTGTTCACCTTTGACGGTGGACTGGACTACATTGCCTGGAAGCTTGAACGCCACTCTGGCGTGCACGTTGACATCCCCGAACGTGTGCGGCGTCACCCGCTGATTTTCGTCTGGGGACTCTTCTGGGACCTGTACAAACGCGGTGTATTCCGCTGAGCTGTTGACTTCCGCAGCTGTAAGACTGCCGACGTGCATAAATCTCCCGACATAGCAAGCGATCTGCAGACCAGGCCGCCTGGTATCTGGCTGGTAATGGGCGATAAGCTCGGCGACAACGCCCAGCTCAAGCTGGTCGCCGCAAGCCTCGGCTTACCCTACGAAATCAAGCGGCTGTACCCTCGGGAAAAATATCGTCTGGGAAAGCCCCGTTTCAGAGCATCGCTGAACCACCTGGACCCGGATCGTTCCGACAGGCTCGAGGCACCCTGGCCGGATCTCGTTATCACCATCGGCCGCCGCCATGCCATGGCGTCCCTGTGGATAAAGGAACAATCGCCGTCAACGAAAATTGTATTACTGGGAAGACCACGCCGCTGGATCGAAAAATTTGACCTCGTCATCGTGCCCCCCCAGTACAGCGTACCGGCTATGCCAAACGTCCTGCACCTGTCCCTGCCGCTGGTACGCAGCGACGCGGACGCTGTTGCAAAAGCAACCCCGGCCTGGCGGGCTCGGCTGAACAGCCTGCAAAAACCACTGATCGCGGTGTTCGTCGGCGGAGCCACAAAACCGTTCCGCTTTGATGCGGCCGCCGCCAGAGAGCTACTGGAAAGGTGCGAGAGACTGAGGACCGATTACGCCGGCACACTGTACTTCTCGACCAGTCGCAGAACGTCGCCCGATATCATCCGTGTGCTGCGGGAACAGTTGCCGGCGGGCGCACAGCTGTATGAGTGGCGGCAGAACGGCAGCCAGAACCCCTATCTCGCCCTCCTTGAGTTCGCGGATTACTGCGTGGTGACCGGCGACAGCGTCTCCATGATGCTCGAAGTCGCCGACCGGCATAAACCCTTGGCGATCTTCGAACTGCCGAGCGTCTGGGG
>Ga0209536_100009221_pt1 | contig 14677 bp, 10 predicted proteins | sample DeeMarSeWOR28_12_FD_187461 | JGI IMG/M metagenome (GOLD analysis project Ga0209536, IMG submission 187461) | Marine sediment microbial communities from White Oak River estuary, North Carolina - WOR-2-8_12 (SPAdes) (version 2) | ecosystem: Environmental > Aquatic > Marine > Intertidal zone >...
ATCTTTGCGTCGCCTACACCCAGAAAATGACCGTGGCTATCGATGAAACCTGGGATAGCCAGCTTCCCGTCAAGATCTATGACCTCCGTCCCCCGCCCGATGTAGCCGTCGATCTCTTCGCTGGTCCCTACGGCGAGGATCGTATCTCCCTTGACTGCGATTGCTTCACCATCAGGAACAGCGTCGTCGACGGTAACCACTTTCCCGCCATGCAACACCAGATCGGCCGCCACCTCGGGCTCTGGCGCACAGGACGCAGTAACACTGAGCACAAGAAACACAAAGAAACCAAGGAACGAACGGACATGCCCAGTGGCTGGTGCCATGTGGACCTCCCTGCACGCGGCGGCTTGAGTTCTGAGTGAAGCACCCGGAGAGTGAAACATCCACTCTTGCAGCGGGCTCATCTGAAGACGGGTTCTCGATAACAAACATAAAGGATTGCGTTGGCGATAGTAGGTCGGCTAGATACGATGTGGGAACGGTGACTCAATTACCAAGAGCCAAAGGCAGTGCCTCGCGAGATGACAATCCGCGCCCACCTGGCAGGCGAGGCTCCCCGCTCACCGCGCCAAGTTCCTGACTCACGGCTCAGCACTCCCCCCCTTCACATTCAATAGGCCCCCGGCGATCGAAAGCGCGAACAAGATGACTCCCACGGCCACAAACGTCTGGCCGATGCCTTGATCGCGGTGCAACAGGCCTAGCTCGCCGAGTATGTAGGCCCAATCGTGCTCACCACCCCCCACTAGGGGTAGCTCAAGACTGCGAGCATCCTTCACGTATACCGAGATACTCCAGAGGTTCTGGGCAACCCACCAAAGCATCACAGAGGCCGCATAACGATTGCCGTGATGAAGGAAATAGCCCAAGAAGGTCAAGGGGATGATCAGCTGGAACAGCGTACCACCGAGGAATCCTACAAACTCACCAAAGGGGTCGAGAAACACGTGTCCAGCTTCGTGAATCGCGAGATCCACATGGTCGAGCAGTCTGAATGTGCTAGGGTCACGCAGAATGATGAGCCCGTAAACCGCTAAGAACAGCGTGAGACCTATCTTGGCTCTCGGAGTCAGATCGGTAGACAGATCCATGATCGGTTGCTAAACCACACCATCTTGTGACTGATCACCAAACACAATCACCTGGCCGCGGATTCGAAGCCTGCTCGCGAACACCGCCGGACAGGCTCACGATCGACGTGACACACGCGACTACCGCAACGTTTCGGTCGACGATTACTGAGCACTTCCCTAGTCATATCTTTACGCGAATGGAATGAGAATTCTCCCTACCTCGGATCCACACATCAACTCAACGGACGCGACGATTGATTGGAATCGCCATGCTCCGGTACGCCCTACATGTTGAGCGGGCTACTCCCGTGGAACGACAACGGCCGGAATGCTACTCTGCGCAACCAGAGCGTTGAACCGTGCCAAATCTTCGCCCAACAGGCCATCCAACACCGCCCGGAAAACTGACCATTGTGCCTTGAGATCCCGGAACATCTGTTCGGCCCCAGCGGTTACTATCCCCTCCGCACTTTCGACCGCTCCCATGAGGTACGTGTAGTGGAAGTTGAGCCGCGACGGGAAGTTGATGACAGTCTGGCCGTCCACCGTTCGGTTCTGAACGAGTGAATCCTCCAACGCAGCCAGTCTGTCCACCAACTCGGTCGCCGCTTCGGATACCGTCTCCACCCCATCTGTCTCATTGATGCGTGCCATGAGATCCTCGATCTGCTCCCGCACTGAGCGAAGCTGGATCACTCTCTCGTGAATCTCCAGTAGCTCGCCAGAAATCTCTGTCACCAGTTGATCTTGTTCCCTGAATCCCCGGTCCGTCGCATCCACTCGAGGGTCCTTGAGGACGCTGAACACCTCCGTTTGACTCTCCTCTCCACTGGTGATGCGAACAGTATATGATCCCGGCACTACTCTGCGGCCCTGAAGAGTCCCGAATACATACTGCCCAGGTACGTTCTTCACGGCCTCGTGCCGCAGGTTCCACGCGAACCGGTTGTGGCCTCCTTTGACTTTCAGTAGCGCAGTCGAATCTGCCTCCTCTTCGCCTTCTTGGGCGCTCGAGAAAGACCGCACTACGTTGCCGACTTCGTCCAGGAACTCGAGAGTGACGGGGCTGGAATCGGACACAGCCGCCACATAGAAGTCGATTACGGCACCCATCGGCGGATTCTTGCCAAGATCCGAGGCCGGGCCGCCGAACCCGCCACCACCAGCAACCCGATAAGCGTCCCGCGGCTTGAGCAAGTGCAGCCTAGCGGTGACAGCATGGTCAATGACCTGCTGGAGCGGCGACAAATCGTCGAGTATCCAGAATCCGCGCCCACCTGTCGCGGCCACGAGGTCGTTGTCTCGCTGCTGCACTTTGAGGTCCGTGATCGGAGTCACGGGCATATTGAGCTGGAGTGACTGCCACTGATTGCCGTCGTCCCACGATGCATATAGTCCGGCTTCAGTCCCAGCGTACAAGAGCCCGCGACGCACTGGGTCTTCCCGGACCACCCTTACGTGAGCTTCCGATGCTATCCCAGTCACCACTTGCCGCCAACTCTGCCCGTAATCATCCGTCTTGTATATGTAAGGCGTGAAGTCATTGAACTTGTAGCGAGTGAAGGCGATGTACGCTGCGGCAGGATTGTGCGGTGATAATTCGATGGCGTTGACGATTCCTTCCTCCACATCTCCTGGTGTCACGTTCTCCCATTGCATACCGCCGTTGCGAGTTACGTGCACCAGTCCATCATCACTTCCCACCCAGATGGTCTGCGCATCATGCGGAGACTCGGCCACGTACATGATTGTGTTGTATATCTCACCGCCGGCACCCTCATTTGTGATGGGGCCGCCTCCGGGACCTTGCTTGTCGTCTTCATCCCGCGTTAGATCCGGACTCACCTCCGCCCATGTCCGGCCCCGATCGACCGACCGCAACAACACGTTGCCACCATGGTAGATCACTCTGGGATCATGTTGCGACACTAAGATCGGTGCACTCCAGTTGAAACGGTACTTCATATCGCGGGACGCCAATGCTGCCGGAAGGATCGGATAGGCCATGATATTGCGCGATGACTTGGTGCGCTCATCGAACTCCTCAATCTGGCCCATGTAACAACCGCCGTAGTTTACCACGGGATTGTCGGGATCGAACGCCACGACCGCCGTCTCACATCCCGCAACCGCATACCAGTCCTTCCATCCGATACCACCGGGAGCTTGGCTCACGATGGCGACTGAAGTGTTGTCCTGTTGGCCCCCGTACACGTAATACGGGAATCGATTGTCGGTATTCACGCGATAGAACTGGCCCGTGGGCTGGTTGCCCTGCGTAGACCATGTCTTGCCGCCGTTCAACGAGACGTTGGCACCACCGTCGTTGGCATTTATCAGGTAGGCACTATTGGTTGGATTGATCCATAGGTCGTGGTTGTCTCCATGAGGTGTGGGGACTCGGGTGAAGCTCTTACCTCCGTCGATCGACTTCATCACCGGCGCGTTGAGAACCCAAACCACGTCAGGGTTCTGGGGGTCGGCGTGGAGGTGAATGTAGTACCAGGCGCGCGCTCGGAGTGTCCACGATTCGTTGATGTTCTGCCAACTCTTGCCACCATCATCCGAGCGGAACAGTCCTCCCCCTGGGTCGCTCTCAATGAGGGCGTACACACGACTCGAGTTGGCCGACACCGCCACTGCTGTCTTTCCGATCAACTCAGGTAGACCGTCGGTGAGTCTCTCCCAGCTGTCACCACCATTAGTGGATTTGTAGATGCCACTCCCTGGTCCGCCACTTTGCACCTTCCAAGGCAATCGCAGGTGATCCCAAAACGAGGCGTAGAGGATACGTGGGTTGTTGCGATCCAAGCTCAACGAGCTGGGGCCCGCTGTCTCGCTCACGTATAGCACCTTCTCCCACTGCTCGCCTCCATCGCTGGATAGGTAGACCCCCCGATCCTCCGTTGCGCCGTACGGTGCCCCTTGCGCAGCCACGTAAACAATATCTGGATTGCCTGGATGCACTTCTATGCCGGAGATCTGCCTTGTGCGCTCCAACCCCATGTGTCGCCAAGTGCGACCGGCGTCGGTCGACTTGTAAACCCCATCGCCGTGCGAAGTCATGACACCTCGGACAGCGTGCTCGCCCATTCCCACGTACACCACGTTGGGATCCGACTCGGCCACGGCGATTGCCCCTACCGACGAAGTGCCAAATGTCGAGTCGGAGACATTGTTCCACGTCAGACCGGCATCGGTGGTCTTCCACACCCCGCTTCCCACGCCTCCGAAGTAGTAGGTGAGTGGGTCCGCCACCACGCCGGTGGCTGCCACTGACCGACCGCCGCGGAACGGGCCAATGTTGCGCCATTCCATCCCCTGAAACAGCTTAGGGTCAACCTGCTGCGCGGCGGCAGCGGCGGCGACGCAGTCCAGCACGACTATCATCAGCCCGATGGAAAGGCAATGGCTATAAACACCCCGCACTCGTCTCATCTTATCACCCTGGTGTGAAATGTTCTCTGGGTATTCGGTCCTATCTGCAACTGGCGATCTCGAGCAGATCGGCAAGGAGCGAAGCAGCGTAAGATGCACCACCGGGCTGGAGGGCGCGAGTACCAAGCCAGCCCTGCGCCACACGCGTGGCAGCCGAGTAGCTGCTATCTTGCCTGATCGCCACAACGATCTAACACGGTGAAGCCACGTCGTTGCTACTGGTACGGTCTGGATTGTGCCCTTGTCGCGCTAATCGCGACCAGCACGTCCGTACACGCACAAGCCCCTCTTTCTCTCGTCAGACTCTCTAGTCCGGTCGTTTTCGATGGTATGAGCGATGAGCCCGCGTGGGATCGAGTCGAGCCGCTCCCAATCACGGTCTACACACCGACCTTCAACAGTCCACCCACCGAGCAAACGGAGATCCGCATCGCCTACGATGACACGCATCTCTACGTGTCTGGGAGGCTCTACGACTCAGATCGCGGAGGAGTGAGGACCAATACGCTCTACCGAGATCAGTATAGTGGGGATGACGTATTCGGGATCGTCTTGGACAGCTACAACGACCATGAAACCGCGGTATGGTTTTCCATAAACCCGGCCGGCGTTCGCAGCGACCGCTCGGTGTCAAACGATGCCGAGTTTGCAGGTGGTCGGCCTATGAATGCTGACTGGAACTCGTTTTGGGACGCAGTGACCGTGCAGACTGAACGTGGGTGGTTTGCCGAGATTCGCATTCCCTTCTCGAGTCTGGGCTTTCAAGACGTGGGCGGTAGTGTGGAAATGGGCCTCATCGCCTACCGCTTCATCGCTAGGAAGAACGAGCGCCATCTGTACCCGGCGATCCCGCCGAACTGGGATCTTGGTTTTGCTAAGCCTTCACAGGCCCAGCGCATCCTGCTCGAGGGCGTGAGTCGTAGCAATCCCCTATACCTCACCCCGTACGGGTTAGCCGGCTTCGATAGGGTTGCGGCACTTGACTCCTCGCAACAGGCCCATCACAGCAACGACGAACTCACCTACGAAGCCGGCATCGATGTACGCTACAATCCAAGCAGCAACCTCAACTTCGACCTCACTCTCAACACTGATTTCGCCCAAGTTGAGGCAGACAGCCTACAGGTCAACCTCACACGTTTCTCCTTGTTCCTTCCTGAAAAGCGTCAGTTTTTCCAGGAGCGGTCCGCCATCTTCGAGTTCAACACGGGCGGCGTCAGTCGACTATTCCATAGTCGACGCATTGGACTCAATGAAGATCAACCGATACGCATCTTCGGCGGTGCTCGTCTGGTCGGGCGCGTCGGCGGCACCGACATCGGCGTGCTCGATATGCAGACAGCGGCGGTGGATGGGCTTCCGTCAGAGAACTTGGCTGTGGCCAGACTGCGACGTCAGGTGTTCAATCCGTACTCGACAGTCGGGAGCATGCTAACGACGAGGATTGGCGCTGACGGCCACTATGACGTCGCACTTGGCATGGATGGAGTTGTGCGTCTGTTCGGCGAAGAATACCTCACACTGAAGTGGGCACAGACCTTTGAGAATGGCGGGGCTGCCCTAGGCGACCTTGACGCCGCACGCCTGCTTGCCCGCTGGGAGCGTCGTAATCAGAATGGATTCAGCTACTCCATTGATTACATACGCTCCGGTGCGGCCTATGACCCTGGATTGGGATTCACCGTCCGAAGTGACTTCACATACTTGCAGAACGGACTGGAGTTCCGTTGGCTACTGGGCCAGGATTCTCCGTTCCGTTCGGTTGCATTGAGGGCTCGAGGGTTTGGTTACCTGAGAAACTACGACCGGACTGTGGAATCAGGATTGATGGAACCGGCTCTGGAGACAGAACTCAAAACCGGTGCAAGGATTACCCTGTCGTTAGTGAACAGTTACGAGAGTGTGAATGACCCGTTCCTCATTTCTGACGGGCCAAGTGTTCAGCCCGGGACCTACTGGTTCCACGAAGCCCAGTTGCAGTTCAGAGCACCTCTGGGAAGCAAAGTCCGACCTAACTTAACAGCAACCGCCGGCAGTTTCTTCGACGGGCGGCGTACTTCGGTTCAGGTAGGCCATACCTGGAGTCTCTCCCGCCACCTCGAATTAAGCAGCGAGTACCTACTCAATCTCGTCAGTTTTCGTGACAGGAACGAGTCACTGGAGGCACATCTGGTGCGTGCGCGTGTTCAGATCGCACTCGATACACACGTCTCGCTCAACTCGTTCGGTCAGTACAACAGCAGCACCAACGAGGCTGGTATCAATGCTCGGTTGCGCTACAACTTCCGAGAGGGAAACGACCTTTGGTTGGTGTACAACGAGACGCTCGACACCGATCGATCTCGCGCACCTGGTGAACTGCAGCAACCGCTAAGCCAAGGTCGTGCTATCACGATCAAGTACACACACACTCTGATATGGTAGGTCCCAACCATAGATACAACCACGGCGCCGCACTACTGGGGCGGACTCTTGCAGTCAGCAGTCCCTGGGCCCACGTTACGTACCTTCCTAACACCGATCCCCAGCAGTTGAACTGGATCCTTGGGTTGGGCAGCCGAACGGTGAGGGTTCGCTAGTGCAGCGAGCCGGAAAGGAGCAACAGAATATGTCCAGCCACATTTCGCGCCGACTCTTCTTCCGGCAAGGCGCCACATTGGGTGCGGGCGCCCTGCTGTGTCAGCCCTCCAAGCTGTTCCCAAGGCCAGTTGCCACGGTCACCAGGTCTGGCACGTCCCAGAGCGGCACTACACCGTTCATAGTCACCAGCCACTCGAACGATACCGGGAGAGCTGGGGTAGACGCTGCCTGGGATATTCTGGCCAGTGGCGGCTCGGCCTTGGACGCAGTCGAAAACGCCGCGAACATCATAGAAGTCGATCCGGAGGACACTAGCGTGGGCTATGGAGGCCTTCCCAACGAGCGCGGAGTGGTGCAGTTGGACGCATCGATCATGGACGGCAAGACGTACAGTGCCGGATCGGTCGCTGCGCTCGAAAACATCAAGACTCCTTCCTCAGTAGCTCGCCTCGTGATGGAGCGGACCGACCATGTTATGTTGGTGGGTGCCGGAGCTCTTGAGTTCGCCAAATCTTGGGGGTTTCAAGAGGAGAATCTCCTCACTGAGAAATCCCGTGAGCGTTGGCTAAGGTGGCGAGAGACGCACAGCGAGCAGGATGACTGGGGACCTCCAGAGCATCTGAAACGGCCGGCTGAAGGTGGCGCCTCGAGCAACCGCGAGCTCGACTTCACCTATGGAACCGTCAACGTGCTGGCCGTGGACACAAGTGGCAATGTCGCGGGGATCACAACCACCAGCGGTCTGAGTTACAAGATCCCAGGTCGGATCGGTGACTCCCCCATCATCGGAGCAGGCCTGTATGTCGACAATACAGTGGGTGCAGCCGGCGCCACCGGGCGAGGTGAAGATGTCATCAAGTCTTGTGCGTCCTACTATATAGTCATGCGGATGAAGGATGGACGCTCGCCGCAGCAGGCATGCGAGGATGCGCTAAACATGATCGCTGAGCGGTATCAGGCAGTGGGGCTCGACTACCTGCCCGGGGAGAAGTTCGTGGCCCTGAACGTGGAGGGTGCCTACGGCTGCGCCGCCACCAGTGGCCAGCGCCCGCCCCGCATGACCGTGAGGACCCAATCCGGTTCGAGCATCTACGAAGGTAGCATTGCGTTTCCATCTGACGGATAGGGTGATGCAACGGATTGAGCTCCCTGCACCAACGCTAGAACGACCCCGGCTATCTCTGAGGAGCAGACAATGCGACCGGTAGTCAAGTTCCTAGACGACGAACTGGTGGAGCGTATCGTCGCTGAGGCACGGAGTCTCCTGAGTGAACTCGGTGTGGAGATTCACAATCCCGCCGTATTGGCGCTGCTCTCGGATCACGGAGCGCGGGTTGAGGCCGGGAAGAACCGCGCCTTCATGTCCGAAGACATCGTGGATATTGCACTGAAGACCGCTCCCAATAGTTTCGCACTCCATGATGTACACGGGCGTCAGACGCATGACTTGTCAGGCACTAACGTCCATTTCACACCAGGCTCAGCAGCCATAAGTGTCCTGGCCTATGACACACAAGACACACGCCCACCCACCACTCAGGACTACCTCGAGTACGTACGCGTCGTCGCTCAACTGGACCACATAGCATCGCAGAGTACAGCACTGGTTCCCGCTGACGTTCACCCGAACATATCGGACAGCTACAGGCTCTTTCTGAGTCTCATGTTCGGGGAGAAGCCCGTGGTCACTGGAGCATTCACTGTCGACGCCCTCAATATCATGAGGGACCTGCAACTCGTCGTGCGTGGCACGAAGGAGGAGCTTGCAGCAAGACCGCTCACAGTGTTTTCCTGTTGCCCGACTGCACCCCTCAAGTGGAGCGACGTGACGTCGCAGAACCTAGTTGACTGCGCCGAGTACTCGATTCCGGTGGAGTATGTGGCGATGCCACTGTCTGGCTTCGTAGCCCCGGTTACACTCGTAGGTACCTTAGTACAGCATACCGCTGAGACTTTGAGCGGAATCGTCATCAGTCAGCTAGCGAACCCCGGCACTCCAGCCCTGTATGGAGGATCTCCGGCAATTTTCGACGTGCGCTATGAGACCACGCCTATGGGTGCCATCGAGACGATGATGATCGATTGCGCCTACAACGAGATCGGCAAGTTCTTGGGGCTGCCCACGCAGGCATACATGGCTCTGAGTGACGCCAAGCGACTCGATGCGCAGGCTGGATTGGAGTCGTCGATGGGCGCCACTCTGGCCGCACTCGCCGGTATCAACAACGTCACTGGACCGGGGATGCTCGACTTTGAGAGCTGCTTCTCCCTCGAGAAACTGGTGGTCGACAACGAGATCTGCGGCATGGCCTTGCGACTCGTGCGGGGAATCGCTCCGCAAGAGGATTTTCCAGCTCTGGAGCGGTTCCAGGAACTTCTCAACGATCAACATCTCCTGATATCGAAGCACACCCGCAAGTACCTGCGGGCCGAGCACTACATGCCGGGGATGGCCATAGACCGCGCCAATCGTTCGCGCTGGCGCGAGGAAGGAAGTAGAACTCTCCGCCAACGAGCGCATGAAGAGATCACGAGGCTCATCGCCTCACACGAGCCCTCTCGACTGCCCGAGCACACCCGGCACGAGATGACAAGACTCATGATGGATGAAGCGCGGCGTCATGGCATGGACACACTTCCTCACGAGAGCTCATGAGCGACATCTTGGAGTTCTCCGTAGCAGAGCTCGTGCCTGACAGGACAGCCGTCTTGGAGAATCAAGGCATTCCTGCCGGAACAGCCGTCAGCCAGCAGATCCAGGATCTCTACTACCTGGCTTGCGGACTGCTTGCAGAAGCAGCAGCACCAGTTGGCGTGTTGTGCGAGATCTCGGCATCTGCCTTCGCTCACGTGTACATGGGCGAGGGAAGAAATGAACCACGAACGCCAGTGGGCGACATTTTCGAGCGAGCAGACCACTTGGCGCTTTTTGCGGTGACATTGGGAGAACGGCCAGGCCAAGAGATCGGGAGCCGCTTCGAGTCAAACGATTTCGCGCTCGCATGCATGCTTGACTCCACGGCATCGATGGCGGCCGATAAAGCTGCTGCAGTCGCTGAGCAACGGTTCAGCGATACGCTGCAGGCAACTGGGCGTACCACACCGGAGACAGGGGTCCTGCGGTATAGTCCCGGTTATTGCGGCTGGCACATCAGCGGGCAAAAGAGGCTCTTCGAGTTCTTGCGCCCCGAACAGATAGGACTGACTCTGAGAGACAGTTTTTTGATGGAACCGCTGAAATCGGTTTCCGGCGTCATCGTCGCCGGTCATAGAGACATTCACAACTTCCCAATCTCTTATCAATTCTGCAGCGATTGCGACACGCGCAGCTGCCGCCAGCGGCTGCGGGCGCTATTTGCTGGTTAGAATGTGACACCAAGTGCGGAGTCTCAACATGGATCTTCTTGCCGAGATCGTCACCGGCGTGATCAACGGAGATGACGAACGGATTGCACAACTGACCCAAGCGGTGATTGAGCAAGGTGTGTCGCCAAAGTCGATCTTGGATGACGGGCTCATCGCCGGAATGAATGTGGTAGGGGAACGATTCAAGGCTCACACCATCTTCCTGCCGGACGTGCTCCTTGCAGCCAAGGCGATGTATGCGGGCTTGGACCTGTTAAAGCCCCTCTTGATCAAAGAAGGAATCCCTCCGATGGGCAGGGTGGTCATCGGTTCCGTGCGGGGAGATCTGCACGACATCGGCAAGAACCTGGTCGGTATCATGCTGAAGGGGGCTGGGTTTGAGATCATCGATCTGGGAAACGACGTTCCCCCAGAGGCAATGGTTGAGTCAGCCGTCAGAAACGAAGCCACAGTCATCGGCATGTCAGCCCTGCTCACCACGACCATGCCAGTGATGGGTCAGGTCGTACAGCTGCTGTCTCAAGAAGGGTTAACTGGCAAGATCAAGACCATCGTTGGTGGTGCACCGGTGAGTGGCGAGTTTGCCCGGGAAATCGGCGCCGACGCATATGGGTTTGATGCGGCAAACGCAGTGGACCGCGTCAAGAGCCTCATCAACGTTGTCTGACAGAACACCGCTGGACCAGCGGCTCGCTTCCGGCGAGACACTGGTAGCTGATGGCGCAATCGGCACTCTGCTGTTCGAGAGGGGTCTGGACCCTGGCGCGTGCCCTGAATCGGTTACACTGTCCCATCCCGAGGTGCTCGAGGAGATCGCGCGCCTTTACTTGGAAGCCGGTGCAGACATAATCGGGACCAACACCTTCGGCGGATCCCCCCTGAAGCTAGCGGCCTACGGGCTCGCGGACAGCACCGACGAGATCAACGCACGCGCTGTAACCGCTGTCCGCAAGGCAGTGGGAGACCGCGCATACGTGGCAGGGTCCGTCGGTCCCTGCGGCAAGCTGCTCACACCGTATGGCGACGCCAAGCCAGAGGACGTGTACGGGAGTTTTAGAAGGCAGGTTGAGAGCCTCGTCGAGGCGGGAGTTGACTGCATTTTTGTTGAAACCATGATCGATCTCACGGAGGCGAAGTTGGCTGTGCGAGCCGTGAAGGACGTTTCCGCCGCAACGCCGGTCACGGCCAGCATGACTTTCGATGCCACGCCCAACGGGTTCTTCACGATCATGGGAGTGAGCGTTGAGGCTGCCGCTGCCGGACTCACCGAGGTAGGAGCCGACGCGATCGGGTCAAACTGTGGCAACGGCATCGAAAACATGGTTCAGATCGCGCGAGCCTTCCGGAACGTTAGCCAGCTTCCCCTCACTATCCAGCCCAACGCGGGCCTTCCCCACATAGCCAACGGCAAGGCGGTGTACGACGAGACACCTGCATTCATGGCCGAGCAGGCGAAGGCACTGGTGTCGCTCGGCGTATCCGTCATCGGTGGGTGTTGTGGAACCACCCCGGAACATATCGCCGCGCTCAGAGCGATCGTTGACGAATGACGGTTGAGTCTGGCGTTAGGTCCGACGCAACACCATGCCAGGAAGCGCCCCCGTGTGGTGCCCCTCGTCAACCACGAGTCAGCCGCTCACGAGCACGTACCGGACCCCAATCGGGTACTGGTGTGGGTCATCGAATTTCGCTCGGTCCCTTACCTCTGCGGCGTCAAACACCACCAGATCGGCCTCGTTACCGCGGGCAATGCGACCGCGGTCCCGAAATTCTACCTGGTCGGCTGCCATGAATGTTACAGGCCGCTCCAGGGTTGCCCGCCGTCGACTCATCAACACCGAGAATTCCGCCTCATGGCTGACAGCGTAGAGCCCCTAGTATGCTTCCAGCGGCCAAGGTAGACCTACATACGCCGTGATTCAACCCTGGCCTGGTGCGTCGGCAGGCGGAGACACGCACGACACCCGGCACGCTCCTCACGGTTCATCAGTGCTAGAGTGCCACCGTGTGCTTCTGCAATTTCCAGGCAGAGTGAGAGACCGATGCCAGATCCTTTCGCTTTTGTAGTGTAGAATGGAACGAAAAGGTTGGAGGTTTCGGTCAAACCAGGACCCTCATCCTCAACAAGCACTTCCAAGTGACCGTTCTTGGTATGCCAGCTGACATCTACGCAGCCACCGGTTTCGAGCGCTGCATCTACCGCGTTGTCGATCAGATTGATCAGCAGCTGATCCAGTTGGTCACCGTCAGCCAGAATCGTCACGGCACTGCCGGGAACCACATTCACTTGCAGCCTAGTCTCGAGGGCAGCAACCCGCCGCACCCAGCTGGTCACGTCCACCGACTTGAGGATCGGAGGCGGCAGTCGCGCAAGTTGAGCGTATGACGCCATAAACCTGCTCAAAGCCTCGGCCCGGGATGAGATGATTGAGAGCCCCTGAATCATGTCCTGATCGCTGTCGGGTCTCATGGCAGATCTTTTTAGGATACTTTGCAAGCTATCGGCGAGCGAGCGAATTGGGGCCAGTGAGTTGTTTATCTCATGGCCCAGAACCCGGATCAGTCGCTTCCACGCTTGGCGTTCCTCGTCGCGGAGGACCCGGCTCAGGTCTGTGATGACGACGAGATGATGCGGCCGTCCATCCTGCCTGAACGTCGTTGATCTGATCTCCCAACGACCAGCCCTAGCGGGGAACGTACGCTCGACGATCCGCGGGATCTCCCCATCGAGACAGTTGGCGAGCCCGAGTTCTTCAGCCTTGAGACCGCGTACGCTTCCTGCAGACTTCCCAATCAACCGCTCACCACCTCGGTTGACTAGCCGCAACTTATGCTGTTCGTCAAAGGCGAAGATCGCAACGTCTATTTCCTCCATGACCTTGCGGAGCAGAGCGGTCGCCTCTAGCGCCCCCAGCCGCTGGAGCCGCAGTGTCTCACCCAGCGTATTCGCCTCGAGCATGGCCAGGCTGAGGGAATCTCGTACGCCTGTGGGTCGCGTTCGTATAGAAAAGTCACCGTCCTGAAGAGCCCCTAGCATGTTCGCCAGCGTCTGTAACGAGCGAGTCACCCGCTCCCTCAGCGCCACAGCGAAGCCACACCATAGAGCACCGATTCCGATCGTCAGTGTCCACTGCAACCTCGCCGCGAAGTCTCCAGTCCAGAGCATCACGAGCGCCACTGCACTGCCAGGTAACCCAGCCAGTAGAGCGAGAAAGAGAACGTAGAAGTCAAATGAGAGACGTGACCGACCCGTGCTCATGTTGACACCCGTAGCCCGTACTCTTGCAGACGGCGGTATAGCGCACTGCGGCTGAGGCCGAGCGATTCCGCAGCACGGCTGACGTTGCCCTCAAACCGTTTGAGGGCCTTCTCGATCAATACTCGCTCGACTTCTTCGAGCGTCAACTCGTCCAGTCGTCCACTACCTGCCGAGACTGGCGCCAATCCGAGATCGTCAGCGAGTATCTTCTCCCCTTGGGCCATTAGCACTGCACGCTCGATGGCATGCTCCAGTTCGCGAACATTGCCGGGCCAGGGATGGTCAAGCAGCACCTCGGTCGCGTCAGGTGCAAAGCCGGTGACGTTTTTCCTGTAGCGCTCTACGTGCCGCGGCAGAAAATGCATAGCTAGCGGCATCACATCTTCTCGCCTCTCGCGCAATGGTGGCAGGTGAATCTCCACGGTGTTCAGTCTATACAGCAGGTCTTCGCGGAATCGCCCAGCGATGACTTCTTCCTGAATATCCGCATTGGTAGCTGACAGGATTCGCACGTCGACTTGGCGTATCTTGGACGAGCCCACCCGCTGTACCTCACCGGTTTCGAGGATCCGCAATAGCGTCGCCTGCTGCTTCACCGGCACATTGGCAATCTCGTCGAGGAACAGTGTCCCACCATCGGCCATCTCGAAGCGACCGACTCGATCAGCTTTCGCATCGGTGAAAGCCCCCCTCACATGGCCAAACAGCTCACTCTCGAAAACACCCTCCGACAATCCACCGACGTTGACGGCCACGAGCGGCCGGGCGGAACGCTCCGACGACGCATGGAGCCATTGGGCTACTACTTCTTTCCCCGTGCCGTGCTCACCAGTTATCAGGACGTTGGCCTCCGACGGACCAATTCGTCGCATCACCTCCAGGACCGGCTGCATTGCCGAAGATTCGGCTATGAACTCGGGGAGGCCCTGGCTTCGCAGCGTGCGATTCTCGTCTTCCA
>Ga0209536_100009222_pt1 | contig 14677 bp, 9 predicted proteins | sample DeeMarSeWOR28_12_FD_187461 | JGI IMG/M metagenome (GOLD analysis project Ga0209536, IMG submission 187461) | Marine sediment microbial communities from White Oak River estuary, North Carolina - WOR-2-8_12 (SPAdes) (version 2) | ecosystem: Environmental > Aquatic > Marine > Intertidal zone >...
CTTATAGAAATAATAGCCTCTTCGAATCTTGTAGGTCCCGTCTTCAATTACGGTAAAAGCAGATCCCGGATTCGGATCTCCACCCACCCAGAGTGGGGGTCGCTGAATACCTGCCCAGGGAATGATGCCGTTTACTTTGGTGGAATATATATTTCCGTGCATTTCTTTTATATTTTTTGCATCCATCCGGCTCCAGCTGGTGGATGTGACCCAGGCTTTTAACGATGGCCTTTTCTCCCGTAATAGGTCGATCCCCTGGGAGGTGTGAGGACCAAACCACCGGCTGGTATAGCCGCCGCTGTAAAATCCATGGCTGGTGATCAGACCCAGTTTTTTCAACGCTTCTTCATCGCGGTAAAGGTAGTCCGAATATCCCCAGGTGGAGAACCGGTACCAGTTGGAGGGCTCTCCATTCGTGACCCCGACCATTCCCAGTCCCTGCGCATCCATCTTATCACGCATCATTTTGATGAATTCAACCACCTGTTCGGGGGGCCAGTACATGTTATAATCATGTCCCCCGCCAATATTTCCATCCAATCCGTCGGCCGGCCATCTCCACCAGTCTTCTCCTTCATTGTGGAGGGATATATAATTGACAGGAAATCCTTCTTCCTGCCTTAAAAATCTGACCCAGTCGATCATGTAGTTGCACAATTCATTTTTCATTTCCGGATCGAGGTCCCTGCCCCGTAGTAATTTCTGCCGTGTAGCCCAGGCCGGGGGGCCATATAAGGTTGTGATGATCTGAAGGTTTCCACCTCGCTCCCGGGTTTTTTTCAACCCCTCCCGGACAAACATCCGCATGTATTTGGTAGATTTTTCATGGTCGAAAGGTCCATCCGGTTCCTGCTGATGCCATGGATCATAAAACATCTTCACCAGCCCTACTTTCAATCCATCTTCCCCGAAAACAAGATCAATGATCTCCTGCCTTTCCGTTTCATCGAGCAGACTGAATCCACCGTATTCCTGCGGATCTTCCTCATAATTTATGGTTTGGGCGGTTTCCACATAATTAAATCCAAATCCATCCCAATCGCGGATGGGTTCGTCAAAATAAACCTCTGTACGGATGGCGGTGAAATTTTCAGTTTGTCCGGAAACCGTGGAAACCAAGCCCATTATAACCAGTGAAAACAGGGAAACTCCAAACAATTGAAAAGAGTAAATTTTAGGATTCAATTTCATACTCGTTTGAATTTTAAAAAATGATTTATTTTCAGCCAGGCAACGACATTTAAATATAAAAACAATTTTTGACTTCGATTTATATGTATCAGGTTTCATTTTTAAGGGTATCCTGAAATTAGGGTTTCAAGAAGCACGATCACCGGGCTACCTCTCCCTGCCAACCCACCGCGAAGCCGGGTTATTGTTTGATATATGAAATTTATCCTGTCAATCAGGTTGCAGAATGATAAGCAGCGTGATTAGTACCGAGTGACGGCACGGTTAATATTGAACATAGTTCTGAAGTAGTTGGTTTTTTCCCCCAACTGTTCGTGCGATCCCTGAATAAATCATATTCCCCTATTCCTTTTTTGGCCATATACGCATCTTATCGTATCTGATGGTCCTGAGTGAAGGGATAGTGAGTGATCGAAGATCCCGGGCAGGAATTTGAATTAATAGGTAAGGATATTTCCCTTTTTTCTTTTCTGGAATCTCCGTCAGGTACTCCGGTGCTTGAAACATATGATGCAACTAATTAACTTCGTTCACCACTTCTACCCGGCAATACAATACCCAAGGGCCTGGGCACGAGTCAAGCAATTATTATTATTCCTTTAGCATCATTTGATTCAGACATCGGGCGATTGGACAAGTTTCCCCTGACGACCGAGATAGGAATACCTGATTTAGCTTTTACCCTTTCTCTCTTTGAGTTTCGACCTTTTTTAACCGCCGAAGCCCTCCCGATGAAAATCGGGATTTTCGGACCAAAGTGGTCAGATTCCAGCCGCCAGCTTTGAGCTTTGATCTTCCAGCTTCGGGCTTCCGTCTTGGGGCTTCCGTCTCCGGGCTTTCAGCTTTGAGCCTCCACCTTCCAGATTAGAGCTTCGGGCTTCCGTCTTCCACCTTCCAGCCACTACATCCTTTCATAGCCATCGATCACCAGTTCGGCAAAATTTCTTCCCATATAATTTTTGACCATATCCGTATTAAATAATTCCGGATTTTCCTTTACCCGGACATCCGTATGGATTTCACTGTTCATCAAGCTTGCAAACATCAGCCGGTAACCCCCGAAATTCCAGGTTTGCCGCCCGTATGGCGCATCACTCCCGCAGCCGATCTGCCTGTTATGAGGTTCTCCGGCCAGGGTATACGTGATAAAATCGCTTTCGATATGCGTATCCCTTTTTGCACTCTGAATAAAAAACAGGTTCTTATATTTCAATCCCAGTTCCCGGGACTTCCGGTACAGGGCTTCCCCTTCTGAATAGCCGGCTCCGCCACCACCCATATGTACACCGATGATACGGATTTCCGGAAAAGACTTCGCTATCTTTTCCAATCCTTCAGCCGGCGTATAAGGCGTATCCGCCCCGTAATGAAAAGCCACCATGGCCCTGAGCTCAGCAATCTTTTCTACAATTCTGAAAACTTCCTTGCTGTCGATCGGAAAGGCGTTCTGAGCTGGATTCATTTTAACAATGGGGAATCCGTATTCCAATATGCAGATTTGGGTCAGTTCCAGTGCCTTATCCAGACCGAGAGCCCTGGGATCCGTCCATCCGGCAGGGATCAGCTTTTCCGGATGATTGCAGGCCGAATCAGAAATATACTGATTTGCCTTTAACAGATTTTGAAAATTAGTGTCCCGATCCTTGACGTACGCGGTTGCGGCTGGATTCTGCCAGATGAGCGACATGTCAACACCGGCCATGGTCATTTCCGCAAGCAGATCCGGTGCCGAAATGGGTTTTCCATGGTAATAATTATGAGATTTCCGGAATTTATCAAGCAGGGAGGGAGAAAGACGATCCAGGTCAGAAATATGGGTATCTGCATCAATGACCAGGTTATTCTTGTTCCTTTTTAAGAATTCAAGTTGCTTCCCAATCCGTTCCAAAACAATATTTTCCATATACAGGTGATTTAATATTTAAAAATACGAGCTTCTTCCATATCCAACTCATCAACTTTAAAATTTATCCGGTCAGCTAATTCCTGGTTCAGCATGGGTTTTATTTTTGAATTCCGCTCCATCCGGATCGACGGTACCTCAATTCCCTCCCTTATTTTCAGTACCATTTCCCCTGCTTTGATTCCCTGTTCCTCCTGAACCTTGGTGACCCCAAGTACGGCATAGGGCATCATAAAATCATCGCAGGTGAGGACCCGGATCCGGATCGATTTTTTTATAAAGAAGATGACTTCCTCATGATCCCAACCTTTACTGACCCCTATAGTGGGTATATAGATCACGTCGGATGTGTTGTTTGCGGTTTCAAACGATGATTTCCATTCCTCAAATGTACGGACCAACCGGTAATCGACCTTAAGACCCATATTGCCCAGGATCACTGAAATAAAATCAATAATTTTACGCTAAGAAACCGAATTTTCCGACAGGATTACTACCCTGGAAATGGAGGGATCCTGATCTCTAACAATCCGGATAGCCTGCTCTACCGGTAATATTTCCAGGATTCCCGTAATTTGATCATTGGGCAGCCCATAGTGTTCTGCCGTCCAGTTGACGCCGTAAAAAAATGACAGGCATTTCCTGAACCATCAGATGAGGGACGACCTGGTATTTCACTGCATTGTCATCGGAAACGATCCCTACCTTGGGACGATAGATTTCCATATCATTCAGGATCATTTCCATAATCCGGTAAATATGATCTTCATTCTGATGACATTCTGTATCCATATGAACCGTTTTTTAACTCGATTCCTGGTCGATGAGCTGTTTTTTTGGGATCTTCCGTAATATCATCGCTCAAAGGATATCCCAGGGTAAAAAGAATTGACGTAAAGACTTTTAAATATTTCCTGATAAGTTGAACAGGAAATACCTACTCAAAATTCCAGGAGGATTAAGTAACAAATGAAAGAATAATCTTTATTCATACCCGAATTTAATTAGTCTCCATGATTTTTTTTAAGATAAGCTGCTATTCGTTGCCTTAAACAGAATAAATGGCCTCATAAGTAGGCTGCGATGCTTTTTCTAACGCAGACCTGTCCGGGTTGGTAAAAATTACGCCTTCTTTCTCTATTTTTGTCCTCAACTCCTTATCCAGTTTTTTCATATATTCCATTGGCCATAGACGCGATTCGTGTGAACAGGATCGGATCATTATTTCATGATTAGCTTAGGAAGGAAAGTAGACAGCACAGGGAGGTAAGTAACAATCAAAAGAAAAATTATCGAAGGAAGGGTACTTTTCATCAATAATCCAACTTTCAACCACGGATATGCGGCATAACGAAAAGACATACCCCAATGGGTGGGGTGGCCACCCCGATCATGAAATTCGTTACCATGATCAACCAAAATGGATTGGAGAGTTACGACTGGCTGATCCCCAGTATGGGGAATTCCGTTTTCCAGATTTTAACGACCACTTCCATTGACCAATAACTGGTTCCAGCCGGAAACAGGATCATAAGTAATTGAATCGCTGCACTAATTCTCCTTCTTCCACTTGTGAGGGGATCCGTTCGGTGACAAAAGAGAGGACGATATGACCCTGCTTGTAAAAAGTAATGGCAGCCGCAAAAAAAGGTCCATATAAAAAAATATGTGTTAAATAGTATTCCAAAATCGGAATTTAAAATACTTAAATGAACCGGTTAACGGCAGGAAAAAGAAATTCATGAATTTTGATAATAATTTAGGATTATGATATAAATGTCATGTTAAATTTATAAATATAAAAATGAGGACTCGTTCTGGGATCGTATTTTATGGATTTCGCATTTAAATGCATACAGATAATTTTAGATATTAGCAATTTTTTTTAATATATTTAATAGAAAATTAATTTACCAGTCCTTTTTGACAGCATTTTTATAACTATTATAAATTTGAGGAAATCCAATGTTGAATTTCGATAAAATTTTTGACTTGAAGATGCGAAAAATTTAACTTGAATTATAGTTTAAAAACGGGAAGAATCTATTTTTTTACTTTAAATCAATGTAGTTATGAGAAATTTTTACGAGCGATTCAGATTCCCGAAATTGATTCTGATTGTGCTTTCCTTGTTTTTTTTCGGACATTTGCGGGCACAGGACAGGTCAGTGAGCGGGAAAGTGACCTCCGCGGAAGACGGCACAGCCATTCCGGGAGTAAGCATTATTATTACCGGTTCAACCACGGGTACCATTACGGACCTGGACGGGAATTATAAATTGACGGTACCCTCAGGGGCCTCCCTTACTTTCAGTTCGGTTGGATACCGGTCTCAGACCATCGAAGTGGGTACACAATCCATAATTGATGTCCTGCTGCAATCGGATGTAACTCAATTATCCGAGGTGGTTGTGATCGGATATGGGACCCGTGAGAAAAAAGACCTGACCGGTGCTATTTCGGTGATGGAATCCGATGAGATTGAGAAGAGTATTTCTCAGGCTCCCGAGCTGGCTATGCAGGGACGTATGGCAGGTGTATTTGTTTCTACACCCAGCGGCAGACCGGGTGACCGACCCACCGTACGTGTAAGAGGTGTTTCCACTTTCGGGATTGCAGATCCATTGTACGTAATAGATGGTGTGCCTATTACTGAGTACGGTTCAGGATATGAACAGATTGATGCCCGAACTCGAGATTTGAGAGGGCCTGTAAATGTTCTCTCCATGATCAACCCGGATGATATCGAATCCATTTCGGTCTTGAAAGATGCCTCAGCTGCAGCTATTTATGGGGTAAGGGCTTCCAATGGTGTCATCCTGATCACCACTAAAAAAGGGAAGCAGGGAAGACCTAAAGTTGATATTTCATACAGTTACGGGGTCCAGAATATTCCGAATATGTATAATCTGTTGGATGTTCCGAATTATGTGAATCTTTATACAGAAGCGAATAATAACAATCCTAATTTCGCATTACCGCCCTGGTTTAATCCGGACAGTACCAATGCGATAAACCAGCATGAAAGGTATATGGGTAATAATCCGACGATTGACTGGCAACAGCCCTTTCTCAACAAAAATGCTGCGGTTGTCGATGCCAGCGCGCGGGTTTACGGGGGTAATGAGAATACCAATTATTATGTTTCAACAGGATATTCTTATACGGATTCTCCATTGAGAGGAGACTGGCAGGAGAGATATTCCCTTGCCACCAATATAACCAGTAAAATAGCCGATTGGGTGGAAGCCGGCGTTACCTATCGTCTTGCCTACGTGGATAATCTGGGCAATAGCGGATATTCGTTTACCAACGCCGTGAGCGCACCCCCGTGGCAACCGATCTTCATCGAGGATGATTTTTACAGAATCAATAGTCCGGTTGAAGAAAAATACGGATATGCAACCACCGTGGATACCCTTACCACACCTAACCCGGATCATCCGTTATTTGGCGGCACAAATGCCGATGCGCCTCCTTATCTGGTGGATTATATTATTAAATATGGTACGGAGACCGAAACACATCAATATGCACTTACGGATAGAAGGATCAATGAAACCAAATATAATATCATCAGAAATATAGGGAACGCCTATTTACAGCTGGAGCCGATCAAAGGACTTAAGATCAAGGGAAATATTAGTCTGGACTGGTATTATAATATCCGGAAAACCTGGAGAAGTGTGGATGGTGCAATGTTCAGTATAACGCCCGGAAATCCATATGCAACCGGTGATGGATTTTCAACCGGTAACCTGGGAGAACGTCACAACCGTAACTTCAATATCGTTAAGGAATTAACGGTCGATTGGCTGAAGAGTTTTGGTGAACATAACATCAATGTGACGTTGAACGCCATGGATCAGAAGTATGGTTTTGAAGTGTTCTTTGGAGGGACTGAACAACATATATTTGAAGATCCGGCTTTCCGGTTGATATCTGAAAATCAGGAGTATACAAGTGCTTCATCGACCCGAGACGAATTTGCCCTGCAAGGATATATGGCCAGGGCCAGTTATAATTACGCCAGCAGGTATTACCTGGATGTGACGGTGCGCCGTGACGGTAGTTCCAGGTTCGCTCCCGATTACCGATGGGGTACTTTCCCGTCCGTGGCTTTGGCATGGAGGATAAGCTCGGAGAATTTCATGAGCAATCTTACCTTTATTGATGACCTGAAGATCCGGGCCGGATGGGGACAGCTGGGTAACCAGGAGACCAAACCTTTTGCTTTCCTTTCAACCGTGAACCAGAATCCTCAGTATGCCTATGGTTCGGGAAATGGGAATGCCTTTGGAACGGTATATCAGGGAACCTTTCTTCCGGATTTTCCAACGGAAGACCTGAGTTGGGAGACATCTACTACGAAAAATATCGGTTTTGACGGAATATTCTTCAATAACCGGATCACCGCAACGATTGAATACTATGATCGTTTGACAGAAGGTATTCTTCAGCAGGTATCCTTCCCTTCCAGTGTAGGTAATTACAATAACCCGATTATCAACGTAGCATCGGTAATAAACCGTGGATTTGAATTTCAGTTGGGCTATAATGGGCGCGTGGGCGACCTGGAATATTTCTTCAGTGGTAACATGACAACTATCCACAATGAAGTAAAGGAAGTCTGGAATGATCAGCCCTTTTATGGGCTTGTAGGAGGCGGCGGGAGTATAAATGTGGGTGAAAATCTCCGGATTGCCGAAGGATTGCCCCTTTTCCATCTCTGGGGCTTCCAGGCAGCGGGTATATTCCAGTCTCAGGAGGAAGTGGATGACTGGTGGTCTGTATATACCGACAATCAGGCGGATGCAGCCCTGGTATCGGCTGGAGACTTTTATTTCAAAGATGTACATGGACCACCGAATGATGAATATGATTTTTATTCTCCAATTCCCGATAGTGTGGTTGATTTGAACGACAGAACCTTTATTGGCAGCACAATTCCCGGTCATTATTATGGATTTACCGTGGGTGCCAACTGGAAAGGCATAGACCTCAGCATCTTCTTCCAGGGTATAGGTGATGTTTATAAATACAATACGGAAAGAGCCAAAGGTACAGGAATGGGATCCCAGGGAATCAACCAGTGGCAGGCAGTGCTGAATAGATGGACTCCATCGAATAAGAATTCATGGGATCCGGATGATAAGTTGAATTCGCTTCCAAGAGCGGTCCGGGGAGATCCGGCCGGGAATGGCAGGTATTCTGACCGGTTTGCGGAAAAGGCCGGTTTTATGAGGCTTAAAAATATAACCTTAGGTTACACGCTGCCGCAGAGTTTACTGGGAAAGACAAGTTATATTGAACGGGTACGTCTGTATATAAGCGGAACGAATGTGTTTACATTTACAAACTGGACAGGAAATGATCCCGAAAACGACAATGTGCCGATTCCGGTGACCTGGACCGCTGGTGTGAACGCAACATTTTAATTCGATTTAAGTTATAGAAAAAAAATATATGGTTATGAAAGCGTTGATATATTCTTTATTGATTTTGCTGGCATTGATTTCGACAATCGCCTGCAATGAAGAAAACCTTGATCTGAAGCCACTAACAGAAACAGAAGCTAATTATTTTACTCAGGAGCTTGATTATGAACGTTCTGTGGTGGCATTATATTCCAAGTTGGCTGACCATTATACTTATAATAATAATAATTGGGAGCATGAATTTTTCCTCTTACCGGGGGATGATATTACGAGTGTTAATGCGTATGCTTACGAGGTATTCTCTACCTTACAACCTGGCGACGGAGATCTTAACAGAGCTTATGACCTCTATTATCAGTTGATAAACAGGACGAATACCTTTCTGGAAAAAATTGCCATGGACGAGGAAAGAGAAAAATCCGTATACGCCAGTATAAATACCCGTGATAATCATAAAGGAGAAGCTCTTTTCCTTCGAGGTCTTACCAATTTTATGTTATGGAATTATTTTGGAACTTCTCCGGTGATTAATGAAAGGATTAATTCGCAGGATGCCATTAATCCTCCCAGTTCGGATGGAATACAATTACTGGATCAGGCGATCGCCGATTTTACTGACGCCGCGGCTTTATTACCTTCCAGTTGGCCGGATGTATACAGGGGCCGGGCAACAAGTAATTCAGCAAACGGATTCCTGGGTAAAGCTCAGGTATTCAAGGCAAGCTGGACCGGCGATAACGGCTTGTATTCCCAGGCGATTTCTTCCTTTGATAAGATCTCCGGAAAATCCCTGGTTGCTAATTACCGCGATAATTTCTCCATTAATTCGGAAAATAATGATGAATCCTTGTTCGAGGTACAAAACAGCAATCCGACGGCTACGGATAATGTATGGTTATCCAACGACGACTTTACCGTGATCGGTACGATGTCGGCATTTTATGGATTCTTTAATAATCACTGGAGTTTCTGGGATGGGACACCCTGGGTAGCTACCGAAAAACTAATCAATGCGATTGATCCGGATGATCCTAGGTTACCTGAAATTGTTAACACAGCCGATAAACATATTCAGAAATATATTCTTGAGGATCAGTTGACCAATACGGGTGTAGGTTCCCTCAATAATTTCAGAATGCTTCGTTATGCGGATGTCCTTCTGTTGAAAGCGGAAGCTTTGAATGAAACCGGAAACCAAAACGAAGCCATCGCGCTTATAAATCAGGTTCGTGCCAGAGCAAGAAATATGGGATCTACAGGAGAACCTGCCGACTTGGCGACGGGCGCCAGCCAGGATCAGGTAAGGCAATGGATCAGGGATGAAAGGCTGGTGGAACTGGCAGGAGAGGGTCAGCGATGGCTGGATCTGAGAAGATGGCATAAAGCCGGTCATATTAATCTGTCAAATTTCGACTTCAGCTCGGATACACAGTCGTTTAATATCCAGATGCCGAAACATCTGTTATATCCTATCCCGACAGGTGAAGTTGATCTGAATAAAAATGTAAAACAAAACGAAGGCTATTAAACACAAAACAAGATAAAAGGGGCTGTTTCAGGCCCCTTTTTTTTTAATCAGATTTGAAATGATTTTTTAATCGTATCATTATGAAATCCATATTCTTTTTTATGAGCATCACACTATTCACTTCAGGATTTCAAACATGGGCTCAAAAATGTACGGTATTGCTGGAAGCGCTCGCAATTGAATATACGGGCGAATGTAAAAATGGGCTGGCACAGGGAGAAGGAGTTGCCAAGGGAGAGGGTGTCACCTATTCGGGTGAATTCAGGAAGGGTTATCCTCACGGACAGGGAACACTGATATTTGAGGATGGCCGTGAATTTAAAGGCCTATGGAAAAACGGGGAAATATACGGATATGGGGAACTAACCTTGGTTTCGGGAGAGGTTCAGAAAGGATATTTTAAAGGAAAGGTGAATGGATTCCGTTATATGGGTGAGGAGAAATCTTTACTTGCCGGATATAAAGTGATTGAAACCGAAAGACTGGAAAATGCTACCTATACATTCGTTAATTCCGATCCTTTCGGTACTCGCTTGACCATAAAGATCTTTGAAAATAATATCCGGAGAATTACGAATTTTGAAATCCTTGAGATTACGAATGGGGTGATTCAACTTGTTACTAATGAGGGGGGCAGGCTGAATGCAGATATTGAAAATGTTGCTTTTCCTGTAACGATAGGCATAAGGTATATATTACCCTACGGAACACAGGATACAACATTGCCTGGTGGAGTGGATAATCTCAATTCACCCAGGCGCATGCGATTCACGATCATGGAGCCGGGAACCTGGACAGTGACCATTACGCACCGGTAAATTGCAGAAATCTGTTGGTTTGTTAACAAGTTCTGGTGCTATTCAAACGTAAATGGGATGTCCAGATCGAGCAGTTCCCCCTTTTCTGTTATTCCCCGGATAATGATCATGAAATCAGTATTTAATTTTGATGGCTTAAACTTGAGCTCTATGGATCCATCCGTATTTGTAGTTCCCACCCCCTTCCAGTAGAGGAAATTACGAAAATCAGGATAATCTTCGGGGAGGCTGGAAGTGACAAAATTATTTTCAGCCTGAATACCTGCAATTTTAAAATCTGCCTTCCAGGGACCTTCCGAAACAGGAACCGTGATACCTTCGCGTAAATTAATTTTCAGCATACCATTAATTCCAATATCCCCGAATTCCCGGATGGCTTCGATCGGTCTGATAACCGCTATGCTGTAAATATCGGATGCATTCATATTAATTGCGGTTGTATTATTTGGGAAAGGTTCGTTATTGATGAATATCAGGGGATCCTTCTTGCAACAGTAGTTTTTGGCGCGTTGATCATAGACTCGAATCTGATAGATTCCCTTTCTGTATTTAATGCTTACCTGAGGTACGATCTCCCGAATGATCTCGGCAAGGGTGTGAAAAGGGATGTATTCATCCAAAAGGATTACGTGAGATGCAAGGTTATCCATGGATCGTTGATTGGAGGAACTTTTATCGATATTTTCAGGTTTAGATCCATACGATTGGTCAATAAGAAACTTTTTCAATGCATAGATTTCATATTCCCGGACACGGGGAAGAGAGTATTCCGGTATATCAAGATATAATATACTGTCGGTTTGAAAACGGTTTAGCAGGTGAAATTTATAATTTTTTTCATCCTCGGGGATAGTAAATAACTTAATTGTATAAATATCGGGAAAAGGTGGCTCAGGAAACCGGAATTTCCCTTCGTAATCGGTAATGTACATATCAAGATACGGGATGCCCTTTTCATATGCATAGAGGTACACTTTTTTAATTCCAGCAGGATCGTCATTGATCAACAATCTGCCTTGTATATAGCTTTGTTCTTTCAGGATCAAATCAAAATTTATCTTATCATTTTCAGCAGATATCTTCTTTTCCATATTTACCTTTCCGGTAAAAAAATCCGATATAAATTCTGATTGTCTATAATCGTAAAATTGCTTGCCGGTTATTGAAACTGAAAAATGAGCCCTTACCGGATCGTAATTTTCTGTGAGAATCTTTCCGGTCAGGATTGACAGATCCTTATTTTGAAAATCTTCTATTATTGCAAAGGGGAACGTATATTTATTTTGCCTGATTTCATTATTTTCTGCATCTAATTCCGGATTGTTAATGAATTCGGTTTCAGGCTCATTTTTCTGATTTCCATTTTCGTACGGATTTAGGATGTAGAGATATAAAAAATCAGCCGGTCGATTTTCATGCATAATAGCCGATGGATAAGCTCCAATAAGATAGCTGCCTGTTTGAAAATCTTCCGTTACAGAAAGGATTCCATTCGCAAGGAGGCCATTCCAGCGGACTCTCACTACACCGACCAGCTTCTGATGATCGTTATTGATTTTCATCAGGGTAACATAAAAGGACATGCCTTCAGGGATTTCGCCAGAAGAATTCCTGAAGATCGAAAAATGGATATTTTCGCCGACTGAAAAATAATGTTTATTAACGTAAATCGAAACATACCTTTCCTGTGCAGGAAGATATGTCCAGTGGAAAAAAAGCAATAGGATCAGTATTTGAATCCCGAATTTATTCATCGCAGATCGCTTCATGCATGGGCCATGATTCAGGTGGTTTATAGGTTACATCAGGAAGCTCATTACATTCCGGCGGGCAGGGAGGAACACCGCATTTCCCACCTGCAAAGGTTACACACATCCAATCACACGGATCACCACAGTATAAAGGTGCATTTTGTATTTCGGCATAACTGGATGGCGCATCTTCAGGGAGGCTCCGGTCAATAGCTACTTCCAGCTTTGAAGTGCCTGCTGCATAAAAATAACCAAGTACGATTTCATCCGGATCTTCCTCATTTATGATATTACCCCGAATAAAACTTGGAGGCGGATCAAAAATGCTTCCGGAAAGATTGAGTTGATCATTCACGTTTTTCAGGTACTGATACGCTCCCTCAGATAACCCGAGTTGATAGGTGGTTACCACATAGGGGAAACGGCTGTTATACGGAGCGATCTTCACCAGTCTTCTGGCTATTTTATTGCCATTGATGTTCTTATCCGATTCAATATTAAAAGGAGAAAAATCGTTGATCCGTTTCCAGCAGGGATCCCAGGAATATAAATACCAGGAAACCGTTTCCCACTTATAGAAATTAACCTGATCTGCAGGATCATTAACATCGATATATACATAAAATCCTTTGGACAATAAATTAGTTCCTGGTTGGTATTCATAATAGATTTCAGATATTTCAGGAGGTTTGAGCATTTTTTCCGGTTCCGAAAGATACTGTTTCCCATTTGGAAGAATTATTTCCAGATGATAGGCTTTCCCAAGCTCACCCTGAAAACTTTCATCCCATGTTCTATAGACACCGGGTGATACCTCAAACAATTCAGAACAATCTCCTTGATCCTCGTGGATGCAGACATAAGCACCGGAGATGAATTCAGAAATACCGTCCACGAGTTGAGAATAATTCCCCGAATAAGAAAGCACCACCTGATAAGGCCCCTTGGCGGTTGTAATATGTCCTTCAACCACCAGTCTTTTTTCACCCGCCTCAACCTCCGTTTCAAAAGGATCAATACAGGCTATCAGGATAAGAATCAGACCCAGGATCAGAATCGTTGATATGGGGATATAATCTTTCATTAAAATTTAAAATTATAAGTAACAGAAGGAATAGCAGCTCCGATGACAGATAAACGATAGGCCTGTGCGACTTTATAACCTCTTGCTTTAAAGAAGATCGAATAGGGATTTTTCCTTCCATACAAATTATATATTGAAAAAGTCCATGAACTATGCCATTTTTTATCCTTTTTATGATTCCCTTCGATGGTCAGAGAAAGGTCCAGCCGGTGATAGGATGGTATACGCTCCTGGTTACGCATTTCAAAATTTGCGATCAGAAATCCGCTGTATCCATAGCTGCCTGCCGGATAAGTGATCGGGCGTCCTGAATAGAATACATAATTAAATCCTATCGAATGCCTTCTTGTAAAATCATAGTTACCGACAATGGCCAGATCATGAAGTTTATCGTAGTTTACAGGGTAATAATTACCTGAGTTGATTGTTTCCTCCCTAAATTGACTCTCCACTTTCCTTTCTGCTCTTGATAAGGTATAGGCAATCCATCCATTTAACCTTCCTTTATTTTTCCTTATCAGGAATTCAGCTCCATAGGCTCGGATTTTTCCGCGGATCAATTCTCTTTCAAGATTCGGATTCAAGATCAGATCGGCGCCATCCTTATAATCGTAACTGTTGTCGATGAATTTATAAAATAATTCAAGGGAAGTCTCGTACGTATTGACTTTGAAGTTTTTAAATATCCCGGCCGTGATTTGATTTCCGATCTGTGGTTTAATGTGCGTATCGCTGAGTTTCCATATATCAACGGGTGAAACAGCAGAAGTATTGGATATCAGATGAATATATTGGATCATCCGGTTATAACTGGCTTTAAGAGATGTATTTCTGTCAAGACCGAAACGGATGGAGAACCTGGGCTCCAATCCGCCATATTGGGTGATGATCTCTCCCTGTGCGTATTCCTGCTGATCGATTATGGTGGAAATCCCTTTAGGTTTTTCAGGATCGTATGTGTAGG
>Ga0209536_100009224_pt1 | contig 14675 bp, 11 predicted proteins | sample DeeMarSeWOR28_12_FD_187461 | JGI IMG/M metagenome (GOLD analysis project Ga0209536, IMG submission 187461) | Marine sediment microbial communities from White Oak River estuary, North Carolina - WOR-2-8_12 (SPAdes) (version 2) | ecosystem: Environmental > Aquatic > Marine > Intertidal zone >...
CAGATAAATATTTGTACAAAACCGCCTCCAGTATTGACTGGTTATCTCTTCTCGACCTGCAAAAAACTCTTGCGGTCCAGGCCAACGTCTCTCACAGTAAAATTACCCACTCCAAATATGCTGCGCTGCGTCTGAAGGATGCAATTGTGGACGTTTTCAGAAAAAAGACCGGTAAACGGCCCAATGTGGATACCAGGGATCCGGATATCCTCTTTAACCTTCACATTCAGAACAATAAGGCAACCATCTATCTTGACACCTCAGGCACCTCCCTGCATAGACGGGGGTATCGCCTGGCATCAATTACGGCTCCCATGCAGGAGACTGTTGCGGCGGCCATTATCCGCTTAAGCGCCTGGAATGGTGCCAGGCCGCTTGTTGATCCCATGTGCGGATCCGGCACCCTGCTGTGTGAGGCCATGATGGATTACTGCAGGATTCCGGCAGGATACTTGCGAAAGAAATTCGGGTTCTCGGCACTGCCTGATTACGATGCGAAAATCTGGTCTGCTGTTAAACAGGAAGAGAACCGCCGCATCAGAGATCTGCCTTCCGGCCTTATCAGCGGCAGTGACAGATCAGATGAGGCCATTGCTGCAGCAAAGACAAATGTACGGAGTTTTGCCCAAGGAGCGAATATAATGCTTTCGGTTCGGGCAATGCAGAATATCAGGTCACTTGAGAATTCTGTCATAATCTGCAATCCACCCTATGGTATGCGCCTTGAAACTGATGAGGACATAAGGGATTTTATGAAGCGGTTTGGTGATTTCTTAAAACAAAACTGCAAAGGATCCGATGCCTATATCTATTTCGGTAACCGTGAGCTGATTAAAAGCATTGGCCTAAAGCCTGCCTGGAAGAAAATTCTTATTAGTGGCGGCCTGGACGGGCGTCTGGTTAAATACAGTCTCTACTGAACAGGCACAGAGAACATGCAAACACCATGAAGGCATACTCCCCGTTGTATGCTGGGCAAGGGCTGTAAACAGACCTGACACGGTTGAATTTTGGGGTTACAGGTCAATAAGGGTAATATTTGTACATCCTGCTTTGAGATAAAAGGCCGCATCCAGGCAAAAAAATAACGCAGTAAAATTTTTCCTTATTTTTTTAAAAAAATTACTTTATATTTATTTTCTGTTTATTAAGAATAATGAATATTCATTAAGAATGCTCAAGGAGTCCTTGTATGCCATCTGATCCTTATGAGGGTGAAAGAAGAAAACATGAACGTTTCACAGTGAAGGACCTCGCAATTGCAGTTCCTAATAAACCGGCCTCTCAGGTAGGAAGAATTGTGAACATCAGCAAGGGTGGCATGGCAGTGCGTTACCTTGATCAGAGTGATTGGCTGGAAAACGCTGAAGCCGTCGATATCCTGGTGAACAGCAATTTCTTTATGACCAATATCCCAATAGAAAATGTCAATGATTTCAAAGTGGAAAACCAGGTTTCATTCAGCATAATCGATGAACGCCAATGCTGCCTTCAGTTCGGAGCCCTCTCTCCAGAGCAGGAGTTGCGGCTTGATGACTTCATCTTGAAATATACCACCGGCAATCAGTAAAGATTGTTTCCCTTTGATCTCCCGCTTTGTTTCTAGTCATACTAAACCTTGCGTATACCCTGCAGTTCTAATATTATAGCATTTGGCTGATCCAACCGATCCATATTTGTATATCTTTTTTTTAATCAGGTAGACACACGGGCATGCTTTTAGCGATAGATGTGGGCAACTCCCAGACTGTTTGCGGAGTATTCAGTGAGGAAAGTCTCCTATGTCATTGGCGGTTGAAGACGGACCGGGAGAAAACCGCCGATGAACTGGCGGCCCGCTTCCTGTCACTTTTTGCCATGCAGAATATCCGGTTCACAGATATAACCGGTGTCATAATAGCCAGTGTTGTACCCACTCAACAGCAGGCCTGGCAGGAATTTTCCAGCCGATATATAAACTGCAACCCACTGCTCGTAAATTGCCAATCTATTGTGACAGGAATAAAAATAGCAACAGACAACCCTGCGGAAGTAGGTGCAGACAGGATAGTCAATGCAGTGGCCGCATTTGAAAGTTGCGGCAAAAGCAGTATCGTCGTTGATTTCGGTACAGCCATAACATTTGACTGCATTTCTGCCCAGGGAGAATACCTGGGCGGTGCCATTATGCCCGGCATGAGCATTGCACTTGACGCGCTTGCCAGCCGAACCGCCAAACTCCCAAGAATAGATATCTCCAGTCCGCCTCAAAGGGCAATCGGTGCCAACACGGTAGATGCCATTAAGTCCGGCCTTCTTTTCGGATATGGCGCCATGGTGGACGGCCTCATAAGAAAACTGTCGGCGGAATTCAGTGAAACTCCCCAGGTAATTGCCACCGGAGGCATGGCTGAACTGATTGCAGCCTACACGGAATCCATCCAGGTTGTAGACCCAATGTTGACTCTTAAAGGCCTCTTTATTCTGCATGAAAAAAACATCTAAGCAATCTGCTCCTAAGACTTCCCGCCAAACCATTATCCCGCCCTCCATATCTAAAGGCGACACAATCGGTCTTGTTGCCCCTGCAGGCCCGCTTAATAAAAAAAGCAACTTTACAGCCGGTGTCCGGTTTCTTGAAAAAAAAGGCTTCAGGGTAAAGTATAATTCTCACCTTTTAAACACACGAGGATATCTTGCCGGCTCAGACCAGGAACGGGCGGATGCATTTAACAGCTTATGGGCTGACCCTGAGGTAAAAGCGCTGGTGGCAGCCAGGGGTGGATACGGCTGCCTGCGACTGCTTGACATGATCAATATGAGGCAGATACGGCGAAACCCTAAGATTCTTATCGGCTTCAGTGATCTGACTGTGCTGTTGGCAGCAATTTACAAAAAAACCGGATTGGTGACCTACCATGGTCCTATGGTAACAACCCTTGCCACTATTGATAAAAAATCGCAGACAAGTTTTTTAAATATACTGGCCGGTAAGCCGCCGGACCTGATAAGCCCAGCCGGGCTAAAGATTTTAAAGAAAGGCAAGGCAGAAGGAATTCTGCTGGGCGGCAACCTTACAACCCTTGTTCATATGATAGCTACTCCCTATGAAATTCCATGGAGTCAGGTCATTTTGTTTCTTGAGGATATTGGTGAATCACCTTACCGGCTGGACCGTCTTCTTACCCATTTAAACAGGGCTGGACGTTTGCAAAAGATAAAAGGGCTTATTCTGGGAACGTTCTCTGATGAAGACAAAAAGAAAACAAAAAATGAATGGCAGGTCTCTGTCAATAAACGCGTTCTCGAACTTCTGCACCATCAAAACATCCCTATCTGGGCAAATTTCCCGGTGGGACATTCAGGAAAAAACCTGACCATGCCAATGGGAGCGCCTGTAACCATGGACTCTTCAAACGGCAAGCTCTGTTTTGACGGACTCCCAGCCTGACAGCAAATAATCAACAGTTTTGAAAGGAAAAGCATCAAAAGATAGCCGGCAATTTTTCCGTAATACGGCTTAATGATAAAAAAGGCTTATGCGGTCGGTTAAAAAATATTTCTATGGATCAACCAGGGAATGATAAAGGGTAAGGGTTTGTTCGCACATCCTGTTGAGGGTGAAATTCTCCCTGACCCAGCAGGCAGCGTTGCTGCCGTAAACCTCCATGATTGACGGGGCTGTGAGTGCTACCCTGAGTGCCCGTCCCATTTCTGCCTCATTACCCGGTGATACCAGCCAACCGGTTTTACCGTCAAGCACCGTTTCAATGCTGCCACCATGTGCCGTGGCAACGACTGGCCGTCCCATCGCCTGGGCTTCGACGGCTATTCTGCCAAAAGCTTCAGCTTGTGATGAGGATGCCGAGACAACTATATCCGCCAGCTTATAAGCAGCCGGCATATCGTCACAATGTCCTGCAAACAACACTCTTTTTTCCAGCTGCAATTCCCTGCGCATGGTTAAAAGGTGCTTCACGTATGCTGAAGTCGTGTCCAATTCACCAACGCAAACTGCCAACCATTTCAAATCCTTGATAGCGGCAAGACTTCTGAAGAAAATATCATGCCCCTTCCACGAAGTTATCCTGCCGGGCAGCATGATAAGAGGTATCTTTTGAGAACGTATCCCCCATGCGGCTTGTAAGGTTTGCACTCGGTCAGCGGAAACTTTGGCAGGATTGAAGAGATCCGTATCAACACCGCGATGAATCAGAACAATCTTTTCATCAGGTACCTTATAAACATTTTGTATGTGTTGCTGTATCTCTTTTGAGATCGCGATAATTCTTTCCCCCTTGATCATGACGGCGCTGTATTTGTTAACTGAGTAAAAGCCATGAAAAGTGGTGACAAGCCGCGGCCGTATATTTTCAGCTAGGTTTTTCCAGGCCAGGTAGCCCACCCAGGCCGGAACCCGGGACCGCAGGTGCAGGATATCAACCTTTTTTTGTATCAGGAATTTTTGAAGCATTGGAATATATCTCAGGGTCAGAGGGTTTTTTTTGCCCACGTCCCATAAGAAATGTTCCGAACCCTCCGACTCCAGTTGGGAAACCAGGCGGCCGCCACCTGAAATCACAAGGGACCTGTGTCCATGCTGGACAAGATATTTTCCGAGTTCAAGGGTTCCCCGCTCAACGCCGCCCGCCTCAAGCCCAGGCAACATCTGGACTACTGTAAGCGGTCCGGCCACCATCTTTTCAGGATCTCCCGGGCACAGCGTTCTGCCTCGTTGAATGGTTCCGTTGAGGGAGCCGGCATTGGGGCTCCAGCCCGCCATTGGTTGTAATCAACTATCATTTTCTTTCCATGCAGAATGTTCAGGCTTTTTTGAAATTTACTGTCATGATGCAACCAGGTCACAGGCAGGACACCGACCGAACACCCTGCCGTCAAAGCTTCATATATCATGGAGATGGAATCAGCCGTCACCCAGACTGTGCCACTCATTCCATACTGTTTCTCAACCCACCCTGCCGGGGTGTCATTTGAACTGAAAAAATCAAGCTGTTTAATGGAGGAAGCCAGATCCTCAAGTTCATTACAGGTATCGGCAGGAGTGCGGGGCGATGAAGAAGCGGTCCAGTGCATGGCGGGATTTATCTGGATTATGGTTTGGATCTGTTCAATAACTTGGTGGGTATCCCATCTGTGGCTTTTCCTGTCAACGCCGCCCACCAGGATCAATCCCCTGTCAGGCGCATGTCTTCTCTCAGATACCAGGGGGCTTGGAGGGCCCAGGGTGACAAACACATTATCCAGGAGAGGAGGTTCATCATGCATGGGGATACAAAGGAGATCAAATTTTCTGCGGAGAAACAGGTCCGGACTCATACAGGTAACAATTCGCACCCGGGCTCCGGGAAGTTTTTCGCGTGTTTTTTTTTCCAGAAGCATGGGAATATGCGTATGCGCCCCGCTGCCGATAATAAGATCAACCGGGGCGGAAAAATTTTCCACCCGCGGGCTCCAAAGAGATGACAGGATGTACGCTGCCCAGTTTTTGCAGAACTGGGCAGGAGAAACCGGAACCTTTTTGTGGACTATATGGGTGGCGGTTAAGGCAGCCAGAGCCTTAAGGATAGCCCGGGTCTGCTTTTCATGCCCCAAACGCCCGTCATAGTAGGCAACAATGGAAAGTGGCTTCATGCTTACCCTGTTGTTAAAGATCTGTTTTACTGCAAGCGGCAGGTTATAAAATTCACGGGATACATATTTCAGCTGCTAATATCCTGCCGGTCATCAGATAAAAACCGAATGGGGACCGGTATAGAATGCTGCAATATAACACTAAACAAACAGCCGGAATAGAGGATATAAATACTTCGGATCACCAGAATTTGCAATTGGTGGACAGTAAGAAGACCGCAGCTGTAATGATATTCACTGCTGCCGCAATTGTAATTATGTGGCCATGCCGGTGAGCTGCGCCAGGTTATCCCTGGCAAAATCTATTGATGGATCAAGTGACAGGGCAAGCTCGAAATACTTGATTGCCTCATCTGTTTTTTCGAGCCTGCGATAATTTACCCCCAGATTAGCATAATCAATGGCTGAAGCGGGGTTCAACTCAATGGTTTTGCTGAAGTGAGAAACCGCATGTTCATACTCCTCCAGCTTAAAGTGACAGAAGCCAAGCAGGTTATGAATATCAGGCCGTGTATTATCGATCACAGCCCCTTTTTCAAGGATGGCAATTGCTTCCCTGTAGCGCTCGAGGTCCTTGAGGCAGCTGCCGATGTAGGAGTAAATGTAGGGCAGATCCTCTTCACTGGGATTGAGGTCAAGGGCATTATTGAAATGTTTCAGGGCCTCGGCCTGGTGTCCAAGATGGAGGAGATTGCGGCCCAGGTAAAACTCTATAAAGTAGGCATCGGGCAGCAGCTTCTGCATGTTGAGCAGATGGGTATTGGATTCAACGGGGTCTTCGACAAGTTCAGCCATAAGTTTGGCTGCAAACAAGCCTGCATTCCTGCTTGACGCCCTCTCCCGGAAATGTGCGCCCGGTATTATGGTGTAGATTGAAGGCATTTGCAGCTGCGGGTGCCTGGTATTGACGATGAAGACCTCCATATCGAGTTTTTCAAGGGCTGCCAGGCAGCTTTCCACCTCGGTCTTCATATTATCATGGGTAAGGTCAGGAAGGTCCTGCAGGTCGATCTCAGGGCCGTTCAAGAGGTATTCAACCTCTTCCATGGCCAATGGTTTCGGCAGCCCGCTGGCCACATAGTTTGCATGGGTATTGAAGTCTCCTGCAAGCTGTGCGACTTCGGTGAGTGCCCTGATAAGGGCCTTTTCAGGATTCGGAGTGGTGCCGGCGGTCCAGACGATTTCACTCATAACCGGAAACGTTGACGGATCAATGCAGAGAGCACTGACGGTAGGTACACCGGTATCAAGGCTGAAATCATTGAGATATACCTTTATGCCGTTGCGGGCGAATTTTTCCAGCAGTTCACGTGATACCGGATCTCTGGCTGACTCGGGCCGGATCCGGGGCACCTGTTTTTTTTCATGACTCACAACGGCACAGACATGGCGTTCTATGATTTCACATATGCCCTGACTGATGGATTCCTCATAGGAGTTGCCGTTAGAGGGACCATTAAATTCATTAATGGCATAGAACCAGGAAAAAGGGATCAGTACCTCTTCCTGCCTGTTCAGGTTAGTGGCCCAGGTCCATTTGATGGGAATATCAGTCATGAGCCTGGCAAGCATATCCTCAGGCATGGTCTCATCATGAACAGACTGCAGCAGTCTTTTAATTGGCAGGAGGTTATAACCGGCAGCCTGCAGCTCTGGATAGGTGCCGGTTATAAAATTATGAGGATTCTTGATAAAGCTGAAAAAACTGAACCGTTCGCCCAGTTCCATGCAGGCACTGGCCTGTGATTGTTCCGGGGTGCTGCCTTTGCCCATCTGTTTCTTGTTGCCGATGACCTCCCGGGCGTCTTTGCCCGTGATGCTGAAATAAATAGGGATGTCAAGCCGGCCGTTATCAATGCGCCTGACTTCCTTTAAAATATCCAGGTCAACTTCTGCCAGGCGTTGCTTGAAGCGCCTGACGGTCTCCACAGGAGTAAACACCTTGTCCTGGTCGTATGTGTAAGTCTTGTAGCAGTCCTGTAAGCGAATCGGTTTTTGCTCCATCCTTATTTTCTCCATAATATATCAGGTTGTAAGCCTATGAGGCCCGTTTAATTATATAAATACAGGGCATCACCTTCATTTGAACACCTTTACGATCCATAAGAAATTTTAAGGATACATAAGCAAAGGAGGCGCTTTAAAATGCAGCCATGAAAGGCTATTCAGTCTTTCTGCCACAATGTGGTATACAATTTTACCCCGGAAAGCAACCTTTTTACACCAAGGCGGCTATATCGGCCAGCTTTTTTTGCCATAAACTGCCATGGCCGGTCAGATTTGCGGTTCTGGAGGCTTCACCTGATATGACAAGTTCAATATGCAGACGCTCAGGCGGCATGAGCTTTCCCAGTCTTTCAGGCCACTCGACAACGGTCAGGCCGCTGCCGTAAAAATATTCGACAAACCCCAGTTCTTCTATCTCATCTTCGCCTGCCAGCCGATAGAGATCCATGTGATATAAAGGCAGCCTTCCCTGATATTCATGCAGGAGGCTGAATGTGGGGCTGGTAACATATATCCGGGGATCAACACCCAGGCCCCTGGCAATGGCCTGGGTCAGCGCGGTCTTTCCTGCTCCGAGGGGACCTGCTAGGGTAATGACATCGCCGGGTTCAACAATTTCAGCCAGGATTTTCCCAAAGGCTACGGTTTGTTCCAATGATGAAAGTTCCAAGGAAAACATAAAAAGTGGTTCAACATAAATCCTTGATTATTGTAACGGGAGTGAAACTGATACGGTGGTGCCTTTACCCTCTCTACTGGCAAAACGAATAGTCCCTTTATGTTCATCAATGATCTTATATGCCAGCGCAAGACCCAAACCTGTCCCGTCAGGCTTTGTAGTGAAATATGGGTCCAGAACCTTGTCAAGATCCGTCTGCGGTATGCCGCTTCCCGTATCCTGCACATCAATTATAAGCATATTTTCCGTTGCATCACGATACACTGATACCTGCAGCTCTTTCTCGGAGGTGGTTTGTTCCATGGCCTGCAAAGCGTTGAGATAGAGGTTTAGCAGTACCTGGTTTATTTTGTCTCTGTCCACTTGAATGGTCGGCAAATCCGGTTCAATATGCCGTGAAATTTTCACCTCCAGGGCCTGGGCATCGCTGCTTATCAGTTTCAGCGACATGTCGATCATTTCACCCAGATTTACAGCTTCTTTGCGAAGAACGTTAGGACGGGCATAGTTCAACAGCTCGGTGATGCTCCTGTTTAATCGTTCGGCTTCCTGGACTAAAATATCCGCTGCCTCGTGTTCCCGGCTGCCCTCCTTGAATTTTGAACCCAGAAGTGTTGCGAACCCCTTAATGGAACTCAGTGGATTCCTGACCTCATGCGCAACACCTGCAGCCATTTTTCCAAGCGCAACCAGGCGGTCATGGCGCTGTACTTCCTTTTCGAGCCTTTTAAGTTCCGAGAGGTCATACATGAGCAAAACCCGGCCCATGAAAACAGAATACTGGTTATAGACTGGAAGGGAGCTCAGGTGAAGCGAATACCGGTGGTTATCTGCCCCTGTCAGGACTACATCCCGGTCAGTCATCTCATCTTTTTCATCCTGCAGGGCAAAAAAGCAGGCAACCTCAGGGGGCAGCACGGCTTCCGGTTTGCCGTTGCGGACAGCATCAGCATTTCTGCCGGTCATGGCCGCAGCTGTTGAATTAAATGTCTTTATTCTGCCGTCCTGGTCCGTCGCGATAATACCTACAGGCAATCTTGAAATCAAAAGACCGGTGAAGGCCTGGACCCTGTTGAGAGCATCCTGGGAAATCCTGTAGCTCTGGGCCGCCATCAGTGATATCCAGCCCCCGAGACCAATAAGAAGCAGGGTAATTGACATGAATATCATCTGGAAGCGGTATCTGCGGACAGTATTCTCTAGCTCCGTCATATCCAGGCCTACCAGGATGAACTGCGGATGGGTATCAGATCCGAGTGTTGACAGATGCCAGCTGTCCGTAGGTGTATCTCCCTGCGACTGTTCCTCGGGCTTGAGAGGATGCTGCTGCTTGAACTGCTCCCGCCACCGCCGCAGGCCGCCCCGGCCGCGAAAGGGATCGAACGGTCCTAGAACTTCAAATACCTTGTACCTGGTATCAGGCCGGCTTACTATGTGATATGTGCCGTTAGGATCGGCCTGGTTTAAGATGTTGATGTCACGCAGGATGCTCGTACCGATCTTTTCCGGATCGCTGTGGACCAGAACATTGCCTGACACGTCTATTACGGCAATATAATGGATATCAGGCGATTCTGAAGCCTGTTCAATAAGCCGCTGTGTCTGGGCTGCTCCCGCGGCATCCGGCACATTCATGCCCATCATGCTGCCCATCATGCCGGTCATCATGGAGGCGCGCATGCCTGCCTCAACAAAACGTATTATCGCCTCACCCTTGCGAAACAACCCATCACTGAGCATACCCCTTTCACGCTTAATATTATTGGCGGCAAAAATAACAATGATCAGGGAAAGCAAGCCAATGGCCGCTGCAAGAAGCCAGGGCGAAACAAACATGAGGCGTGTTTTTTTAAATAAACTTTCTTTCATCTTCATGCCCAATATAGTAAGGCAATATCCGGTATAAACAAGATGCCGGAGTTTGCATCCCTGGGGCTGCATCGATAAAAGCAGGCTGATCTGCGCAAATCGTTTTGCATTAGGGGAATATCTATTTTGATGTTAACTCTTTTTATCTGCTAAAGCTTTTTTAAGTGCTGCTGCATGCACATCTCCGGCATAATGCAGGGGGCTTTTGCCTGAGATGGGATCAAAAGCACTCGGGTCTGCATAACAGATATACTGGACTTCCCGGGCCAGCGTCGAAACAGCCTCATCAAGCGATAGACCAATAACCCGGGCAAGAACATCCCATGTAGCCCCGCAGGGAGCGCCCCTCTTAACCTCAATTGAGGTTATCCTGCCATTCTCAACTTCCACACTGTATTCAGGCAAACCAAATTGCCTACCGTAGCTGCCTGCAGCCTGCAGGCGCCCGAGCCCGCATCAGGTAAAAGGGGTCATGGCACCGGCGTGTTTCCTGCCCGATGCAATAAGCGGAATATTTTTTTTCCTGCAAATCTTGGCAAGATGGGCTGACAGGTCCGGATGCTTGAGAAAATCAAGGACAAGGTCGGCGCTGAAATCTTCAGGTATATAACGCTCAGGATCATCTACGAGTTCGGGGAGGCTTTCCTTAATATTATAGCGCCTGCTGATTTCCAACCCGGTCCCATGTGCGGTGATCCCCTGGATTTTCTTGTCGCCCGAGCCATGCTCCTCAAATACAACTATTCTGAAATTGCCCATGGTAATTAATTCCGTTAGATATCTATTGAAATTCAGATAGATGAAGAATTTTAAGGGAATAATAAAATATTTTTAATGGGAAATATTTCTTTCTTCTTATTCTTTATTTAGCTGAAAAAACTTCCACACCAGCCCCGCCAATTCCGGACCGATGCCTGGAACTGCTGCAAGTTCCGCACGCGTTGCCTTTTTGACCTTTGCCGCACTGCCAATGGTTTTTAACAGCATTTTTCTGCGTGAAGGACCGATTCCCGGCACATTGTCGAGTTCCGAGGCAAGGGCGCTTTTGTGACGCAGTCTGCGATGCAGGGAAATGCCAAACCTGTGTGACTCGTCCCGGATCTGCATCAGGAAAAAAAGCACCGGCGAATGGCGCACCAGACTGATCGGGTTTTTCCTGCCCGGCCGATAGACCTTATCGCATTTATTCTCATTATCCTTGGCAATGGACACCAGTTCCACCTGGTCCTGCAATCCCTTGACTTTCAAGATGTCCCGGGCAACATTGAGATGGCCCTTGCCTCCATCAATAACCAGCAGATCAGGGAGTATACCCTTTTTGTCATCCAAGGTGAAGCGTCTGTTCAAAACCTCCGCCATCATCCTGTAATCGTCGGGCTCATGGGCGCCGTTGATAGAGTAGTGGCGGTACTCTCTGGATGCTTTTTCCCCATCCAGAAAACAGACCAGTGCGCCCACAGGCTGTTTACCTCCAATGTTTGATATATCAAGACATTCAACCCGTACAGGAAATGTTCGCAGGTGTAATTTTGTCTGGATATTCCTTGCCAACTCCTGCCAGCTTTTTTCCCTGTTTTTTTGCTCAATGAGGACCTGTTTGGCATTTGCAGCAGCCATGTTCATCAGCTTCAGGCCTTCGCCGCGTTTTGGAATCCGCAGCCGGACACCCCTGGCGCGGATATCACCCAGCCATTCTTCAAGGGAATTATGGTCGGCAACCTGAAACGGCAGCAGCAATTCATCAGGGACCGATTCTTCCCTGGTATAATATTGCCGCAGGACTTCTCCCAGGACTTCGCTGTCATCGCCGATGGGATCAAGGAGGAAAAAGACCTGTTGCCCGCAAACCATGCCCTGCCTGATATTCATTGCAACTATACCTACCCCGGCACCTTGCCGCAGGTACCCGAAAACATCCTGATCTCTATCAAGATTTGAGACCACCACCTGCTTTTCCAAAGTTTTTGCCAGGGCCTGCAACTGATCCCGGATCACGGCCGCCTTTTCAAATTCCAGCGCTTCAGATGCACTCTGCATCTCGGTTTCCAGTTGCGCCCGCAACTGCCGGTTTCTGCCCTCCAGAATCATGAGGACATTGGCAACCATTTGCCTGTACTGTTCTTTTTTTACCCGGCCGCTGCATGGAGCCAGACACCGTCCCATCTGGTAGTTCAGGCAGGGACGCGGCCTTTTCTTGATGAACTTTCCTTTGCAACGGCGCAATGGGAAAAGCCTGTTGATGATGCTTAACGTGTTGCGCATAGCCCCGGCTGAAGAATATGGACCAAAATACCTGCTGCCATCCTTGATGCGGCGGCGGGTCATATAGACCCTGGGCCACTCTTCTCCCAGGGTTACCTTGATGCGCGGATAGCTTTTGTCATCTTTTAATTCAATGTTGAATCTGGGCCGGTGTTTCTTTATCAGGGAGGCTTCGAGGATAAAAGCCTCCTTTTCCGTATTGGTTAGGATAGTTTCAATTGCTGCAATTTTGCCAAGCAGCAGAACCGTCTTCGGGGAAACTTTGTCATGGACCCGCTGGTAGGAAGAAACTCTTTTGCGCAGATTTTTGGCCTTGCCGACGTAAAGGATTTGTCCCTGCCGGTCCTTCATGAGATACACGCCCGGCCCGGATGGCACGGCCCGAAGAAAGTCAGCGTTTAACACCCTTGTCCCGGGTGATCTGTTTTTTGATAGGGAGCCGGACTGTTTTCTGCTTTTTTGAATGGCCATAGAAATTATTGCAATTCAGTTAACTGACTGCGGTAAAGGTTGACAAAAAAATCCATTTTCCCAGATGAACAGGAAGGGCGGGCCCACTTCCCGCACCTTGAAGAATGGGCCCAATTATGATGCGCATGCGCAAGCGGTCTTGGAGGCTTTAATACCCGATGGCTGCGTGCTTTCAACATTGCCAACAGCGTAAATTTATGCCATCATAGATTGGCTGAAGGAATGCTTCAAATGTTTTTCTCTAAAAAGATGCGCTGCAAGCATAGGACCTTTATCCTATTAAGAAATATAATGCATTACGGCAGCAGCAGAAAGAGCAAAAAGGATGAAACTGGTAACAGCGAAACAGATGCGGGATTTAGACAATGCCGCTAAAAACACCTTCAACGTTGCCTCGCTTGAATTGATGGAAAATGCGGGCCGCGAAACCGTTGAGGTGATGCTGGAGGAATACGGCGATCCGCAGGGGAGAAAAATTGCAATTTTTGTCGGCCCGGGCAACAACGGTGGCGACGGCCTGGTCATTGCCAGACTCCTTGCTGCCAGAATGGCCCGGCCGCTTGTTTTCCTTCTCTTCCCTGCCGAAAAACTTAAAGGCGATGCAGCATTCAACTATTCCAGACTGCGGGAATTCCCTTTAAGAATCATCGAAGTTTCAGCTTCTACTGATCTGCAGGAGGCTCAGGCAATACTTGCTGAAAGCTGGGCTGTAGTTGATGCCATGTTTGGAACCGGCCTTACCCGGGAGGTTTCAGGAATTTTTGCTGAAGCGGTAAATCTCATTAATGCAGCACCCAGCCCTGTGGTTGCTGTGGATATTGCCTCAGGTCTCAACTCTGATAACGGCAAAATTCTTGGTTTTTGCGTGCAGGCTGATATTACCGTGACCTTCGGCCAGGCAAAAATCGGACAGGTTGTTTATCCCGGCCGTGATTATACCGGTTTTCTTGTCGTGGCAGATATTGGCATTCCTGAAAAGGCTGTTGCGGCAGCGGATATTCACGTGGAACTTCTCGATGCAGAAGTCGGCAAATGGCTGCCGTCAAGGTTTGCCTCAGCCCACAAGGGCACATACGGCCATCTGCTCATTATGGCCGGCTCAACCGGCAAAACGGGCGCCGCCCTTCTCTGCGGCCTGGGCGGTTTACGATCCGGTACCGGTCTTGTATCCCTCTGCATACCATATGATCTGAACCAGATCATAGAAGCAAGCCTGTGGGAGGCCATGACAGTCCCTTTGCAATCCGCCGCCCGCGGCATAGTGTCCATTGAGGATTACAGGGTTATCCAGGATGCACTGGACAATAAACAGGCCATTGCCATAGGTCCTGGGATCGGCACTGCTGAAGAAACAGCCGAACTCGTGGTAAAACTTTACTCTGAAATTGAAATACCAATGCTGGTTGATGCTGACGGCCTCAATATCCTGGCCTCAGATACGACCCTTCTCAAAAATGCACCGGGACCCAGGATACTGACGCCGCATCCCGGTGAAATGTCCAGGCTCACCGGACGGTCAAGCAGGCAGATACAGGAAAACCGGCTTGAAATAACCCGGGATTTTGCCATGCAGCATAAGGTACATGTGGTTTTAAAAGGAGCCGACACCCTGGTTTGTGATCCTGAAGGCAACCTGGCCATCAATCCAACCGGGAACCCAGGCATGGCCTGCGGCGGTATGGGTGATGTACTCACAGGAGTCATCGGCGGGTTTCTGGCCCAGGGACTCTTGCCCTGGCAGGCAGGCTGCCTCGGG
>Ga0209536_100009225_pt1 | contig 14672 bp, 13 predicted proteins | sample DeeMarSeWOR28_12_FD_187461 | JGI IMG/M metagenome (GOLD analysis project Ga0209536, IMG submission 187461) | Marine sediment microbial communities from White Oak River estuary, North Carolina - WOR-2-8_12 (SPAdes) (version 2) | ecosystem: Environmental > Aquatic > Marine > Intertidal zone >...
TTTCTCGACCGAATGCTCGAGCAGATCGATCCGATCTATGGCTCCACGCTCACGAGCTATGAGAAGGCCCTTCGCAGCCGCAATCGATTGCTCAAGGAGGAGCGGACCGATCGACGCTCGGTTCGGGCCTATGACGCCATTCTTAGCAAGGCAGGGGCGGTGGTAGGCCAGGCTCGCCGCCGCCTGATCGAAGATCTGGCGCCTCGGGTCGTGCACGCGTTCTCAGAAGTGTTCGCCGGCGATACCCCTCTCAGCGTTCACTACCTGCCACGCGTGGAGCCAACGGAGGAAGCCATTGCCGAGGCCCTGGAGCGTTCGTTCGACAAGGACCGTGCTCGTGGGTTCACCGTGGAAGGTCCGCATGGTGATGACCTGGAGCTCCAGTTGCATGAGGTAGGCGCGCGGCATCATGGCTCCCAGGGGCAGCACCGAACGATCGTGCTTGCCCTCAAGACGGCGGAGCTCGACCTGCTCAGCGAGCGTACGGGCCGGGTGCCGATTCTTCTTCTAGACGACGTTTCGAGTGAGCTCGACCGAAGCCGAAACCGGCGTTTTTTCCAGGTTCTGAGCCAGACAGGCGGCCAGGTTTTCCTGACGACCACCCATCCGGAGTTCATTCTCTTGGAACAGGATCGAGTCGATTTTCAAGTCGATCGAGGTCAGGTCACTCGATGATTCGGGCGCTTCTGATGTAGTCGAGCTTGGGGAAGCTCTTCTTCAGGTAGCTGTTGCCCTCTGTCTGCATCTGTGCTTGCGAGGGCCCGCGGCCGCGAGGCGCGCCTTCGCCGTAGCCGTCATAGAGGGCATCGACCGGAGCCATGTCTTTGACCTTGCCGAACGGCGCAAAGCCCATTGCGTCGAGACGGGAGTTGTCGCCGAAGTTGATGAAGAACTGCGTGGTGCGCGAATTGGGTCCCGAGGTCGCAAACGACACGGTGCCGCGCATGTTACTGGCTTTGACTGGGTCGTCGGGGATCCGCTTTTCGCGCCATTCGGCGTTGAGAGCAGGATCGCCGCTGATGCCGCCCTGCGCCATGAAGCCACTGATCACGCGGAAGAAGGCCACGTCGGTGAAATACCCATTTTGGACAAGCTCGTAGAAGCGGTCGGCTCCGTGCGGGGCCCAATCTCGACGCACCTCGAGCACGATTGCGCCTTTCGTCGTGTCGAGCTCAACCGTGTACTGACTCGGGGCCGCACCCTGGCCCAGGGTCGTCGGGCTCCTCGCCTTTGAGCTGGTCGCCTGGCTCTCTTCGCCCTGGGTCCTAGGCTCAGTTTCTTCTTCTTTGGGGCAGCCGACGAGAAGGACGCCGGCCAACAAACACAAGACTGCGGTTCGCATGGGCGTACCTTGGCAAGCCCCCGCCGGAGCGCAAGCTCGCCTGTCTTCAGGAGTCGAATAGGCCTCGAAGCTTCTTGAGGAAGCTGGCTCGCTGCGGGAGCGTTTCGTCACCGATCTCCGCGGCAAGCTCGGTGATCAGCTTACGCTGACGCCGGCTGATCTCCTGGGGCACCTCGACCACTACCGTGACGAGCTGATCGCCCTTGCCGTAGCCGCCATAGACAGGAATTCCTTTGCCTCGGAGACGGAATGCCTTTCCTGATTGGGTCCCGGGAGGGACCTTCATGATGACCTTTCCCTCGAGCGTGGGGACGTCGATGCTGGCACCAAGCACGGCCTGAGGAAAGGAGATGGGAACGGAAACCAAGATGTCGGCGCCGTCGCGCTGAAAGAGGCTGTGATCGGTGACTTTGATGTTGATGTGAAGGTCGCCGTTTCCTTCGGGACTTGCCTCCCCTGCGCCTCTGACCGTTCGGACCGCGCCATCTTTGACGCCGGCGGGGATCTTCACGCTCAGCGATTCGGCGCGCATCTGTGTGCCGGACCCTTTGCAGGCCTCGCATGGCGTTGGGATCTTCTTGCCCGTGCCGCGGCAGGCATGACAGGGGCGCGCTGCGGCAAAAAGACCCCGTTGATACTTCACTTGTGCCCGTCCTTGGCAGACGTTGCACTTGTGGACCGGTGTTCCCGGCTTTGCGCCGCTCCCGTCGCAGGTCGTGCAGGCGGCGGGGCGCTTGATGTCGATCTTCTTTTCGACGCCGAGTGCGGCTTCGATGAACGTGATCTCCAAGTCGTAGTTGAGGTCTCGCCCCGTGCGGCGCTTGCGACGGCCCCCGCTAAACACCTCACCGAAGAGGCCTTCGAGAATTTCGCTTACGGCACCGAAATCGCCGGCTTCAAAACCAGGGCCCCCGCTCTCGAATGCGCCGTGTCCATAGCGATCGTATTGCCTGCGCTTGTCCGGGTCGCAAAGGACGGCGTACGCCTCAGTTGCCTCTTTGAACAGATCCTCGGCCGCCGGGTCGTCCCTATTGCGGTCGGGGTGATACTTCATCGCGAGCGCGCGATAGGCCTGCTTGATCTCGTCGCCCGATGCGGTTCGGCTGACTTCGAGAATCACGTAATAATCACGCTTGGACACTGGCTTTCGGAGTGTAGGCGCCGGGCCTCGGGGTGCAAACGGCATGGAATCCCACCCGATAATGTGGGAGGGGAGTCAGATGCCGGCGGTCGAGCTCGAGATCGAAGAAGATGAGGCCGGGGAGCGGCTCGATGTCCTCCTTGCGCGTCGGGTTCCCGAGCTCAGCAGGGCCAGGGCCAAGCAGCTCATCGGAAAAGGCGAGGTTTTGGTCGATGGCCGGCGGGCTAAGAAAAGCCATTTGATGCTGGTTGGCGAAAGGGTGACGCTCAAGAGCTTGCCCGGTCCATCGGACTTTCACGCCGCGCCGGACGAGGGCTTGGTGCTCCAGGTGCTGTTCGAATCAGAAGACTATGTCGTGGTCGACAAGCCGGCTGGAGTTCCGAGCCACCCATTGAAAGAAGGAGAGGTCGGCACCCTGGCGGGGGCACTGGTCGCTCGATATCCAGAAATGCGCGGAGTGGGGTACAGCAAGCGCGAGCCGGGCATCGTTCACAGGCTCGACACTGACACGTCAGGCGTGATGCTCGCGGCGCGTAACCAAGAAACCTTCGATGAGCTTCGCCGAAAGTTGCGGGCAGGAGAGATCGAAAAGAGATACCTCGCACGCTGTGTTGGGCTCGTTCCAGCACCGATCCTCATCGAGACCCCGATCGCGAGCGACCCGCGCGATGGTCGCAAAGTACGGGCCTGCACCGATCCACGCGAGATCAAACGCCTCGGCGCCCAGCCCGCTCGAACCGAAGTCCTGAGCAGCAGGCCGGCAAAGGACGGCTCGTTGATCGAGGTTCGCGCCAACAACGCCCGACGCCACCAAATCCGCGCACACCTAGCCTCCATAGGCCACCCCCTCCTGGGCGACCGGCTCTATGGCGGGCCCCCCTTGAGCCACCACCTGCTCCACGCTAGCTCCCTCCAATTGGGAACAGGATTGTCCATCGTAAGCCCTTGGAAACACAGCCTTTCCGAGCCAGAGATCCCAAAGCGGGATCGCTGAGGGTCCATCACCTGGTCAAGCAGCCACGGGATGCACGCAGGAGACTCGTGGCGAAATTAGTCTCTCCGGACTTGGATCCTCTCGCCTTACGCTCCCAGCCTGGCTCGGAGCTGCTCGACTTGATCACGAAGCTCTGCGGCCTTTTCGAATTCGAGGTCCTCGGCAGCGAGCAGCATCTCACTTCGTAGCTCTTCGATACGAGCTGAGATGTCTGTGGGATCCGCGGGAGCTTCGCCCTTTCTCAAGATCGGAATGACGACGTAGTCTCCCGCTCCGATGGAACGGTCCATTTCGAGGATTGCCTTGCTGACGGTTTGCGGCGTGATGCCGTGCTCTTCGTTGTACTCGGCTTGGCGCGCCCGGCGTCGTTCGGTTTCCTCGATCGCATAGCGCATCGCCTTGGTGATTCGATCGGCGTACATGATCACTTCACCGCCTGCGTTGCGCGCCGCACGTCCGATCGTTTGAATCAAGGATCTCGGCGATCGAAGGAAGCCTTCCTTGTCTGCGTCGAGGATGCCCACCAGTGACACTTCCGGAAGATCGAGCCCCTCGCGCAGAAGGTTGATTCCAACCAAAACGTCGAACTCGCCGCGACGTAAATCCCTAAGGATATCAACGCGTTCGAGCGTATTCACATCGCTGTGAAGATAGCGAACCCGGACGCCGAGCTCGCCGTAGTATTCCGTGAGGTCCTCGGCCATTCGCTTGGTCAGTGTCGTGACCAAGACGCGCTCGTCACGCGCCACGCGGTCGCGAATCTCGCCAAGCAAGTCATCGACCTGGTGCTTCGTCGGACGAACCATGACCTGTGGATCGAGAAGACCCGTGGGTCGGATTACCTGCTCGACCACGACGCCGCGCGCCTGCTCGATTTCCCAATCGCCGGGTGTCGCGCTCACATGAATGACTTCCCCGACTCGTTCTTCCCATTCGGAAAACCGCAGCGGTCGGTTGTCGAGCGCACTTGGCAGTCTAAAGCCGTGTGCGACTAAGGTCTCTTTGCGTGATCGATCCCCCCGATACATCGCTCCGATCTGCGGCACGGTGATGTGCGACTCGTCGAGGATCACCAGAAAGTCGTCGGGGAAGTAGTCGAGCAAGGTCGGTGGCGGCTCGCCTTCCTTCCGGCCCGAAAGATGCCGACTGTAGTTCTCGATGCCATGGCAGAAACCCATTTGCTCGAGCATCTCCAGGTCGTACATCGTTCGTTGCTCCAGTCGCTGCTTTTCAAGCAACTTACCTTCTTTTTCGAGCTTTGGGAGCCACTCGAGAAGCTCCTCTCGAATTGAGTCGATCGCCCTCGTTCGGTGCTCGTCAGGAGTGACGTAGTGACTGCCCGGATAGACACCGTACTGTTCGAGCTCTTCGAGTACTTTTCCGCGCATCGGGTCGATCTCGACGATTCGTTCGATCTCGTCGCCCCAATACTCGATGCGCACCGCGAGGTTTTCGGAATGCGCAGGAAAGATCTCGACCACGTCGCCGCGGACGCGAAACGTACCGCGATGGAAATCGATGTCGTTGCGTTGGTATTGAATGTCGACCAGGCGTCGCAAGAGAACGTCGCGTCGAAATTCTTGTCCAACCTCGAGGTTGATCAACATCTCTTGGTACCACTCCGAGGAGCCGATTCCATAGATGCACGAGACGCTCGCAACGATGATTACGTCGCGACGGGCGAGCAATGAGCGGGTGGCGCTGTGGCGCATTCGGTCGACCTTGTCGTTTACGATTGCGTCTTTCTCAATATAGGTGTCGCTCGACGGGATGTACGCCTCAGGCTGGTAGTAGTCGTAGTAGCTGACGAAGTATTCGACCGCGTTGTTCGGAAAGAGCTCTCGCATTTCGCTGTAGAGCTGCGCAGCCAGGGTCTTGTTTGGAGCGATGATCAGGGTGGGTCGCTTGGTCGTCGCGATGACGTTTGCAATCGAGAATGTCTTTCCGCTCCCCGTGATCCCGAGAAGAACCTGGTGCCGTTCACGGCGCGAAAGCCCCTCCAAAAGCTCGGAAATGGCAGCGGGCTGGTCCCCTTTGGGCCGCAGATCGGTGACTAGCTCCAACTCCCTCGCCATCGCCGAAGGCTATCACCCCTTGAAAAAGGGGACAGTTCCCTTAATGAACGAACGATGGATCTCGCTCGCTTCCTCGACGTCAGCACTGCGATGGCCGCAAGTGCCGCGCGGCCCAATTTCGGAAACGTTCACCGCGAACGCCGGAAGCTGCCCGAGCGGCCGTTGGAGCTCTACGAGTTCGAGCTCTGCCCATACTGCCGGATCGCGCGCGAGGCGCTTTCGGCGCTCAGCCTGGATCCCATCGTCTATCCCTGTCCGAAAGGCGGCCGGCTCTTTCGCGAGAAGGTCAAACGAGAGGGCGGTCGCTATCAGTTTCCATACCTGGTCGACTCCAACACCGGAATCTCGATGTACGAGTCGGCAGACATCGTCGACTATCTCTTTCGAGAGTATGGGGACGGACGGGCGCCCTGGTTTCTGAAACGGAGAAGCTTCGCGGTGACGACATCGATGTTGGCGTCTGCGTTTCGGCCGGGTCGCGGACGATACGCCGTTGCTTCGCGTCAGCCAGAGGCGCTCCTCGAGCTCTACTCCTATGAAGGCTCGCCGTTTTGCCGGATCGCGCGCGAGGCGCTCTGCGAGCTCGAGCTTCCTTACCGGCTGCACAACGTGCCACGGCGAAGCCCAGATCGGCAGCGCTACGTCTCGATTTCGGGAAAGATGCAGGTGCCTTACCTGCTCGACCCGAACACCGGGGCTCAGATGTTCGAATCGGCAGAGATCCGGCGCTATCTGTATGACAATTACGCCCTCGCGCAGGCGACGGGCTAGCCGTTGGTCTTGGCGAAGCCCTTGGCGAAGTCGACGAACTTCTGGACGTCCGACGGCTCCATGGCGTTGTAGATCGAGGTGCGGATGCCGCCGACGGAGCGGTGGCCCTTGATGCCGACCATGCCGGCCTTGGCAGCTTCAGCAACGAGCTTCTTCTCGAGGTCTTCGCTCGGGAGCCGGAAGACGGGGTTCATCACCGAGCGGCTGTCGGTCTCCACGGGACAACGGAAGAAGCCCCCACTTTCATCGATCATGTCGTAGACGTAGCCGGCCTTTTCCCGATTGCGCTTTTCCATCGCAGGCGCGCCACCCTGGTCGCGCACCCAACGAAGCACGTTGCGAACCATGTAGACCGGGAACGTCGGGATGGTGTTTTGCAGCGAGTCACCCTCGAGGATCGTCTTGTAGCGAAAGATCTTCGGAATGCTGCTCGGACTTCGCTCTGCCAAGTCTTTGCGCAAGATGAGGACCGTAATGCCCGCAGGGCCGAGGTTCTTCTGGGCTCCGGCGTAGATCAGGCCGAACTTCGATACGTCGATCGGACGCCAGAGAATATCGCTCGACATGTCGGCCACGAGCGGAACATCGCCGCTGTCCGGGTACTGGAAGAACTGCGTTCCCATGATCGTGTTGTTGCTCGTGAAGTGCACGTATGCCGCGTTCGGGTCGAGCTCGAGCTCAGCCTGCTTCGGGACGCGTAGATACTTTCCGGCGACCTTGCCGCTGCCCGCTTCGCGCGCGTCGCCAGTGACGAGGGCCTCGTCCATTGCCTTGTCGCTCCAGACGCCGGTGTTGATGTAGTCGGCCGACTGACCTTCTCCACGAAGGTTCATCGGCACGAGAGCGAACTGGGCGGAGGCGCCTCCCTGCATGAAGAGCACCTCGTGCGTATCGGGGATGCTCATGAGCTCGCGAAAGAGCTCCTTGGTCTCCTCGTGAACTTTCGCGTACGCAGCACCGCGATGGCTGTGCTCGATGAGCGACATCCCCGTGCCTTCGTGGTCGAGGAACTCGTTGTGGGCGTACTCGAGAGCCGGCAACGGAAGGGTTGCTGGCCCCGCACTGAAGTTGATGACACGAGCCATAGGCGGCGGAGCCTAGCCGCGGTTCACGGCGGTGCAACTCGCACCGTCTGCTGGTCTCGACCCCCGGAAAATGGTGGAGCTGAGGGGGATCGAACCCCTGACCTCCGCATTGCGAACGCGGCGCTCTCCCAACTGAGCTACAACCCCAAGGCCGGGCGATCGTATAGCTTCGGGGGTTGCACGTGCAACTCGAAGCGCCTGCCCGGCCGGCAAGAAGGCTGAAAGTCCGTGCGGTGGCCGGGTTTGCCGATCGGCTGCCCGTTCCTCTATCTTGAGAAGATGGGAGAGACCTGGGGCATCGGGGTTCGTTGGGCGTGCGCCGCCGCGCTCCTGTTCGGCATGGTTTGTAGCCTGCCCGCAGCCGCGCAAGAGACGGCCGATGACGCCGCTGCGCGTGAGTACTTTGAGCGCGGGCGCGCCGCGTTCGAGCAGGCCGACTACGAAGGTGCGCTGGTCTATTTCAGGCACGCGTATCGACTCAGTGGCAGGGCTGCGCTTCAGTACAACATCGGCGTTGCGGCGGATCGATTGCAGCGCGAGCAAGAAGCGCTGGAGGCATTCGAGTTCTATCTCGCAGAAACGGAGAGCCCGACACGAGAGGGCGAAGTGCGCGGACGCATTGATGCGCTTCGTCAATCGCTCGCAGAAAAAGCAGCTACGGAGCGTGCCCTCGAAGAAGCGGCGATTCGCTACGAGGCGATCGCTCGAGAACAAGAGATGAGCGACGGCGTGCGCGTTCCACGTTCCGCGATCATCGGTGGCAGCGTCTTGGCGGCCGCTGGCGTTGCAGGTGTTGCAGCCATGAGTGTTGGCCTCGCGCAAAACGGGTCGTGCAGCAACGAAGTCGCGGGACAGTGCACGACACAGAGCTCCGCAACGGCATGGACTTACGTCTACGGCGGCTTGGGCATCGCAGCTTTGGCAGGGAGCGCGACTTGGTTTGCGATCGGCGCAAAGCGCACGAAGGAAAAGCGAACGACAGAGGTTTCGTTGTTGCCAATGGGGCTGATGGTATCGGGTTCGTTCTGAAGAAGGATCGGACTAGCTCTCCGCAGAGACCATAGAAAACCCTATATTTTCAAGGTGTTGAGTAGATTCGAAGCCGCGTCGACCAGGTCCGAAGGGCTCTGCACGCGAGGCGCGCGCAGGATCGGAATGCGGGGTAAGTAGTCGGCTAGGACATCGGCATTCGAGCTGCGACTCAAGTCGTCTTTGTAGGCTCGGTCCACGTGGTTGAGAACGATTGCACGGACGGACACGTTTCGCTTCCTGAGCGCTTCGACCGCCGTGAGCGTGTAGGACAGAACGCCAAGCGCGTTGCGCGCAACGAGAACCGTTTGCAGGTCCAACAGTGCGGCGAGATCCGCGATCGTGTGTTCGCGATCGAGGGGAACCAGGACACCGCCGACGCCTTCTACGATCGTGTAATCGGCGTGACTCCCCAGCTCGCGGACGCGCTTGCTGAGTGCGCGCAATGAACCAATCCGCGGGCCTCCGCGCTTTTCGATGGCGTACGGCGCAAGGGGTTCTTTCGCGCGGTACAGACCCGGTGCGGTGGCCAAGGACAGATCGCCACAGGCAGTCGCGAGGGCGAGTGCATCGACCGGATCCGGATCGACACCGGTTTCAATCGGTTTGACTGCAGCGATGCGTTTGCCTCTTTCCACACAGGCACTCGCAAGCGCGGTTGCGAGCCAGGTCTTTCCAACTCCGGTGCCCGTCGCGGTAATGAACACGCCCTTCATCCTAGGCCTCCTATGGTGCGTCGCCGAGCGATGCGAAAGCGGCGATCGCGTGTGCGATTTGTTCTGGCCGATGCGTAGCCATTGGCGTCAGTCTGAGCCTTGCGGTTCCTGCTGCAACCGTCGGTGGCCTTATCCCTTGAACGAAGATGCCACGTTTGAGGAGCTTGGCCGAGAGCCGCATCGTACGATCGTTGTCCCCAATCAGAATAGGGAGGATCTGACTTGCGCCCTCGGTCACCTCGAAGCCGAGGTCCCTGAGCTCCGAGCGAAGCCTGGCGGCATGGCCCAGCAAGACCGTGCGCGCATCGTCAGCCGCGCGAACGAGGTTCAGTGCCGCAATCGATGCGCGCGCGATCATGGGGGGCGGTGCCGTGGAGTAGACAAAGCTTCGGGCTCGATTGCGGATCAGCGAGACGGTTTGCTCGCTGGCCCCTACGAATGCGCCCGCAATGCCAAACGACTTGCCGAGTGTTCCGACGATGAGGTCGGGCTCGACGCCTTCGGCCGCCGCCAGGCCTCGACCGTCCGGACCAAGGACGCCGAGGGCGTGCGCTTCGTCGACCATGAGCCCCGCGTCGAAGCTGCGGGCCAGCTCGGCGATTTCTTTGAGCGGCGCGGTCACGCCGTCCATCGAAAAGAGCGAGTCGGTGACGATCATGGCTCGCTTCGCGCGCGCTCGATTCTGCCGAAGGAGGGATTCGAGATGGTCCGCGCTCCGGTGCTTGTAGACGTGGACTTGCGCCCTGGACAGGCGACATCCGTCGATCAGGCTAGCGTGGTTCAGGGCATCGCTGAAGACCGCATCCCCTGGGCCCAGCATGGCTTGAATCGTGCCGAGGTTGGCCGCATACCCGGTCGCGAACAGCGCAGCGGCGGGAGTGCCAAGGTAGTCTGAGAAGAGGGCCTCCGCTTCCTGATGCGCATCCATCGTTCCGGTGATGAGACGAGAGGCGGCGGAGCCGACCCCATCGATTTGCAGTGAAGTCCTTATGGCCTCGGCGATCGCCGGATGGTTCGCCAAGCCGAGATAGTTGTTGGAGCAGAGGCACAGGACTGGCCGCCCGTCGATCAGGACTTCGGGACCCTGGGGCCCGGAGATGCGAGGCGGCTTCCGGAGAAGGCCGGTAGCTACCAGCTCGGCAAGAGCTCCCTGGATCTGGCTCTCGAAGCCCATGGGCGTCATCTAAGCTCAGCGATGCGCAGGGGTCAAACGCGCCGGGGCCGACGGCGTTGCACGTGAAACGCCCAAGGTCCCGATTCCCCGGGCGCGTGGATGTTGCACGTGAAACCCTTAGAGCTTGAGGCCTAGACGGGGCGCAGTCACAAAGGCTTCCTGGACCGTTTGCAAGGCCTCTTCGACCTCGTCCGAGTGGCCCTTGGGCAGCACGATTTCGAGGTGGGCGATCAGATCCCCTCTGGGCCTTCCCTTCAGCTGCAGGCCTTTGCCGCGTAGCCGAAGCTTCGCGCCATTCTGCGACCCCGCCGGCACCGAGAGTTGTACGTTGCCCTCTGGGGTCGGCAGGTTCAGCCTGGTTCCGGCGTAAGCCTCGAGCGGCGTCACGGGCACCCGAACATGAAGCTGCTTTCCGCGGATTGAGAAGTACGGATGCTTTCGCACCTTCACCTCGAGAACCAGGTCACCCGGAGGTCCGCCTTGAGAGCCTTGCCCTCCCTGGCCCCGCAGCCGGATCTTGCCCTGGTTCCGGACGCCCGCTGGGATCCGGACTTTTAGGGTGCGCTCGCCCTCGTTCGAGCGGAGGTTGAGCTCCTTGGTGCAGCCGAGCACCGCATCTCGGAAGTCAACCGTGACCTCCGACTCGAGATCAGCACCCCTTCGGGGAGCGTAGACATAGCTGGCTCGGCCCGGTCGTGCCCCCCCGAGGAGGTCCTCGAGATTGAACTCGAAGTGGCCGCCTTGGCCCCCTGCTCTCTGGCCGCGGGCTGCGGCGCCGAAAATGTCGCCAAAGTCGAAGCCGCCGAAGCCCGCCGCGCCCCGGCTCGCCGCCTGATAGGCATCCGGGTCAAAGCCGTCCCGCAAGCCCATCTCCCCATACTCGTCGTACAGCTTTCGCTTCTCCGGATCGGAGAGAACCGAATAGGCCCCTGATACATCTTTGAAGCGCTCCTCCGATGCTTTGTCGTCCGGATTGCGGTCTGGGTGCAGCTCCTTGGCGAGCCCACGATAAGCTTTCTTGATCTGCTCCGGGCTCGCATCCCGCGACACTCCCAAAATAGCGTAGAAATCGCGGTCAGCCATGTGGGCCTAACATAGCCACTCGATGGGTTCTTTCAACGCTTCCCCGGCCGGAAACGAGCCGGATCCGGATGATTTGAGGGCTTCTAGCGCCAAAATCGGCATGAAGATAACTATATAGAGACAATATCGCCCCAAGCCAGGTTTTCATTGCCGTTCTTGCTGCCTCCCGGGTCGCATGATACTCGCTCGCCATGGCCTTGGTCGATGTTAGTCGCATTCCGAAGCATGTCGCGATCATCATGGACGGCAACGGGCGATGGGCTCAGGCGAGAGGGAAACCGCGCACGGCAGGACACGAGCGTGGTGCAGACGCAGTGCGCGCGACGATGCGTGCGGCTCGCAGGCTGGGGATTCCTGCGCTGACCTTGTATGCGTTCAGCGAACAGAACTGGGATCGACCGGAAGCGGAGATCAACGCGCTGGTCGATCTGCTCTGCGAGTGCTTGGTGTCGGAACGAAACGAGCTCGTCGACAACGAAATTCGCCTGTCTGCGATCGGCCGCCTGCACAAGCTTCCTCGACATGCGCAGGCGCGCTTGCGTTCGCTCACCCAAGACACCGAATCGTATGAAGGCATGACGCTCACGCTCGCGCTCTCCTACGGCGGACGAGAGGAGATCATCGACGCGGTGCGGGCGCTTGCGATCGAAGCACTTGCGGGTGAGATCGAGGCAGAGGCGATCGATGAAGCGGCGATCGAACGCTACTTGCCATCGATGAACGTGGGTCCGGTGGACTTGCTGATCCGCACCGGCGGCGAGCAACGGATCAGCAACTTTCTCCTCTGGGGATCGGCCTATGCGGAGTTCTATTTCACCGACGAGCTTTGGCCGGATTTCAACGGAAATTCTCTATACGGTGCGATTGAGGCCTATCAAGGCAGGGAGCGCCGATTCGGGCTGGTTCCCGAGGACGACGACGAGGTAACCGCCGGCAAAGCACCTCGGAAATTGGAGCGCGCAATATGAACGACGCGACCGAACAACCGCCGATGAAAAAGGGCCTCTCGGGTACCGCGCTTCGCGTCGCCACCGTTGTTCCGCTGATACCGATCATCCTCTGGATGATGTTCGCGGGGCCGCGTTGGCTCTGGCAAGCCTTCATCTTGGCGGCGATCGCAATCGGTGGTTACGAGCTCATGTCGATGAATTTTCCATCGTCCCGCGGGCTTCGCATTTGGGGTTCGATAACCTCCGTCTTGTTTGCATACGCGATCATCTTCATGACGAGCTCCAGCGCTCTATACGGTATCGTCCTGATCATCGTCCTCGGTGCGATGGCTTGGAGCCTCTTACAAGAGGACCCGCTTCATAACGGGAGCATTCGCGTCGGCTGGTTGTTGGCCACGCCGATCTACGTGGGCGGCACTCTTGCGGCGGTCGCCCTCATCCGCGACTTCGATCCGACCGGGGCCTGGGTTCTTCTGGCGATGGCGCTTGCCTGGGGCAGCGACACGGCGGCGTATTTCGTTGGCCGCAAATTCGGGAAGACCAAGCTCGCGCCGCGGATTTCTCCCAAAAAAACCCTGGCGGGCTCGGCAGGGGGCTTGGGCGCGTCGGTCGTAGGGGCCCTGGCCATGAGCTTCTTTCTGCCGGATCTCGGACCCGTCGATGCGATCGCGCTCGGTGTTCTCGCTGGCTCTGCAGGACAGGCTGGCGACCTCTTCATATCGGTTCTCAAGCGGAGCAGCGGTGTGAAGGACAGTGGCGGAATCCTACCGGGCCATGGAGGAATTCTCGACCGCGTGGACGCCCTTGCCTTCACGGCGCCGGCGACCTGGGCGTACGGCCACTTCATTGCCGGTTTCTGATATCCTCTTCGCGTGCTCGAGATTGAGTCCAGCGCTTCAGCTCCGCGCAGCGTATCGGGTGCAACGCGGCTCCTTCTGATATGGATCCTCTCGTTCTCAGCATGTGATCCCAGCGATTCCGCCGAAGCACGGGTCGCGGAGACGCAAAGCCCAAAGTCGGCGAGGCACGATGACGCTACGCCTGCGAGGATCGATGCCGAATGGGTGGCTTCCAAGTTTCAAGCCCCGCCACCGCCGAAGCCTAAGGATTGGCTTCGCGAAATCGAAAAAGATCCGATCGCTGCCTTGAAGCAAATGGATCCAGCCGCGCTTCAACCTCGTCACAACCAGTCGCCCAGGTCCTCCGAAACCGGGTCGTTGAGACCCGAGAATCGGGCTCAAAACAATGCGCAGGACCAGCCTGAGAAGCCTCTGGTCGGCTGGCCGCCAGTGGTCGGTCAGCTCTACCCGAACCTCGTCTTGAAGGACCAAACGGGGCAGATCACCGCGATCGGTGACTTCCAAGGGAAGGTGATTCTCTTGGAAGTCGTCGGACTTACTTGCAAGGCCTGCCACGCGTTCGCTGGCGGCAATGAACCCGGCATGAGCCGCTTCCGAGGCGTCGAGCCGCAGCGCGGGCTCGTCTCGATCGATCGCTTCGCGATGGGTTATGCGGGGCTCTCACTCGAACATCCGGACATCGTCTTCGTTCAACTCGTGCTCTACGGAATGGACGGCGAAAGTCCGCCTGCCGAAGACGACGTGCGGGCCTGGGCGCGTCACTTCAAGATGGACCGACGCAACAATCAGGTCGTGTTGATCGGCGACCAGCGCTTCATCAGCCCACAAACCAGGAGGCTGATCCCTGGCTTCCACCTGATCGATCAGAACGGCATCCTTCGCTCGATGAGCAGCAACGACCCGCGCCACGATTCGCTGCACCGCTCGCTCCTTCCCAAGCTCGCGAGCCTGGTCAAAGGCGAATGAAGGTCAACGACCGGCGGCCTTTTTGATCGCCCCGAGGTCCAGGATGGCAGCTCCTTCGCCGACGATCGTGGGCTGCTTTCCGTCCCACTTTTCGACCGCCCGCAAGTATACGATTTCAGGGCTAATTGTGTTCCGGAGGAGCTCCTGTGCCTTCGCCTCGGCTTCCGCTTGGGCAAGCATCGCATTCGCCACACCCCGTGCCTTGGCCTCGGCCTGCTCGGCTTCGACCCTGATGCGCGCGAGGTCGTTCTTCGCAGTGAGAGCGCGCTGCTCGGCCACCTGTTTGGCTTCCACCGCCGCCTGGTACTCCGGCGCGAATTGGAAGTCCGTAATCGACAGCTCGGTCACCAGGATGTCGCTCTTGGCCAGCGTAACCTTGATGCTGTCACCCAGGGTCGCCTTCACCTCCTGACGCTTGGTGATCAGCTCTTCGGCGGTGTACTGCGCCGTCGCCTGTTTGAGCGACTCTTGAAGCGCGGGATCGAT
>Ga0209536_100009226_pt1 | contig 14670 bp, 10 predicted proteins | sample DeeMarSeWOR28_12_FD_187461 | JGI IMG/M metagenome (GOLD analysis project Ga0209536, IMG submission 187461) | Marine sediment microbial communities from White Oak River estuary, North Carolina - WOR-2-8_12 (SPAdes) (version 2) | ecosystem: Environmental > Aquatic > Marine > Intertidal zone >...
AAACGGATCTGAAATCAAGGGCTGGCTCTATTTACCGGACAATCGGTCTGGTCCGGTTCCTTGTATTGTCCTTAATAACGGATTTGGTGGTACTAAGGATGTTGTCCTTGAACAATACGCCTTGCGATTTCAAAAATCCGGTATGGCTGCATTGACATACGACTATCGGCATTTCGGTGAAAGTGATGGTGAGCCTCGACAGCTCTTTTCTATCCGATCACAACTGGAAGATTGTCGGGCCGCTATCGATTTTGCACGTTTACGTTCTGAAGTGAATCCGGATAAAGTTGGTATCTGGGGAACATCTGCTAGCGGAGGATATGGGTTAGCGATTGCCGCCAGTGATAAACAGATCGCTTGCCTCTGTGCACAAGTTGCCGGGCTGGATAGAAAAGAAGACAGTAAACTGTTTCTGGAAAGAGAGGGGTGGGGATTTATGCTGCGTCTCCTGATGCATGCTCAGCGGGATAAGGGTCGATCCCGATTCGGATTATCACCTCATAAAATCCCGATTGTCGGCAAGTCAGGTACCATGGCAATGTTTCCTGTAAAAGGAGCTTATAATGGATATACAGAATTGACAAAGAACTCAAGTTTTGTTAATGAGGTCTGTGCGCGTGTGATTTTGACCACCGGCAATTACAACCCGCTTAAGTTTGCTAAAAATGTCAACTGTCCTGTTCTGATTCAGGTCTGTGATCAGGATAAACTGGTCTCACCAAAATCAGCAGACAAAATTAAAGAAATTTTAGGTGAGAAAGCAGAAGTTTTACATTATCCGATCGGTCATTTTGATATTTACAGTGGTGATCATTTTGAAAAAGCAGTCAGCGATCAGATCGCTTTTTTCAAAAGACATTTAAAATAATTTACCACAGAATAACACGGAGTATTCACGAAATTAAATAGTTGAATTTTTAATCTGTATTTCATCTCCCAATATAAAAATTTATCTTCGTGACCTTTGTGTTTTCCGTGGTTAAATAGAATGTAAGTGTTTGTGTTCAACTTCCTTAAGAAGGAGAATACATGAGTACTAAATTTAAAGACTTTTTACTGATTACCCTGGCGATTATTTTTTCAATCGCACTGATGTTTGCCTTTATTGAACTCCCCCGTCTGGTCGATAACTTTTTACAGGAAGATGTGGGATTTCCCGGTTTTGACCATGGTTCCAGTGACCTAAATGCTTATAAGACGGACTTATTCATTGAAAGTTTATACCTGCGCTGGATTGGATATGGATGTTTATTGCTTGTTTTGATATTTATTATCATTGGATATGCCACGCGCAAAACTGCTTTTGCCTGGGCAGGTGCCTTTGTTCTTTTTCTTCCGGTCTTCGGTCAATTTGCTCTCAGTATGTTTTTTCTGGCCGGATTGGGTATCCTCCGTGTGAGCTGGTTTCCCTTTATGGATATCTCTTTTAAGGTACTTGAACTTGGTAATGTGATTTACATACCATACTGGATATTAATGTGGATAGCTCGTCAATTTGACTGGTACGCACATTATGTCATATCATATTCTTTCATGATTCTTGGTTTATTGATTTTTGTATGGGCTGTGCTTATATGGTTAAAGGCCAGGAGTGGCGATAATCCTGTAGCACAAAGCTGGCTATACCGTTATTCGCGTCATCCTCAGTATCTTGGCTGGATCACCTGGAGTTACGGATTACTTTTATTTTCCGCCCTGGAAAACCAGATGAAAAAATCCTGGAGTATTCCGGCCAGTCTACCCTGGTTGTTAGCAACGATGGTCATCATTGGTATTTGCCTGCTGGAAGAAATGAAGATGAAAAAACTGTACAGCAGCAGCTACGATAACTATCGTCAAAAAACCCCCTTTCTATTTCCCATCCCGAAATGGTTAAAGGCTATACTTCTGTCTCCAATTCGCTTGATTTTCCGCAAAGAATGGCCGGAAACCCGCGGCCAGGTGGCAGGGCTTATTTTCATTTATACAATTATTTTGATGTCGATATCCCTTGTCTGGGTGGATTTTAATACCGGCGAAGAAATTTCTGTGAAGGATGTAACAACCCTGGAAAATATAGACGACGAAATTCATTCAATACTTGTTGAGTTGCAGCGTACCGAAAGCCGTCGCCGGCTTTTTAAACAAATAATGTCATTAAAAATTTACGGAGAGCGTGCTGTTCCTACTTTGATCGTTTTACTCACGAATCCAAAATCGGATATTCGGGAATTCTCCGTTCAGGCTCTTCGTGAAATGCAGGCAAGATCAGCCATCAAAGCACTGATCCCCCTTCTGGATGACCCAGAATTCCGGGTACGAAGGGAGGCAGCTTTTGCCCTGGGAAATCTGCGAGCGGAAAACTCAATAAAGCCTCTCATTCAGACAGTGGAAAAACCTACGCAAGACGGGATGCGTTACGCCGTTTATTCTGCTCTTGGCGAAATCGAAGCACCAGAAGCCTGGGCAACTCTGGTGACTGGTGCCAATGATTCGGTATGGTATGTTCAAAATGCAGCATTAAGAGCACTGTATAAGATTGATCAGCATCGTTCTATGCAATATATCATTAAATCGCTTGAAAGTCCGGTAGTTAATATCCGCCGCCAAACAGTCATGGTTTTGCTGGAAGATCCGCATCCTGCTGCAATTGATGCACTTAGTAAATTGGCTGATGATCCTGACTTTGAAACAAGATTTTACTCGAGGCAGGTTTTGCGGTTGCTGGAGGAAAAGAATATTCGGAATTAGGAATTGGGAATTGGATACGAGATACCCGATTCCAGATACCAGATTCCTGATATGAGTCTCGTCGTAAAGGAACTAAATTCGGCAATCATAAATTTTACAACTCAACTGCATATCTGGTATCGGGTATCCGGCATCTGGTATCACACATCTCATATCACATATCACGCATCAGCTAAAATCAGTTCACTTTATCCGGTCTGATAAAATAGCTATTCCCTACCGTAATATGATCAAACGGCGGCTCCATTTTCACCCCTGGCATTTCAACAGTTCTCATCGTCAGATCATAGACCCTTACAACATTCAGTTCTTTATCAGAATCTACCCGCACGGCGAGTTTAATAGGAAGTCCATACATGATCGGATTTCCAAGTAAGTTCCGCTTTTGAACGGACCATGGGCCGGTTACAGAAACAGCCAAGGGATGGCGGATATCTGATGATCTTTTTCCCCAATCGGGACTCTTTTTAAACCAGTTCAATGCTTCTTCGGCAAGATCATCAGCATTAGAAGGAGCATTGGACGCATGATCCGGCCAGGTACGACCATCGACCCGGGCATGAAACTCAGCCATACCTTCATCAATACGTTGACCAAGACTCCCCTGCAATTCTTTTACCTTTGGATTATCTGACTGATAACGCACGGCCATTTTCGTCCATGATTTTACCTTTTGATAACGATCGAGGATATTCAGTTCTGCGCCCTTGCTAATACCATCTAATTCTTCTTTTACCCGACGAACCAAATCTTCTGCCATTACATCACGAGTCTTTTCAACATTCTCAATACCGGCAGCGAGTTCTGTATACGGATAACTGGCACGGTAATAATTATTTACAAAGCCCATCGCATCTGCTTTTTTATCGATCTCATCTTTGGTGGTCCCATATTTTGATGAAAAAGTGATCATTTTCGATTTCACCACTTTCAGGTCATTGTTCTCGAAATTCTCAATTTCAACAATAACATCCTCGACTGTTTTCAGGTCATTATAGTGAAAAACATATCCGGTAGCTTTTTCAAAGACCGGTTGCACCTTATCATAAACGGCTTTTAATTCTGCAACATCTGCATCAACTTCTTTAGCTGATGCCGCAGCAACGGCTTTTTCTTCTTCATAACCGGACTTAGCGGATGCTATACTTTTTTCCGCTTTAGTTATCTCAGCATCAGCCTGATCAAAATCAGGATGTGAAGAAACTCCTTTTGCTGCAGCAAATTCTTTTGCCTGCTTTAAATCCTTTTTAACCTGAGTCAGCTTTTTCTCCATATTACCAACAATCTGATCTTTATTACCATTATAATTCGGATCTGCCAGCTTGTTCATGTAACCATCAAGCGATTTTAAACCGCGTTCAACATTGGACATCGGTTTCCGGGCATCATAGGGAAGCTTTTCAGCACCGGCACTTGCCGTCGCTTTTCCCGTCGTTGATTTTTGTATCTGAGCAGAAGAAACATCTTTTGCTTCCGGTAACGGAGCTGTTTCCGTCGGGGTGCTGGCTGCGGCAGCGGTCAGTGTACCAGCACCAAGATCTTTGCCGGTTCTTCTTTCCAAATCTTTGACAAGCTTATTATACTTATTTTGCGCCGTTTTTAATTTGGGATTATTGGGATCATCCGCCTTAATTTTCTGAAGAGCTAAATTGATGTTCTCCAGGGAAGCGATTGCTTTTTCAGTTTTTCCTGAGAACATATCCCGTTCCGCCGCCCGCAGATCTTTATCAACCTGTTTCAATAAGGTCTGTGTATCATCGGCAAAAACAGATATGACCAAACAAACACAAAATAAAACAATTACTTTAACAACTGAATACTTCTCAAATCCTCTCCACATATTACCCTCCATTCATCTTTTTAGACAGGATCACAGGATTTACAGGATTTTATTTTTTTCAGATCCTGTTTATCCTGTTATCCTGTCAAAAATAATATTATTTAATCAATTGCATTTTTTTGATTAAGTGGACATTCTCTGTTTTTAATTGATAAAAATAAATGCCACTGGAAAATCCAGAAGCATCCCACTCTACCTGATATTTCCCGGCTGATTGTTTTTCAGAAACCAAAGTTACTATTTTTTGACCCAGTAAATTATAAACACTCAGTTCTACATCACTGATGACAGTCAGCTGATAGCCGATGGCTGTCGTCGGATTAAATGGATTAGGAAAATTTTGGTAAAGCTCAAATTCATTTGGATTTACTATCTCATCAGAAATAGACGTATAGGTACCTGTATTATAAAAAATCGATATTTGCTGATCCTGAGCGACAACCAGATCCGGACGATCATTACCATCTAAATCCACAGTCTTGAGATCATTCACACGATAGTAATTCGGTGGCTCATAAGCCAACGTATCAATATTGCCGAAATTACAATCCCCCGTACCCATTAAGATGTATAGTCCGGCCCTGTCTCCAACAAGGACATCCAGATTTCCGTCATTATTATAATCTCCAACGGATAGATCTCCCACATAGGTACCGGGACTTATTGTATCTGAACAGGCATAGGTTCCATTTCCATCATTTTGCATCATAAAGACATTGTCATAATCGTAACTTCCACTGCCGGCTACAAAGTCAGGATGTGAATCATTGTTGAAATCACCGGCCACAACCCGCCAGGAAACTCGTGGCGTATGGAAACCATCATGCGTCGGGAAATTGCCCTGACCATCATTGATATGAATATTGAGCGACCAGATGTTACCTGTGCCCACAAGAAGGTCCAGATAATTATCTCCATTCATATCATGAGCAAAAATATCTCCGGCCGTCCCAATCCCTGTTTTATTTACGGCTTCAGAAAAAGAACCATCTCCGTTTGCTTTGAATATCATCAGAAAACCAGAATTTGAAACAACAGCGATATCATCATAGGTATCATTATTCAGATCTGCACTGAGTAATGCCTGTGGAAGTGTCGCCGCCTTTAAATCTGTTACCCGGGTAAAAGTTCCATCGCCATTTCCAATCAAAATAGCCACAGTAGAATCATCATATACAGCGGTTGCAAGATCCGGTATATCGTCATTGTTAAAATCTCCGGATGCAATATCCTTTGGTGATGCTGAATTTTCATACATAGAATCGGCTGTGGTTGAGAGTATACCATTTCCATCATTGAGGAATATCATGACCGGATTTTGAGTGCCATCATCCTTTCTGGCAACAGCTAAATCCAAAGCCTCATCACCATTGAAATCAGCACAGGCAACTGATATGGCTGTATGCCCAATCTGAATAACCGAATCGGCAGAGAAACTCATCTCCTGTCCCATAACGGGCAAGATAAAAAGACAGACAAAAAATACAACTGAAGGTATTGTTATTTTTTTCATTTGTCCCTCCCTTTCTTTGTGGATTTTAAAGTTGTTTTAAAATAATCATCAGAAATCGTACTGTAAATCGCATGATCATGCGTTTCTCATTTCTCAAATCGCGCATCTCACACCGCGTATCTCGGATCAAAATAATGAAACAGTCTTGTTCGATTTTACGTTCTATAAGAATACACATTTATAGAGGGGCTGTCATGAGATGGGATCGTTATGATGATGCCATCGATGATTTGCATGATGATGAAATAGATCTGAAAGCAGAGAATCGGGCATTGGAAAAAAGATTGACACAACTGGGGGTAAAATTTGATCCGCATATCCAGTGGGAAGAAAAGGACATACCTGACCAGGACGATATGCATTGGAACAAATCCCAGGATCTCATTGCTCTGGAGATCAGAAATCAATATCTCAAGCAGTTGCTGGCTGAGGCCCAGGGTGATAAAGGTATAGGGGTATAAGGGAAATAAGGGTTATGTTGGATTAATATTTTTAAGATTGATAAATTTAAGATCAAACAACTATTTTAAATTTATCAAGCAGCAGAGATTTATGAGTAGAATTATATATTACCTGATTATTATCCCCTTGTCGTTATTACCTTATTGGATACTCTACCGAATTTCGGATATATTGTATGTTCTTATCTACCATACCGTCGGTTACCGAAAAAAAGTTGTTTATCAGAATCTAACAAATTCATTTCCTGACAAGTCGTCCTCAGAGATCAAGCAAATCGAAAAAAATTTTTATCGGCATTTTTGTGACCTGATTGTGGAAAGTGTCAAATTATTTACTGTTTCAAAAAAAGAATTATTAAAAAGAGCCCGTTTCAAAAATCCGGAATTACTCAACCACTACTATGATCTGGACAAGAGCATTATCATTGTAGCCGGGCATTATAATAACTGGGAAAATTTTGCCAAAGGCTGTGATATGCAAATGAAACATCAGGCAGTAGGAATCTACTCACCGCTCACCAATCCCTATTTTAACAGAAAATTTGCAGAATCAAGAGGATTGTTTGGCGTCTATTTATTGGCAGCGGGGCGCGTGAAAGAATATTTAAGTGAAAACAAAGACAAACTGAAAGCGGTGATTTTTGGCACGGATCAATCCCCGCATGGCCGTTCCAAAAGGGTGTACTGGACCAATTTTTTAAACCAGGATACAGCGGTTATGTTTGGTTCGGAAAAATATGCGAAAGAGTACAACTACCCGGTCATCTTCGCTGGTGTTGATAAGATAAAAAGGGGCCATTTCGAAATATGGTTCGAACTACTTGTTGAAAACCCGAAAGATTCAGCCCACGGTGAAATCACAGAAAAACATACCCGTCGGCTCGAACAGCAAATCGTCGCCCAACCGGAATACTACCTCTGGACCCACAAACGGTGGAAGAGGAAAAGGAGTGACTTTTTGCCGGAGGAAGGTGAGTGATTTGGGATAAGAGATGTGGGATAAGTGATGCCGAATACCGGATGACAGATATAAGATATGTGATGTGTGATGTGTGATGTAAGATACGTATGAAGAAGGGGGAATTACATGATTTTTCTTTTAGAGAAGACTTAATTATATAGCGTCATTTTGTCCAGTTTTCCGTTTTGAGTTCTTTTATTCTCCTGAACTCATCTACGTTATTTGTAATCAAAATCCCCTGATGGACCAGGACCGTTGCAGCAAGAATGAGATCATTTGGGCCGATAATATTCCCCCTTTTTTCTAACATTCCTCTAATCTTGGCATAAATAATTGAAGCTTCATCATCAAAAGGGAGGATTATAAATGGTAATAAAAATTCATTGACTCTTTTTTTCGTTTTTTCTGGATTGTTGCTTTTATATGCGCCTAGAAGTAATTCTGCTTTTACAATGGAAGCTATCTTTATATCAGCAGGGGTTTTTGCTTTTAGTCTGTCAAGTAGGGTTGTGTACATTCCCTTTAGAAAGTAGATGCAAACATTGGTATCCAGAAAATACATCAAAAAATTTCTCTATGGATATCTTTACTCGCTTTAAGTTCTTTTGGTCGAATGAACTTTTTATCTTTTACACTGCCAAAGAGCGAGAAATAGTCATCGGGCCATGTTTTGTCCATTGATTTTTTTATTCGTAGCCGAACCCATTTTGATATCGACTTATTTTCCTTTTTTGCCAATGTTTCTACTTTCTTTAAAGTCAATTTATCAATGTATAATGATATTTGAGGCATTGATTTTTTCCTTATGCTTGGTTGAATAAATACAATATAATAAAAAACAAGTATATTGCCAAGTATATTTACACAAATCTCTCACCACAAATTACACTTCACCCATCTCAGATCTGGTATCCCGTATCGCGCATCAATTTCTAATTCCGGATTCCCAATTCCTAATTCCCAATAATTTTAGTATATTATTGGTATTATTTTTTTGAATTGGTTTGTAGCGACGCGATTAATCGCGTCGCTACAATTCCCACCAACTAAGGATTTAAGAACTGAATACGGATAATTACAACAAAGTCTTCTTCTTTTTTTCGTTACCGCTTACCCTGTTTGTGATAATTATCAGCTACGCCGGGTTGTTTATTCCTGAAACTTATGCTAAAGAAACGACCAACTGGCAGGCGCAGGCCCTGGCCCAGGATCTTTTTGATCTGTTTCTGGTTACTCCGCTCCTGCTCATTACTGCATGGCTTGCCTATAAAAAAAGTCAAATCGCTCTATGGCTGTGGGCCGGAACGGTTGCTTATCTCATTTATACCCTCGTCCTTTATTCTTTCGCTGTCCATTTTGATTATTTATTCATTATATACTGTCTTGCTCTGGGGTTATCTTTTTATGCCTTTTTATACTTTATGTTCTCTCAATCAAAGGAGCATCTGACGGATTGGATAACAGATAAATCCCCTGTAAAAACTGTCGGGTATTTTTTTATCCTGCTTGCAGTTTTATTTTATTTTCTATGGTTATCAGAAATCATCCCTGCGATATTAAACGGCAGAACACCAGCGTCAATAACTGAAGCGGGGCAGATAACCAATCCTGTGCATGTTCTCGATCTGTCCGTTCTTTTACCCGGATTGATTTTTATTGCAATAAATCTATTGAATCGAAAACCATGGGGAATATTTCTTACCCCCGTTGTTTTAACATTTCTTATCCTGATGACTATTGCTATTGGAACCATGGTGATTGTATTGAATATGAAAGGACTTGAAAGTGATATATCCGCAGCGATGATTATGGGTATCTTAGCCCTGTTTTCGCTCTTTCTATTGGTTTGGTTTATAAAGACCATTAAACTAAAAAACACCTAACCACAAAGACACAGAGAAGGCACAAAGTTCACAAAGGATTCCTAACTATTTTAATCTTTGCGTCCTTTGCGGTTTAGAAATCTGGAGGTATTTATGAGTATGGGGAATACTTTTATTATTGTTATTGGGGGACTGATGATGTTTTCATTTATGTTTAGTTGTGAAGAAAAGAAACTGGCTAATGATGTCATGCCGCCCAAAGCGGAAAAGATAATAAAAGAGCTGGCCATACATGATGATACACGAATTGACAATTATTACTGGCTGAATGAGAGAGATAATCCAAAAGTGATCGATTATCTCGAAGCAGAAAATGCCTACCGTGAGGCGGTCATGAAGCCGGCCGAGGAACTTCAGCAAAACTTGTATAATGAAATCGTTGGGCGCATCAAGCAGGAGGATATGTCGGTACCATATCTCGATAACGGCTACTACTATTATTCCCGTTACGAAAGAGGAAGAGAATATCCTATCTACGCCCGAAAGAAAGAGAGGCTGGAAGCGAATGAAGAAATAACACTCAATGTTCCGGAGATGGCTAAAGGTCATGATTACTATAGAGTTTCCGGTCGTAATGTCAGTGAAGACAATTGCTATATGGCTTTTGGTGTTGACACCGTGAGCAGACGCAGATATGATATTTATTTTAAGGATTTGCAAACAGGTGAGCTACTTCCCGAAGTTCTCAATAACACATCAGGATATGTAATCTGGGCAAACGATAACAAGACAGTTTTCTATACGATCAAAGATGAGACTCTGCGCCCTTATAAGCTGATGAAACATGTACTTGGCCAGGATCCCTCTAAAGACGTTGAAGTCTATCATGAAAAAGACAATACTTTTTATCTTGGTGCCGGTAAATCAAAAACGGATAAATATATTTTTATCGGTTCTTCTCATACACTGTATACAGAATATCAATTACTTGAAGCCGATCATCCCGATAAATCATTTAAAACTTTTCAAAAAAGGGAAAAGGACCATGAATACACAATTTCACATCACATTGACAAGTTTTATATTCTGACCAACTGGAAAGCCAAAAATTTCCGTTTAATGGTAACCGAAGAAGATAAAACAGATAAAAAATATTGGAAAGAAGTTATTCCCCACCGTGAAGATGTCTTGTTGCAAAATGTTACGGTCTTTAAAGACTTTCTTGTACTTGGGGAGAGAAAAAATGGTATTCGTCAGCTGCGAGTCATAAATCTGAAAGATCAATCTGATCACTATCTGGATTTTAAAGAAGAATCACATGTGGTTTACACGTCGACAAATAAAATTTTTGATACAAATACTTTGCGTTTCTATTATACATCTATGACGACACCCGGATCTACTTTTGATTATGACATGATCAGCAGGGAAAAAACCTTGCTCAAGATGACGGAGGTTGGTGGTGAGTTTAATCCCGATGACTATCAATCAGAACGTCTCTGGGCAGAGGTGAGAGACGGAACCAAAGTTCCGATATCGCTCGTCTATCATAAAGATACGCCGAAAGACGGTAGTAGCCCTCTTCTTCTCTATGGGTATGGATCTTATGGTGCAAATATGGAACCTTATTTTAGTTCAAACAGACTGAGTTTGCTAAACCGTGGTTTTATCTATGCCATCGCCAATATCCGCGGTGGTTCTGAGATGGGACGATACTGGTATGAAGAAGGTAAATTGTTAAAGAAAAAGAATACATTTTACGATTTTATCGACTGTGCTGAATTTCTCATCAAAGAAAACTATACCAATCCCTCTAAATTATTTGCTGCCGGTGGAAGTGCCGGCGGTTTGCTCGTTGGTGCTGTCGTCAACATGCGCCCGCAGCTTTTTAAAGGTGTTCTCGCCAGCGTTCCCTGGGTAGATGTGGTCACGACAATGCTCGACGAAAGCATTCCTCTGACAACGGTCGAATTTGATGAATGGGGAAATCCTGAGAATAAAGAGTATTATGACTATATGTTGTCATATTCGCCTTATGATAATGTCGAAGCAAAAGATTATCCGGCACTTTATGTCACAACCGGCCTCCATGATTCCCAGGTTCAGTATTTTGAGCCGGCAAAATGGGTGGCAAAACTTCGTGAACTGAAAACCGATAAAAACCTGCTTCTGCTAGAAGTGGATATGGAATCGGGCCATGGCGGAACAACCGGCAGATTCAAACGATTTAAAAGAACTTCCCGGCAGTATGCATTTTTACTTACACAATTAAACATCTGGGAATAGTTTTTAACCGCAAAGATCGCAAAGGAATATATAATTTAATTAACCACGAAGAGCACGAAGGACACGAAGAAAAAATAAATAAAAAAATTTTGTGTGATTCGTGCTGAATTCGTGTAATTCGTGGTTAAAGAAATATCTGGAGGAAGCAATGAAGAATGGAATATCCTTCTCTATTTATTTACTCATCATTTTCAACTTACTTCTCTCTTCGTTGATGGCGGATGAGGGTATGTGGATGCCCCATCAGATGAAAATGCTCTATCTGGAAAAACAAGGATTGAAAATGGATCCGGATGACCTCTACAAAGAGAACGGTACCGGTCTGATGAGCGCAATCGTGAACCTCGGAGGAGGGACAGGAAGTTTTGTTAGTGAGAATGGCTTGATTCTCACTAATCATCATGTGGCATTCGGTGCCCTGCAGCGTGCTTCAGATCCGGAAAGCAACTATCTTCAGGATGGCTTTCTGGCAGCAAATTATTCAGAGGAGCTACCTTCTCCGGGGAGTGTCTGCCGTGTTTTACTGTACTATGAAAATATTACTGACCAGATTTATGATGAGCTGAGTGATACGATGTCTCCTCTTGAGCGGTATAACGCAATCGATAAGGCAAAAAAGAAAATCGTCAAAAAGGTAGAATCGGAGGGACCGGATTTATATGCATCAATCGCTTCTGCCTATTCCGGAAATCAGTATTATCTCTATACATTTAAAAATATCAAAGATGTTCGGATTGCTTATGCCCCTCCGCGAGATCTCGGTAATTTTGGCGGAGAGGTTGATAACTGGATGTGGCCACGCCATACATGTGATTTTACTTTTTTCAGAGCCTATGTTTCACCGGAGGGACATGGGATCGACTACCATCCCGATAATGTTCCTTATCAACCTAAGGTGCATTTAGACATAGCAAAAAATGGTGTTGCCGATGGTGATTTTACCTTTATCATGGGATATCCGGGTAAAACATATCGAAATTACTCTACGCCGGAACTGCTGTTTGACATTGAACTGCTAAAAAATTCAATCAATGAGCGGATTGAATACATTGAATTTTTCGAGAAGGCGAGCGAAAAAAGTAAGGCGATTGAAATTAAATATGCCGGTATGCTCAAAGGATTATACAACGGTTTAAAAAACTACCGTGGAAAATTAGAAGGTTTTGAGAAAGGCAATCTGCTGACAATTAAAAAGAAATCGGACGAGAAATATAAAGAATGGGCACAACAAAATGCAAGCGATGCAGACATCGTTAATAAGATAGACGCCTATTATGAATCTGTATACAAACCCTTTTATTGGAAAAACAGAAACGCGACTTCAATTTCATCCTTCTACAGGGGTCCGGCACTTCTTTCGCAAGCATATCTTCTGGTGAGGATCTCCCTGGAAAGTCAAAAACCGGATATAGAGAGAGATTATGCTTATCAGGAACGAAATATGCCCGGATTAACACAGCGTATAGAACTTGCAGAACGCCGGTATGATCCCGAGGTTGATAAGGAGTATACAAAATTTCGCTTAAACATATTAGCCGATCAGCCCGAAGATCAAATTCCTGCTGTTTTAAGACCTATTATAAATAGCCCGGGGGGTATAAGAGGATGGGTTAATTCTGCCTTCCAAACAACCAAATTAACCGATCCGGACTACCGTTTATCTCTAATGAATAAATCACCGGATGAGCTTAGGGCTTTAAGTGATCCGTTAATCGATCTCGCTTTTCAAATTGAAAACGAGGTTTCAGAGTTACGTATTGAAGGACATTCCGTTAATCAAAATCGTTATGATTTAAAGAAAACCTATATTCAAGGATTAATGGAAATGCTAGAAGGACGATTAGCCTCCGATGCCAATAGTACGATCCGCTTTACTTATGGTTTGGTTAAAGGATATTCCCCACGCGACGCAGTTTATTATGAACCGCTTACAACTGTTAAAGGTGTTATCGATAAGGATACCGGTGAGTTTCCGTTTCATGTCCCGGAAAAGTTGAAATCTCTCCATCAGAAAAAAGACTTTGGAAACTATATGGTACCCGAATTTGGCGATGTACCTGCCTGTTTCTTAAATACGACAAACGTAACCGGCGGGAATTCCGGTTCGCCAACTCTCGATGCAAATGGGGATGTATGCGGTCTCGTATTTGATATGACCTACGAAAGTGTCATTGGTGATTATTATATCATCCCTGAATATCAGAGGGTGATTAATGTCGATATACGATATGTTCTTTTTATTACCGATAAATTCTCCGGTGCTCAGCACATTATCGAGGAATTGGGTATAAAAAACTAAACACAAAGACTCAAAGGTTGCATAAAGCACACGAAGACCACCAATGTCATTCCCTCGCAGGCGGGAATCCATAATATCAAAATTTATATCCAAAATATGGAATGGATCCCCGCTTTCGCAAGGATGATAGAATTGTCAATTTCTTTGTGGTATAAATGATAGTCCTGAACAGCAAATTTTTGTATATTGACGCAACTTAAATGGAGGTTGGGATGTAGGTTCCTGTAATTCGAAATAAGTATATCTTTTTATTAACTTTTTGAATACAGGAGGACTTCATGTCCGATTTTATCTATATTAACAACCTATCATTTACCTACGAAAATACGATTGAGCCCCTATTTGATGCTATTTCATTCCAGCTGCAAAAGGGTTGGACCGGGGTAGTTGGAGCTAATGGAAGTGGCAAGACCACACTGTTAAAGCTACTTACCCACAATCTCATTCCTGATTCAACCTCAATCAATCTTCCAAAAAGTACTTACTACTGCGAACAACGTACCGATGATATTCCTTCAGGACTCCGTTCCTTTTTAGAATTAAACGATAAAGAAGCTCACAAAATACAAATCGACCTCGAACTTAAAAAAGAATGGGCTTTGAACTGGACTCATCTCAGCCATGGCGAACGTAAACGATGTCAAATTGGGATTGCCCTCTACCAGAAGGCATCAGTATTAGCTATCGATGAACCCTCCAACCATCTTGATCATAAATCTCGGAGGGTGCTTTTTACCGCTTTGCAGTCCTTTAGAGG
>Ga0209536_100009227_pt1 | contig 14669 bp, 9 predicted proteins | sample DeeMarSeWOR28_12_FD_187461 | JGI IMG/M metagenome (GOLD analysis project Ga0209536, IMG submission 187461) | Marine sediment microbial communities from White Oak River estuary, North Carolina - WOR-2-8_12 (SPAdes) (version 2) | ecosystem: Environmental > Aquatic > Marine > Intertidal zone >...
TATATGTTTCCCGTCATCGAGCCCCTTCCCGTCACGGGCTAAAAACTTTCTTTATCGTTCTATGTTTTCTCTGTTCTTTGTTCTCGAAACCGGCAGCCGTTTCCCTTCCCATTGTCTTACTCTTGATCGATTATTATCTCGGAATAAAGCAAGATAGACGGGCCGTTTATGAAAAAATAACTTTCTTCCTATTATCCTTGGTCTTTGGCGGCATCGCTGTCTATGGGAACTGGTATACCCCCTTAGAACCTAATGTTTACCAAACAGGCCTTTCCTTTAACCTGCTGGAAAGGATCGTTTTAAGTGCCTACGCCTTGACCCTTTATATTTCAAAATGTTTCCTGCCTGTTCAATTAAGCGCTTATTATCCCTACCCGGAAAAAATTGTTCCCGAATCTCCCCTCCTGATGCCGGGACCTATTCATATTCACAGCACCATCGCCTGTTTAAATCCGGGTGTGAGTCTGTCTCCGAATAGTCAGAAAGGCTAAGGGAATCTGTGGATGTTTCAATTGGGTTAAACATCCTTGTTCCGTCGAGACATGACGGCATTTATATTCATTCAGTTCTTCCTGTTTATCAATCTCTTCCTTCTCACAAACGGGCCAAATTATTATCTTTCAAATTCCCTGGCTACCTGTACCATCGCCCTGATATTTTCTTCCGGCGTAGTCGCCGGGATGGCGCAACCTGCATTCAGAATAAACCGATGGGTTTTGGAAAAGATCCTTAACAGTTTGTCCGTCTTTTCTCTAACCATCTCAGGTGTTCCCATTGCCAGAACCCCACTCGGATCTATGTTTCCAATGAAGACAGCCTTATCATTCAATGCATAAAAAGCCTTTTGCGTATCCGTTTTATAATCCAGTTCGAAAGCATCCGATCCTGTTTCTAACATTTGTTTCAGTATCAATTCAGTATTACCACAAATATGAAGGCCATAAGGCAATCCGAGGCGGTGACTTTCCTCTGCCATCTTCTTTTCATAAGGCACGGCAAACTTCTCATATAATTCAGGGGGTAAAAGATCGGGCCCGGCCGGGCTGTCTCCATTGGATAACATATCACATCCAGTCTGAGCCATCAGTCTGATAAACTGCAGGGAAGCATCAGCGCAATAATCCATAATTTCATATAATAGGGCCTCTTCGCCCATGTAAAGATCCGTCATCCAGTTTTCCATCCCACGCATCATACTTGCCAGAGAGAATGGGGCCTGATCACAGTTTCCCCTGACAAAGACTTCATCTTTAAAATATGATTTTATTATGCGGACGGCCTCAAGCCAGTTCTGGACAAACTTGTAATGATCCACACGCACGCCGTCAAGTTTTCGTATATCCGGAAGATCTTTCAAATTTCCCTGTTTGGACCGTGCGGCATCGTCATGAGGAAAATCGACCGGAACGCCGACCGCACCAGCAAGGGTTACCGTATCCATATCGATCATTACGCCGTCGATCTGATATTTTTCGACCGACCTGATAAAAGCCTCCGCCATCATTTTTGAATCATTACGGAATTGTGTCATCGTGATGCCCGCCTCCCTGGCGGCCATTAAAAAGTTATGCAGCATGACCGGTATTTGATCGGCGGGTTGGTCCCGGAGTGCCGCCTGTATCCTTTGATAGCCATTCATGAGTTCAATTTTTAGGTAACAAGGGTTTCCTTCTCCAGGTTTTCAAGTGATTTACCCTTGGTTTCTACAATGAATTTTTTATAAAAAAAGTAACTTATAAGCGTTGCCAAAGTATAAAACAAAAAGACATATCCGGTACCTTTTCCACCTGAAAATCCTCCAGCCATTACAGGGAACAGAAACGTGGTAAGCGCGTTAAAAAACCAGTGAGAAAAAGAACCGATGGCCGTTCCTCTTGCCCGGATGTTGTTGGGAAACATCTCTGCAAGCAATACCCAGATAACGGCTCCCTGCGAAAAAGCAAAAAATGCGATAAATCCAACTAAAAAGACAAGCAGGTAAAAACTTTGGAAAAAATCATTCAGAAAGGCCCAGGAAAATAATCCGAGGAAGAAGGTCATTCCCAACGATCCGGTGAGTAATAAATTTTTGCGGCCGAAGTGATCGATCACCCGCATGGCAATGAGGGTAAAGACCAGGTTGGTCAATCCTATGATGACCGTTTGACCAATGGCCGAATCCGTACTGAATCCGGCGGAACGAAAAATATCGGTCGCATAATACATGATCACATTGATGCCCGTTAACTGATTAAACATTCCAATGGCTATACCGATCAGGATCAGCCGGAGAAAAGGTTTTCTGAAAAGATATATGTTCTTCGAAATAATTTCATTATTTATGGATCTTTTAATATCCGCCAGCATGCTATCTACAGGAGCTTCGGGATCGACCCGGAGAATTACCACCAGTGCTTTTTCATGGGCTTTCATTTTGACAAGCCAGCGGGGACTGTTATCCAGATAAAATAACGATATAAAAAATATAAGGGAAGGAATGGCTTCAGAAAGGAACATCCATCGCCAGTTGTTTTCACCTGTATTGATCAACAGATAATCCGTAAAAAAAGCGATCAGAATGCCGGTCACTATGGCCAGCTGGAATGTAACGGTTAAACGTCCGCGATAGGCTGCGGGAGATATTTCGGATATGTACATCGGTGACAATACCGAAGCTCCTCCTACTGCCAATCCCCCTACAAACCTGAAACCGATAAAAATCCAGAGCTTGGTAGCCAATGCGGTCCCGAGCGCAGAAAATAAAAATAATAATCCGAGAAACTTCAATACATTTCTTCTGCCAAAATTATCGGCAGGCCGGCCAATTGAGATTGCGCCCAGTACGCAACCTATCAGGGCGGAACTTACCGCCCAGCCTTTCAGGGTATCATTTAACTGAAAATAATCCGAGAAAAAAGGGATGGCGCCATTAATAACAGCTGTATCGAAACCGAATAACAGCCCCCCAAGGGCAGCCACAAACGTGTAGAGATATAATTTTTTAGTTTTTTTCAATCAAGGAATATTTCAGAACATTAACCCACCCCTACGCCCCTCCCAGGAGGGGAATATTAACGTTGCTAAATATATTATTAATTCTGGTTAAGGATTTAATCATATTCATTTCAAGCTAAAAGTCTCTATGGCATGACGACCGATCTCCAGTCGTAACTTATTTCCGATATTAATTTCCCGCACCGTTTCTTCAATCAGATTGGTCTGATATAATTGATCCAGGGGTTTAAAAATATCCAGGGCGACTTCGCTATCTGCGCCTTCCATCTCCACCATCCTGATTACTGAATTCTGATTATCTTCCGCCTTTTTAAGGGTAGTAATGATTACATTGGAAGCATCCAGGCTTAAAAAACTTTTTTCTTCCGGCAATCCGGCTCGAAGATATGGATCAGGCGCCACAATAGACCTTAACGGTTCATTAACCTGCAGAGCCGATTTATATCCTTTTCTCCAATCCGGCCGTGTGGATGTGAGAGAAAAAAGGAATGAATGATCTCCTGTCTGCAGGTAATCATTCCCTTCGCCATGACAACTTTTTCTAGAGGCCAATAATATCGGCTGGAGCATCTGGTTCGGAATGGGATTTTCCGTAGGATCCTGATAGTCGGCCACGGCAACGGTGGAACTCAGAATGACAGAAATATCCCGGTTGTATGCTCCAATCCAGTTCTGGATCCCTCTCGGCCTGGTCTCACGACAGGGATAAACGTATCGCTCCCCTGCGTTTCCTTCCAGTTCATCCGTTCCTACCTTAAGTGCCGCGTAGGGTACTTCGTATACAACCTGCCCGTCGGTCATGTTCAATGGGAGTGCCATCCGATATTCCCGGTACAAGATTCCCTCCCAATTCAACAGTTCTGTTTTAAAATCAATCCTTTTCAAATCATGGTATACAATCACTTCCTGTTCCACTACGGCATTGCGAATCGGCTGACGCATTTTGCAGGATGTAAATACCGGACCCTCATGAATAATCTCCCAATCGGTTTGATAATATCCGGTTTTATCAAATCCTTCCATATCGGGTTGTTGAACATCGGCAAACTCACCGGCTCCATTGCCAAGGGATCGCATGGTAAATACTTCGCCGGCTTTAAACTTTGAAGCATCGATCAATTCTTTCTGTATTTCCTTATCAAAGATGCTTTCCAAACCACCCTTTCCGAATTTTACCCTGTAAAAACTGTTTTCAATCATCTGATCGGCACCCTGTGAAGGACTATTCTCCGATGAACCCGGAGACAGATAATAGGTTTTATAACCCACCGAGGGCACGTTACGGGCAATGAAGCATATTTCTACCGATTTAAGGGACCCATCATTGTATAATTCTTTTTCCGTGATCTGTACGGGAACTCTTTTCCCATAGCCATCCTTCATAACGATACCGGATGCTTCCCCGGGATCAAAAAATATCCGGGTATCCACCACATCCGATCTCGACCAGGAAAGGCTGTTAAAAACAATCAAGGGGATCCCCTTTTTGGGATCGGTGCGGACCTTTGAAGCAAGATCCTGAAGGTTCCTTTCCAGAATCTTTTCTCCTTCATCTCTTGAAAACAAAAATTTCTGTAAAAAAAGATGATCGGTGATCTCACCGTTCTTCCCGCCCCAGCCATGATCCGGATATATTTTAGCCTCCCACGCTTTATTCAATTCATTTTCCGGATATTTTTTAAAACTTCCATCCACCCAGGCATTGACCGTTGCAAATTTTTCGGCCTGAGTCAGTATAATATCGCCTTCGCGGCTGGCTTTCAAGGCTTTCTGATGAGAGGGACCGTGAATATATAACCAGATGGCCGGTCTCTCCCCCTTGAGGGAGGGTATGTTGGTTATCCCTTTCGCAAGGGAATTAAAAAATTCATCTCCCGACGCAATGGTAAACGTTGGCAAGGAAACGGGGATAAAATCTCCATCCTCATTTTGAAGTTCTGAGATCGATTCCCACCTGGCAACCAAGGGTGTATAATCCACTGCCGGACTCATATCCCAATCGGAAAGTACCGGAATGACTGTTCCTGAGGATTTTTCTCCATAATATTGACTCCAGAAAAGGGAAGAAGAGCCCAAATATTGCGCGGCTTCATAAAAATTTTTTTGAAGAGGAATAAAGGCATCTGCGTAATGTCCGGGAGAGAAAGCCATAATTCGGGAACCATCAGGACCATACCAGTGATATATACCTTTTTCAAAACGGCTCATCATCAGGAAATCCGTGCCGGATTTTTTCATGATCTGTGGCATCTGGAGTGTTCGTCCTGGAATATCAACATTCCAGTATATATGAGCCTGGTATCCGAATTCTTTTTTCAACCACTTTGCCCCGAAATAGAACTGTCTGGCCAATGATTCACCAGAATACATTTCTTCATAGGGCTGGATGAAGGTAGATCCGCATGAGAGCCTCCCATCGGTGAGCATCTCCCGGATCAGTGATTTTTTATCAGGATGACGATCAATATATTCCCGCAGCATCAGGGCGTCTTCCACATCAAAGCGGTAATCCGGATTCCCGGAAGCAAGATCGAATAAAGGGGTCAGCAACATGGTGTCGCGTTCCAGCATACATTTTTCCGGTGAATCCATCCAGGCAATATCCTGGTGGCTGGAATTCATTAAATAGATCCGGCCTGCTGAAAGATTTGATTTGGATAATTCAATTAAACTCTGCACCGTTTTCGGATGGTAGATCCGTTGTGCCTCAATCAAAATATGCTGCCCTTCATCGGTTTTTTGTTCAACTTTTAAAATGGCTTTCGAAAGGAGTTTGGTGGATGAACCTGGAATACCCAGATTTTCAACGGCCACCAGTTCACCCTCTGTATCCTTTAAGGTAAACGGTTTCCCCCATGCATCATTGGAAAGTTCAAACGCTCCTCTGGTGTATTTCCCATCCAGGGTAGTGCTTATTTCGCCATTTTGTCCCTCAGAAAAATAAAACAGGGATTCTCCTGCGAAGTAACCGGGCAGGAGGAAGGTTATCTCATACTTGTTCTTCTTTTTTAGCGCACGAAGGGAGATCCACTTGTCGTAAATAACGGATTTTTGAAGGAATTCCACTGCATCCATGGCCTTATAGACGATGATCCAGGCACTGGATCCGGCGGCCTCTCCGGTAATCCTGATTTTCTGCGACTGTCCTGGAATGAGCCATGATTCAGGAGCCCATAAGGCCATATATCCGTGGGCATCCCCGTGATGATCCTTTTCTATGGTATAAAAACGCAGGAATCCTCCTTCTTCGTGTTGAATAGTCCAGTCGGCGACATTGCCGGTGGATAGGGTAAAATATTTCTTGTCATTCAGATAAATAGCAAACTGGTGGTTGGAAGGTGTAATATCCATGGCTGCTATCCATAAGAATCCAATGCCCTCCCCTTCGATTTCCTCTTCCACCGGGGAGGTAATCCATTCAATGGACATATTTCCATCTGTTGCCCGGGTCAAAAGGCATTCGGCAACATCCGATCGTATGGAATGATACTTAAAATCATTTGAACCGGTGCTTGCTTTATATCCTTCCCGGTAGTCTTTCGTAAAGTTCACAAACTCCAATTGCCGTCTCAGGGATTCATCCGATCCCTGGCCAGAACATAAAAATCCGAAGGTAACGAATATGAGGGTCAGTGCTTTTTTCATTTCATCATCATCTAATTAAAAAAAAATTCGATTTCCCTTCAAAGCATCCATTCTTTTCCGGGGAAACATGTCTGAAGTATCAAAAAAGTCTTTATTAAATATAGGTATTCTGTTCCAGAATATATGATTTCAAAATTAATAATTCCATAAATTTTAAAATTGTCGATCAACCCTTATCTTGCCGGGGTTTCGTAATATAAAGCTTATTCATTGAAAAAAAATGTAATCCTGACCGGCATCGCTCTCATTGCTTCCCTGGGTGGATTTCTCTTCGGATACGATACGGCAGTGATATCGGGAACGCTGGCCATGGTACGGGATCAGTTCTCACTTAATGCGGGTATGGAAGGATGGTACGTCAGCTCGGCATTGGTTGGTTGCATAATCGGCGTAACGGGGGCCGGCTGGCTGAGTGACCGTTTCGGAAGAAAAATGATATTGCTGCTTACGGGCGCGCTCTTTTCCATCTCGGCCATTGGTTGTGCCTTTTCTTCCACTTTTACTATGCTCGTCGCCTACCGGTGGATCGGGGGTGTCGGTGTGGGTATCGCCTCCATGTTGTCTCCTCTTTACATTTCTGAAATATCCCCTCCCTCCATCAGGGGAAGGCTTGTCACCCTTTACCAGTTTGCCATTACCATCGGAATACTTGGGGCCTATTTTGTAAATGTAGGATTGTTAAATGCATCGGATCAACCGGGATTTATAAATATGAAAAACCTGCACCTGATTTTTAAAGAAGAGGTCTGGCGGGGTATGCTGGGAATGGAGGCCATCCCTGCCTTATCTTTCTTATTACTGCTGTTTCTGATACCAAAAAGTCCGCGTTGGTTGGTGGTGAAAGGGGAGCGAAAGGAAGCCAAACGAATTTTGACCCGACTTGCCGGGAAGGATGAAGCGGAAAATGAGATCCGGGAAATTGAAGAGACCCTCGCCCTGGAAAAGGGATCCTGGAAATTACTCCTGGAACCAGGCATTAAAATTGCGGTATTTATTGGGATTGCACTCGCTGTTTTACAGCAGTTCACCGGGATCGATGCCATCATTTATTATGGCCCCCGCATTTTTGAAGAAGCTGGGTTCGAATTGAGTGAGGCGCTGGGGGGGCAGGTGGTAATCGGAATCATCAATGTTACATTTACCGTGATCGCCATCTTTACGATCGATACGCTGGGCAGGAAACGGTTGTTACTGGCCGGGACCAGCGGCATGTTTATTACACTCCTTTTCATCGGTCTCCTTTTTACGATTGGAAGGGCGCAGGGAATGTTGCTGTTAAGTCTTGTCTTGATTTTTATAGCCTGTTTTGCCTTTTCTTTGGGACCGGTCGTCTGGGTGATCCTTTCTGAAATTTATCCAAACAGGATCCGCGGACGAGCCATGTCGATAGCCACCATAGCCGTCTGGATCGGTACCTCCATCATCGGGCAGATGATCCCGCTTTCACTGGATAATCTTGGGCCAAATATAACTTTCTGGATCTTTGCATTTTTCTGTATACCTACCCTTTACATCGGCTGGCGTCTTCTGCCCGAAACGAAGGGCAGAACGCTGGAAGATATTGAGAGGCATTGGTTGGAATACAAGAAATAATTCAACAAAGGCAAATTAATCCCGGTTATTCATGCATTATCAAAAGTTCGAATATCGTTCAGCATATAACTCATTTATATTCAATTATAAAAATCAGGGATTAATCCTCATCCCGATAAAAATAATTGAATTATCCAAATTTGAAAGCTTCACTTTCGGGAAGGCCCTACATAGTGAAAGTGTAATGTATCGGGCCATAATAAATAAGAGTTTACCTGAAATCTTTACTGAAACTTATCCCTTCCCGATACTGCCTGCCTGCAGGTTCGTGAAAAAAAATTTTTTGAAAAGCATTTCAAAATTTCTGCCTGATTAGGATTCAGCCAGGATGCACAAATTTATTTCAATCTTTTCCACGAACGTATATAATCGATCTGAAAGTATCCCGGCGGATCTTCTGGATCGGGAAGACCCCACCATTCCGGCATGGTTTCACTATCGAAGTTCATGGTGAGCGGTTGGTGCCAGTGTGTGTTCTCACGGGTCCGGATGACCTCTCCGTTCACATACCATTTGATTTCTTTTTCGTTCCATTCCAGACCGACGGTAATGAATTCATCCGCCAGTCTGAATGGTGCTATCCATACCTCATGGTCTGACCAATGGTTTTCCCCATCCTCCGGCGTTTTGAATACATGGGTCGTTGCAAAAAATTTGTATTCCCATGTGGTGTCTGGATGACTGCCGCAGATCTCGAAAACATCGATCTCGGTCCATATTTCCGGATCGATGGCATAAAACCAGAAAGCGCTTGAACAACGGGAATCCATGGGACGGCATCGTATTTCAAAATATCCGTATTTTACCCGTGTTTTACTTTGAACTGCAGCGGTTGTAAATGTGTGGTATCCTTCAGGCAGACCCGGTAAGTCTTCCGTTCTTGCTATCAGAGTAAGCATTCCTTTATCAATTTCCACGTTCTCTTTTGAGAAATAAGCAGGGTGCCTGCCGAGCCAGCCTGGATTATGATCATACCATTTTGATGTATCCAGGCTCTTGTCATTAAATTCATCACTCAATTCCATTATCATCTCCCATTCACCATCCGGAGCCGGCCGGAGGCCATCGGAATTCTGTCATCGCAATAGGAAAATACACGATAAAATAACAATCGAAGACAAAATAAAAGAATTCATTATTCGGTGTACATTACTGTTCACTTTTTTTAATAAATACAAGTATAGAATATAGGTGATCAATAATTCCTCACAACTTTTAATGTATTCTCATAAATTTCACCCAATTCCACCCAATTACCGTTCCGTTGTTTACAAACATCCGCAGCTTCCATAAAGGTGTACAGTTCAAGTGTTTCAGCAGGATCGACAGGTGATTTCCCGGTCCTGAAAAATTCGATGATCTGATCGACAAGCGGCCCGTAACCCTCGAATGAACCCAGATCCGTTACACCTTCCGTCCCAAAAGCAGTTCCCCCATAAGCCTGGTGGCCCTTCAGATCCCCGCGAAAGGTCCCCAGACGCCCCCCGGACCATTCTCCTATCACCAGGTCGGTATTTTCCGTTAAGACACGCCGGACCCGCTGACAGCCCGTATTCATAATGGTATACAATATTTCGATCCCGTGAATCCCATACCAGTACAGGTCGGAATGGGAAGGTTCCCAGGATTCCGGGCTGTAGGTACTTGCTCCCGTGATCTCACCGATTGTTTGCTGGTTTCTAACCTCCTGAGCTTTTTGCATGTATCTCAAGGAAGAAGATGAAAACAACGGGACCTGGTGATCCCCGGCTGATTTGTAGATCCGGATCACATCTACCAGTCCTGCGGCAACAGGTTTATCTATGAATAAAGGTTTCTTTGAATTTATCACCGGCATGGCCTGTTCCAGGTGCAGGGTGCCGTCATTCGTTTCAAGCAATACCGCATCCACCTGGTCGATCAGGCTGTCCAGACTGTCGGTAATTTCCACTCCCAGCACTTTCATCTGCTCGATATATTCCGGAATGCGGCCGGCACTTGTTTCAATTCGCGTACTCCCATAGGGATAAGCCGCTACCACATTTGCTCCTTTCATGCGCGCATTTTTCGGATCATTGATGTATTTCGTGAAGGCCGGACTGTGGGATGTGTCCAGACCGATGATCCCAATCCGGACATCGGCATTATTATGTTGGTTCTTTTTTGCTAGCGCGGAGGGAATTCCGGCAGTTATTCCCGCACCTGCGATCATCGATTTTTTGATGAAATTTCTTCTATTCGTCATTTGATTTAGGCTTAAAAACTCACGATTAGTAAATGGGTAAATCTCTATAAAATAAATAAAAGTTAATATTTTTAATTTTAGATTTATAGCTCAATCAATTTTTTTCCATTTTCATGAATAAATTTTTATTGCTGCTTTTTCTTTTCTCCCTTGCGATAACCGGCAATCCGCTTCATGGGCAACCAACTTTATCGACAACTGCGCTACCGGAATATGATCCGGAAATCAAAGCTAAAAAAGATTGGCTGGTTGAAAGAATAGCAACCAAAACGGCGTTATGCCGGTGGGGTGAGGATCGGATCGTACTCACCAATGGGCTCATTTCCCGTATTTTTTCGATCAAGCCGGATGGGTGTTCTGCAGGTTTAGATTTAATCACGAAAAATGAATCCTTTTTGCGGGCTGTTAAGCCGGAAGCGGTCATTCAGGTCGACAGCCGATCAATCCGTGTAGGCGGATTGCTGGGCCAGCCGGTGATGAATTATTTTAAATATGGATGGCTCACTACTATGGAAAAGGATCCCCTGGCCATGCATCTGGTGGATTATAAAGTAGAAAACAGTAAAGAAAGATTTGAATGGAAGAAGAAACCGGAATGGATGCCCCATGATTTATCCTGGCCACCGGCCGGAAAGGAGCTTATCATGGAATACGCTTTCCAGGATGATCAGAAAAACATTCTTTCAGAGACTTACGGCAAGGAGTTCGTGGAAAAAATATTCGAACTCCGGATCGAGGTTCATTACGAAATGTATGATGGGCTGCCATTGCTTTCAAAATGGATCCAAATTATAAATCTGAATCGTGAACCAATCCGGCTGGATCATTTTACCTCCGAGCTCCTTGCATTTGTGGAACCTGAGAGCAGCGTGGGAGATCTGGACAGTTGGCAGATGCCTAACATGAGCATTGAAACGGATTATGCCTTTGGCGGGGGTATGACACAGGAAAGCGGGTTGAACAAAAGCTATTTCTGGGAAACGGATACAACCTACTTGACGGTGATCAATTACAACAGGATTCAGCCCACCCTGCTGGCCGTCCGGCCGGCTTTAGGCCCGGGGATCCAAATTGAGGCGGGTGAATCCTTTGAGAGCTATCGGGTGTTCGAACTTTTACACGACAGCTACGACCGCGAAAGGAAAGGGTTGCAAATCCGGAAAATGTACCGGACTATTACCCCCTGGGTAACTGAAAATCCCATCCTGATGCATGTAAGACAGGCAGATGATCAATCGGTAAAAACGGCCATCGACCAATGCGCGGATGTCGGTTTTGAAATGGTGATCCTGACATTCGGGAGTGGATTTAATCTGGAAGACAGCTCGAATCGGAACCTGGAAAGAATGAAAAATCTGGCTGATTATGCACATAGCCGTGGAATTGCATTGGGAGGGTATTCCCTATTGGCAAGCCGTTCGATCGATGATACCAATGACGTGGTCATGCCGGAAGGTCAACAACCAAGGTTCAATCATTCACCCTGTCTTCAGAGTTTCTGGGGGATAAATTATTTTAAGAATCTGTATCGATTTTATGGGCTTACCGGGATGGATATTCTTGAACATGATGGATCTTATCCCGGAGATGTATGTATTTCTCAGGATCATCCGGGTCATCAGGGATTACGGGATTCCCAGTGGCGTCAGTTTGAACAGATCCGGAATTTTTACCGTTGGTGCCGGGCGAATGGCATTTACCTCAATGTCCCGGACTGGTACTTTCTGAATGGAAGCAATAAAATAGCCATGGGTTACCGGGAGACCAACTGGTCGTTGCCCAGGGAGTACCAGGAAATCATTGAAAGGCAGAATGTCTATGACGGCACCTGGGAAAAAACGCCTTCCATGGGATGGATGTTTGTCCCACTGGTCCAGTATCATGGAGGAGGAGAAGCAGCTACCATTGAGCCCTTAAAGGATCATCTCGGCCACTATGAACAACGTCTGGCAAATCTTTTCGGAGCGGGTGTTCAGGCCTGCTACCGCGGGCCTAGATTATATGATGCTCCCGAAACGAGAGAAATAGTAAAAAAATGGGTCGATTTTTACAAAAAACACCGACGGATCCTCGATGCGGATATTGTACATGTCCGTCGTCCGGACGGAAGGGATTATGACGGCATTTTGCATGCGGATCCGTGGGGGGAGGAAAAAGGATTGCTGATGCTTTATAATCCGCTAGACGAGGAGATCCGGAAAACTCTAACGATCGATCTGTATTATACCGGGCTGAAAGGATCCGTCCGGTTGATCCATGAAGAAGGCGATGAGGAAGAGAAAAAACTTGATCATCGGCAGCAGCTGGAGCTTGACATCAGGATCCCGTCGCGAAAATGGACCTGGTATGTATTTAAATGAAATCCTAAATAACTTGAAATCCTAAGCCAATATATTTGAACTGCTATTTGAAAATCTAAATTCCCCTCCCTGGAGGGGATCAAGGGGTGGGTCGAAATTCACCGATTATATCGAAGATTATGAAGCTCCATTCTTGGAATTATTTTTAACTAATACTTAAATCCAGATGAAAACAATTACAATCACAAATTTTTTCCTATTAGTATTTTATACTTTTTCTCTTTTCAATCCTGCCTGCAGCCCTCCTGCTAAAAATGACAGGAAAAAGGGTTTCATTTCCATTTACGGCCAACGGTTTGTCGATGCCTCGGGACGTGAACTGATCTTCCATGGCATCAACCTGGTCAATAAAAACCCGGAAGAAAACTATCTGGGTCCGGAGGATCGGGAGGCCATTAAAAAAATAAAATCGTGGGGTTTTAATTGCATCCGGCTGGGTATCATCTGGGACGGTCTGGAACCGGAACCTGGAAAATATGATGAGAACTATCTCAGGGGAATCGATGACAGGGTTCGGTGGGCCGCTGAGAACGACCTTTATGTTTTACTGGACATGCACCAGGACCTGTATTCCGTACTGTACTCCGACGGAGCCCCGGAATGGGCGACCCTATCCGAGGACAAGCCTCATGTGACTGGGGAAATATGGAGCGAATCCTACTTCATCAGTCCGGCGGTCCAGACCGCTTTCGATAATTTCTGGAAGAATGCTGCGGCTTCGGATGGAACCGGAATCCAGGATCACTTTATCAACGCCTGGAGACACATAGCCAACCGATATGCAGATCAAACCATCATCATTGGGTATGACTTGATGAATGAACCATTTATGGGTTCGGAAGCTGTCAATATCATGCCTTCCTTATTCAAGGCCTATGCGGAATTGCTGGTTTCCGAAGGTCAGGTACCTCCTCCGGCGGAAGAAGAGCTCATTCAGATGTGGTCTTCCGGGGAAGAGCGCATTAAGGTTTATGATAAACTGTCGGATCCTGAAAAATTTTCATCCGTCTTTGATTCGGTCTATCCCTTGCATGCTCCTTTTGAAAAAAATGTCCTGATGCCCTTTTACCAGAAATGCCGGGACGCGATACGGGAGGTGGATCCCAATCATATCCTCTTTATTGAGCATGGGATCTTCGCCAATTCGGGGGTGTTGAGCGACATACAGCCCCTTCTTACCACGACCGGCGAAAAGGACCCGCTGGTGGCTTATGCGCCCCATGGTTATGACCTGGTGACCGATACCAGATATCAGGAAGCATCCAGTTTCGACCGGGTGGCGTTCATTTTCAACCGGATCGACCAGACCGGGCAGCGGCTTGAAATGCCTGTCCTGGTCGGGGAATGGGGTGCTTTTTATGCCTCGGAAGAACCGGCCGTGACAGAACAGGCCAGTTTCATCATGGATCAATATGAACGAAGACTATTCAGTCATACGTACTGGAGTTATTTTGAAAGGCTGGATCAAATGCCCTATTTCAAGGCATTGCAGAAGCCTTATCCCATGGCCATTTCCGGAATACTTCAGTCCTGGGATTACGATCAAGAATCCGGGACCCTGGAGGTTCGATGGGAAGAATCGGAACAATTCTCTCCAGGCACCTTGGTGTATGTGCCGGCGGTTCCCGGGGACATAAAAAATTCCCTGGAACTGGATCCCGGATCCGATTATGAAGTTGAAGGACTGGAAGACGGCATGGCCGGAATAATAAACATCCAGCCACTCGGAAGAAAAGCTGGACGGATGCTGAGATGAAACCTGGAATGAGCAAAGATTCCAGCATATACCCTGGACCTGGGCTGAAGGTCGCCAGGCCTGCCTGTAAGCGAATGGATCAAAACATAGGCCGCCA
>Ga0209536_100009228_pt1 | contig 14667 bp, 16 predicted proteins | sample DeeMarSeWOR28_12_FD_187461 | JGI IMG/M metagenome (GOLD analysis project Ga0209536, IMG submission 187461) | Marine sediment microbial communities from White Oak River estuary, North Carolina - WOR-2-8_12 (SPAdes) (version 2) | ecosystem: Environmental > Aquatic > Marine > Intertidal zone >...
CATTCCGTGGAGTATCTGCACGATCGCTTTGGGTTGTTCGACCACCCAGCCCCGCACCTGGAGGGTAGCGCCATCGACGGTCTGAAAACTAAAATCCGCGGACTTCATGCGGGAGTCAGCATAGTCGAACTCTCTCGCTTCACCAGCTCGACTCCATCGTCGAGCTCGAGGAAACGAGCCCACAGGTCCAGGCCTCGGTCGCAGTAGTCTTGCAAGATGCTCACCATGGCCGAGCGCTCGTCTTCATCGATGAGCGGACGAGGAAGGAGCGGATCGAGCACCACCTGCCTGATCCCTTCTCGACCGAGGAGAAACACCTCCCGGAGGGCGTCGTTGAGCGGCAGCCTCTCGAGTCGGTCCTCGGCCAGGTTGATTTCGCGAAGCAGCCTCGCGTAGGTCTGCTCGAGCGCGGCGCTATCCCACAGGGCGCGGGCTTGGCGTTCATTGGCGGCGTCTAGCTCCTCCATCCGAAAGACCGGCGCACCAGAGTCGAGTCCGAGCGCGTAGAGCTCCTCGCGAATGCCCTCGATGCCTGGCGTGAGGTTGTTCGGGCGCACGAAAAGCCCCGGTTTGAGCTCCTCGAAGCCGACGTAGCGTAGCGCCCGAAGACGCCGGCGAAGCGCCGGGCGATCCGTCCGAGAGAGATCGGCGGTGAACGCCGCGACCCACGAGCCATCCCACTCCCCCACACGCGTCGAGACGGTCCGCCAGCCGTGGATCTTCTCGTTCACCATCTGCGCGCTTGGACCGAGCCGGTACTCCCCTCGCGCTGGGGACTCGAGCAGGCCCTCGGCGCGCAGTCGGACGATGGCGACGCGGACGCTGTTTTCCGCGATGTCGAAGACCGATGCGGCTTGCACCAAGGAGCGCACGGGCAGGGTGCCCTTGTCGATCGACTCCCCCGCCGACAGGACCTCCAAAACGATCGCTTTGGCGCTGACGTTCATCGCGCAATCATTACAGGATTACCGGACGTGTTCTAGCAGAAGTAATAGAACATGTTCCATTTTGGGTGTAGCGCACGCAGCCGACAGAGGCCAGCGGAAGCTGACATTCAACGCCTGCGGGGCTAAGAAGGGGCCCGGTGACTCGGCTCAGCGTCAACGTCAACAAGGTCGCGACCCTCCGGAATTCTCGGGGAGGCAACGTCCCCAGCGTCGTCGAAGCCGTACGCGTCGCAGTGGAGGCGGGCGCGCCCGGGATCACCGTGCACCCCCGTGCTGATGAGCGGCACATCCGGCGCGGCGACGTATTCGAAGTGGCTGAAGTGCTGGCCGGTCTTCGCGATCGCGTCGAGTACAACATCGAAGGCGATGCCCGGCCCGATCTCGTGGAGCTCGTCGAGAGAGTGCGACCTCACCAGTGCACGCTGGTTCCCGTACGTCCTGGGGAGATCACGAGCGAGGCGGGCTGGCCGGCCGACACGCCCAAGGACGCGCTGACCGACATCGTCGCACGCTTTCACGAATGTGGCGTTCGTGTGAGCGTCTTCGTCGACCCGGAGCCAGCGCCCATCGAATGGGCAGCGGCGCTCGGCGCGGATCGCGTGGAGCTCTATACCGAACCTTACGCGCGTGCCTTCGAACGCGGCGGAGCGACCCTCGAAGATTCCCTCGCCAAGTATCGGGCGGCAGCCGAGCATGCGGCGGCGAGCGGCTTGGATGTCAACGCCGGCCATGACTTGAACCTCGCAAACCTGCCGACCTTTTTGCAATTGCCGCACATCGCCGAGGTGTCGATAGGACATGCCCTGATGGCGCGTGCGATGTTCGTCGGCCTGCGAGCCGTAGTCCAGGAATACCTGCATATTACGGGTTCTCGTTGACAGCACCGCCGAGTTTTCTAGAGTGCTCCCGCCATGGCCGAGAGAACGCACGGCAATCCCTTCACCGCAGTTCTGAGCGGGCTACTCGACCAACGGAGCCAAGAGCCGAAGGTGAGCGCCGTGCCTCCCGATAGGAGGCTCGATGGCCGCACCTGCCTGGTCACCGGGGCGAATAGCGGGCTAGGGAAGGGCATCGCCATGCGCCTCGCTGCGCGCGGAGCGCACGTCATCATGGCTTGTCGCAGTGGCATTCCCGAGGCCGGCGAAGAGGTGCGCGCCGCCACCGGCAACGACGCCGTAGAGATGATGCGGGTCGATTTGAGCGACTTCGACTCGATTCGTTCGTTTTGCGACGAGCTCCGCGATCGCGGCGTCACACTCGATGTTGCCATCTTCAATGCGGGTGTCGTGCCGATGACCTCCCGCAGTAACAAGCACGGCCTCGAGCTGATGTTCGCCGTGAATTTCCTCGCCAAGTTCGTCGTGCTCGATCGCCTGCTGCGCGACGGCGTGATCCCAAACGCGGTCTACGGGCACAACTCGCGGGCAGACGATCCGCCGCGCATCATCTTCGTATCTTCCGAAACACACCGGAGCTCGATCCCGATCGACTTCGACAGGTTCGGCGAGCCAATCGAGTACGGCGTGGCCGACGGCGTGAAGTACTACGGGCTGAGCAAGCTTCACCTCACGACGTATTTCCAAGAGCTTTCGCGGCGGCTCAACGCGGGAAGCGGCAGCAGCCCGGATGTCTGCGTCCACGCGCTTTGTCCGGGTGCCGTCAATTCGAACATGGCGCGCGAGGCTCCAGCCTGGCTGAAACCGGTTCTCAAGCCGGTGATGGCGTTGTTTTTCCAGAGCCCCGAGAAGGCATCCCTTCCGGTCGACTATCTCGTATGTTCCGAGGAGATGGGAAGCAAGACGGGCGTATACATGCACATGATGCGGGTCAAAGAGCCCTCCGAGGCTTCGATGGACCCTGACAAGGGTGCTCTTCTTTGGAGCAAGACCCAAGCGCTACTGCAACGGCACGCGGTGCTCTGAGGACCTCGAATGACGGATGAGCTGAACAAACAAGAGCAGGAAATTCTCGACGGGACGGTGTGGAACCAGTTCTGCGACACCCTCAAGATGGCGGGTAACGTGGTGATGGGCCCGAACGCGCCGGGCGACCTCATGAACCGCATGGAGGGGTTCCGCTATTTGAGTCGGATCACGCGAGCCGCATTGCAGACCTTCGTCGAGCACAATGATCCCCTGGCGCCCGTGCTACAGCGCGTCGTTCACGAGACGGCGAAGATGGGGGCGGACCACCCGGACAACTACTACCAAAACGCGGCGATCAGCGGGGAGCACGAGTATCGCATTCGTGGCAATCGTGGGACCGTCCATTATCTCGGCTTCTTCACCCAGAAAGGAAACTACGGGCAGGGCCGTGGAATGCCGCCGACGGGATACCTCGAGGCTTCCGAGATGCAGATCGATGACGACGGCACGTTCGAGATCATCCTGAGTACCGAGGAGAAGTCCGGAAACTGGCTTCCCATGGAACCGGACACCGGAACGTTGATCGTCCGTCAGACGCGGCTGGATCGCGAAAACGAGAGAATCGCCGAGCTCGAGATCGAGCGCATTGGTGGGGATGGGCGACCGAGCCCATTCGACCCGGTGAAGTGCGCAGAGGGTCTGACGATGTCGGCTGGGCTCGTCGCTGGCGCCGCGATGCTCTTCGCCAACTGGGCCGAAGGATTCAAGAAGCACACCAACCAGCTTCCGAGGTTCGACCAGAACGTATCGAACATGGCCGGGGGCGTACCGGACATCGCTTACTATCACAGCTACTGGAAGCTCGCGCCCGACGAGGCCCTGGTGATCGAGGCGACGCCTCCGGAGTGCGAGCACTGGAACTTCCAGCTCAACAACTACTGGATGGAGTCGCTCGACTATCGCTACTACCCAATTCACGTGAACAAGCACACCGCGAAATATCGGCCCGATGGGTCCGTGCGAGTCGTCGTAGCCGCCGAGGACAAGGGCTTCGACAATTGGATCGACACCGTCGGGCACGAAGAGGGCACGATGTGCTGGCGCTGGGTCCGCGCAAACGAACATCCCGAGCCGCAAACGCGCGTCGTGAAGCTCTCCGAGCTCTGAACGTCATGGCACCCGCGGAAGTGACGAGCGCTTTCGATCGATCTCATCGACCAACCGCGATTGCGATTGCGAATCGGCTGGGACGCTTCTTTCGCATCGGGACAGGGCCGATCAGCATGCAGGGCGTGATCGCGGATGCCAAGGGCAAGGCTGGGCTCGACGACTTTGGTGACGATGCCTTTTTGGAACCGCTCGAGATCCTCGTCGAGTCGATCAACCGTGAAGCCGCGCTGAACCCGGTGGGTCGGACGATCATTCGAGGCCGTCTGGTCGGCGTGCTGATCAACAAGCTCGTGGCGCAGGACACGATCAAGAAGAACCCGGAGATCCTCGACATCGCAGTCGAAGCGCCAATCGTGGTAGCCGGCCTCGCGCGCACCGGGACCACCATGCTTCATCGCTTGATCGCGCAGGACGAGGAGATTCGTTCGCTTGCTTCGTGGGAGGCGATCAACCCTGCCCCGTACACGCGCCGAAAGCCGCGCAAAGGGAAGGATCCCCGATACGCGCAAGCCGCGATGGCGGCGAAGGGGCTCAAGTACATGTCCCCGGGCTTCTTTGCGATTCACCCCGCCGAACCCGACGCCCCGGAGGAGGAGGTCATCTTGCTCGAGCAGGCGTTCCTCACGACGACGCCCGAAGCGATGATGAACGTGCCGACCTATTCGAAGTGGCTGGAGCAGCAGGATCACGTTCCGGCGTATCAGGCATTGAAGCGCATGATGCAATACTTGCAGTGGCAGCGTCCGGGTCCGGACAAGCCCGTGCGATGGGTGCTCAAGACGCCGCATCACCAGGAGTACTTCGACCCGCTCCTAGAGGTCTTTCCCGAGGCGACCATCGTCCACACGCACCGCGATCCGCTCAAGACCAGTGCATCCTTCTTCAGCATGGTCACACACCTGCAAATGATCTTCAGTGACGATGTCGACCCGAAGCGGGTTGCCCACCATTGGCTGAACAAGATCGAAAATATGGCGCGTCGCACGATGGCAACCCGCGCTCGGGTGAACGACCGGGGGTTCGTCGACGTGTCCTATTATGATTTGATCGAGGACCCGATGTCCGAAGTGGAGCGTGTCTACGAAGCTGCCGGGGCTGTGCTCACGCCGGAGGCGCGCAGAGCGATGGAAGCGTCGCGCAAGGTCAATAAGCAACATAAGTACGGGAAGCACAGCTACTCGCTCGCCGATTTCGGGATGACCAGAGACGACGTCGAACCCCGAATCGCCGACTACCGCGCGCGCTTCGGGGTTCCGTACGAGTGATTCCCGAGTACTATGCGCCGCCATGGACGTTCCCGTCTCGCAGCGCCTGATGTCGCTCGTTGGCTTGTTCGCGATGGTGAGCATCGCATGGTTGCTGTCGAAACGTCGTGACGGAGTGTCTTGGCGCCTCGTCGCATGGGGGATCGGACTCCAGTTGGCGTTTGGCGTGCTCGTCATGAAGACGACTGTGGGCCTCTGGGCCTTCTCCGTCCTGAACGACGTCGTACTCGCTCTCTTGGGTTTCACGGCGAAGGGCACGGAGTTCGTCTTTGGAGATTTCGCGTCTGAGAAGTTCACGATTGCCATCAACGTTCTTCCGACGTTGGTGTTTTTCTCCGCGCTGATGACCATGCTCTATCACCTCGGCGTGATGCAGCGGCTGGTGAGCGCGTTCGCTTGGATCATGCGCCGGACGATGAAGACGTCCGGCTCGGAAACGGTTGCGACGGCGGCGAACACGTTCGTCGGGCAGACCGAGGCACCCCTGATGGTTGCCCCATTCATCGATGGGATGACGCAATCGGAGCTCATGGCGTTGATGACGGGCGGCTTCGCGACCGTTGCAGGTGGTGTGCTGGCGGCCTACGTGGGCCTGCTCGACGAGGTGGTTCCGAACATCGCGGGACACTTGATCGCCGCGAGTGTGATGAGCGCGCCGGCGGCGCTGGTCGTCGCAAAGGTGATGTCGCCGGAAACGGAAGAGTCCGAGACCGCTGGCGAAACCGCGGTGCAGGTCGATCGGCCCGACGTCAATCTCTTGGACGCAGCGGCGCGGGGCGCGACGGAGGGCATGAAGCTGGCCTTGAACGTTGGCGCCATGCTGATCGCTTTCATCGCCCTAATCGCGTTGGCCAACGCCCTCATCGGGCTACCTGTTGATCTCTACAATCACGCCATGGGCCTCGAGGGTATGACCGCCGTCGAGCCGTGGACGATTCAGAAGATACTCGGATGGATCTTCTGGCCGTTTGCGTTTTTGATCGGTGTTCCGGCCGCCGAGTGTAGCGTCGTAGGCACGCTGCTCGGCGAAAAGCTCGTGCTCACGGAGTTCATTGCCTACCTCCATCTCTACGAATCGTTGTCCACGGATGTTGTCGTGCTTTCGCCGAGGACCGTCGTGATCGCGAGCTACGCACTCTGCGGCTTCGCCAACTTCGGATCGATCGGGATTCAGCTTGGAGGCATCGGGGGCATCGCACCCGGTCGCCGCCACGATCTCGCACGGCTCGGGCTGCGCGCGATGTTCGGCGGAATGCTCGCGTCCTTGATGACGGCGTCGGTGGCCGGCATGCTCTACTGAGTGAGCTGTCTACACCGACTGCGACAATTTGCCACCTTCACTCGGCTGTGGAGCGTGCTTAGCTACAAACAACATGAAGTGGGCGGTCAGCATCATGATCGGGGCGCTCGGTTGTAGCTCGGTGCCCGTCGAAGATACGGCGGAAAGCCATCAAGTTCAGGCGATCGTACGTACGACGAATAGCCCGTTTTGCCCGGGAAAGACGCTCGATTCCTGCCCGAGCCCTCGCGCATCCGAATGGCGTCAGGACATCAACGAGTGGGTGGCCGAGGGCGTCCCCGACGAGCAGATCCGCGCGCGACTCCAAGAGCGCACTCCAGACTTCGATTTGGCGATCGCGCCAGTCCGGTCTGGATGGGTGATCCCGGTCGTTGCCGTCCTGCTGTCGACGTTTTGGCTGTTGATCGTCGCCCGGGCGCTACGGGGTCCGACACCCCCGGCGCGCAGCAGACCTCCTTCGAATCATGCCTCGTTGGACGCGAGGCTCGACGAGGAGCTCGCGCGGCTGGAGTAGGGCGGGCGCGTTGCCCGACGTGCCGGCATGCTGTGTACGGCGCCGGACCGCGCTAAACGGTGCAGATCACCGAGGAGCCGTGCCCGAACAGGCCCTGATTCACGGTCACGCCGGCTTGCGCCCCCTCCACCTGCCGCCCCTGCGCCTGCCCGCGGAGCTGCCAGGTCAGCTCACAGACCTGGGCGATCGCCTGGGCCGGGACCGCCTCGCCGAAGCTCGCCAAGCCGCCACTCGGATTCACGGGGATGCGGCCCCCGAGCGTCGTCTCGCCGTCACGAAGCAGCTTCTCGGCATCCCCGGGCGGGCAGAGGCCGATCTGCTCGTACCAATCGAGCTCGAGCGCCGTCGATAGATCGTATACTTCGGCGAGGCTCATGTCCTCGGGGCCGAGGCCGGCCTCTTCGTAGGCTTGGTGGGCGATCGACTCTTTGAAACCGAGCTCCGGAAGGCCGACACTGGCGCTCGAGTCCGTCGCCAGATTCGGCATCTCGATGATGGTATTCGGAAAGACGGGAGTCACGGTCGACACGGCCGCGATCTTCACGGGAGCTGTCGTGTGCTTTCGTGCGAAGTCCATGCTCGCGAGCACCAACGCAGCCGCGCCGTCGCTCGTTGCGCAGATGTCGAGAAGATGAAGCGGGTCCGCGACGACCGCCGACCCCACCACGTCTTCGATCGTGACCTCTTTGCGATAGCGAGCGTTCGGGTTGTGAAGCCCATGCCTGGCGTTCTTGACCTTGACCGCAGCGAAGTCTTCTTGGGTTGCGCCGTATACGTCCATCCGGCGGCGGGCGTAGAGCCCGAAGTAGGTCGGATTGGTGATCCCCTGTACGTGAAAGCGAAGCCAATCGGGATCGTCGGGGCGCCTGCCGCCCGTCGGCGCGAAGAAGCCCCTGGGCGCGGCGTCTGCACCGATCACCAGCGCGACGTCGCAGAGGCCAGCCAGGATGTGCGCGCGGGCGACTCCGATCGCCTGAGCACCAGTCGCGCAGGCTCCGTAGGAGCTCGACACCTTGGCGCCCGACCAGCCAAGAGCTTGGGCGAACGTGGCTCCGGCCACGAAGCCGGGGTAGCCGTTGCGGATGGTGTCGCCACCCGCGACCAGCTGGACGTCCTGCCAGCGCAGACCGGCATCGCGGAGCGCGTCATGAGCGGCCTTGACGCCATAGCCCACGAAGCTCTGCCCCCATTTGCCCCAGGGATGCATCCCGACGCCGAGTATCGCGACATCTTTGCTCATCCTGCATCCCCTTCGACCGGCTTCCAGCTCCACGTCATGTAGATCTGCTCGTCGTCCTCGTAGAGCTCGCGGAGCACCAGCTCCATCCTCATCCCCGTCTTCAACGCGTCGACGCCCAGTCCGTCGGCGACCTGACCGAGGATCGTGATGCCCTCCTTCTCGAGCTCGACCGCCGCAATCGCGAACGGCTCGAACGGCTCTCTCGGCACGAAGGGGGCAGGGGGCTTGTAGTTGGCGCTCGTGTACGACCACAGCTTGCCGATGCGGCTGAGCTCCACCTCTTGGAGATCCGCTTGGTCGCAGGCCGGGTTGCGGCAGAACGTCTTTTCCACGGGAAAGAAGTAGGTGCCGCACGCGCCACACCGCGTGCCGAGCAAGTGGGGTTCCCGTGGGTTCATCGTGAAGAGGCCTTCGACGGCCGGCGTGGGTGTCTTTTCCGTCATGGCAGGACCGCCCCAGCAATAGAACACGTTTCACTCTCCGGCAAGCCCGTGGCTCCCGGGCGTCGCATCGATGGCCGGGGCGTCGGGGCGTCAGGCCGACTTCGCGTACTGCGCCTTGGCCCGTTCGAGCAGCTCGCCCAGGTCTTCGCGCAGGGTCTCCAGTGCGTCGAGGCTCGCTCGAATGGTCGACCTCGGCAGGCCGTCGATTTCTTCAATCGTCCGTTCGAGCCGGCGGACGACGGCCGTGGCGCGGCGAATCGTCTCCATCCGCTCTGCCCCCTCGGGCTTGGGGCTGAACACCGGATTGAAGCGTTTGCGCAGATCGCTCACCGGCGCACCCTCCTCGAAGACGGCATGTCGAAGCTCGTCGACGACCTCTTGGGGGACCGCGCGGGCGCCGTCGTCATTGCTCGGGTTGCGCTGCAACGCTTTGGCGAAGTAGTCCACGGCGTCGCAGGTTGGTATCCGCTCATTGAGCCCATCGCGCTTCAAGACCGACGGTGCATGCCGCTTGAGCGCGACGTACGACCCAGTGAGCTTGTCCGCAGTTGCCTGTTTGAGTTGAAGCTCGAGCGAGCAGTACGTGTAGAAATCCTCGTAGCCCCAGCTGAGATACGACTCCCGATTCCGGACCTCGACGAGGGCCTCCGCCATCATCACCCAAGAACGCTTGAATTCCCGCGCGCGGCGAACGAGGTGAATCCGCAGCTCGTCTGCTCCTTCGGCCTCGAGCGCCTCCGCGAGATCCCCCAGCCTCTGATGCGTTGCCATCGGCGCTCTATACCATCGAAATCGGGCCCCGAGCCACCGCAGAAGCCGCGCGGCTTGACCCGTACGGCGATGGCATTCGATAGTGGGTCGAGTGAGCGACGTTGCGCATGACCGCCTGCGCTCTGCCGTCGTCGGCGAGCTCGCCCTCAGGTTGGCGAACCAGGTCATCGAGGCAGGGGCCGCGCGCGGCATCGTCCTCATGCCGTTGAAAGGTGTGCTCCTGCTCGCGAGGTGGCCGGCCTTGCGTGGGCGCCGCACGCTCGTCGACGTCGATCTCCTGGTGCGCGCTTCCGACGAGGCGACGGCAGTCCGAGTACTGCGGGAGCTCGGCTTCGATGCGACCGTGGGTTCGAGCGCAGGCATCGGGTTCGCCAACGAGGCGTGGCCGCTCAGCATCGACTTGCACCGGGAGCTCTTTCCTCATGGCCTCTTTCGCGCCTCGACAGATGGCGTCTTCTCGAGAGCCGAGCTCGACACGTCGCTCTTTTCAGGGCCTGTCGCGCGGATGTCCAATGAAGATCTCTTCGCACATCTCATCGGCCACTTCGTCAAAGGACGCGGCAGGTTCGCCGAAGACAAGAGCCTCGACGACCTCCAATGGCTGCTGAAGCAAGGCGTGTTCCGGCTCGAGGACGCCGCTCGATTGGGAGCCCACCTGCGGGCGCTCGGCCTGCAACGCGCCGCCGGGTATGTGCTCGGTGACGAGTCGTTCGGAGACGAGCCCATCGCAGTCGCGACGCTTCGCGCGCTCGAGCTTTCCCGCGCGGATCGCATCGTGATCGCCGCTGCGCGCTCGGACATGCGGTGGAATCGGGATGCCCCTCGATGGTGGACGCCGCATCTCTTGGATCGCTCGCTCGTCGCCGGCTCGGGCTCTTTGCTGCGGCATGCCGCGGAAGGCTTGCGTCGCCATCTTCGGCGGCATGCCGTCGGACGTAGCTGAAGCATCCGCTAAGACTTGCGACCGGGTATCGGGGGGGTCTCCGGCAACAATGTGGCATAGGAGCTCGGTGAACCAAGCGACACGACGAGCCTTCGGTTCAGGGCCTTCGCGTGGCGTTCGAGCTCGTCCACCGGGGGCCGAATCAGGAACCCGCCCCAGGGCGTGTAATGCCGTTCGCCATCCGCAGAGGGGGTCCTGGGCTCGAAGACGCTCAATAGGATCGGGCCATTCGGTGCGATTCGGTCGCAGGCCCGCAGCAACTCCGAGCGATCTGCGCGCCGCAGGACGTGGCCGAAGCTCCCCCAACCGAGCAGAACCGCGTCGAACCTCGAGCTGCTGCCGAGGCGCAGCGCCGTCCTCTCTTCACGAAGCACGGTCGCGATGAGGTCTTGATAGCTCGCTTGGTCGACGAGCTCGGAGCCGAGCCTGCTTCGACAGAGCCGAAAAGCCGACCCCGAGGGCTCGAACACATGCAGTCGGTAGCCGAGTGATTGAAGAGCGACGGCCTCCCGCCCCGCGCCGGCTGCGCCGATCAGGATCGATGCGGGAGGAGAGGGCAGGCGCCGGTCGAACCACTGCGTTTCCCAGGGGTAGAGTCCATCGTGGTCGTTGCGCGGATCGAATGAGGCCTCGTAGAGCTCGATCGAAAGCGACTCCTTTTCGCTGTCTCGGAGCGCTCTTCGCAAGACGCTTCCGGTCCAGGATTCGACGAGGTGTTCGGCCCGACGAAGGGCCCGCTGGATCTCGCGACTCCGCAACGCCCAGCTTCGGAGCAGTCGATATCGCGCGCTAGGCTTTCGGTGAGTCATATCGTTTCGATGACGTCGATGAGCTCATCTGGGTGTCGCCAGGATGCACGCCAAGCCCGATCCGCGCCAACCAGCGAGCCCAATGAGATCGTCGGCTCGAAGAAGGAGGCCTCGGTCAAGCACTTCAACCCGACGGTGGGCGACAGTGGTATCAACGTCGTCTGCGCGCCGCGCTCGACATTCACGAAATGCACGTCGGATGCCGAGCATGGAGATCGCTGCAATGCGTGGTCCAGCACCGGGTAGTAGGGCGCAGCCTCTTCTCCGCGCTCCACCGCATCGTCGTCCCGTTCGAGATCACGGAGGTAGTCTGGGGGCTGAGCACCTGGCTTCGGGGGGTCGAAACGAATGGCGCGCGGCCAGCCCCAAATTCTCCGACCTTCGGAGACTACGAACTCATCGGAGAAATACTTCCAGCCACGTCGAACCGCTGCCAGCGCGAGCGAGCTCTTGCCTGCGCCCGAGGGCCCGGAAAACACGTATGTGCCGCGGGCCGATACCAAAGCCGCGGCGTGAAAGACGACGAACCGTCGTTTGTGTCGTGCGAGAGCCAGGCGATAGAGCCACTGTTCGAAGCCGGCGACCAGATCCTCGGCACGGCCGTCCGACCAGAGCACCTCCCCATCGACGACGATCCGTGGGTAGCCCTCCACGAGCACATCGATCTCGCAGGTGGCGTCCGGTTCCACGATGGGTAGGGTCGCACCAGCCCAGTGCCGGCGGACGTAACGACTCGTTCTCGCGCATGAGCTCCGAACGCCGACGCGAAGGCCCGAAAGGAAGATCTCGTGCTGCTCTAGGTTGCCTCGTGCCACGTGATTAGCGTCCGGTCTTCGAGTTGGCTCAGAAAAGCGAGCACATCACGAGTGACCGTCTCGCGTTCCGCGTCGACATGGTCGAGGATTTCCGCGGTGATATCCTCGATCGATCGTCGCCCGTCGATCATCAACCAAATGCCCGCCGCGATGTCGTTCAACACCAGCAATTGCGAGCCGCTGCCATCATAGATCACGACTTCGTCGGTATCCGTGACCTCGTGCGTGACCGTGACCTTCCGCTCGGGCACGCGGCGCTCTTGGGCGTCAGGCATCACAGCTCCCATCGAGCAATGCAGAACGAGCTTGGCACTCCCAACACGAGAGCTTCCCGCTCCAGCGTTCGCGCGCTGCAAGCAGACTGTCCTTCTGCGGTGCAATTGGCGCGGCGGAGGTCAGAATGTCCTTCAACCCGATTTCACGGACTGAGCCGAGTGGCAGGTGCCGGCTGAAGATGCACGGATACACCGTGCCATCGAAGCTCACCGCGGCTGAGCCACCGAAGTTCCGCGGTCGCGTGCTGTGAGCGCTTCCAGATCGGAGCGCGTCGGGTCGGCCAGGCTCGTCGAAGGGCGTGTCGCCTCCGCGACCCACGTCGCGGATGCGGTCGAAACCCACCGCGTCTTCGGCCACCCCGAGGGTCAGGAGGTATTCGTAGGTCTTCGATGCATCAGCGAGGTTCTGCCTCATCGAGATCACGCCAATACGCACCTTCAGCCCATCCTCGATGGCCCGTCGAATCGCCCGCGTGGTACGTGCATGGCTGCCCGGCGTTCGCGTGATGGCGTCGTGAGTATCGGCGTCGTGCGAGTAGAAGGAAAACGCAAAGGAAGGCGCGAGGTCGCGCAAGCGTTCGTAGGTGGCCCCGGAAAGTGCGAGGCCGTTCGTGTAGATCTCGACTTGCGGAATGCCGACCTCCCTCGCGCGCTCGACGGCTCGGACGCAGTGCGGGCTGATCAGAGGGTCCCCGCCCGTGAGCTGCACGAGATCGAAGTCCAAGGCCTTCGCATCTTCGATGACGCTACTGATCTCCGGCCACGACAGTGACTCGGTACGCAGAGGCGACGATTCGGCGTAGCAGTGCACGCATCGCTCGTTGCATCTGGCCGTCAGCTCCACGAAGAGTTGCCTCCAGCCCGAGCCACGCAGGACGGTGGCTCGGGTGAGGGGCTCGAGCGCACGCTCCTCGATCGCAGCTCTGAGCTGTCCAACGAGGGGCTCGAATCTAGCGAGCGAGTCCCACACCGATGCGCACGACTCGCGATTCAAGGGATCCAACTCGGGCCCGGATGCGATCTGAAGGTGATCACCGCTGCTGAGCCTGATGGCGTCGAGGCGTCCCTCGCTGCGCCAGAGGATCCAGTCGCTCGGCAAGAAGTAGCCGGCCTCGTGCCGGTTGATCGATCCCATCACGCGACCGGCATGCAGTTCAGCGGGTTGCATCCGTTGGGGTTACAGACCCCGGGCATGCAGGTCGACGGATTGCACGAGGCCTGCGCATGCGCCTTGCTCACGGAGATGGTCGCGAGTATCGCGGGCGCCGTGTACACGGCGGCCTTCAGGAAGTGGCGCCGTGCTCGGTCGAGGTCGTTCGATTCCCCCACGAGGTTTGGTCTAGCTCGAAACCACACCCTCGTTCCAGCCGACGGCGCGATTATCCGAGTGCATGCAAGGACGGCCGGGACCCCCGACCAGCCTTCCTCTCTCAGCTCCGCCGAGCTCAATCTGGCTGAAATCTTGGACAATTGTGTGTGCAAATACCCATTGACAACCGTGCTTCCGAAGCTTTACCGTAGGACTGTCGGCGGCTGATCAGCAACCCTCCGACGGGCGACGCGAGATTCACACTCCTTGGGGGTACAACACAACGGGCACTCGGGCGGGGTTCACACCTCGCCCGAGTATTTTCTACCGTGTGCGCCCGAGAGCTCGCGACTAAAGGCTGCGCTTCTTGCCGCGGAGGCCGCGTCGGCTCCCTTTCGGCCGCTTCGGTTTGTCGTACGAGCGACCGCTTCGGTCGTCGCCGCCGCGATCATAGTCGCCGCGGTCGCGTACGAAGTCGTCGCTCCCGTAGGTGTCGCGCCCTGGGTCTCCGCCGCCGCCGAAATCGTTCCGACCTCGGTTCGGCGTCGGCCCGCCGAAGTCTCTGCGCTGCCGGGGCGCGCGCGGGCGGTCTTCCGCGATATCGAGGCGCAAAGCGCGCCCCCCGACCTCGCGTCCGTGGAACTGCTCGACTGCCTGTTGGGCGTGTTCCTCGGCGCCAAAGCGGACGAACGCAAAACCCCTGGGACGGCCGGTTTCGCGGTCTTTTGGAATATGAACGTCCACCACCTCGCCAATTTCACCGAAGAGCTGACGAAGCTCCTCGTCCGTCGTGGCAAAGTTGAGGTTCCCTACGAATATCTTGTTTGAGATGACTTACTCCGTTCTTCGATGTGCGCGTTTTGCACGTTTTGGATCTGGATCCAAGTAGGACAGTGTAGCCCAGATCCGGGCTCTTTGTCGTGGCAGGCCGGGTTCTCAGTAGTGCCACGGGAACTTTCGATAGTCTTGGGGCCTCTTCTCGAGGAACGCGTCGCGGCCTT
>Ga0209536_100009229_pt1 | contig 14666 bp, 14 predicted proteins | sample DeeMarSeWOR28_12_FD_187461 | JGI IMG/M metagenome (GOLD analysis project Ga0209536, IMG submission 187461) | Marine sediment microbial communities from White Oak River estuary, North Carolina - WOR-2-8_12 (SPAdes) (version 2) | ecosystem: Environmental > Aquatic > Marine > Intertidal zone >...
CCCTCGGTCGGTGTGTTGAGGGCTCCCATCATGGACAGGAGCGTGGACTTGCCGGAACCGGACTCGCCCATGACGGCTACGAACTCGCCCTCCTCGATCTCGAAACTGATGCCACGCACGGCCTGGACGAGAGCGTCCCCCGTTCCATAGTGCTTAATGAGATTTTCAGCCTTGATGTAGCCCATGGCAGCCTCCCTATAGCGCCCTTAAGGCATCGTTGGGGTCAAGTTTGGCCGCCATCAGGGCCGGGTAGGTGCTGGCGGCTAGGCCGAGGAGGACCGCCATGATGATGGCTCCGCCGGCCAGGACGGGATCGAAATGCACGGCGATGTCAGCGCTTTCCGTAAAGAAGGGCAAGGCGGCGATGGTGGTGCCGAGCCCTCCGAAATAACCCAGCAAACCCGCAAGGGCGGATACGAGAGCCGCTTCTAAGAGGACGATGCGGATGATGTGGCTGCGCCTGTAGCCGATGGCCCTGAAAATACCGATCTCCCGGGTCCTCTCGCGAACGCTGCCCATCATGGTGACCAGGACCACGAGACTTCCGACGAGAACGACCACGGCCGAGACGCTCAAGGTGAGTCTCTGGAAATGAGCCAGGGTCTCCATGCGGCCCTTGACGACCGACTGGATGCCCATGACCTTCCCGCCCGGGATCACTTCCGAGATCTGAGCGACCATGTCCTCAATGGGGCAGTCCTTGCACAGCGCCGCCACCTCCGCCATGGAAACGCGCCCCACCATGCCGAGCATGTCCTGGGCTGTGGCAAGGGGAGTGAAGATGATCTGATCATCCTGGGAACCGGTTGCTGCGATGATCCCTGTCACGGTGAGATCTCGACCCGAAGCCGGAAAGCTTTCCCCCACCTCGAGACCGAGGTTTTTTGCCGCTTCCGCGCCCAGGAGCACCTCATCACCTTCAGGTTCCTTTCCCTCGATCTTCCACCAGGGTTTGAGGACCCTTGTGGCTTCGAAATCAACGCCGGACAGGAGAACCTTCCTTTCATTGATTTCGATGACCCCGAGGGCCACCGGTCCAAGGGCCGCCACGTTGGCAGCGTTGCGTATCGTGCTGATCTTTTCGAGCTGTGACTCGCGGATCTCCTCCATTTCGAAGGAAACGCCGCCGAGGGAAAGTCCGCCGTAGGTCAGAGAAAGGTTCTCGGTTTTCGGAACGATGAGGATGTTGGCGCCGAACTTGTCGAGCTTGTCGGTGATGTCCTCTTTCATCGTGTCGACAAGGGTCATGAGGCCCACCACGGTGGTGACCCCTATGAGGAGCCCGGCAAGGAGAAAGGCCGCCTTGGCCTTTCTCCTTCTCAGATTCAGAAGGGCGATGTCTTTAAGTGTCATGACCTAACTCCGCTTGTAGTTGAAGTAGAAGGAACCCTGCTCGATGATGTCCTTGACCTTCACGATGATCTTGTCGCCGCTGGAGGAGCGGGTCAGGGGTGCCGGGTTGCATCCGCCCTTGACCTCGTTGATCTTTACGGAAGCGAACCTAAGGCCGCAGTTGTTGCACACCATGAAGTCGCCCTCCTGCCGGTAGCCCTTTCCCGCGGCCCAGCAGGTGTCGCAGGAGTCGAAGGCGGCCCGGATGATCCCGTCCGAACTCTTGAGCAGAAAATAACGGATGTTAAGACCCTCGGGCGTCTTGTAGGCGTAATATTTGGCCCTGCCGTCAGCGAAATCGCCGGCATTGTAGACGAATTCACTTGCGCTGTTCTGGGATGCGATTGCGCTGGAGGCTACCGGCCCGGACCCATTCCCTCCGCTGAGGAAATAGACGGCGCCTCCGGCCAGGACGGCAGCGGCCACCAGCGTGAGAATGAGAGGTCCCTTGCTCTTTTTGCCGGTCCCGAGGACGGCGGCTTTCTTGGATTCGCTGGATGAAGGGTTTGCGGTGTTTTTCTTATTTTTTTTGGCCATGGTCAATCTCCTTTGATTTAATTAATTTCAAATTTCAGATTTCAGATTTCAAAAGGACGCAGGATCCATCCCCCTCCGCCAACGCCTTGCGACCGGCTGCGGCGGACAAGAAATCCAAGATCCAGAATTAAACCCGTGAATCGTAACTCGTGGTCAGTTGTTTGCCTTTTCCTGTATGGTTGTCGTCTTGAAGCAATTGAGAGCTGAAGACCGGTCCAGAGGCCGGAGTGAGAACGCACTGATACAGATTCAGGCGTGCAAACTCTAAACCCTGAACACAGAACTCAGAACTGTCTGGTGACTCAACAAAGGAATACTGCGTTGGAAAGGTAGAGCGGCGTGCTTTGGGGGGGACCGGTGGATCGTTCGGATGGGGGGAACCGGAGAGTGGGGGAAGGGGGGAAAAGGTTTGATGAAATGATAAGATCCCACTCGCCTGCTATTTTCTGTACCCTGTTGTGGTAGCAGATGGCTGTGTCGAACAATTCATTGTACTGGCCGGTCTCGAAACCGCAGGTGACACCGTCCACCTGGCAGCAGGAGGGGGCTTCCAAAATGGGAATGCCGGCCCTGGCCGCCTCGCCGGGTTCACAGCAGGCCATGCCGCAGTCGAAGGCGGATGCGAAGGCCCACACACCCGCGAGATTCAGGGCCAGAATGGCGATGACCAGTATGTGAAGAACTTTTCTTCTCATGTCAGTTTTTGTGTTTTGAGTAGCTCGTCGGACTATAATCATTTCACTTTACGATGTCAACTGAATTTGTAGGGAATCACAACAGTGAATAGAACTTTTTTTGTAAATAATTAACAGGTCAGCCTTTGGTCACCCTAGCACCCAGCCGGGCCTCCCTTGGACATGCTCATGGAGGAAAGATATGGGCACGAAAGCAATAAACGGACTTCGGATCTGTCCGGTTATCAAAGGTAAAATCAGTTTTGTAAAGAAACCAGAGCCGGCGAAAGATTTCGCCGGCTCTGGTTTGAATCAAACCATACCTGTGTAAAAGTACAATGGTTAATCCAGGGTCAGGCTTATATCGTAAATGAGGTCATACGAATTTCCGGTATCCGAAGTTCGGTCAGAAAGATTCGCCTGTACGTGACCGGTATAGCGGCCGCTGTTTTCCGTATGTCCAATGCTAACGATTCCCGATAGGTTGGGTGGCCCGTCCCACTGGACGACAAGATTCTTGGTCGCATCGTAATTAAAAGGTGTCGTCAGGGGAACAGTAACCCAGTCACCGGCTTTCAGTCCTGCCGGAATCGAGAGCGTCCCGCTGAAGGCCGCAGTACGGCCGCTCTCAATATTCCCTGCCAGGCTGGTTCCTGCAAGCGAGGCGAGGGTTGTGTTTCCAAGGACAAGATTCAAGTCCGGATGATCAAAGGCCGTCGAATCCGCCCCGAGTCGGAAACTGAATTCTGTGATCCGGCCGCTGGTGCCCAGAGCCGTATTGTCATAGAGCGTTTGCATAATAAAATCATCCCCTGGGAAACCAAACGGTGGGAAATAGCCAGTTACACCTCCGTTCGTGATGACCTGCATGGGACCGCCGTTGAACCGGAGCTTCACATGATAAGCTGTGCTGTCCACATTGTCAGCGACGTCATTCCCTGCATAACCCCAGGCTCTCGTCCCCGGAATGTCTGTTTCGCGCAAATCAATGTCGCCTGTCCCCGCTGTAACTTCGACTTCAACGATCAGATTATCACTTCCGTTATATTTAAAGGTTCTGTCGGGAAGAGGCACCCAGAACCACTCTCCGGCGGGGATCCCTGCCGGAACCGTGAAAGTGGCGGCGCTTGCCAGGGTAACCGGCGACCCGGCATCGTAGTTGTCGGCATAGGTCGCGGCGAGGGCGCTGAGAGTGGTATGACCCATCGTGACTGAGTAGGTGTATGTCTGTTCCGTAGAAACCTGGTTGAGCTGGAAGGCCAGCCCCGTGATGGGGCCGGAGCCGTCTATGTCGCTTGCCAGGTAGAGGTTCTGAGTTCTCGGCAGTTCAGACGAAAACGGCCAAAAATTGTTGTTAACGCCCCCATAATCCTGTGTGTTGTCCCCGCCTTCAAAGGTGAATTTAGCATTTAAATGGTGGTCGTATAATGACCCTGTGGCAGCACCAGTGCCATTCCAAAGTGCAATGTCTGAATACGTTGCGGTATCTGCTGCCAGGAGCAAGTTATTATCACATGCTACGGGAACCTCAAAATACACAATAAGGTTGTCAACCCCGTTATATAAGAAAGGAGTATCGAGTGAAATGGTAAAATAGTCCCCGGCGGAACCAGATGGAATTGTAAGAGGGCCGGAAGATAGGACGGTTTCAAGAGCTCCACGTCCCTGTTCAATATTGTCCGCGAAAGTGGTTGTCAGGATTATTGCACTCGAATTTCCCATCATGATCGATACGTCCGGACATGCTGTTGCAGGTTCGTCACCGGCATAACGCAGTGAAATAGACTCTATATAACCGGAACCATTTATGTCCGCTGCACGGTAGAGATGCTGCTCATAACTAGCCATTGTGTAGAAGGGGGCACCCCAAGTATTATCAGTGACATCAGCCACAGTTTTAGTAAACCCTCCTGTGGCCAAACCTTTACTCCCGCCACCACCTCCCCCGCAGGCTATTACCAAAGCAGTTGCCACCACCACGACCATCATCAGAATAATCGCTCGTTTCATGTTTAAAGACTCCTTTCCCGGTTAATACTTCACTGGCAATCTGTTTAAAGGATATTACTCAATTCTTCATGGTAATAATATTTGAGAAAATACCTGGTGTGTACTGAATGAATTTGAATACTGGAAAGACACTCCCTGAAGAACATAATAGCATAGCCATCACTTCCTGTTGAAATAAAGCATATAAAAAAATGAAATCAACGAAGATTATGGAGTCGCAGCGCTTTTAATTCAGGTGAAAATAAGTGAACAGTGAAGGGTGAACAGTTATAATTTTCTTTAATATTCTTCACGTTTCACAATGCACATGGTGATTTGCGCTCTACTTTTAACGTTCCGTGTTCCAGACTTGACCAATCACGAGTCACGAGTCAAGAGTCACCGCCTTACTCCTTTGGACCTTATCCTTCTTGTCCGCCATCTTGTCCGCCACAGCTCGAAGAGCGACGGCGGAAGCTGGCCGGGAGCCGTTGGCGGATGCGGATGGACTTTTGACTGGCCGGGGGAAATGGGTTCCTATCACGGATTAATGATCACGGATTACGGCCAACGGATGACCGATCACGAGTTACAAGTCACCACCTTTCTACTTTGGACCTTGGACTTTGGCCCGGCCCGGGACACATGGGTTCCGATCACGGATCACGGATCACGGATCACGGACAACGGATCACCAATCACGAATCACGAATCACGAGTCACGGCCCTTCTCCTCACGGATTACGGATGACAAATCACGAATCACGAATCACGAGTCACGGCCCTTCTCCCCTTGACATCCCCCTCTCGAAGGTTAAATTTCCCTGTGTTGTACAGGTAAATTAATATCAAGCAATTCCGGATAGTTATAGCAATTAACATTGCAAGGGAGGAATAGCGATGACAGCAACCATTAGATCACCCTTCCGGGAGCTCATGGCGCTTCAGGACCGCATGAACCGGATGTTCGACAACAGCGTTCGAGGCGAGAGGCCTGACGAAGAAATGGAGACTTCGACCTGGACACCGGCAGTGGATATTTATGAGACCAAGGACGCGATCATGGTCAATGTGGAGGCTCCTGGCATGAGCCGGGAACAGTTCACGGTGGAAGTCAAGGACGATGTTCTGACCCTCAAGGGGGAGCGGCCCTTTGAAAAGGATGTCTCCCGGGAGCACTATCACAGGATTGAAAGATCCTACGGCCGGTTCCGCAGGTCCTTCGTACTGAGTACGCCCATCCGGAACGAGGGGATCACTGCCACCTACAGGGACGGCGTCCTTGAGATCGTTCTGCCCAAGGTCGAGGAGGCGAAGGCGAAGAGGATCGAGATCACGGAATAACATCCTGTGGACCGGTGCACCGGTGCACAGGTGCACTGAATCCACAGTATTCGGAGAGCGAATCATTTGGCCGCTAAACGAGACTACTACGAGGTGCTGGGCATCGCAAAAGGCGCCTCTGCCGACGAGATAAAGAAAGCCTACCGCAAGCTTGCCCGCAAGCACCATCCTGATGTCAATCCGGGGGACAAGGAGGCGGAGGACCGCTTCAAGGAGATCAGCGAGGCCTACGCGGTCCTTTCCGACGAGAAGAAGAAGGCCGAGTACGATCAGTACGGTCACGCTGGCCCGCAGGGGGCCGGTTTCGATTTCTCCGATTTCGATTTCGGGGGGTTCAGAACCGGTGGTTTCGACATAGGTGGATTTACCTACGAGGATCTTTTCGGGGACCTGTTTGGCGGAAGGTCCAGGCAAAGGGGGCCATCGCGGGGGGAGGACCTGAGCTACCGCCTGAAGATCTCCTTCGAGGATGCCTATAAGGGGGCCGAGATCCCCATAATGTTCGGCCACACAGCGGTGTGCGACCGCTGTGGAGGGAATGGAGCCGAGCCTGGGAGCGGGACCAAGACCTGCCCCAGGTGCAACGGCTCCGGTCAGGAGAAAGTGGCCCAGGGTGCCTTTCACTTTGCCCACGCATGCCCCCAGTGCAACGGGAAGGGGAGTATCATCGCGAAACCCTGTTCCCGATGTGGAGGACAGGGGGGCGTCCAGAAACAGGAGCGTTTGACCGTCAGGATCCCGGCCGGTGTCGATACGGGGTCCAAGGTCCGGGTGGCGGGTAAGGGAAATGCCGGTGTGTCGGGCGCCCCTCCTGGTGACCTGTACATAATCGTGGAGGTGGGTTCCAACGGGATTTTCAAAAGGGACGCGGCGGACATTTCCTTTGATCTGCCTCTGACCTACGGGGAAGCGGCCATGGGTGCCAAGGTCCGGATACCGCTGCCCGGCGGCGCGACGACCACGCTCACGATCCCTCCCGGGACGCAGGGCGGACAGAAGCTCAGGCTCAAGGATAAAGGTTTCCCAAGGTTGAGGGGTAAAGGGCGTGGTCATCTGTACGCCGTGATCAAGATCAAGGTACCCAAGGCTCCCAAGGGGAAAGCCGGTGAACTCATCAGGGAACTTGACGAGGCCCTTGATATGGACCCACGGAAAGGATTGTGGTAATATCATGACTGGCGAAAAGGATATCCTGGACATCGCCGAGATCTGCCGCAGACTGGGCATTCAGCCCGTCGACCTTGAGGCCATGGAAGAGGAAGGCCTCATCACCCTGGCGGCCCTGCGAGATGGGAAAGCGCTGCCTTCCGAACAGCTGGACCGGGTCAAAATGATCCTGCGGCTCCAGCGTGATCTGAGCATTAATCTTCCCGGTATTGATGTCATCCTGGAGATGCGCCGCAAAATGATACAGATGCGCAAGGAGGTTGACGAAATCCTTGAATTCATACGCCGCCAGATCTCTAGTGATCTGAGGGAGATGCTCGGTGAGGAGGATTATCCCATGGCCCTGGGGGAGGGCGAGAAGTTCCTTTCTATTGAGAGAGGAATTCAAGGACGCGGAGACGCGGAGACACGGAGAAAATGAGTTTGAGGTTTGATGTTCAACCTTGGACTTTGGATTTTAGATCTTGGATCAGAATAGTGAGGTAATCAAACCATGAGCAACGTACTGAAAACCACATTTCTTCTCGGGGCCCTGACAGGGCTTCTTCTCCTGTTCGGCCAGATCTCCGGCGGCCGTACCGGGATGATCATCGCTTTCGGATTTGCGGTTGTCATGAACTTCGGTTCCTACTGGTTCAGCGACAGGATCGTCCTTGCGATCTACCGTGCACAACCGGTCAGTGAATCTGACGATCCAGAGCTTGTTTCCATTGTCAGAAACCTGGCGACAAGGGCCGGGCTTCCCATGCCGAGGGTCTTCCGGATCCCCCAGGCGACTCCCAATGCCTTCGCGACCGGGAGGAATCCTGAGAATGCCGTGGTCGCGGTGACCGATGGTATCCGCAGCCTTCTCACAGCCGACGAGCTCTCCGGCGTCATCGGCCACGAGCTTGCCCACATCGGCCACCGGGATATCCTCATATCTTCCATCGCCGCGACATTGGCCGGCGCGATCATGATGCTGGCCAGTCTTGCCCGGTGGACCCTCATCTTGGGAGGGGGAAGAGATGACGACAATAATCCTTTCGGTGTCCTGCTTATGGCGATCCTCGCGCCTCTCGCGGCCATGATCATCCAGATGGCGGTTTCAAGGTCCAGGGAGTATCAGGCCGATGAAACGGGGGCAAGGATCGCGGGTAACCCCGACAGCCTTGCATCAGCCCTTCAGAAGCTCACCCTGGCCTCCAAAAGGGTCCCCATGGCTGCCAGCCCCGCAACGTCGCATATGTTCATCGTAAAGCCCTTTTCCGGCCGGAGCCTGGTAAACCTTTTTTCAACCCACCCTCCGGTGGAAAAACGAGTCGAACGCCTCATGCAGATGAAGCGCGGAGGATGACCCCGGATGTACCTCGGTGCCGATGTAAAAGGTTGGCATTATTTTGGATAGTGTCCGCTTGTCTACCTGAAGGAGCTGCATCATATTGTCTGTCTCACACCAGGGGAGAGCAGGAGGAAGCAGAAATGAAGAACTTGTTTCGTGGTTTAGCAGTCGGGGTCGTCGCGGTCAGTTTTCTGGTGATCGGGTTGATCATAGCATCCAATTTTTCCCTGACACCTGACATCGAGGCCAGGACAGACGCACTGTGGATCGACGGCACGGACTCTGCGCCATCGGGCCAGCCGGGTTCCTTCGCGGATCTGGCCGAAAAGTTCTCACCGGCAGTTGTCAATATCAGCACCGCCACGGTCGTCAAGGAAGGCGAGGTCCAAAACCCCTTCGGCGGGGAGGACAGCCCCTTCCGGGATTTTTTCGGAGACGAATTTTTCAAGCGTTTTTTCGGGGACAGGCCCCAGCGCCCCTTTAAAAAGCGCAGCCTGGGATCGGGGTTTATCATCAACAAGGAAGGTTACATCATCACGAACAACCATGTTGTGGCCGAGGCCGACGAAGTGGTCGTGATCCTGGAAGAGGGTGATGAATACCCGGCCAAGGTTATTGGCACAGATGAGAAAACGGATCTTGCCTTGATCAAGATCGAGCCGAAGGACGGTCTGCCGACCTGCAGCTTGGGGGACTCCGATAAATCCCGCGTCGGTGACTGGGTTGTCGCCATCGGCAATCCCTTTGGTCTGGGTCATACGGTGACGGCAGGTATCATAAGTGCCAAGGGCCGGGATATAGGAGCCGGCGCCTACGATGATTTCATCCAGACCGACGCTGCCATCAATCCAGGTAACAGCGGCGGCCCCCTTTTCGACACAGCCGGTAACGTCGTCGGCATCAACAGCGCCATTTTTTCGCGCACCGGCGGCTACCAGGGGATCGGGTTTGCCATTCCCATCAACCTCGCCAAGGATATCGTGTCTCAGCTGAAAGAGAAGGGATCTGTGACCAGGGCGTGGCTGGGCGTGCTCATTCAGCAGATAACTCCCGAGATCCAGGAATCCCTTGATCTCAAGGTGAGGGAAGGGGCGCTTGTTGCCGATGTCGTCAAGAGTGGGCCCGCTGAGAAGGCCGGCATCAAGCGCGGAGACGTGATCCTGCGGTTCAACGGTCAAAAGGTCGAAAGCCAGCATGAACTGCCCACGATGGTCGCTTACCTCCCGGTGGGTACTGAAGTCAAGGTTGTTGTTCTGAGGGACGGTAAGGAAAAGACTTTCCAGGTCGTTCTCGAGGAAATGACGGAGGAACCCGCTGCCTTGAGTCCCGGCAAGGAAGGTGGGGAGATGAAAGGGGAACTCGGGTTCACGGCTCAGAACCTGACCCCAGAACTGGTCGACCAGCTGAACCTGGACTCTTCCGAAGGTGTCATCATTACTGAGGTCGAGACCGGAAGCCCTTCTGCGGAGGCCGGCCTTCGAAGAGGTGATGTCATCCTGGAAGTTGATCGTAAGAAGATCGACGACGTTAAGATCCTCTCGGATGTCCTGGAGAAGGCGAAGGACAAGCAGTCGCTCCTGTTCCTGGTGAACCGTGCCGGCCGCACACTGTTTGTTGCAGTAAAGAAATAAACGACATTCGCCGTGTTAAAAAGCGCGGGCTGCGGCCCGCGCTTTTTTTTCTCCCGCCACCGGGTCTCGGATGATTTTTCCCTTGCGGGAGGTTCAGCCGGTGGCTATTAATTACTGTATAGAGAGCATGTTAAGGGGACAGTGCAGAGGGAAAAAGTCTCTGTGCTGCAGAGCAGGCCGCGAGTCTCACAGTCCATGAGATCGCGGTTTTGTGGTTTTAGAGGATCGTGCCGGTATGAGGGTCAAGATATCAGGTCCATTGGGCCGCGGGGGCCTGTCCTGATAGGAACTCGATCAAAAGGGGGTGCAAAATGAGAGGGACAGCAACGAAGGCGGGAGTATTTTTCAGGACCCTTTGGGACTGCCTGTCATCCAACTGGAAGGAGACCGACGAACAGTACCGCATAACCAGGAGCCGTTATGGCGGCCACACCGACGCCGAGCTGGAAATGAAGTTCCCCCCATCCGGCATGGGCGAAACAATGACAAAACGTCATGTCAGAGGATTCAGAAGCTGTATAAGAACGGCCTGGGCAGCAGCTGAGAACCATTATCACATCCCCAAGAGCCGTTTTCGAAGCACCGCCTGAAATCAGGTCCTGGCAAGATCCCTTCCACGCGGGATCATGAGCAGCGGGATCAGCTTTCAGGAAACAGACTGCCGCCTCGTTTCCGGAAGTTCCATAGGGCGCGGACCTGGGTCCGCATCCGTTCTGATGCAATTCCAAATTTAACATCTAAAAACAAGTACCGTGATTTGTGACCCGAGATGCGTTGGTCACAAAAACGACCTGGATCCTGGTCAGGATGGCTCAAACCCGCCTGCATGAAGCTTATAGCTGACTGCTGACAGCTGACCTTTTATTCTGTATCCTGTCAGCGGCAGTGAAAGGATGTGTGAATGGAGCGGAAGATCCATGACATTTCCATGACCATTGAGGGCGGAATGGTATCCTGGCCCGGCGACGGTCCGGTTCGGATAAACCGGGTAAGGTCCATGGACGAGGGTGAGCGGCTGAATCAGTCCCGTTTGGATTTAAGCGCTCATACCGGGACGCACATCGATGCGCCGGTCCATTTCCTGAAAGGGGCGGGCGGCGTCGATTCCCTTCCCCTTGAGGTCCTTATGGGTCCCGCATTGGTTGTGCACATCGCCGGTGTTCGGGCAATCGGCGCCTCCCACCTTGAAGGGGCAAACCTGCCGCGTGCCACCGAGCGCCTGCTCCTGAAAACGGATAACGTGAAGCTCCGGGACCAGTCGGGATTCAGTCAAGAATTTTCATATATCACGCCGGACGGTTCCCGTTTTCTCATCGACCACGGTATCCGTCTGGTGGGCATCGATTATCTGTCCATCGCTGAGTTCGGCAGTGGGGAGGCTGTTCACAAGGCTCTGCTGTCCGAGGGAGTGGTTATCATTGAGGGGCTTGATCTTGCTGAAGTGATGCCCGGGCACTACCGTTTGACAGCCCTGCCGTTAAAGGTAAAGATGTGTGACGGGGCACCGGCCAGGGTCGTTTTGGAGCAAATGAGGGAAAGATAAGGGGCGATAAGGGACAAGTATTATGCTTCTCCTGGACCTTGTACCTTGTATCTTGTACCTTGTACCCAAAGCTTCGTACCCAAGCCTTTTTCCCTATTCCTCCTTCTCTAATCATTCTTTTTACCCTATACTCCTGCGGAAAAATTGACAGATGGAATAGAACGGGTGCCGGGCTGGTAGGTATATAAGAAAGATGTTCCAGGTCCTAAGGAACGGGACAGCGTTTTTGAATCTTTTGACACCGGAAGAAAACAGAAGGGCTTGAAAACCCGTTAGAGCCAAACAAGAGGCATCAGGAGGTTTCATTGATTACTTATGGGATGATAATTGCCCGTATCGCAACGGCACAGATCGGCCGCGAAGTGGAACTGGGTGTGTTTGCCATGATTGCCAGGGCGGGGCTGGTCGTCCAGCTGGTCCTGATCACTCTGCTCCTCATGTCCGTGATGACCTGGGCCATTATTTTTTACAAATGGAGGATGTTCAGGCAGGCTGAACGCGAAAATAATAGGTTCCACAACCTGTTCCTGCACCAGCAGCGCCTGAGCGTTATCCATGAAGGGGCTGAGAATATGACCTTCTCACCCGTGGCATCCATTTTCAGGGCCGGGTACATCGAACTGGTAAGAGTCTCTCGTTCCAGACCGCAGCCCCGGAATTTCCCTGATGACCCGGCAGGACTGCTCAAGGATGTGGGTGGCACCGAGAACATCAATCGGGCCCTTTCCAAGGCTGCGGAAACGGAACTGACCCGTCTGGAGAAAGCCCTGCCATTTCTTGCGACAACGGGCAGCACGGCCCCCTTCATCGGGCTTTTTGGCACGGTGTGGGGGATCATGAACGCCTTCAGGAGTATCGGCCTGGCCGGCAGTGCAAGCCTGATCTCGGTGGCCCCGGGCATTTCAGAAGCTCTGGTGGCCACGGCTGCCGGTCTGGCGGCAGCCATCCCGGCTGTCGTCGGCTACAATTATTTCATCCAGAAAATACGGATCCTTGATAACGATATGAGGACCTTTACGGCAGAGTTTCTGAACATTATCGAGAGGCACTTCAGGAGATCCGAAAGATGATGATAAGGGGAGGTTTTAACAGGAGGATCATGTCCGAGATCAACGTCACGCCTCTCGTGGATGTGATGCTGGTCCTTCTCATTGTCTTCATGGTGACTGCGCCCATGCTCAAATCAGGGGTCGATGTGCAGCTGCCAACCGCTGGCATGGCTCCATTGGACAAAGGTGAACGAGCCGTTACCATCAGTATCGACAGCAGTGGAAGGATCCACCTCGATCGCCACAGCTTTACTTTACCCGAATTTCGAAGAAGGGCGCCGGTGATCCTGTCTGAGATCGGAGGCCGCCCTGTTTACTTGCGGGGCGACGCCCGGATCTCCTACGGTACTGTCGTGGCGGCCATGTCGGTTCTGAAAGGCGCCGGTGTGGAAAGGATCGGTCTGGTCACCGAACCGGATCTCGAGCAGACAGGGCGGCCCTGAAATTGTCGACGTTCAGTCTTCCATCAAGCCAGAGGCACCACTTCAAGGACAGGGCGTTTAAACGCTCATTCCTCGTTTCTTTCGGGATCCATGCCGTTGTCCTCATTGTAGCTGGAAGTGTGACCTTGTTCCGCATGTCCGGGATGACCTATGCGCCATCCTACACAGTGGATCTGGTTTCCCTGCCCGCTGTGAAACCGGCTACTACCCCAAAACCGTCCATCGCACCAAAACCGGTCCAGGCAGAGGTCAAAAAACCTCCGAAACCGGCGGTGAAGAAGGCCGAACCCAAGCCGTCACCTGCGCCAGTGCCAGTATCCCCTCCTGAAAAAGTCCGGGAGGAGGTCAAGCCTTCCGGCGGTGACGAGGCGGCCCGTCTGGAGCGGCGGAAAAAGATCGAAGAGCTGGAAAGGGAAGCCCAACGCCTTTATGAATCGATCAGAGTCGATGGGGACACGGTCTCTTCCGCGGATGCGCAACCGGCGGAAAAGGGCGGCGAGGATCAGCCTGTGACCCCGACCCCGAGCGGTGCCGGCGGCACGATGTCGGACATCCGCTTCAGGGCCTATTATGACCAGATATGGGCCCAGATTCGGTCTTCGTGGGTCCTGCCGGAAGGTGTGACCACCCAGGCAAGTCTGTTGACGAAGATGAGGATTAGGATCGCCTCAGACGGGAGAATAGAACAGTTCTGGATCGAGAAAAAGTCAGGAAACGATTATTACGATCAGTCCACCATCAGGGCTATCACAAAAACGAAGCATCTGCCCCCATTGCCGGAGGAATTGGGAGATGGCCCCTTTGAAGTGGGGATCAATTTCAGGTATCCGGAATAAGGCAGTGATTCGTGATCGGTAACTCGCGATTGGAAAAAGCGGTGATTGGTGATTAGTGATAGGTAAGGCGAAATCCAAAGCTTCCAGCCAACAGCCATTTTTCCCTGGATCCTGGATCTTGGATTTTGTACCAGATTTGATATGAGATTTGAGATTTACCTGGAACCTGGAAGTTGGAACCTGGAACCTGGAACTCCAAAACACCGAACGGCAAGGAAACCAATTTATGACGCGATTCGTTGACATAAACCTGATAAATAAAACATTTGTAGCGGCCATGATGCTGCTGGCGGTGACCTTTACAATGCCGCCTGGTGTTTTGGCCATAGTCTATCTCGACATCAATGCGCCGGAGGCGAGGCGTGTCCCGATAGCGGTCCAATCCCCCATTCCCATGGAGGGGTCAGAGCCCATCCCCCTCATAGCCCGGGAGGTGAGGGAGGTCCTCGCGGGAGACCTTGACTTTTCGGGAGTGTTCAGAGTCCTCGATCCGGTGCTTTACATGGAGGATCTGGGAACAACGGGTATTACCAGCGATGCGTTCCTGTTCGACGATTGGGAGCTCATCAATGCCGAAGCCCTCGTAAAGGTAGGATATTTGCTGAAACCCAATGGCGACGTTGAACTGGAGTTCCACCTGTTCGATGTCTTCCAGAGAAAAGAGGTCACGGCCAAGAGGTGGAAGGGAAGTCCCGCCCAGCTTCGCCATATGGCCCACATGTTCTCCAGCGAGATCCTGA
>Ga0209536_100009230_pt1 | contig 14664 bp, 13 predicted proteins | sample DeeMarSeWOR28_12_FD_187461 | JGI IMG/M metagenome (GOLD analysis project Ga0209536, IMG submission 187461) | Marine sediment microbial communities from White Oak River estuary, North Carolina - WOR-2-8_12 (SPAdes) (version 2) | ecosystem: Environmental > Aquatic > Marine > Intertidal zone >...
TCACGATGGCCTTCATCTTTTTCAGGCGCTCAAGGCGCGCCGACTGGCTGATGGCGTCCGCATAGTCCGCGCGGAAGCCCACGCGCACGAACGCGACGGGCAGCCCCTTTGCGCGCATAACGTCAAGCACCGCACGGGTCTTCTCTACCAACCGCCGCTGCTCGACCACGTTGGCGAATCCTTCGGCGCCCACCTTGCCCCCGGGGTCGATCAGCTCGTTTTGCATGTCGAGCACGAGCAAAGCTGTTTTTGACATCCTGCGACCTCCCGTCTGGTCTGGAACGAAAAAAGGGGTCAGGACCCTTTTTTGTCAGCTAAGCACCGCATCGGAAAAGGGTCCTGACCCGTTTTCCATGATGACCCCTTTTCCAGGCGGGCCGCGAGGATGCTTCGCAACATCAAACGCCTGACCCGGATACGTCGCCCCGAGCGAGCTGAATGGCTTCCCAGACGTAACTCGGCGTGAACGGCATGTCGACGTGCGTTATTCCCAGCGGGCGCAGCGCATCGACCGTCGCGTTGACCAACGCCGGCAGCGAGCCACTGCAGCCGGACTCGCCGACGCCTTTGGCGCCGAGGGCGTTCGTGGGCGTGGGCACGGGGTGATCGTGCACGTGGATATCACGCACCATGCCGGCGCGGGGCATGCCGTAGTCCATGAAGCTGCCGGTGAGAAGCTGACCGGAGGCCTGGTCATACAACGCTTCCTCGCAAAAAACTTGCCCGGCGCCCTGCACGACACCGCCATGGACTTGTCCCTCGACGAGGACTGGGTTGATCACCGTTCCAAGGTCATCGATCGCTGTGTAGCGCACGATGGTCGCCGCGCCTGTCTCCGGGTCAATCTCGACTTCGGCGACATGACACCCGTTCGGATAGGTCGCGCCGAACGAGCCCTCGGCAATCGTGTTGAGCGGGTGTGGCTGAGTTTTCGCCAGCTTTCGCGCAAGCTCCATGAATCCGAGCGTGCGGCGCCCAGCGTGAAACTGTCCTTTGCTATAGCGCAGCTCGGCTTCTGGTGCACGCAGTGCGGCGGCCGCGTGAGGGCGCGCCAGCTCAATGAGCTTATGGCCCAACACCCGAAAGGCACTACCTGTGCCGAGCGCGCCGCGGGATCCGCCCGTGCCGCTGCCGATGAGATCCGGGGCGCGCGGCACGGGATCATAGCGAACGTGCGCCGTGTCGATGCCGAGCTCGCGGGCCACGATCTCGGGAAACACCGTTTCGTGGCCCTGTCCCGACGATTGCGTGATCGCATAGAGCGTCATGGCGCCTTTGCGGTCGAACTCCACGGCGACCTGGTCCTTGGGCGCCGAGCCGCCTCCGCCGGCCTCGAGATACGTGGCCACACCCATGCCGCGCAGCTTGCCGTTGCGCTCGGCGGCCCGCTTGCGCGCAGGGAAGCCGCGCCAGTCAGCGCGCCGCAGCGCGTCGTCCATCACCGCTTCGAAATCGCCGGAGTCATAGGTGCCGCCATTCGGGGTCTTGTAAGGCATGGCCTCGCGCGGAATGAAATTCTTCCGGCGCAGCTCGACCGGATCGAAACCGTGCTCATGCGCGGCATAGTCGACCAGACGCTCGATCGCGTACGAGATGTCAGGCCGGCCGGCGCCGCGGTAGGCTGACACTGGCACCGCATTGGTGTGCGCAAGCCGGCTGCGCACGTAGATCGCAGGAATGCGATAGACACCGCCCGCGGTGATGCTGAGATTCCGCGTTGCGATGAACGGGCCGAACGCCGCGGCATACGCCCCGAGATCGGCGCGGTCATCGAATCGGATGGCCAGAAAGCGCCCGTCTGCGTCCATCGCCAGCTCGCCCGTCAGCGACAGGGCGCGGCCCTGAAAGTCGCTCATGAAGACTTCTGCGCGCGTTGCCACCCATTTCACAGGCCGCCCGAGCGTGCGCGCGGCCAGCATCGTCGCGTAGTATTCCGGATACGCGGCGCCGCGCACGCCGAAACTTCCGCCAACGTCCTGTGTGACCAGGATGATCTTGTCTTTTTCAAGGCCCGTTACCTGCGCGATCTGGTTGCGCATTCCGCCGACGCCTTGAAGCGGCAGGTGGATCGTATATGCGCCGCTGGCCGAATCGAATGCCGCGAGGCAGGCGCGCGGTTCCAGAGCGTTGCCGACCAGGCGCTGGCTCTCGACAGTGACCGCGCTCGTGTAGCGAGCCTGCGAAAATGCGGCCGCGACGGCTGCTGCATCGCCGGACTCGAAGTCGAGCGCAAGATTGGCGGGAACGTCCGCATGAAGCTGAGGCGCGCCCTCGGCTACCGCCGCGTCGAAGCCCAATACCGGGGGGAGATCCCGATACTCGATCTCGATGAGCTCGCGCGCATCCTCGGCGATCGTCGCCGTGTCGGCGACGATCATCGCGATCAGCTCGCCGACATAGCGCACGCGCCCCTGCGCGAGCGCCGGGAAATGCGCTTTGCGCATCGGCTGGCCATCTTTCCCCGGGAAGGGAACGCCATTGGCGAGCGAATTGAAGCCGGCCTTCTTCACGTCATCACCGGTCAGGACGGCCTTGACGCCGGGAACGGCCAATGCCGGCTGGACGTCGAGGCGCGCGATCTCGGCGTGGGCGCGGTCCGCGCGCAAAAAGACCGCGTGCAACTGGTTGGGCAGATTCCAGTCGGCGGCATAACAGCCGTGACCGGTGACAAGACGAAAATCCTCGCGGCGAACCATGGCTTTCAGCGCTCTCCAGATGGTGGTCGGTCGTTTAACCCTAGCATCTTACCCGATCACGTCTGTTGCCCGGCAATCTCGGGGCTCTAAGCATGGATGCATCGGGCGGTCGAGTTGGCGCAGAACATTCCGCTGGTTGGAGACGCGCCAAACACGCGCTGAACTCTTCGCGGGAGCGGTAATGCGCCATTTGACTTGTCTTGGACACGAGCCCGGGAATTCACAGATTTTCAGAACTGAGTGGTTGGACGCCTGACGCAGCCGGCTCCCAGGGCCAAAAACATTGAGACATCCTGCTCGAATATAGTAAAATTTTGACCCTTACAACGTGTTGTTTTTGGAACTTGCCTAGCCGTAAGCGCGTCGCACCAACAACCGACGACGGCTTTGTTCCCTAATCGAGCGGTTTCTCTCAGATATGCGAGGACAGAAATTCCGCGCATTCTCGTTCAATAATTCAGTTAAATCAAAAAAGGAGAAGTCAGGATGAAATTTTTGAAAATCGCAGTCATCGTGCTGGCCGCCGTGCTGTCCCAGCCCGTCATCGCCCAGAGCAAGGGCGGAAACACCGACATGGAAATCCTGCGGCAGAAGATCAAGGCCGACAAGAAGCTCATCGTCGCGTCCAACATGCAATTGACGGAGGCCGAAGCAAAGAAATTCTGGCCGATCTATGATGCCTACCAGAGTGACCTCTCGAAGATCAATCAGCGGCTTGGCAAGCTGATCGTGGAATACGCCGAGGTTTACAACAAGGGCGCGGTTCCGGATACCAAGGCCAAGAAGCTGCTCGACGAGGCGCTGGCGATCCAGGAAGCGGAGGTAAAGCTCAAGCGTTCCTACGTTCCCAAACTCGAGAAGGCGCTGCCGGAGATGAAGGTTGCGCGCTACATCCAGATCGAGAACAAGATCCGCGCCATCGTCAATTACGAACTCGCGGCGGAGATTCCTCTCGTCGAGTAATGCTCGCCAATGCACGACCTAGCAGGAAGATCCTAACCACGGAATCACACGGAGACACACAGACAAAGACCCGCACGGAAGCGCCCTGTAGTGGTGCATAAATTTTCGTGCGCTTCCGTGTTTTGGTTCCGTGGCCGAATCTATTTTGAGCGGAAGGTATCCAGAAAGGGCTGGCATATAGACGTCGATAGACGCCGATAAGAAAGAAGTACATTGATTTGCGTTGGTTTTTTGCCTGCGTTCATCAGGATTTATCTGCGGCTAATAATGTCTTTTGAGTTTTGAGGCAGCCAGCGTGCAGCTCGGGCGGATCGCGCCAGGGCTGTAGAATCCCGGTTCATGGGACTCCCGCTTCCCCCCGGACGGGTTGCAGCCCGTCTCGGCATCGTGCCGCGACCTTGGCCAGTGGCCGTCGCGATATTCCTCGCGTTCATTGGTCTCGGCGGGGTTGTAGCGGCCCGGGGTGGTGAGGGAGACGCTTCCGCGAAGGGCACCGACGACGCCTCTGCGGTGATCTACCGCATGAAGCAAAAGGACCCGTCGGACATCGGCCCCGAGAAGCGCGCCATCCGCGTGCTCGTTCATTTCAGCCGGACCAAGTTCTTTGTGGCGGGCGGCGCCCCCCGTGGCTTCGAGCACGACTTCATGAAGGAATTCGAGGCCTTCTACAACAAGAAGCGAAAACGGGGGCAGGTGAAGATACCGGTGATCTTTATCCCGGTTCATTTCGACCAGCTGCTTCCAATGTTGCGCGACGGGAGGGGCGATGTCGCCGCCGGTCTGCTGACCATTACCGAGGCCCGGAAGAGGCGCGTGCAATTCACGCTGCCGTACATCCGTGATGTCGCGGAAGTTGTGGTCGCCAATGCCGCCGCGCCGCCGATCGCAACTATCGAGGATCTGGGGGGGCGCAAGGTCCACGTTCTGCGCGGTTCCAGCTTTGCCGAGCGTCTTCGGGCGCTCAACCGGCGCCTGTGGCGGTCGGCCAAGCCGCGCGTCAAGGTCGTCGAGATGCCCTCCGGAACGAGCACGGAGGATCTGCTGGAAATGGTGAATGCCGGCATCTTCCTCTACGCGATGGCCGACGACTATATGGGCAAACTCTGGGCCGAGGTCCTGCCAAACCTGCGCGTGCTGGACGTGCGGCTTTCCGAAGGCAACGACATTGCGTGGGCGGTGCGGCCCAGCAATCCCAGGCTTTTGCAGGCGCTGAATGAGTTCATCGAGACAAACAGCGAGCGGGTATCGCGCGAGGCAGCCGAGCTCCATCGCCGCTATTTCCGGGACGTCGAGTTTCTAAGGAACAACCTTGCCCCCGACCTGGTTGGCCGCAAGAAGCATCTGGCACCTTATTTTCAGAGCGCCAGCGAGCAGAACGGACTCGATTGGCTCTTTCTCATGGCGCAGGGATTTCAGGAGTCGCGCCTCAGTCAGGCTGCGCGCAGCCGCGCCGGCGCAGTGGGCGTCATGCAGTTGCTGCCGAGCACCGGAAAGCAGATGGGCTATCCGGACATCGTTACCGACGCGAGCGCCAATATCGCCGCCGGGGCGAAGTATATGCGCCACCTGATCGACCGTTATTTCGACGAGCCTGGCATGCCCGCGGCAGTGCGCTTCGATTTCGCGCTCGCGGCCTATAACGCCGGCCCTACGCGTATCGTGCAGTTGCGCAAGATGGCCGCTCTACGCGGGCTGGACCCGAACCGCTGGCTTCACAACGTGGAGTACGTGGCGCTGGAGAAGATCGGGCGTCAGCCAGTGCAGTACGTGGCCAATATCCACCGCTACTACACCGCCTATCGCCTGGCGGAAGAGATGCAGACCGACCCGACTACTCCTCCTCAATAGACTGGTCTGCCGGGTTAAGACGGGGGAATCTAGGCAGTTTCCCACGCAAACGGAGAGCAGCGTTAAAATCCCGCTTCGGGTTCGCGGCAGGCCTTTCCTTGGCCGCACAAAGGGATAAAAGGAAGACTAAACGATGCGCAGAATTGTTCTTGCAGTAGCGATGTCCCTGTTCGCGATCGGTGCCTACGCGATCAACACGTCCGTCTTCTTGGACGCGCCCATTACCCGGTTGAGCACGGAAGAGCTGGAGGCGTTCAGTGCGTTCGTCGACGAGACCTTGGAAGGGGCCCCGGACGGAAAGACGGTGGAGTGGAAGGCGCCGAAGACACGGTTTCTTAGCAAGCTTACGCCGGGCAAAACTTTTACCCAGTCAGGCCAAAAGTGTCGGGAAATGACGATCGAGTCGGACAGCCACGATCGCTTCCAGCGAGGCCGCTATGTCTTCTGCAAGACTGGCTCGGGGGCGTGGCAGCTGAGCCGGCCCAAAACCGGATCGGGTGAGAAGCAGCGGTAAGTAAGGGGGCTTTGCCGGGCGGCATGCAGACCACGCGCTCAAACGACGCTCGCTTCCTTGATATACGTGTGACCGGGCACTTTCTCGGGGGCAGGATAGAGCTGGATGTATTTGACGTTTTCGAAGGGAATCAGCATAAGCGTGCCATCCGCCTCGAACATGACATAGCGTTTTTTTAGAACGTCCTCGAGCTTCATCTGCGCAGCGGCCTCGTTTGGCGACTGCTTAGGAAAGTCGAGCGTGATCTTGCTGCCATCGTTGAAGAATATCGAAATGCCTCTTTGTTCCGCCATGCTGGCCTCCTGTCTCTAGGGAGCTGAAAAGCATCGAACTCGCCGGAGCAACGAGGTTATCACAGCCGGGCAAGCCTTTTTGACCCACTGCTGAGAGAGCTTTCAGTTAATGATGAACAATCTAGGGAGATTCGCAATGCCGAACCGGATGTGGCTGTTTTTACCGCTGGCGCTGGCACTCGCTGGCCCCGTCGCCGCGCAGAGCGGCATGCTGGACAAGATCCGGTCGAGCGGCGTGATGACGATGGGTTATGTGGAGAGCAGCGCGCCGTTTTCCTTTGTCGACGAGAGCGGGCAGCCGCAGGGCTATTCCGTTGATCTGTGCCGTGCGATCGCAAGCGGTGTGCGCACGCAACTCAAGCTCGCCAGCCTTGAGACGCGCTGGGTGCCGTTGACCATCCAGAACCGGCTCGAGGCCGTTGCCAGCGGGCGGGTGGACATCGAGTGCAGCACAACGACCTGGACATTGTCGCGGCAGTCGCTCGTCGATTTCAGCCTGATCACGTTCCTCGACGGCGGCAGTATTCTGACGCGGGCGGATATGCAGGCCGGCCGTATTGCTGATTTCTCGGGCAAGCGGATCGCCGTCATCACAGGCACGACGACCGAAAAGGTGCTGCGCGCATCATTGTCCCGGCGCGATATAAATGCCGAGGTCGTCACGGTCGGCAACCGCGCGGAGGGACTGAAGCTGCTCGATGGTTCCGAAGTCGACGGCTTCGCTTCCGACCGCACGGCGCTGATTGGTATCGTGCTGACCAGCAAAACCGGGCATTCCTTCAAGCTGCTTGATGAAGATTTCTCGGTCGAGCAGTATGCGCTCGCGTTGCCTCGCGGCGATCACGAGTACCGACTGGCGGTGAACCGCGTCCTTGCGCGGCTTTACCGCACCGGTTCGATCCAGCAGATCTACGACCAGTGGCTAGGCAAGCTCGGTCCGCCCAGCCTGCTGCTCTCGGCGACCTACTTCATTCAGGGCATCTCAGAGTGACGCAGCCGGGGATAGCGGGTAGTCGGCCGCACGGCGGGGCGTGGCGCGCGCTGGTCGCAGTGCCGGCGCTTGCCCTTGGCATGGCCGCGTGGGCTCAAAACATCAGGATTCCTGATCTGCGCGAGCGCCCGGCCGCGGTTGCACCCGCGCCGAAGGCGGGCGAGACCTGCGAACGATGCGGGGTCATTCGTTCGATCCGGGAGATCACGGTGCAGCGCCCGGTGAACGTCCCGCAGCAGTTTCGCAGCGATACCTCTGCCGCTTCGGGGCCGGGCGGCACGAATCCGGTCGGAGCGGTGATTTATGTGCCGTTCGGCGCCGGCACCGACAAGCCGTACGTCGGTGGTGTTGGGACGCCCGAGATGCGCGAGCGCTTTTCGGAGACGGAATACGAGATTACTGTTCTGCTCGATAACGGCGGCTACACGATGGTGCGCCGTCGCGACGGCCTGGCTTACCGGGTCGGCGACCGTGTGAGGGTGGAGGGCACACAGCTCGAGCTCCTTGTTCCCTGAGCCTGCGCCCCTCGACGGATCGTGTCGTTGTCCCGGGAGATCACGAAATGGTGACGATCACGGGTGATGCCCACCGGTGATTGAAAGACGCATCGCAATACAGCTTCGTATCAACATGTTTCATCACTATTTTGGACAAAAGCACCGAAGCAGACCCGGATCTGAGGAGAGGGACGGTTCAATCGGTGAACCCGCTTGCCAAGGTGTGATACCCTTGGCGCACCGCACATTGGGGCGCAATTGCTACTGCAGCTGACGCTCCAGCAAGTCGTGTTGGTTCAAAAATATTGGCTTATAAAGAAGGAGGAACCCTGATGCGCAAACTGTTTATTCTGGCAATATCGGCCGTGGCGCTCGTGGCCGCGAGCGGGGCATGGGCGCAGAAGAACTATCCAACCAGACCGGTTCGTATCGTGATCCCGTTCCCGCCTGGCGGAAACGTCGACGTCTTCGGCCGGGTGCTCTACCGCCAAGTCGAGTCCGAACTTGGCCAGTCGATAGTCGTCGACAATCGCGGCGGCGCGAACGGCATACTGGGGGCGTCGATCGTCTCGAACGCGAACCCCGACGGCTACACCATGCTCAACGTATCGTTCTCCTTCGCCGTGAATCCGGCGATCCGCAAGAAGATGCCGTTCAATGTCGAGAAAGACTTCGTGCCGGTCACGAACGTTGCACTGGGCCTCGGCTACCTGATAGTGGCCAATCCCAAGGTGCCTGCGAAGAATGTTCGTGAGCTGATTGCGCTTGCCAAGAAGCAGGAGCTCCGCTATAGCACGGCGGGGGTCGGCAATGGCCAACACCTTGCGGGCGCCTTCTTCGAGAAGGAGGCCGGTATCAAAATGCTGCACGTCCCGTACAAGGGGGGTGGCCCGGCCAATACCGCCGCCCTGGGTGGCGAGGTGCACGTTCACTTCCCCGCACCGTCCGTAGGCATACCGCACGTCAAGGCTGGCCGGTTGACCGGAGTCGCATTTATGGGGGCGAAACGCCTGGAAGCCCTGCCCGACGTGCAGACCGTGGGCGAAACCATCCCGGGTTTCGTGTTTGATTCCGGCTGGCACGCGGTCTTTGCGCCGGCGGGCACGCCGATGGCGGTGGTCACCCGGATGCAGCAGGCGATACACAAGTCGCTGCAGGTGCCCCATGTCCACAAGCACTTCACCAGCAACGGCTACGTGCCCCAAGGCGACCCGCCGGCCGTGTGGGCGAAGAAATTCAAGCAAGAGCTCAAGCGCTACGACGACTTCGCGCGGATGGCGGGAATCGAGCGCTTCTAGGCTTGGAATCGTGATCCGTGACCGGTTACCTGTGACCGGCCACCACGAAAGACGAAGGGTGAGTGGAGCAGTCCACTCACCCTTTTCTTTTCACCGTGCGCCGTCACCCGAACCGTCTGATCTGCGCTCGAGACAAAGCAAGATACGCCGATTGGAAAAGAGATGGCCAATGTGCGTTTCTCCACCTGCATTCATCGGCGTTTATCTGCAGCTACAAATACAGTGACCGGTGACCCGTGACCGGTAACGCCGCGTTCGGCCAAATACGGTTTTTGTATATTGTTATCTGCGTGTATCCGCGTTTATCTGCGGCTAAAGAGGCGAAACGGTTTTGCGCTTTGCGCCCAACTCGGGTCACGGGTCACAGGTCACAGGTCACCGGTCACGCCTTCTCAAAATAGGCGAAAAGCTTCGGATCAATCGTCTTTCGGTACTTGGCAAGCACCGGCTGCACGGCCTTCACGAATTCCGCGCGCTCGGCAGCGGTGAGGTGTATGACTTCGTTCTGCTCTGGATCCAGCTTTCGCAGCACCGCGTCGTCCTCCGCGATCGCGAGCTTTCGCTGAAGCACCGTGGCCTCGGCGGCCGCGGCCCGGACCGCTTCCTGCACATCGCGCGGCCAGCCGTCAAAGAGCTCCTTGTTGCAGACCATCGCGCTCGCGCCCCAGAAATGCCCGGACAGCGTTACGTAGCGGTGGTACTGGTACACGTTGAAGATATAGATGTTGGTAAGCGCGTTGTCGTGCGCCTGGAAACGATCGCCGGCGATGCCTTCTACGAATTCCTTGATATCCGACGCGATCGGCTCGAAGCCGAGCGCACGGAACGTTTCCCCGTGCAGCGGCGTCATCTGCGTACGGATGCGCAGGCCCTGGCAGTCTCCGGGCCTGCGGATCGGCCGAACCTTGTTGGTGAGGTGGCGAAAGCCGTTGTCCCAAAAGCCGAGAACCCGGCAGTTGCTCGTCGCCTCGATTTGCTCCCTCAATCTCTCGCCATGAGGTCCGTCGAGCAGCTTGAACGCGCTTGCCCGTTCCTTGACGACGAACGGGAGCTCGAAAAGTTGCAGATCGGGCACCGGCGCCGAGAATCGCACCGTGGACATGTAACAGAAGGAGAGCTCGCCGCGCTCCACCATGGGCACGAGATCTCCCGACGGGCGTCCCAGATCCAGAATGCTGCCGATCAGCTCGAACGTCGCGCGCTCCCCGAGACTTTTCTTCAGGATGTCGCCGAAACGGCGGCCGGCCTGGTTGTGGACGGACGAGGGGGCCTGGTAGCCCCCGAACTTCAGAACAATTGGGTTCATTCTTGCCTTACTGGTAGGAAGTTGTCTTCTTATTAATCAAACCAAATGGTGATGATTAATGGTGATGAAAGATGGTGATGAAAAATGGTGATAGGAGTTGGTTACAAGGCGTTTTAACACGTATCACCAGTAATCATCACCAGTATCTCATCACCACTACCTCATCACCAGTAATCGACCGTCATCGGCACTTATCGAAAAACTGCTCATTGGTAATAACCCAGCCCAGACAGCGGGAGACGTTCTGCAGGCCGAGCGCGTGCAGGTCGTCACCGTACATGCTTGCCACGCAGTCCGAGAGCACCACGACGCGATAGTCCAGGTTGAACGCGGTAAAAGCCGTGTTGAGCACGCAAGTATTGGTGTTGATGCCCATGAGCACGACATTCTTCGCGCCGAGCGTATCGAGCAATTGTCTCAGGTCCGTCCCGTAGAAGCAGTCGAGGCGCTTCTTGTTGTTGATCACATAGTCAGTCGGGCGATGCAGCTCGGGGATGATTTCCGTCCCCGGATAGCCTTCCAGATTATGCTCGCGCACCGTGCTCTTGCGCCCGGGCGTGAGCCGGTCGAGCTCGCCCATCGTGGCGTGCAGGGCCTTCCAGAACGGGGAGACCATGCCCTCGCTGCCGATACCGGGAAGGCGCCGGTATACCAGGACCACGTGTATGACCGGGACGTCGCGATCGCGCGCGTAATCGAGAATAGCGCGCGCGTTGGCGATCACGCGCTGCGCATCCTCGGGGCGTGTTGGCATGGTTGCCACGTCCATGTCGAGGTGCCCGCGGTGCATGTCCACGGCAACCACTGCAGTCTGCTTCGGATCGAGCACAAGCTCGCGGTATAGCCCGTCAATCAGCGTGCGCCGGTCAAGGATTTCAATGTTTGCCATAGTGCTTGCCAACCGGTGATGAATAGTGGTGATAGGTGCTGGTGATGGAAAACCGCTTCCTATCCCCATTTCTGATCACCAGTACCCATCACTGTTTTTCATCACCTCTATCTCGCCAGAGAGTTTGACGAGCCACTGGCCCGCGTGTCAACCTGCCGCTCCTGTATCGCAGGAAGAAGGAGCAGCGAATGAAGGTCGGCATTGCCGGCATCGGAAAAATGGGTGCCGCCATCGCCCAGCGCCTCATCAGCTTTGGGCATGAAGTCACGGTGTGGAACCGGACAGCCGAAAAGGCCAAGCCGCTTGCGGCCGCCGGTGCGAAAGTCGCAGAGACGCCAGCGGCCCTTGCCGCGGCGTCAGAGGCAATCATCACCATCCTGACCGACGCGGCGGCAATTGAGGCAGTCTATAACGGAGCGCGAGGCCTGCTCTCGGGCAATGTCGCGGGCAAACTCTTCATCGAGATGAGCACCGTCCGGCCAGAGACCGAGGTTGGGCTGGCGTCCAAAGTGAAGCAGAAGGGCGCCGCCATAATCGAATGCCCGGTAGGCGGGACAGTCGGGCCGGCACGCGAAGGAAAGCTGCTTGGTTTGGCCGGGGGCGGGGCGGCGGATGTAGCGCGGGCGAAGCCGCTTCTCGACCAGATGTGCCGCCGCGTTGAGCATGTGGGCCCGATTGGAGCGGGCACCCGGATGAAGCTCGCCATCAATCTGCCGCTCATGGCTTTCTGGCAGGCGTTCGGTGAGGCGCTGGTGCTCTGCGCGCCGCTGGGGCTCGATCTGCATCGGGTGGTGGACATCTTTGCCGATTCTGCGGCCGGGCCCAATCTGTTAAAGGGCCGCGGCCCAGCAATTGCGAAAGTGTTGAAAGGCGAGGATACGGGTGGCGCGATGTTTGACGTGGACTCTATGCGCAAGGACCTGCGGTCAATGATCGAGGAGGCAAATGCGCTCGGCGCCGAAGCGCCCCTCACCGAGTGCACGCTCCAGTGCTTCGACCAGGCGTCGGAAGAGGGGTTCGGGGCCGCCGACACGGCGGCGCTGCCCGCGCGCTGGCTGCGCCGGTATGTGAAAAGTGGAATTTGAAACGGCAGATAAACGCCGAGGAACGCAGATAGAATAAGGAACCGAACCGCCAAGGCGCCCAGCGTGCCGGGACTTTTAGTCACGGTTGGGTTATACCCATCCGCGTCACCCAAATTCAGAAGTCAGAATGGGTTTTTGAGTTTCATCGGCGGGTATCGGCGTTTATCTGCGGCTAAATGTAGTTTCGATTCACGATTTCTGATTAACGGATTTGAAATGGACGAAGGAACCACACGCTACGAACGCGATGGCGTAATAGCTCGCGTGACATTCGATCGGCAGGCCGCGCGCAACGCGATGACCTGGGCGATGTACGATCAGCTCGGTGCCGCCTGCGAGAAGATCGCTGCCGACCGCGAGGTGCGCGTCGCCATCTTTCGCGGCGCTGGCGGCAAGGCGTTCGTGGCCGGGACCGATATCGGCCAGTTCCGGCAGTTCAGGTCGGGCGAGGACGGCATTGCGTACGAGCACCGCATGGCGGACTACCTCGCGGCGGTCGAGCAACTGCCGGTGCCCACGCTGGCGGTGATCGAGGGCTGGGCGATTGGCGGCGGGCTGGCGATTGCCTGCGCGTGCGATCTGCGGATCGCGACGCCCGGCACGCGCTTTGGAGTGCCCATTGCGCGCACGCTCGGCAACTGCCTGTCGGTGGAAAACCACGCGCTGGTTGTCGCCGCGTTCGGCGCCTCGCGGGCGAAGAAGATGCTGATGCTGGCGGAGAACCTGACGGCGGAGGAGGCGGCCACGGCGGGCTTCCTGAGCGAGATCGTGCCGCCAGAGGCGCTCGACGCGCGGGCGCAGGAGCTTTGCGATAGACTCGCCAGGAATGCGCCGATCACGATGCGCGTCACGAAAGAGTCGATACGCCGGGTGCTGCACGCGGGCCTGCCATCGGGGGAGGACCTGATCCGGGAGTGTTACGGGAGCAAGGACTTTCACGAAGGAGTGGAGGCGTTTGTGGCGAAGCGCGAACCGCGCTGGAAAGGCCAGTAGTTATTAGCCGCAGATAAACGCAGATACACGCAGATGTTTCAAAATTCGAGCTACAGAGACGCAGAGAGAACCAGGATTCACACTTAACCGCCAAGGCGCCAAGCCCGCCAAGACTTCTACTCGGGGTCTTTAAGTTGCACGTGACGTTGAGTGTGTTGTGGGTGTGCTTTTTCTATATATATAGATCCGCGTTTATCTGCGTTTATCTGCGGCTAAATAAATACGGCTCTACGATTCACGATTTGCGATTCACGGAGGAATGTAATGGTTCCACTAGACAAACAAATGCCCACCGTCATCCGCCCGAGCCAGATCGGCACCGACGTCACCTATGAGCCGCCGCTCAGGATCGGCTTCGGCGTCAACGACGAGACTGTCGAGGGCGCGAACGCGACCATGGGCCGGACCATCCTGGTGCCCGGATCGAAACCCAACCCGACGCACTACCACACGGCGAACAACGTCTGCTGGTACATTCTTTACGGAAAGATCCGCGCCTGGTTCTCGCGCAGCGACGGTAGCGACCGCAAGGAGGTGATCCTGGAAGGAGGGGACTTTGTGTTCATCCCGGCCGGTGCGATCCACGTCATTTCCAACGCCTCCGAAACCGAGGAAGCCTCGCTCATCTTTTGTTACATCGGCGTCGGCAATACCGATGCCGCCGAAACAGTGTGGATCGAAAAAGACTCGAAGGTCGCCCGGGCTGTCGCTGGCGCGACTGTTTAGCTACGGCCAATTCAGCCGCAGATGAACGCAGATAAACGCAGATATTTCAGATTTTGAACCGCTGAGACGCGGAGAGAATTAGATCTGAACCGGCAGGTCCGCCATGAGTTCTTTCCAGGGTTTGGTTAACCAATCGGCGTCCATCAGCGGCTAAATAACCTGCTTTTTGGCTTAGCACTTTTTGTGTATGTAGATCCGCGTTTATCTGCGTTTATCTGCGGCTAATAGAAGCGTTTTACCGGATTCTCCGTTTCACGTTTTACGTTTCACGATTCACGAGGTTTTTAGGAGGGAGAATGTTTCGCCACCTTGCCATCCTGAAGTTCAAGCCCGAGGCGTCTGAAGAAGCTAAGAAGCGCTTTCTCGACAACTTTCCCAACATGGCAAAGGCGATTCCCCAGATCAAGGCGTGGTCCATCGGCCGCGACGCGGGCATCGGCGGGGAGTCGCACGTCAAGGCCGGCGGCTATCCGCCCAATTACGACGTCGGTCTTCACATGGACTTCAACAGTCCTGCAGCCTATCTCGAATACGCAGAAAACCCCGTGCACCAGAAGTTCTTCGC
>Ga0209536_100009231_pt1 | contig 14664 bp, 15 predicted proteins | sample DeeMarSeWOR28_12_FD_187461 | JGI IMG/M metagenome (GOLD analysis project Ga0209536, IMG submission 187461) | Marine sediment microbial communities from White Oak River estuary, North Carolina - WOR-2-8_12 (SPAdes) (version 2) | ecosystem: Environmental > Aquatic > Marine > Intertidal zone >...
GGAATCGATGGATGTTTAAGTACCGCATTGGGTATTTCCATGCACTCGAATTGCCTCAATTTCATATTGATCGGTGATATGGCCTTTTTCTACGACAGGAATGCCCTCTGGCATAATGTTATACCGGGGAATATGCGCATCATAATCCTAAACAATCATGGAGGTGGAATTTTCAGAATGATTGATGGCCCATCAGAATTACCGGAACTGGAAGAGTTTTTTGAAACTGTGCAATTGTTGCATGCTAAAAATACAGCCAGGGATCATGGTCTCGACTATTTCTTTTGTAATGATAGGAAAGGGCTGGCCACGACATTTGAAAAATTCTGCACGGATGATGGGAAGTCAAAAATTCTGGAGATAGAATCCAATAGTCAGATTAATAAAACTATATTTGATAAGTATATATCTCAATTTCATTAATATGGAACTTAAATACCCCTGGAAGGAGATCGTTCACTACAAAGAAATCCTTTTCCAATTTTATGAAGGAATTGCACGTATAAGTATCAACCGGCCGGATAAACACAATGCTTTTACACCACTGACAGTACAGGAGATGAGTGATGCCGTGGAGTTATGCCGCCAGAATCATGATATCCGGGTAATTGTCCTGACCGGGGAAGGCGGTGCAGCCTTTTGTTCAGGTGGCGACCAGAGCGTTCGGGGTGAAGGCGGATATGTAGGCGATGATGAAATTCCCAGGTTGAATGTCCTGGATCTTCAAAAACAGATACGATCCATCCCAAAGGTAGTAATAGCTGGTGTTGCCGGTTGGGCGATAGGCGGTGGTCATGTATTACATGTGATCTGCGATTTGACGATTGCTGCTGAAAACGCAAGATTCGGGCAAACAGGTCCGAAGGTTGGCAGTTTTGACGGAGGATTCGGAGCTTCTTACCTTGCCCGGATTGTTGGACAGAAAAAAGCCAGGGAGATCTGGTATTTGTGTGACCAGTATGATGCCCAGGAGGCATTAGCAATGGGCCTGGTCAATACAGTAGTTCCATTAGAAAAATTAGAAGAAACCTATGTGGAATGGGCCAGGAAGATCATGGAGAAAAGTCCGATTGCCATTCGCATGTTGAAATCGGCATTTAATGCTGAACTGGATGGCCAGGCAGGAATACAGGAATTGGCTGGAAATGCAACCCTTCTTTATTATCTGTCTGATGAGGCCAAAGAAGGGAAGAATGCGTTTATGGAAAAAAGAAAACCTGATTTTTCTAAATTCCCGAAATTCCCTTGATAAAACGTAAGATCCATGGAATCCGTTTGGATTAATGGTATACGCTACTATCCGGAAGAATACCTGATAGCCTCAAAACAGGTTTCTTCATTACCCGACTTCGAAAAATCAGTCATCACCTTCATCCTTGACTGGAAATCAGGCAAGGAGAGATTCGAGTTGAAATCTTCCGGATCAACCGGTGTACCTAAGCACATATCCCTTTACCGTAATCAGTTGATTGCCAGTGCAAAATCCACACTGGATTACCTTAGTATAACCGGGGGCGGCAGGTCCTTATTATGTCTTGATCCCAGACATATAGCCGGACTGATGATGATCGTACGCAGTTTAGTTGGAGAAATGGATCTCTATGCCGTGTCACCTTCCGCCAATCCATTGTTGAAACACAATTTTGATCCAGCAATCGATCTGGCGGCCTTTGTACCTTATCAGGTCGTAGAGATCTTAAACCACGATACTTCCCTGAAGCGGTTTCATAAGCTCAGGAATATACTTATCGGTGGGGCTGATATCGCAACCGCGATGGTACGAAAGTTAAGCGGAAGTACCAGCCGGGTCTACCATACCTTCGGGATGACAGAAACTGTATCCCACATCGCTTTGAAAAGTATGATTGGAGTCGGACAAAATAACCCTTACGAAGTAATGCCTGGTATTCATATCGGCCAGGATGAACGCGGATGTTTAACGGTGACAGGTGAAGTAACCAGAGGAGAGCAGATAATTACCAATGATCTGGTTGAAATCATCGACAAAGGGAAGTTCAGGTGGTTGGGGAGAATAGACCAGGTGGTTAATACCGGGGGAATAAAGGTGAATTTGAACGCATTGGAAACCAGGATCAGAGAAATACTGGAAGCGGAAGGTTATGCTTTCAACTTTATCGTAGACCATATGGCCAATGAGAAACTGGGCAGGCAGATCATATTCATTGCAGAATCAACGGATGTATCTATTGACCATACATGGATCCGGAACATACTTAAAGAATCAATAGACAGATACGAGATCCCTAAAAAAGTATTCAGGATAAAGCAATTTCCACGCACGAAAACCGGTAAAGTGAATCGCCTGGATATCCTTAGAAATATCAGCGATTGATATTAACTTGTTTAGCCGGGCAAAGTGTAACATGGTTAAACAATCCTACACCTCCCCTTTGAGTTTGATCACTTCCTGCTGCAATTCCAGTACAATATTTTTCAGGTTATCCATTTCACTGCCTGCCTCAGCAGTTGGGTCGGGAAAATTCTGGCTGATGAACATAACCGCTTCCCAGACTTCCATGATATCCTCCTTGAGTACTTCATATGGCTGGTAATATTTGTTGTCAGAAATCAGTTCCACCACAGTATCTTTGGAAGGATCCAAAAAAACCCTTTTGAAAACGATACCTTCAGATGAGGTTAGCAATACGTAGGGTTTTCCGTGTTTGATTTCCGTGTTGGACTCCAGGTATTTACAAATGATAATTGTACCTGGAAGCAGTGGAAGCATTGAATCGCCACTGATCTCAAAGGCCCGGTATGTGCCATTCTTGGCCAGAAAAGGGAGCTTAAATTTAGGCATATCCTCAAGATATTCCGGATCAGCATATCCATTGAGATAGCCGGCAGAGGCTTTCTGTGGTATCAGATCGATATATTCCTCTCCCTTTTCATCAACGGTTATTGCAAGGACCTTCGATTTTGGCTTGTGATTAAATATGTTGCCAAAAGCGCTTTCAAATTCCGAAACATCCTCGCTGATTAGGGTATCCACTGAAACTTTAAAGACCTCCGATATTTTTAACAGGTTATTTAACCTGGGATCCGCCCGGCCTTCTTCATAAGCGCCCAGAAGCGATCTCTTAATTCCGATTTTTTCGGCCAGTTGTTCCTGCGTTAAATGATTGTTCTTCCTCAGGAACTTTATGTTGTTACTGACAAGACTCATAATTTTTTTAGCAATTTTTCACATCTAAGATCGAAAATTCTAATCATTTTAGCAAGAAATATCAAAAATATTGGCTAGGCGCTATGGTATTGAGAACAAATGCATATGTTTTAAAAAGGAATATCAAATACGTGCACTATTGAATTTTAGCATTAATTCATCTGGCTGAAGACGATAAATGTAGAATCAAAGATAGACCGGGTACCTACATTATACAGGTGTTTGTGATAGTATTCATCAGGTTGATCGATACCATCCAGTTTTTTAAGTATGGTCTCGATCACATAGTGTACCGATTTGGCCGAATCTACAAGTATGTATCCATAATATGGATTCCCATTATGTGTTGTAAGATAAAATTTTACCTGGCAATTCCCGGAAGGTAATTTTTTTGAATGGATTTTAATTTTCTGAACCTTCGACATAGCAATTTCTTTTTTCAGCATTTTAATTGTTTCATATTACTATTATTTTTAGTAATTTAGTATATAAATTTAGTGAAAGGCAATAAGAAAGACAAATTATTACTAATTTTTTTAGTATATGTAGTTTAAAAGGGTTGAATATTCGATTATCAGGCAGACAGAGCATGTTATATCCTCCGAAACACCGGTCTATCATCCATATGGATCTTGACACATTTTTCGTGTCGGTGGAATGTCTGCGGGACAACCGTCTGAAGGGCAAGCCCCTGATCATTGGTGGTTCAGGTGATCGTGGTGTGGTAGCTTCATGCAGTTATGAATCCCGCCATTTCGGGATATATTCGGGTATGCCCATGAGACTGGCGCGTCAACTCTGCCCTGATGCCATCATAATTTCAGGTGACATGGACGCCTACAGCAAATATTCCCGGACTGTAACGGAGATCATCGCGGAAGCATCTCCCCTGTTTGAGAAATCTTCGATCGATGAATTTTATGTTGATGTCACGGGAATGGACCGTTTTTTTGGCTGTTACAAGTGGGGAAGCTGGCTTCGTAAAAGGATCATCCACGAAAGTGGACTTCCTATTTCCATGGGGCTGTCCATCAACAAGCTTGTATCAAAGGTAGCCACCGGCGAATCCAAGCCTAACGGCCAACGACATATTCTGGAAGGTCATGAAAAAACATTTCTCGATCCGCTTCCGATCCGAAAAATTCCCATGGTTGGGGAAAAGACCGGTCAGTTTCTTATGGAGATGGGCATTAAGACCGTACGTACCCTCAGGTTAATGCCGATAGAGATGTTGCAGGCGGCCTTCGGTAAGAATGGCACCGAGCTCTGGAAAAGGGCCAACGGCATAGACCACTCCCCGGTAGTCCCGCACACTGAACAGAAATCCATATCCACAGAAATGACTTTCGAATCCGACACCATTGATGTGAAGATGATGAAATCGGTCATCACGGCAATGGTGGAAAAAATAGCTTTCCAATTGCGAAAAGAGCAAAAGCTTACTTCCTGTATTGCAGTCAAGATCCGTTACAGCAGTTTTGAGAACGTATCCATGCAGCGTAAGATCGCCTATACATCTTCAGATAAAACGTTAATCTCTCAGGCGCTGGAGCTATTTGACAGACTGTATACAAAGCGTCTTCTGATACGCCTTGTGGGTGTGCGCCTAAGCGGATTGGTACATGGCCATTATCAGATCAACCTTTTCGACGACACCATAGGTGACATAAACCTGCACAGCGCCATGGACCGGATGAAGATTAAATATGGCCCCAAAAGCGTGATCAGGGCAGTTACCCTGGACACGAGCAGCAGGATCCGAATAAACCAGAACCTGTTCAGGGGATAGCATGGAAAGGTCAGCATGAGCATCAATTAAGATGACAACCAATGCGGTCAGGATCCGGGATACAGTCCATATTTAAACTGAATTTAATATCTTTGAAAAGAATTGACTGTATTATGAAGAAGGGATATGCGGCAGTACTTATTTTGTCACTGATCTTTACCGGAAGTTTTCCATTACTGGCCCAGGGTATCAAGATTGCAAAACTCAAATATAACGGAGGGGGCGACTGGTATGCCAATAAAACTGCACTCCCCAACCTTATCAGATTTTGTAATGCTCAGATGAATATGGACCTTGCCCTCGAGGAAGATATTGTGGAAGTCGGAAGCAGCGATCTATTTCTTTATCCATACATTTATATGACAGGACATGGCAATGTGGTTTTCTCTACTCCGGAAGCGGAGAACCTGAGAAGCTATCTTCTGGGCGGAGGATTTCTCCATATTGACGATAATTATGGCCTGGATCAATTCATCCGTCTTGAAATGAAAAAGGTATTCCCCGAGCTGGAATTTATCGAACTCCCCTATACCCACCCCATATACAGTCAGAAATTCATCTTCCCCAATGGACTACCGAAAATCCATGAACATGATGGTAAACCACCGCAGGGATTTGCCATCATTCATGAAGGCAGGGTGGTTTGCTTTTATTCCTATGAGTGTGATCTTGGCAATGGCTGGGAAGACCAGAGCATATACAATGACCCGGAAGAATTGAGAATGGAGGCGTTGAAAATGGGGGCTAATATCTTGACCTTTGCCTTTACTCAATATTAATGGCGAACAACACGATTGATAGCAATTCTGTCAGTCTTTATTCCCCACTACACTTTTTTCAGTAATTCCCTCAATTCATTTTCATCCAGGCGTACAGGATTGTTCTTACACGAGGTGCCGGATACTATACCATCAATCAATTCCGGTTTTAATCCATATTCCTTCAATTTCGGGATATCAAATTGAAGTGTGAGATCATGGATCTTGTTGATCAGGAATTCAGCATAAAAGACCTCATCCCTGTCGTTGGACCCATACCACAACTTGCCAACTCTGGCGTATTTTCTTATGTATGGATTATCGGGATTTTCTTTAATTAACTTATTGAAGGTTATTTCATTGGCAACGCCCATCAGGGAAGCACAGATCAATCCATGCGGGATAGCCAGGAGGCCCCCTATGGAGGATGCAAAACCATGTATGACTCCTAATCCTGCATTGGCAAGGGTGATCCCGGAACACATAGCGGCATACGCCATGCCTGTCCTCGCTACAAGATCAGATCCATCTTCCACAACCCTTTCAAGGTATTGTGATATATGCTCAAGACCCGACCAGGCTATAGCATCGGTCATGGGATTAGAAGTGGTGGAGAGATAGCTCTCCAGCAACTGAGTAAAAGCATCCATACCGCTCCAGGCCGTTGTATGTTCCGGGCTGGACAAGGTCAATTCCGCATCTACCAGGGCTACGTCAGGAATAAAGTTATTATGTCTCAAGGATTTTTTGAATCCATTGGCTCCTACCTCGCTGATCACTGCATTCTTTGTTGCCTCACTGCCGGTTCCTGCGGTAGTGGGAATGGCTATGAAGGGAATTTTCTCCCCGGAATGGATGCTTCCATCCCCTACTCCTTCAAGATAATTCCTGATAGTACCTTCCACCGGAATCATGGCCGATATGGCTTTGCCGGCATCCAGTACACTTCCTCCCCCTATCGACACCACGACATCAGGACCAAAAGAACGGTATTCTCGGGCCGTATCGTCAATAACCGCCGGGGACGGTTCCCCGGTAATACGGACAATCTCGAACACTATTTTGTCCTGGTTAAGTCGATTCGACAGGTACGGCCATTTCTCCGAATCGGGAAAAGAGGACCTGCCAGTTACTAATAATACTTTTTTACCGTAAGAGGATATCAGCTGAGGCAAATCACTGAGTCTGCCTGGTCCGAAAAGGATCTGTCCAGGAAGTAAAACACTAAAATCCATAATGAGAACATTTACCCGGCAATAATATTGCTTATTACCAGAGACATTTTACCTGATGCATATTACCAGAGGTCCTTATTTTCTGGAGCGAGTATTTTATGCTTTATCCCCTGCCTTGGTTTCTCCATCCAATCCGCAACAGTCTCACGCCACTTTAAATAATGCGGCGTATTCTTGTGTGCTGATGAAGCTTCTTCGGATTCATAGGCTTCATATAGGACGAATTTTGATGGATCTTCATCATCCTGGAGCACATCGAACCTTAGATTCCCAGGTTCCTTTATAGATTCCCGGTGGTTGGCAATGGAGGCTTCCTTAAAGCCTTCAATATGGTTTTCTTTTACCCAGACATGCACGAAGGTTACAATCATGATACTATTTTTACTGTTTTATGTTGGTCAATCTTGCTTTTCAGTTAATCGAGTATAGGCCTGTTCGACCTGTTTCGACTTTTCAGAGAAATAATGTGTCAACTTACTCATTTTCTCCATGATCTCATCGTTACATAAATTTCCAATGCTTCCTTCATGTGTATGATCAAGCGTTGGATCAGGTTCGAAGCTACCGTCTTCAATCATTTTTGCTATGTTTTGATAGGCCTCCCTGAAGGACATGCCCTGTAGCACCAGTTTGTTTACGGATTCAACACTGAATAGATACCGATATTTTTCCTGCGAGATTATGCCATCATTCACATTGATATGCGTGAGCATGAACTCGGTAATATAGAGGCAATCCTTGATGGTGTTTACTCCTTCTACCAGATTTTCCTTTAACAATTGCATATCGCGATGATAACCGGATGGAAGATTGGTGGTCAGCATGGTAAATTCATTGGAAATGGCCTTAATTTTGTTACACTTTCCACGTACCAATTCAAACACATCAGGATTTTTCTTATGGGGCATAATACTGGAACCAGTGGTATATTCATCCGGAAAAGATATGAATCCAAAATCCTGCCCCATGTACAAACAAATGTCTGAAGAAAGTCTTCCCAGTGTATCTGCGAAAAGTCCCAAGGCATTGAAGAGGACCTTTTCAGACTTGCCCCTGCCCATCTGAGCATACACAACATTATAGTTCAGGCCATCAAAACCAAGCAGGTCGGTGGTCATTTTCCTGTCAAGCGGGAATGAACTTCCATAACCGGCAGCTGAACCAAGTGGATTCTGGTTAATGATCTCATACGCACTTTTAATATTCAGCAGGTCATCTGTCAGACTTTCTGCATAGGCCCCGAACCATAATCCAAATGAGGAAGGCATAGCCACCTGGAAATGTGTATATCCAGGCATAAGTTTATTCTGATGGGCTTCGCTCAGGTTGATCAACCGGTTAAAAAGGTTTTGGGCCAATGAAACGATCTCCTGTATGTTTTGTCGCATATACAGTTTAAGATCCAGCAAAACCTGATCATTGCGGCTTCTTCCACTGTGAATTTTCTTGCCAACTTCTCCCAGGTCCCTGGTAAGCGCTATCTCTACCTGAGAATGGATGTCTTCCACACCCGGTTCAATATTGAATCGATTCTGACGGATTTTATCAAGAATCTGCAACATGCCATCATGAAGCTGCCTATGTTCTGATGTATTTATTAATCCAACTTTCTTTAGCATAGCGATATGGGCCATGGAACCCAGTACATCGAAGTATGCGAGTTCCATATCAAGTATATTATCCTTCCCGATCGTAAATCGCTCTATGATTTCATTTACATCGTAATTTTTTTGCCAGACCTTCATCTATTTCAGCGTTTCATTGAAAATTATCAATCTTTTTAAATTCCTGTTAAAGAATTATTTTATCCATGATTTCTATATACTTTTCAATTCCTTCCCGGATTTCCTGCAAGTGGATATACTCATCCGCTGTATGTGATCGGAGAGAGTCGCCCGGACCTATTTTAACGGTTGGGAAGGACATTAAAGCCTGGTCAGACAATGTGTTTGACCCAAAAGTATTTATTCCGAGACGTTTTGCCGTTTTCACAACAATATGATCTTCTGAAATGCTGGATGCCTGTAGTCGAGTGGACCTCGGAGTCACCTTACTCTTCATATTGTCTTTCATGATTTGAAGCACCTCCTCATTGGAATATGCATCGGTGCTTCGGACATCAACGACAAACTTACATACATCCGGGATTACATTGTGCTGAGTACCCGATTCGATCATGGTTGTTGTCATTTTTACCGGTCCGAGTAATCTGGAAACCAACGAAAACGTGTAGTTTTTAATCCAGTCTATATCCTCCATTGCAAGATAGATGGCATTTTCCCCTGAATCACCGGCAGCATGGGCCGCGATTCCTTCAGCGACACAATCCAAAACCATAAGCCCCTTTTCTGCGATTGCCATTTGCATTTTTGTTGGTTCACCGACAATTCCAAAATCAATACTTCCGATATCTGCCAAAACCGACTCCACACCCTGTTTTCCTGAGATTTCCTCTTCAGCAGATGCCAGCAAGAACAGGTTGTATTTCAAATCATTATGTTCGTAATAATGTAAGAATGAAGCGATTAGGCTGACCAGGGCCCCTCCCGCATCGTTGCTGCCCAGGCCAAGGAGTTTGTCCTCTTCAATCGTTGGCAGGAAGGGATCTTTCGTCCAACCGGATAGAGGCCTTACCGTGTCGTGATGCGAATTCAATAGAATAGTAGGCTTATCCGCACTAAAATTTCGGTTTCTTACCCAGAGATTATTGTGTTTCCTTTCTATGGGTATCCCTTTGCTTTTGAAAAACGAGGCCAGTACTTCAGCAGTCCTTTCTTCTTCTCTGCTGAAGGATGGATTCCTGATCAGATCCTGTAGTAAATCGATAATCTGGTTCAATGGAATGCTCATTCACCGGGTTATTTGAGTTCCAATCTGGAAATTGCCTTGTGACAGCATCTGTATATCCTTGTAATGACATATGCAGATCCTGCCTACTCCTTTTTCTACTGCATCAAACGCATTATCTATTTTAGGCAGCATACCTGAATGTATCGTTCCGGATTTTTTAAGGTCCGGATAATTTCCACTGTGAATATGAGGAATTACTGTGTCGCTATTGGAAAGATCTTCCAACACACCTTTCTTTTCGAAACAGTAATATAGATCCACTGCATAGTGCTTGCTCAGACCTACGGCCAGAGCAGAGGCAATAGTATCTGCATTCGTATTAAATAACTGTCCTCCTGCATCGTGGGTCATCGCTGTAAATACCGGAACAAATCCTGAATTGAGTAAGGCATCTATACTTTCCGTGTTGACCTTTTCAATATCCCCGACAAATCCAAAATCTATTCCATCATTTACCGGCCGTCGGATTGCCAGAATGGTATTCCCGTCGGCACCTGTCAAACCAAGGGCATTGCACCCGTATTTCTGTAGTACAGCAACTATCTTTTTATTGGCCAGGCCAGGTAGAATCATGGTCACAACTCCCAGGGTTGCCTTATCGGTGATCCGCCTGCCATGGGTCATTTTCACTTCAATGCCCAGTCTCTCACTCATTTCACTTACCCATTTGCCCCCTCCATGCACCAGTATTTTCTTTCCCGGAATACGTGAAAATCCCTGAAGAAAAACTTCCAGTTCCTTTTCATCGTCGATGACTTTACCCCCGATTTTAACTATGGATATCTTTTCCTTCATTAGATGGATGATACTATTTGTCGTAAAACTGCCTGAGCAGCGAAAACTCTGTTTGCCGCCTCCTGGATAACAATTGACCGTTCACTGTCGAGAACATCGTCAGCAATCACCACATTTCGTCTTACAGGCAGGCAATGCATTACCCTGGCATCGTTCGTCTCCTGCAATTTTTCTTCGGAGATCATCCACTCCCTATCCTGGTTTAACACTTTACCATAAGGCTCAAACGATGACCAATTCTTAACATATACGAAATCGGCATCTTTCAATGCCTTTTTCTGATCATATTCAACGTTTACATTATCCATGAAGGATGGCGACAATTCATATCCTTCAGGATGTGTCACCAACAGTTCATAATCCATTCTGGAAGCCCATTCAACAAAGGAATTTGGCACAGAATGTGGCAGGGCTCTTGGGTGGGGGGCCCATGACATCACCACCTTGGGGCGCCTGACTTTCCTGAATTCCTCAATGGTCAGAATATCTGCAAGTGACTGTAACGGATGTCTTGTCGCGGATTCCAGGCTTATCACCGGAACGCCGGCATATTTGATCAATTGGTTCAGGATCTCTTCACTGTAATCAGCCTCACGATCCTGCAAACCCGGGAAGGACCGAATACCGATTATATCGCAATATTCTCCAATAACTGCAGCAGCCTCTTTGATGTGTTCAGCCTTCGTGCCATCCATAATGGCACCATCTTGTGTTTCAAGTGCCCAGCCTTCACCACTGAAATTCATCACCATAACATCCATGCCCAGTTTTATTCCCGCTTTTTGCGTACTTAAGCGTGTCCTCAGACTCGGGTTCATGAAAATCAATCCCAGGGTTTTTCCTGATCCTGGCTTATCCGGATTTGAATCTGGCAATTTACAGGATCTGGCCAATTGCAGCAATTCACCGATATCCTGAACATCATGAACGGAGGTAAAATTTTTCATATCAGAATGCTGTGCTTTTCAGATCCAGCCCCATGGATTCTTTTAACCCGAACATCAGGTTCATATTCTGGACAGCTTGTCCTGAAGCTCCCTTTATTAGATTGTCTATTGTGCTGATAATCATCAGGGTATCCTCATATTTGTCAACAAACAACTGGCAATAATTTGTATTTACCACTTGTTTCAGATCGATATTTTTATCACTGACATGAACAAAAGGGTGATCCTCATAATAGGCTGTAAAATATTCTCTGGCCTTTTCGACAGGTTCTTCAGATTTAACATACAGTGTGGCGATGATGCCCCGGGTAAAATTACCCCTGTATGGAATAAAGAAAAGGGAATTATCGAATGATGGATCCAGCTGGATCAGGCTTTGTGTTACTTCCTTTAAATGTTGATGTGTAAAGGCTTTATACACGGACATGTTATTATTCCTCCAGCTGAAATGAGACGTTGAGGTCAATTTCTGCCCTGCACCGGTTGAACCGGTAATGGCACTGATGTGAACATCATTTTGAATCAGGTGTTTACTAAAGAGTGGCAACATTCCCAATTGCAAACAGGTAGCAAAACATCCAGGATTGGCCACATTTTTCGACGTCTTAATGATATGCCTGTTCAGTTCGGGCAAGCCATATACAAAACTACCGTACTTATTTTGCAAGGTTGAATAATCATCCTTCAGCCTGAAATCCTGACTCAAGTCGATGATCTTTGCCTCGGCATATATTTTCTCTCCTTCGAGTAATTTATATGATTCCCCATGACCTTTACACAGGAAGATAACATCCGCTTTAAGGTTCGTTTCCTTGCAGAAAATCATATCCTTTACAAAAAAAAGGTCGGTATGCACCGCGCTAAGGGGCTTCCCTGCATTACTTTCACTCTGCACAAAAGCAATGTCAGCTGCAGGATGATGAATCAATATCCTTAACAGCTCCCCGGCAGTGTATCCGGCGCCACCAATAATCCCTACTTTCAATTTACTCATCAATAGCATTCACTTGGTTATAGATCATCGTCTGGTTGGCCATGATTTTTGTAAACCCTTTAACATCCTCACCTGACCAGGCCGTATTCATTTCTCCATATGCTCCGAATTCTGAGGACATAAGGTCATGATCAGATTTAATGCCCAGAATAAAGAATCGATAGGGCGCAAGCCGCACAAATACCGATCCAGTTACAAATTTCTGAGTATCTTCCAGGAATCTTTCAATGTTTCTTGCCAAAGGATCCAGAAACTGACCTTCATGGATCATCATACCATACCAGTTGGCGAGTTGCTCTTTCCAATAGATTTGTCCCTTCGTAAGATTGTGCTTTTCCAGGTGCTGGTGGGCTTTTATTATCAATAGTGGCAATCCGGCCTCAAAGCCAATTCTACCTTTTATTCCGATCACAGTGTCGCCAACATGGATATCTCTGCCCAGTGCCCATGGTTCAATAAATTCCTCAAGAGAGAGCAGTGCTTTCAGCGGATCATCAAAAGAATTACCATTAAATCCGATAAGTTCACCCTTTTCGAAAATCAGATTAATATCTTCAATGGAATCCGTCTTTAACTGAGTAGGAAATGCTGATCCCGGTAGAAATTTATCAGAGGTAAGGGTTTCTTCTCCTCCGATCGAAGTGCCCCAAATGCCCTTGTTAATGGAGTATTTGGCTTTTTGCCAATCCAATGGCACATTGTGTTTTTTCAGGTAATCGATCTCTTCCTGACGTGAAAGTTTCTGGTCACGAATAGGTGTTAAGATTTGAATTTCCGGAATGAGAATCCTGAATATAAGGTCGAATCGTACCTGGTCATTGCCTGCCCCGGTGGATCCATGGGCCACAAAGTCCGCCTTCATCTCCCTGGCCTTAGCCGCAATCAGTTTTGCCTGAAAAACCCTTTCGGAACTAACCGAAAGCGGGTAAGTACTATACTTTAACACATTACCATACACCAGGTATTTAATGCATTCATCATAATACAATTGTGTGGCATCAATAACCTCATGTTGTTTTGCTCCCATCAGCAATGCCTTCTCACCGATGGATTTCAATTCCTCTTCGTCAAATCCTCCTGTATCCACAAGAACCGTATAGACATCGAGGCCTTTTTCCTGCGAGAGATACTTTACACAATAAGAAGTATCTAATCCTCCACTGTAAGCAAGTATTACTTTTTGATTTTTCATTATCGTATAGATTAAAAAATTCTATGAATTATCTTTAGATTTCTGATTCCCCTTTAAAAGTACATGTTTTTTAAATCTGATCCATCTTTCATAAATTCTTAATCCTTTCAGATTGAATTTTTTGCCATTATTGGGTGATTTATCAGGATCAAAAAGCATTCCGGTACAAAGACAGTGCACCCGGTTCATGCGGTTCAAAATATCATAGTTAACACAACTTGAACAACCGTACCAGAATTGATCGTCCTGGGTAAGCTCGGAAAAAGTAACCGGTCTGTACCCGAGTTCCGAATTGATATGCATCACCGCCAGATTGGTAGTCAGCCCGAACAATTTCGCCTTCGGGTACAATTCCCTGGATAATTCGAAAGCTTTTCTTTTGATCTTCTTCGCCAGGCCCATTTTCCTGTAATCAGGGTGGACAATCAAACCGGAGTTGGCTACATAATTGGCCATACTCCATTTTTCGATATAACAGAATCCTGCAAATTTCCCATCATGCGTCAAACAGATAATAGCATGGCCATTTTCTATTTTTTTTCGGATATATTCTTCCGGTCTTTTTGCAATACCAGTGCCCCTTTGCCTGGCAGAGGATTCAATGTGTTCACATATGATGCTGGAATATTTGAGAAATTCCTTATTCGATATATAGATTTTAAAATCCGGCATTTAGTCTGCTTTTTCTTTTAACATTACTTTGGAAATATTGATCGGAGGGATAACCATTAAGTAAATGGCACAAAACATTGATCGGCCCTAAGGCCTGAGAAAAGCATTGATGCGACTTGCGGTATATATCGTTAAATATTTCAATTCACTGAATATTTATGCAAATAGAAACAAAAAAAAGAAATAAATAAAGTGATCAGGATAATTATTGCTAAAAATACTTGCGATCCAAAATTTCCTTAAGA
>Ga0209536_100009232_pt1 | contig 14661 bp, 13 predicted proteins | sample DeeMarSeWOR28_12_FD_187461 | JGI IMG/M metagenome (GOLD analysis project Ga0209536, IMG submission 187461) | Marine sediment microbial communities from White Oak River estuary, North Carolina - WOR-2-8_12 (SPAdes) (version 2) | ecosystem: Environmental > Aquatic > Marine > Intertidal zone >...
GCTTTCGGCCAGAAGCGGACATAGCACTTAAGAACATAATCTGCGTAATCGCTCCTGGTATACCGTTTTCCAGTCTGCATTTCGAATCCGGTGTTGATTCTCTCTTACGATACTTACCGCCATATCGTCTCCACAAATATCGTAATATCCGCCACGTTGCATAAACTCGAATACAGTCATTGAGTCCCGATAGTCAAGATCGTTCTCCGACTGTTCGATTTGGGCGGCAATATAATCAAACGCGAGTTTCCCGTGCTTCGCTAGCGGTTTACCCAGACTCCTTATGGGAGGATGTACGCGCTGATTACCGTAAACAAATATTTTGTACTGTAAATCGATCGGCATTTTTTCAAACCGCTCAATTCTCGTACTTGGGTCACCCTCATAAAAATTTTTTACCTCAGGCTCAGCTAAAGCATGAGTGCAGGAAACCAGTGCAACTACCGATAATAGAATTAAGTGTCTCATTCCCTGATGCTGTTTGATGAACGTCCGCTTTTAGATCGACGAAACACGCTAAAACGCAGTGTCCGCTTTGGGTCGGTAGCGGACATTATAGGCAGAAACTAATAATTTCGCCCCGAAGCGCCCGCTTTCCCGCTTAACCGGGCACGAATCAGGCCCGGCGCCGCAGGCGGGCTGTAGCCGCAAACCTTCTACGGACGATCAAAATACGCGGTATAATCTCTCATATGAATCTCATCATCCTCGACCGCGACGGCACCATCAACTACGACAGCGACGACTACATAAAGTCGCCTCAGGAGTGGATTCCACTGCCCGGGAGTATCGAGGCGATCGCGCGCCTGAATCGGGCCGGCTACAAGGTGGTAGTGGCTACCAACCAATCCGGCGTTGCTCGCGGCTATTTCGACATGGATGTGCTCAATCGCATCCACAACAAAATGCTGGATGCCGTACGTGATCACGGTGGCGAGATCGATGGCATCTTTTTCTGCCCACATGGCCCGGATGACAACTGCAAATGCCGCAAGCCGAAACCCGGTCTGTTCCAGGAAATCGAGAAGCGGTTGAATACCAATCTTGCAGGCGCCTATGCGGTGGGTGATTCCAGGCGCGATATCGAGGCGGCGCGCGCCGGTGGCGCGATACCGATTCTGGTACGCACCGGCAAGGGGGATCGTACGCTGGCCAAGCCGGAGCCACAGTTTCTGGAAGGTGTGCCGGTGTTTGACGACCTTGGTGCGTTTACCGACAGCCTGCTGTCAGAGAAGATAAAGGTATAGTCGTGCAACTGATTGCATCCCTGCTCTTTCACGCTATTACCGTGATCTCACTCATTCTTTACGTGCCGATCGTCTTGCTGACATTCCCGTTTCCCTATCGGGTTCGCTATGGCGTTGCCACGCAGTGGGCCAGCTTTATGGTCTGGCTGGGCAAGGTGCTGTGCGGTATGCGATTCGAGGTGGAGGGGAAAGAAAACATACCGTCTACCCCGGCGATCGTTATGGGCAAGCACCAGTCCACCTGGGAAACGTTCGCCTTTCAACAGTTCTTTCCACCCCAGGTCTGGGTGCTAAAGCGGGAATTGTTGCGCCTGCCTTTTTTCGGTTGGGGGCTGGCGCTGATGGAACCCATCGCGATTGATCGCGGCGCGGGCCATCGCGCGGTGGAGCAGATCATCCGGCAGGGCAAGGCGCGTCTTGAAAGTGGCAAATGGGTGGTGATCTTTCCCGAGGGCACGCGTGTGTCGTGGGGCAAGCGGCGCAAGTATGGCCTGGGTGGCGCGGTACTCGCCGCCGAGACCGGCTACCCGGTATTGCCGGTGGCGCATAATGCAGCCACCTGCTGGCCACGGCGCAGCGTCAAGTTGCGGCGCGGCACGATTCGCGTTTCGATCGGCCCGGTGATTGATCCAGCGGGGTTGAGTGCAGAGCAGATTCGCGACCAGGTCCAGGACTGGATCGAGACCAAAATGATGGAACTGGAAGGGCGCAGTGAGATGGCGGAGCTGATTAGCGGGCGCCATCCCGGAAAGGCAAAGTAATCTTTCTCTCCGTTGCCAGGTCCGCTGGCGCAGAAACCGCTACTCAGAAAAATTATCGATAACGACCGGCGCGACCTTGTCGGCCGGCTCAAACCCGAAAATCTTTCCGTAGAAATACAGTTCCGCCTCGAGCGCGCGGGTAATGGTTGTAGCACGCCGAAAACCGTGCTGCTCGCCTTCGAAGGTGACATAGGCAACGGCGATGCCCTTTGTGCGCAGGGCATCGACCATGGCCTCAGCCTGTGACGGGGGTACCACCCTGTCTTCGAGTCCCTGAAGGAATATGGTCGGGCAGGAGAGTTGCGCGGCGGCATGGATTGGCGAGCGGGCACGATACCGCGCCTTGTCCTTCGGCCAGGCACCAACCAACCGGTCCAGATAGCGCGCTTCAAACTTGTGCGTATCACGAACCAGCGTCTCCAGATCGCCGATACCATAGAGTGAGGCCCCGGCCTTGAAGGTGTGGCCGAAGGCAAGTGCGCACAGGGTGGTGTAGCCACCGGCACTGCTACCACGAATGATTGCCCGCTCAGGGTCGATATCTCCACGCGTCGCAAGATAGCGCACGCCGGCCTCGCAGTCGGCGACATCCGCGACACCCCAATTACCGTTTAGCTTCTCGCGATACGCGCGACCATATCCGGTACTGCCACGGTAGTTCACGTCAAGCACGGCAAAACCACGGCTACTCCAGTACTGGATCTTGAGGTTAAGCGTACTGCTGGTAGCCGCCGTCGGGCCACCGTGACTGATGACAATTAGCGGAGGTTTCCGGTTGTCGGGTCCGGCGAACGATTTGTTGGTTGGCGCATAGTAAAATCCGTAGGCCAGGCTGCTGTTGCCCGTAGGAAATTCCACTGGTTCAGCGACGGCGACATCGGCCGGCTCCAGGATCATGTTGCTGGATTGCCGGAGGGGCTGGCAGCTTTGTTGTGGCAGGTTGAGTTTGGCGAGTTCCAGCGCACGCGCGGGCGCGCCAGCAAGAAAAACCGCGCTTGCGCCGTGAGCCTGAACGCCGCTGATATCCTGATACGGCGTGTCGATGCGTTGCAGCTCACCCGTGTTGCAGCATACCGTCGCCAGTGACCAGGTGCCGTGCTGACAGTAGGCGCAAATTATCCGGTCGGCCGACTGAAAGGCATAGGTCGACATACCGAATACCCACTGCGGCAGGCCGAACTCTGCCTCGAATTCGCAAAGTGGTTCAGCCGCACTGTCTTCGTAACGATAAAGGTTCCACCAGCCCGTTCGGTCCGAGACAAAATAGAGTCGCCCGTCCGGCGACCAGCGCGGCTGGAACACCGACTCGTTCTCGCCGCCGGCAATGACTTGTGCTGCCATCAGAATGCCGTCGGTCGCCAGCCCCGCAAGCAGCAAGTCAGTACTGTCCCAGGGCATATCGGGATGGCGCCAGCCAAGCCAGGCCAGTTGTTTACCATCGGGGCTGATCGCCGGTGATGCGTAGAAGTCGTAGCCGCGGTGGAGTATCGAGAGTTGTGAGTCGCCCAGTCCGATCGCGACCAGGTAGTTCTCTGGCTCGCCGTCAGCGCGATGGTCTTCGCATATGCAGACGAGGCGATCACGCGCGGTGTCTATGCACATGTCGGCAAAGCGTAAACCCGTTTCCGAAAAAATACAGCGGGGTGTGCCGCCGGGACGTGTCTGATAGATGCCCTGGTCGCTATCGTTGACGAAATACACTTCGCTATTGCTGACTGCGTACACACCACCGCCGTATTCGTGCACGCGGGAGCGGGCGCTAAAGGGCGGCGCTATCACGTCGCTAATTGCCTGAGATGGCGGGCACATGACAATGACTTGTCTGCCATTCTCGGACGGGCGCTTCTCGATCCAGTAAATGGAATCACTATCGAGGCGAGGCTGATCAAGCCCGATGGTCTCGCCAGCGATCAGATCAGCGGTGATTGGAGATGCCCAGCTTCCGAAGGCCGCAACCGTTGTCGTCATCGCCGGGATGCTAGACGCTGTCGGATGACAGCATTTTCTCCAGTTTGGCTTGCGACAATGCGCCGACCCGAACCTGGCTGACAAGGCCTTTGTTCACCAGCATTACCGTGGGTGTCGCCATTACTCCAAATGCGCGGGTTAGCTGCGGGTGTTCGCTGATGTCAACAACGTACACATTGTCGCGTGTTTCGCTCATGGAGCTAACGACTGGTGTCATCGCCTTGCACGCGCCGCAATGAGGTCCATAGAAATAAAGCATGGCGCGTTCATTTGGGCCTAACGGGCGACCGCTGATCTCGCTGATTTCCGGGGCTGGCTTGCCAACGCGGCGGTTCATGCGCAGCCACATGCCAAATCGCAGGGCCAGCGCGACGAATACAATGACTGCAACCGTTGTCAGAAAAGGATCCATTGCGTTGGCAATGTACCGGTTCGCTCGCGGCGTGGAAAGGGCAGGTCGGGATTACCCGCTGGCATTGGCCAGACTGGCGAACTCCTCGACGCTGAGTGTTTCCGGTCGACGCACCGGATCAATACCGACAGCGCGGATCGCATCGGCATCCATAATCTCACTCAAGGAATTGCGCAGGGTTTTACGTCGCTGGCCGAAGGCCGCCTTCACGACACGCGCGAAATGATCGGCATCGTTGACGGCAACGGGTGCCTCCCGCGGGATCAGGCGTACCACCGCCGAATCCACCCTGGGTGGCGGCGTGAAGGCGCCGGGTCCGACATTAAAACAACGTTCAATCTGGCATTGCCACTGCGCCATTACCGACAGTCGACCATAGTCCTTGGTGCCGGGCACGGCGCACAGGCGGTCCACCACTTCCTTTTGCAGCATAAACAACATGTCGCGGATGCAGTGGTGCTGGGTAAACAGATGGAATAGCAGTGGCGTCGAGATGTTGTACGGCAGGTTGCCAATCAGCCGCAGGGTTTCGTCCGGGTCGGCCAGGCTGCAAAAATCGAACGACAGTGCATCGACTTCATGGATGGTTACCGACGCCTGGTCAGCAAATTCGGTGGACAGCGCAGCTGCCAGATCGCGGTCGATCTCAACGGCATCCAGTCGTTCTACCCGGGGGGCCAGTTCACGGGTGAGAACACCGGGGCCCGGTCCGATTTCCGCCACGTGATCGGTCGCTTGCGGCCGAAATGAACTAATGATGCGGGAGACGACGACACGATCGTGAAGAAAATGCTGACCAAAGCGCTTCTTTGGTCGTGGGTGACTCATGACTGGACCATGTGCTCTGCCATATCGATCGCGGCGAGCAGACTGCCGCTATCGATATCGCCAGTACCGGCGCGCTCCAGTGCAGTACCGTGATCCACCGACGTACGCACAATCGGCAGACCCAGGGTGATATTCACCGCCTGGCCAAATCCGGCGTGCTTTAGTACCGGCAGACCCTGGTCGTGATACATCGCCAGCACCACATCGGCCTCGGCCAACAGCCTCGGCGTAAATGCGGTATCGGCGGGAATCGGACCGCGCACGTGCAAGCCTTCGCCTTCCAGGCGATCAATTACCGGGGCTATAGTGTCGATCTCCTCGTGCCCCAGGTACCCGGATTCACCGGCATGGGGATTAAGGCCGCAAACCAGTATGCGTGGTTGGGGCAACCCGAACCGTGCTATCAGGTCGTGTTGAAGGATACGAATAACCTGCTCAAGTAGTGGCTGGGTAATGGCATCACTGACACGACTCAACGGGATGTGGGTGGTAACCAGCGCAACTCTCAACGTCCCGGCGACCAGCATCATCACCACCTGATCGACACCGCAACGCCGGGCGAGGAATTCCGTATGGCCGCTGAAGTGGATGCCGCTTTCGTTGATTACGCCCTTGTGCACCGGTCCGGTGACCAGTGCATCGAATTCCCCGGCAAGGCAGCCGTCGACCGCGCGCTCCAGTGTCCGGAGAACATAAGCACTGTTGTGTGCATCAAGGCGCCCCGGTGTAACGGCAACGTCGGTGGCTATCGACAACACGCTGAGCGGTGCGTCAATGCCCGCTTGCCACTCTGGCAGATCGAAAGACTGGCTGAGTTGCTTGGCCCGATCGTGCAGCACCTGACGGTCGGCAACAATAACGATACGCCTGTCAGCCGCCGCGGCGTGTTCCGCCAGTTTGACGGCCAGGTCTGGTCCGATGCCGGCGGGTTCACCTGGCGTCAGGGCAATGACGGGATTCGGTTTATTCATGTCAGGCGGATGCGGGGGTTCCGCGACGGCTCGCTGGAACGGAGTTAACCGCCTTCGGCGGAAATAATTTCAACATAGGCCTGGTCACGTAATTCACGTTGCCACTGCTGTGTCCGTTCTTCGGTCTTGCGCGCATGAATTTGTTGCTTTGCGGTTAGCCGTTGGCGTTGGTCACCAAGATCGCGGGTGCGTCGTTCCTGCACCTGGATCAGGTGGACACCGAATCGGGTTTGTACCGGCTGACTGATTTCGCCCGGCTTTAGCCGCTCCATCGCCTTTTCAAATTCCGGCACCAGTTGTCCAGGGTTCATCCAGCCAAGGCTGCCGCCCTGCGATGCGCTGCCGACATCCTCGGAATGGGCACGCGCAAGCGCATCAAATTTCTCGCCGGCCAGTGCCCGCGCGCGCAAGCGCTTGAGTTTGCTGGTAGCGCTGTCCAGGCTCTGTGCCTCACTCGGCTTCAACAGAATGTGACGCACGTTTGACTGCGTCACCATGCCGCTTGCCTGGCCACCTCGTTTGCCATTCAGGCGCAGCAAGTGGTAACCGTTTGCGCTTTCCAGTACCGGCGTAATCTCTCCCGGCCGGGTTGTTTCCAGTGCCTGAACAAAAACATCCGGCAGCCTTCCGGCTTCGCGCCAACCGAGACCACCGCCCTTGAGAGCGTTGGGTCCCTTGGAATAAGCAATTGCCATCTGCTCGAAGGGCTCGCCAGCCAGCAATTTTTGCCGGATCTCGTTCGCCAGTGCCGCTGCCTGTTTACGCGCCTCGCTCGAGGCCGATGCGCCAACAGCGATCAAAATATGAGATAGATTGAAATCCTGGGCGGCACCTCGTTGACCCTGTTCGGCCAGGAAATTATCCACCTCGCTTTCTGACACCTGTATCTCGCGATTGATCTCGCGATCGACTAGCTGGCGTATCAATATTTGCCGGCGAATGTCCTCGCGAAAGCGCTCCTGGCTGATACCGTCCTTTTTAAGTTTGGCCAGAAACGCGGATGCGCTCATGCCGTTCTGCTGCGCGATACCAGCCATCGCCTGGTTGAGTTCCGCCTCACTCACCTGAATGCCGCGGCGCTTGGCGTTATCCACCTGCAATTGCTCCATTACCATGGCTTCTATGACCTGGCGTTCGAGTATCTCGCTGGGCGGCAGGGCGATATTGCGCTGGGCCAGATTTTTGCGCGCCAATTTCATACGCGCCTCTACCTCGGATTGCATGATTGCCGAGTTCTCCACCACCACCATGATGCGATCCAGTGGTACGACAGGAGACGGGCTACTGGCGGCACCGGCGGTTAGCGGCAAGGCGCCGACAACGGCGATCAAAACGGCCCGGAACAGGAATTTGCGTGGTTGTGACATGGCGGCATGTGGAATCGATCTATCGGCCGCGAATCATATCACGATCATCCGGCGCCGGTGCCACCCTGGCGGGTCAGTCAAAAACGCTTTGCTCCAGAGGCATATCGCTGGTGATACCGGTCTCAAAACCGGCCAGTCCCTTGAAGATCAGCTGAAACGAAAAGCTGCTGATCTGGACGCCATCCTGGTCGACGCGCCGGCCGGCCAGCGTTCGGAACGACCAGCAGCAGGTTTCATAGAGTAGGCCGGCGAAGCTGTCCTGGTTTTTCTGATCCTGGATCGAGTACTGTGTGCGGGCGAGCACCGCCCAATTGCTCGTGATTGGCCACTGGGTCGAGATATCGATCAGTTCCTGAACCCCCTCTTCGTAACGATAACCGAAATTAAAGATGCGATTCCTGGCCGGCTGATATTGCAGAAACTGGCTGTTTTTAAGCGTACTCAGGTCCTGGGTATCCCATAGCAGGCTGCTGCGCAGATACCAGTGATTGCCGAGCCAGGCAGTAACTTCGCCCGCGATGTCAGAAGAGCCTGCTGTCTGGATCGGTAGTGGCGCCTTCGCCGATACACGGCGATCGGCATAATAGTAGGTCTGGCCAAGACTGGCGGTCAGTCGCTCCGAGCCGGAACGGTCGTCAATCAGGCGTGTTGTCAGCGCCATCGTCAGCTGGTGGGTATCGCCGACGCGATCGGCACCGATAAAGCGATTGTCCTGAAACAACGAATTGAAGCTGAAGGCCGGAATGATGGTGTCGAATACCGGTAGCGTGCTCTGGTCGACATAGGGCGAATAGACATAGAACAGGCGCGGTTCCAGTGTCTGCTTCATGGCTTGCTGTTTTACGTTTACCGGCCGCTCAAACACCAGGCCGGAATCGATGCTGCCAACGGCGGTGGCGAAGGCACCATCCGTGCCTACGGTGCGATCGAGGTAGCCACTGTAGTAGCCGGACAGCTTTGGCTTGATGTAGCCGGACTGACCTCGTATCGGGTAGCTGATCGTTGGTTGCAGATGTAATCGGTGGGCGCTTTCTTTGGTGTCGTGCCGGAACGCGGTGGCGCTGCCAAACAATTGATAGCTCATGGCCCGATTGCGCTCTGCCGGTCGCCAGTTCAGGGTTAATTGTGGCAGTCGTGCATAAGGATAGTCCTCGGGTAAAATCGCTTTATCGAGGGTCTGGAAGTTTGAAACCTCTGCGCCCAGGCGCCAGTCGCTTTTTTGGTAGTCGAGGCGCACCGATTGCGGCAGGTGGGTCTGGCTGCTCGAGGAAAGTTGTGTGGCAAAGTCGTCGAAATATTCCTGGTCCGATACCCAGTTCAGGTTTGCTGAACCGGCAAGGTGCGGGCTGAACTGATGAGCATGTTGATACGATGCCCCGGTTCGGCTGGTGCCAGTCACGGAATCGTAGGGCAGAGTCTCGATTTCTACGGCGCCATTGAATTTTTCTCCCAGATAGCGGAATTCAGACTGTAATTGTGTGCCGCGCTTGGACATGACACGTGGCCTGAAGGTGGCGTCGTAGTTCGGCGCGATATTCCAGTAATAAGGCACCGTGAAATAGGCCCCCATCTTGTCGGTGCTGCCAAAGTCCGGTAGCAGAAAACCGCTGCGGCGATTGTCACCGATCGGGAAGCTGAGATAGGGCGAGTAGAAAATCGGGACACGGAGCAGGTTGATGCTGGCGTTTCTGGCGGTGCCGGTGGCGCTGTCCTGGTCAATCTCGATTTCCTTCGCCTTGAGATACCAGTCCTCGTTGTCCGGGCGACAGGTGGTGTAGCGCACATCCTCGAGTTTCAGCCGGCTCTTGGAAACAAACACAATGCGTTCCGCATTGCCGCGCCCTCGACTGCCGCTGAGGCTGAAGCCGCCGATATCGGCGTAGCCGGTGTAGTCGTCCAGGTTCATGAAGCTGTGCTGCGACGAGTAGCTACCCGCCTCGAGCGTGTCGATTTTTACGTTGCCAGTGGCTTCAACCGTGTTCTCTGTCTTTTTGTATACGGCGCGCTCAGTTTGTATGCGGTGACTGCCTTTTAGAATGACTACGTTTCCGCTCAGAATCACCGTTTCATCCTGAAGCGCCTCGATGCGATCGGCGCTGACGCGCAATACCTCCTCATCTGCCGGCCCGGTTTTTTCAAGCTCACTCGCCAGCTTCCGCAGGGAGGCCGATGGTATCGGGCAACCTAGGCCCTCACCGGCAACCGCCGGCGACAGGTGCATCAGGAACAGCAGCACCGTGACCGGAAAAAGGGCGTACTTGGCGGAAGAAAGGGGCATCAAAAGAGAAGACAGTTGTTGTTTGCACCATAAAATTGCATAGAATCAGGACACCATCAAGCAAATGCTTTTCAATAGCACATACACGATACACGCTTACTGGAATCTCATGTCGCAAGATCAACGCCGCGAACAATTACAGCGCTGGCTGGCCGATTTATTTGGCAGCACGTCAATTTCGGTGGAGCCGGCGTCGTCTGATGCCAGTTTCAGACGATATTTTCGCTTCTCGGTGGATGGCCAGAGCTATATCGCCATGGACGCGCCACCCGAAAAGGAAAATAACGAACCATTTATTCGTGTTGGTAAGTGTTTTTATGAGCTTGGACTGAATGTACCGAAGATAATCGATCAGGATATCGACCAGGGCTTCCTGTTATTGAGCGATTTGGGCGATAAGGTTTACCTGCCACATCTGCGCGCGGATACCGTAGAGCGCCTCTACGGCGACGCTCTGGGCGCTCTGACGGTGTTACAGGCTGGTACATCGCTTGATAGCGGCTTTTTGCCCGAGTATGACGCCGAATTATTGAATAACGAGATGGAATTGTTTCGCGAGTGGTACCTTGGCCGCCATCTCGGCATTGATTTGAGTGCGCTACAACACAAGTTGCTCGATGATGTGTTCTTGGTCCTCACACAATCAGCACTGATGCAGCCCCGGGTATGGGTACACCGCGATTACCATTCACGCAATCTCATGGTTACCCCAGTAAACAACCCCGGCATCCTTGATTTTCAGGATGCGGTCCTGGGCCCTGTTACCTACGACCTCGTATCATTGTTGCGTGATTGCTACATTCGTTGGCCGAGGGCGCGCGTGATCGACTGGGCCGAAGGTTATTTCCGGCTTGCGAGACAGACCGGTATCCCGGTGGGAGAAGGTATTGAACAGTTTATTGCCTGGTTTGACCTGATGGGTGTGCAACGCCACCTGAAGGCCAGCGGAATCTTCGCCAGGCTATGTCATCGTGACAATAAAAACGGCTATCTCGATGATATTCCGCTGACGCTGGGCTATGTCGTGGATGTCTGTCAGCGATATGAAGATCTGAAGCCATTGGCGGAGCTGATTCGATCCCTGGATATCCCCTACGAGACGATTGAATGAAGGCGATGATCCTGGCGGCCGGTCGTGGTGAGCGCATGCGACCGTTAACGGATGAAACCCCAAAGCCGTTGCTTGAGGTCGGCGGGAAACCCTTGATCGTCTATACCATCGAGTTGCTTAAAGCTGGGGGCATTGAGGACGTGGTAGTGAACCATGCCCACCTGGGGCAGCAGATCATCGACTATCTCGGTGATGGTAGCGACTATGGTGTGTCGATTCGATATTCCGATGAGTCAAACGGCGCCCTGGAAACCGGTGGCGGCATCTTCAAGGCCTTAAGCCTGCTGGACGATCAGCCGTTTTTGGTGATCAACAGCGATGTCTGGACAGATTTTCCTGTCGACCGTCTTCCGCGCCAGCTCTCGGGTCTGGCACATCTGGTCATGGTTGATAATCCGCCACATCATATGACGGGTGACTTTTGTCTCGATCAGTCGGTGGTCAACCTGAATCAGGGCACCAGGTTGACCTTTAGTGGCATTGGCATCTATTCGCCACGACTGTTCGAGGGTGTAACCGGTGATCGATTTCCCTTAGCGCCGATCTTGCGTGATGCCATTGTTCGGAAACAGGTGACTGGCGAATACTACGAAGGCAAATGGGTGGATGTGGGCACCCCAGAGCGCTTGCAGGCACTGAATGCGCAGATCTCGGCGGACAATTCGTTCTAAACGCGAGGTAGGGGTACAAAATGTTGTAAGCCGCGGGATTCAGGCAAAGAAAAAGGCCGGTACCGCGGCGTAAAATTGCCTGGTAGTGCCGGCCTTCAGTGTTTCCTGGACGCCCCGGCGGACCGGGGCGATTGGAAACGGTACTAACTAGCGACGCTTGGTCGTTTTCTTCTTGCTAGTTTTCTTTTTAGCCTTCTTCTTGGACTTTTTCTTAGCTTTCTTTTTAGCCTTTTTCTTGGCTTTCTTTTTAGCCTTTTTCTTAGCTTTCTTTTTAGCCTTTTTCTTGGCTTTTTTCTTAGCCTTTTTCTTGGCTTTTTTCTTCGTAGCTTTCTTTTTAGCCTTTTTCTTGGCTTTTTTCTTGGTCTTCTTCTTTGCAGCTTTCTTCTTCGTTACGCGTTTCTTCGCGCCACGTTTGGCCGTTTTTTTCTTGGCGGCCTTTTTCTTTGTTGAACGTTTCTTTACTGCCATGTCGTGCTCCTTCTTTGTGGTTAGAGGACTTACCAGGAAACCGGGGCTGAGCTACGCGCCCCACCGGTAGAGTTGGTAAAAAACGGGTTTATACGGGAAAAAAAAGGAAAAACAGCCTGTGGCTGCCATATATGACTTCCAGAAGCGAGAAAACGAACCCTCGGCTTGTTAATTCCCGCCGTGTTGGCTGAAACATCCAGCCTCCTGGTCCTTGATGTCGACACCCGCGATCGATACAAAACGGTTTTCGTTCTCCTTGGTTATAAAACCCGTTCCGTTTTTCTGTTTGAAGCTTGTTAGCAATCAGCGTCGGCGGATTTTATTAACCAACACTGTCGCTTCTTCTTCTCACACTTCAAATACTCGTTCCATTTGATGCTTAAAGCGTGACTAGCACACTTGATATCCTTATCAAAGCGTAACTCTAGTAACAGTTTTTAAAAAATGCAAATATTTTTTTCAACTTTTAATTTCTAAATCAAGTCTCTCTGTATCAAATCTCAATCATTAGATTGATTAACCACATTTTGAATCGCCGCAGTTAAGACAAGTCATGCAACCATCCATCTTGATCACGGCCTTGGTCATGCACTTGTTGCAGAGTTGAGCTTCAGCTGGAAAATCTGATTTGGCTTCGACGTCAGCAACAGGGTTTTGCTCCTTTGACTCGAATTGCGCACGTTTTTCGGCAAGAATGCTCTTGCGATGCTCATCCATTTCTTCGGATTGAATCATGCCAATCTCTTTTAAATGGCATTCGATGACGTCGCCAATGTCAGCAACCAGCGATGGTGTGTACTTTCCTTTCTTGAAATAGCCCCCGCGAGGATCGAATACCGAACGCAATTCTTCGACCAGAAAGGTGACATCGCCACCTTTGCGGAAAACGGCGGATATGACGCGGGTGAGTGCAACCACCCACTGGAAATGGTCCATGCTCTTGGAGTTGATGAATATCTCGAACGGGCGCCACTTCTCATGATCGGTGTCCTGATTCAGGCAAACATCGTTGATCGTGACGTAGAGCGCATGTTCGGTCAGCGGTGTTTTGATTTTATAGGTATTGCCGCGCAGGGTTTCCGGGCGCTCTAGTTTTTCGTGCATGTGCACGACGTTACTTTCGGCCTGCAGCTCTTTTGATTCCTCTTCCTTGGCAACTTCGTAGCCGGTAATTTTCTTTTCAATCTTGATTGTCATGGTGAATTCTCCTCTTCGGACTCCCTTTTGCCCGTTAAATCTTTCTAGTCGGCCTGGTTTGTGGCCGTTCCCCCGGAAATCCGGCTATTTACCCGCGGCCGGTGCCCCGGGCAAGGTAGTTATTGTCAGAATTTTCCGTAATACCCTTCTTTCAGGGCGTCGTAGAGATTGGCGGCGGTGTGAGTTTCTCCGTCATATTCAATCTCTTCGTTACCTCTAACCTCAACGATTTCGCCATCATCCAACTCGAAGCGATAGGTCGTATTTGCCAGGTCCTTGTCCTTTACCAGCACACCCTGGAAGGCCTCGGGGTTGAAACGGAATGTCGTACATCCCTTAAGACCCTTGTCGTAGGCGTACATGTAGATTTCCTTGAAGTCTTCAAACGGGAAATCCGTTGGTACGTTGGCCGTCTTGGAGATGGATGAATCCACCCACTTCTGTGCCGCTGCCTGTACATCGACATGCTGTTTCGGGGTTACATCATCAGAGCTGATGAAGTAATCCGGCAGTCTGTTTTCCGCATCTGCAGCATCCGGATGCGCGAGCGGGTTAACCAGCTCGCGATAGGCCAATAGCTCAAAGGAATAGACTTCGATTTTCTCTTTGGTCTTGCGGCCTTCTCGGATGACATTTCGGCTGTATTGATGGGCAAACGACGGTTCGATGCCGTTACTGGCATTGTTGCCCAGGGATAGCGAGATCGTGCCAGTCGGTGCAATGGAGCTATGATGTGTGAATCGTGAGCCAACCTCGGCAATGCGATCGGTCAGTTCCTTGTCAAACTGCTGCATATAACGCGAGTACTTTGCCATCAGCACCTTGCCGGTAACCTTGTCGCCAGCCTTGTAGCCGTCGTCTTTCATTTCCGGGCGTAGTGCCAACATGGCCTCGGTGACATCAAATTCCTGTTCCAGGACCGGAGCCGGGCCTTTCTCTTCGGCCAGCTCAATGCCCACTTCCCAGCCGGCAACTGCCAGCTCCTTGGCAACCCGCTCGGTAAATTCCAGTGATGCCTCCGAGCCATACTTCATCTTCAGCATGGTGACGGTTGAGCCCAGGCCGAGAAAGCCCATTCCGTGACGACGCTTGCTGTGGATTTCGTTGCGTTGACCTTCCAGCGGCAGGCCGTTTATCTCTACCACGTTGTCGAGCATGCGGGTGAATACCTTTACCACTTCGCGAAAACGCGCCCAGTCAAAACTGGCGCGGTCGCTGAACGGGTGTTCCACGAACTTTGTCAGGTTGACCGATCCCAGCAGGCAGGAGCCGTAAGGAGGCAATGGCTGTTCGCCACAGGGGTTGGTGGCGCGAATATTCTCGCAGAACCAGTTGTTGTTCATCTCGTTGATCTTGTCAATCAGAATGAAACCAGGCTCGGC
>Ga0209536_100009233_pt1 | contig 14661 bp, 12 predicted proteins | sample DeeMarSeWOR28_12_FD_187461 | JGI IMG/M metagenome (GOLD analysis project Ga0209536, IMG submission 187461) | Marine sediment microbial communities from White Oak River estuary, North Carolina - WOR-2-8_12 (SPAdes) (version 2) | ecosystem: Environmental > Aquatic > Marine > Intertidal zone >...
CTTAAATTTCATTTAAATTATTTTGTAACTATTGTAATTACATTTATCTATAATGTCAAGCTTAGAGAATGAAATCCGTTTTTTACTTTCTTGACTTCCAGCAAAGAAAAATGCTAGTTCGTGTCTACTCTTAGTTTCTTTTCCTAATATTATCCAGAGGTCTATTTTAAGATTTCTCGAACTGAGAAGAAGGTATATAAAAGGCAAGAAAATAAAACGCAACCAAGTTGGAGTTCTATGATAAACCCACCACCCCCAATCCAGGAGTGAACAAAAAATTTTATTTAATGTTAATGGCTTTAAAATGAAGCTTCCTTTTGAGGAAAAAGAGCGAAGAAGATATTTTCAGCTATTGAATGAAGTTTTCGACTCCGGTTTTTGGTCTGAAGGGCTGATGGTAAAACGGTTTGAAGAGAAGTTTTCAAAATCTGCAGGAAATCCGAGTTCTTTCAATGTCAGTGCTTTCCCAGGCGTGGTAGCCCCTCTCTCCCTGAATACTTCTACCATTTTACGGAAAGGACTGAACATGTCTTCTTCTAGTGAAGGACTCACCTTTATCTTATTCGAATATATCACTAATGATATTTCATGTGAACTAAACATATAATAGCATTAACGATTGTTAAAATAGTCGACCGGAAAAACGTTGGAGATGCTCTTTTGAGATATAGAAAGGTTGGAAAAAGTGGACTGAAAGTCAGTGAGATTTCTCTTGGTTCTTGGCTGACATATGGTGGGTCTGTTGAGAATGAGATGGCTAAGAAATGCATAACAACAGCACTGGATAATGGAATCAACTTCATCGACTCTGCAGAGATTTATGCTGGTGGAAAATCCGAGGAGGTAATTGCGCAGTTCTTCAGGGATGAGAATGTAAGTAGAAGGAATCTGGTTATCTCAAGTAAGGTGTTCTGGCCAACAAGTGAGGACATCACGGACTGGGGAAACAGCAGAAAGAACATCATGAATGCCATCGAGGGAACCCTGGAGCGCTTGAATATGGACTACATCGACATCTACTTTCTGCACAGGTATGACTACACAACACCAGTGAAGGAAACCGTCATGGCTATGGATGATCTAATCAGAGCTGGAAAGATACGACACTGGGGCACATCGGTCTGGACTGCCGCTCAGCTCGAACGGGCCAATGCAGTGGCAAAGGAGTTTGGTGCCTACAAACCAATTGTTGAACAACCCATGTATAACATGTTAGCCCGGTTCATTGAACTGGAGATTATGTCAGTCGGAAAGACTCACGGGATGGGTTTCACGGTGTTCAGTCCTCTGGGTGGAGGCCTTCTCACAGGAAAGTACAATGATGGTGTGCCAGAGGGAAGTCGGGGAGCGACAACCTCCCTGTTGAACAGACATCTCACCGAGGAGAACCTGACAAAGGTTAGGAAACTCGGGGAGGTCGCATCTTCACTTGACATCACGACTGGACAACTGGCATTGGCATGGGTTCTCAGGCGTCCCGAGGTCTCTGCAGCGCTTATTGGTGCGACAAAGCCCGAGCATGTGATTGAGAACGTGGCTGCATCAGATGTGACCCTCTCAAAGGACACACTCGCTTGGATAGAGGAGATTCTGGATAATGCCCCTGAGTGGCCATCCAACTATCGTCCTAACATCTACTACCAAGACAAGATGAGATGAGAAAGAAAACTAGTTGTGCTGAGAGAATTATGCTCTCAGCACTTCTGAGATTCACAGGAGTATGTATGTGGCTACAAGTCCTGTGATGTAGATCAAGTGAAATATGATAAGAGCCAGTCTAGGCACCTGTATTTCACGTTGCTTCACTATCGCTCCAGCGACGCCGCATAGGACGACTGAGATGAGGAATAGCAGGAACATCAATCCGATGGACAATACTACACTCCCCCCTCTCGAGACTGTTGTTTCCACTTCTTGACAAAGTAGTAGACGAGTCCACTAATGTAGAGAATGTGGAATACTAGCCAGAAGACGTGACCCGGGAGAGTCATACTACCTGCTAGCAGGTTCATGCTAATCCCACAGATAGCGATTGATACAATCAGGACAAAGAAAAACGTCTTGATTGGACTACACCGTCGACCATTAGAGCCAACATAATCAGGCTCTGACACGACAGGGGACATAAATCGAATAACGAAATGTTCGTTCATTGTTATTTCACAAGTAACATAGTCACAAAGAATTACAAAACGGCTTGGCAAGTCCATGATTCAAAAAATGCATCTGATTTAAGTCGGGGTTATCATTATTGTATCATTCACTGCAAAAAGGGAAAATTCATTGGTGAATAATGTTGGACCTACTCGATAAGGCACTATTTCAAGAGTTGAGCAATCATTGTCGAGTGTCCTTCACCGAGCTTAGCAAGAAATACGATGTGTCTGTCAACACTATCAAGAGTCGTGTTGAGGAGATGATGAATAGAGGGATCATCGTAGCTTTCGATGTTCAGCTCAAGCTTAGTCTATACAATGCTAGTTTTGCACTTGTCATATTGAGGTTGAAACGGCTCCTCTCCGACCAAGAGAAGGATGAGATTGGAAATCATCAGTTTGTCACCAGTGTTTCAACAGGAATGCAGTTAGATGGACAGGTCGTGGTCATATACAGAAACAATGATGAGCTCAATGATGTGCTTGAGAGTCTGAGATCCAACGAAAATGTGAAGGAGTTGGAGTTGTTCCAAACACTTCCTCCCCCATCATCAGCTGTGAGTCTCCCAGTTTCAAAAGAGCTTGATTCGTTAAAGAAGATAGATTGGCAGATTCTTCACAAGCTTCGTTGGAATGGTCGAATGGCTATCAAAGACCTAGCTAAAGAGATTGGTAGATCAGCTCCCACCGTAAGAAAACGACTGGATTACATGAGAGAGCAAGGGTTTCTCTACGAAACGATTCTCACAAACATTGGTGTCGTTGAACAGGGATTTGTTATCAATTTTGGTTTGGAACTCCCCGAAATGACAAACGAGGACCAACTGGAGATAGAGAAGGATCTGAGATCCATGTTCAAAGACAGTTTTGTGGTCAGTTGGAAAGTTGTAGACAGACCTATCATATTCATGACATTCCAGGTGGAGAGTGCAGCAGAGGCGCAGAAGATACAGGCATCTCTATTATCCACGTATCCCGAACATCTCTCAATCACTCAGGCAATCAGTGGGAGCTGGAAGTACTACAAGGACTTCAGAGATAAGATCCTTGAAGAACGCTCCCAGTAGATTATTGCTTAAAGAGAGGAACCAATCCTGCACCAATCACTAAGACTGGTCCAATATAGAGTCCCGCCCAGACAAATGGTGCGATGAGTCCAATAATTATCAAGGTTAGATTCTTACTCCGCTTATTCTCCCAGCCCTCGGTATGTACAATCCGAACTGTAGCAACTCCTAAAATCAGGGGTGCTAAAGCAAAGAGTATTGATACAATCACAATCCAGTTGTAGGGTGCGGCTAGCAAAGCAAGAGTCATCTGTGAGAAGAATGAGAAACTTGAGCCTAGGAACAGTAGGCCACCTATAGTCCCAATAAAGGTCAATACCCTCTCCTTGCTAAATGCAGTTCTTTGTCGTACAGCAAGGAAGATTAGACCAAGGATGAGAGGAAGTAGTATGAGCAAGAGTATGAATAGAAGACTCTGACCGCTCCACATAATGATGGTTATCGCCATGGATGGTACCATTATCCACTCAAGCAATCCGTATGCCTCGATATAACCAGTGACTAAGGCGTATCTCCCATCATTTGTTTCTTCATAGATTGCGACATAGTAAGTACCTGTGGAGGGAGCACTCATGTTGAGGTCCACCGTGGTATACTGACTGACTGGTGTGAAACCTTCATATTCAGCCTCTAGAGTCCCTGACTCAATCACCATGACACCAGCGCTACCGGGAATTTCGAGAGAAACTGGAGGTGCACCCTGATTTGTCACTCCCGAACCCATCAATACTAGGTTGGGAGTGAACCCTCGTTCCCCTTCTGGAATTGGTACATTCAACATGAACCTGATTCTCTCACCAGCTGTTGCCTCGAATGAGTAGTAATGTACCACTCCTGCATCTAAATGAGAATAATAGAACCATGATTTCCATGGATCAATGATTTCTGTAGCTGTAGCAAGAGTTGTGCCATCATTAGGAACAATTGGGATGTGTGCGTCAGCGACTGCAACCAAGAATGTCAGTGAAATTGTAATGGTCAGAATGACAAATAATCTACGATTCATAGTAGAGAAACTCACGCGGGTTCCCTCTATTTTGTGTGTTCCTGATTGCACCCTTCTATTGATCGCCTGATAGTCAGGCAAATAGGTTTCTAGTAACTTCAACGAGTTGTCCGCCTTTGAAGCCTACGAGTTCTTCGTCGAATCTAGCTATACAATAACCACCTAGGAACGGAACATAGAGCCCCTCATCTGTGGGCAAGTTTAGGTAAACTCCCCTTGATGCAGCAATCACGATATCATGAGTCACGTAGACATGAAGATCATATGGACCAGCATTAGAGAATCTACCAGTGATATGTTGGTTGAGTCTTTCTAGATAGTCATCAATAGGTTCTATGGTGTCAGATGGAATCTCGTTTCTCTTCCAGCGCCTGTAGAACTCAGTAAACCCGATACTATGAGCCAAGGTGACTATCTTCTCAATATCCCCTCGACCTCCTAGAAGAACATTCAATACCTCTATATCGATGAGATTGCCTCCAGCCCCCTGTAGACCCTCGGATATTCTCTCTGCAGTCTGTGTAGTCCTGATATGTGGACTATGAAAGATAGTTGTTCTCCGATTCTTTGGAAGTCTTTTTCCAAACTCAGTCGCGAGATTATGACCTGATTCTGTTAAATCGACCCTAATCGTTGTAGGGACATCGACGTCTTCGGGTCGTTCAGAGTGTCTGATTACAATTAGGATAGGACCAGGATCTGGAGTACTTAACCAATCAAGAAGCAACCGAGCTTCTTCTAGCCATTCAATACTTTCCCACTCATGGTCAGTTACCAATCAGACTCTCTCCTAGGAACAGCAGATGGATGTAATCTTATTCGTCTTATTAACACACATCATAACAGGGTTGGACATACCCAAGAAGTAAATAATGCTCAGGCTCACACCTCTGCTAGTGATATAGAGTGAGTCTAGTTTCGGAATTGAGGAGCTGGTTATGGGTCCCAGGAGTATGGATTATGACGTACTCCTTAATGCTGGTTGTTGGAATCGCCTTGGGAAATATGTTCGGGCCCATATTCTACTGGTGGACAACTTTGCTTGCTGTCCCGTTAATCATAGCTCCTGTCACATACAAGAGCTTAGTGGGAGGCGGTTGCAGTCTTCGCTTTCAAATTTGTGCCCTTGTAAAGGGGTCGTTCGCTGGAGTTATTTTCCTCATGCTAACGATGATTGCGGATTCAGTTCTCTGGACGAATTTGGCACTCACAGTTGGTTGGAACCCTACTTTGTTCAGCACATCTGAGTTATTCTATCAGGTCTGGTTCTTCAGCGGGATAATAGGAGGGATTGGAGCAAGGATTGTAGAGGTTCGGAGCTACTCAGCAGGGTCAGAGATTACGATTATGGGAATTGAGTAGTTCTTGGAAAGTATATGATAAAAGGGGCAATACATTTGGTGCCATAGAGGCGCACACAGTTGGTCGAAGTCACTATAGAGCAGCTCAGGTGGAATCAGCTCAGAAAACAGTTCCTTCTGGACGAGAAACCAACTGATTTCTACGAAGTGGCAAAAGCTCAACTGGGTCTTCACTCAACAGACTATTGGACCCCCTACCTGTCTGTGTGGTCACGCCTTGGAGATTATGATGCAAAGAAAGTGTTCGAATCGATTGATAATGGAAAGGAGATTGTTCGAACTCATGCCTTCAGGACAACCCTACATGTGATGTACATTGACAACCTTTCGTTGATTATTAGCGCAACTGGCCCATCCCTCTTCAGGGCATATCGGACTGACAAATACAGGAAAGTAGACCAACTAAGTGATAAACAGATTGAGAACATGATCAACCAAGTGAAATCAGCTTTGGAGGATGGACCGCTTCGGACATCAGAGTTGAAGAAAGCGGTTCCAAAGGTGGGAAAGCATGTTCGGTCGGCCCTCCTGATGCTTATGGCTAAAGGGGAGGTTGTACGAGCAAAGGCCAATCACGCACGGAGCAATCTCACATCATATGCATTGTTGGAAAAATGGGTCAAGGGATTCAAACTAGAGGTTATTGAAGAACATGAGGCTATTACTCAGTTGATCCGATGTCATATTGAGAGGTTTGGTCCAGTATCGGTAGATGATATTGCATGGTGGCTTAGGCAAACAAAGACCACTGTTAAGAATGTGCTTCATGAGCTAGAGGAGGATGTCATCAGTATTGAGATTGGTGACTCAAGTAAATTCATGTTGAAGGATGATATGGAGATAGCAGCTTCACTTGCTTTACCAACTGAAGATCGTGTTTGGTTCCTGCCCTACGAAGACCACTTTCTAAAAGCGTTCATTGATCGATCGATGTTTATTGAAGAGGCAATCCAGCCCAATCTCTCTCCTGCTGACAAGAAACATTTCTGGCCATCAGATCCTGATGCATATCGAAAGATGCCAAGCAAGGGTGTGAGAGCCACAGGAGAGGTCAGACCATCAATCTGGCTAAACGGTCGAGTTATTGGTCGATGGGAGATGGATGATGAAGGCGGTTCGAAGAAAGTCGTAACCAGTTTGTACTCTGAAGCAACAAAACAGCAGGAAAATGAGATAGAGCAGGTTAAAAATCAGTTGGAGGAGTTCATCAATTCATCTTTGATGCCAATATCGGGTGGATGAAGAATAGACACGCATAAATAGGGATAGTTCAATGCAACATATTCAACCATCTGGAGTTGAATCTAATGGGAAAGGGATTAGCACTATTCGGATTAATTCTGATCATCATAGGCATACTACCACTGTTTATGCCAATGATCGGACTCGGAACATTCGTGGACTACTTCTTCATACTTGGACTCTATGAATTAGCAATAGGAACGTTCGTGTTTTCAGAGCTCATGCTCATACTCATCGGACTCGGCGTAGTGCTCCTGATTGTTGGAGCAGTAAGATAGTTCAAGCAGTCCAATAGAAAAAGGAAACTAAGGGGAGTTCTTAACTCCCCCATAGTCTATATTCTAGTGAGTACTCTTACTCAATTCCAATTCGAGTTGCAATCTTCACAATGAGGAAGACCACAAAAGCAACGATTACGAAGGTAATCAAACTGTTAATTATTGGTCCAGCCGCAAGAACATATACAGCATCGCCACCTATGCCAGGCAGAACAATCTGTATCAGCGGCATAATGAAACTAGACACAAGTGCCTGAACAACTTGACCGATGTAAATACCCAAAATGAACGCAACTGCGAGTCCGAGTACCTTGTAGTTGGATATGAAAGCAACAAACTCGTTGATGAGTCCTTTTGGTGGTTCGGGCGGAGGACCAGGTGTGAGTAGCTTCCGTATCTCTCTCAGTTCTTCTAACATTGCTTCGTTTGACATTCTATCACCCCTAATGACAGTATAGAAAATAAAGGCATGGTAAGTTATGATTGTTTCCTCTAAGCAAGTAGATTGATATCTCACTCTGAATAGAGAGAAACTATGAGCTTGTGGTTCCTGATTTCAGTCTTGGGTTTGGTCTTTGTTGTGCCACTTCATTTTCTCTCAGTCGAACATGATAGATTGGACAATAGATTCGGAGAGGAGAAGGGCTACAAAGTGGGGGCGGCTCTTGGAATGATATCAGGATGGGGATTCTTCCTCTTTCTTTTTGGACTCTGGATTTCTCCTCAGGAGAGATTCATGCTTCAAATCTCAGGGATTGGTATCCTAGGCGTGCCACTATCACATGTTATACTGGCCATCGCGTTTCTTCTTCCTGGAGCATATCTTGGTATCAAGGGAGTAACAGAGATGGGGCTTAAAGCAGCAGAAACACACAGGGTTGATAGAGTGATCTCAAGTGGAGTCTATCTTCATGTGAGACATCCTCAGTATTTGGGAGCGATTCTTTCTCATATCGGTGCATCATTCCTCTTCTCCGCATTCTACTCCATTCTTTTTTCACCAATTGTGATAGTCATCAACTACATCCTATGTTGGAAGGAAGAACAGGAGATGATCAGAGAGTTTGGAGAAGCGTATCTGACGTATCGGGAAACTGTTCCTATGTTGATTCCTAAGTTTGACAAGTAGGTGGGTTTCCAGCAAGAGATCGGAAGCAGGCCAAACAAGGAATAATAATAACCAAACAAAATGAGAATACTGAGCTGAGTGGGCTCTCCAAATGCACAATCGGATGATGAGCAGATAATCTGGTTGGGCTGCAGTCCTAAGACTTGAGGTGACGAGATGCGTTTCAAACAGTTTGCATTTGTTACTCTAATTGGATTTACACTGATGATGGGATTTGTGACCTCTTTCGATTCACACAAACTCCATGATGTTATCAATGACTCAGGAGAGGGCCCAGTGCTTCAGAATATCAACGAAGTGAACGAAGGAAAATTCGCAATTTCACAGACCACACAGGAGGGGGTAATCAATCCAGTCCAAATCAAACAGAGTGGCTTCCAAACAACGGATACTGTAAGGGCACAGACAGATACTGGATCAAACACTGTTCAAAACATAACAATTGACGAGGGTGACAATTGGTTTGTCAACTATACAAGTGTAGAAGTTTCAAGTATCAAGCAATTATACGGCGTTAATGGCACCTTCGAAGATGGAGTAAAGCCATGGACAAATTACACGATAAATGGTGGTAGCGGAAACACACAGATTCCAGGCTATGACTCAGACGGAGAGTACATCACATGTCGAAATATAGGGGACTACAAATGGGCCAGCAGACATACTTGGGAACATAAATCTGGATCAGAAGTTGGATTTGAACAAGTTGTTTACAATACAAAAGGAGAACTGAACTTCGATTTGAGATTTGATTTTCGCTATGCTACTGGACCCATAGATCCGGAGGGTGATAATGGATTTTCAGGAGTTGTTGGAGTTTTCTGGCAAATAAATGATGATGGCGGGTCATTCTATGAGGGGTATTATTATCCAATGGAAGTTTATGTTGATTCGAGAAATGCATGGATCTCAATGGAGGATACTTTCACAATTCCTTCACCATGGAGTCAGTTTTCCTTTGCCGTGGGTCTGTATCTTGCTGGTGATATTACTCTGGACAATGTCACAGATTATGATGACGACCCACTCGCAGAAGCTGATGGTACAGAACATGCTCAGAATCTAACAGTGTATATCGACAATGTAGAATTTACTGGGGCTGCTACTCCAACCTACGAGAGTGTAGACCTGACTTTTCATGCTGGTGCCTTTTCAGAAGCGATCAGTGGAAGCGGAGTTGGTGTTGCTTCAATATCAAATCCTAGTTATTGGACTACAGATCCTTTGGATATCCGAATCACATCAAATACAAGTGTTATCTTCACTTATTCAGTTACAACACTCTTTCATCGCTATATCAATTCGTCTTGGACAACAAATCTAAATGAGCATGGAGTAGCATATTCGGTCACATCTAGTCAGAGTACAGATCTTTCATTCTTCACATATGTTTCGTCATCAGCTAGTTACTTCAATTCTACACTTGACCTCTTGTACCCCCGTGATTGGGAGAATACGACTGTCTGGGACCCACTCATGAACAACATTACTGATTTCTGTCTTGTATCTCCCGGGTTATTACATGTACCAACAAGTGAGTTGAGTCGTAGTGGTTGGTGGGAGATTAATCTTAACAGTCTAAACTATGCTAAGAACATCTCAGTTCAGGTGTATGATCAAAGCATTAGTGATTGGTCAGAAAACTCACTGTTTCGACCAGGCAATGAAACTCGGACACAAGTGGAAATAGGGACTTCCAGTGTGACACCAGCAGGAGGGGACCCAGTAAACATAACATGGTATCAGCCTGATGAAACTTCTTGGACCATGGATTCGATTTACACAATGATCAGTGGGTCTGTCACAAGCTCGTCTTGGACTTTTGGAAGCACAAACACAACAGCAGGTCAATGGACTATTGATGTCCTCTGGACCAATGGGACCGAAATAGCCTTTGAATCAGTAACATTTGATCTCTATCACTCAGCCTCAATTGCTGCGACTTATCCACTCATCGAAACAGACTATGGTCTGATAATCTCAAATCTGATCACATACAAGGATGCGGACACAAATGATTACCTTCTAGACGATAGTGTCGCTATTGAGGCGAATTGGTCTAGCACAGTTGTTTCATTCACGCAGAATTATGCAAAGAACTGGTGGGAAGCGGATTTTGACACAACATTAGTTGGGGGAGGGCAGTTTGTTGTAGTAGTCACAGCCTCAAGGCCATATTTTGATCCAGTTTCAACAGAATTTATAGTCAAATCATACTATGAAACGTCTTTGCATATAACAAACACACCAACTCCGATTGAGAGGGGGCTCAATGAAGTCTTTACTGCTCAGATTGAATATGAATTTCTCAATGGAACAGGGATTCCTGGAGCATTGCCAACGATTACATATTCAGGCCCAGGAGCTGGTCTTTCATGGCAATCGTTTGTGGATAACAATAATGGACACTATTCAGTGGAGATTGTTTGTGATGTCGCTGCAACCTATGAGGTCACTATTACACTCTCAAAAGCATATCATTACAATACATCTGATTCCTTTGTTCTGATTGTTGGTGAAACTGGAACTGACCTCACCATCCTCAATGGAACTGCAGATGTTGTTACATATGGAGATAGTTATCGACTTGTGCTAGAATATCAGAATAGTACAGGACATGGTCTTTCTGGAGCTACTCTAGAAATAATATCCATAACTCCAGGGACAGGGTTGACCTATGGAACTTTCACTCATGTGTCTGATGGATACTATGAAGTCGTTCTGAAGCCAATGGTCATTGATACATTCTCAATCGTCATCGAAGCAAGCTTGTTCAATCATGAAACTCAATATGTGTCGTTCACGTTGACAGGTGTGATTATCCCAACTACAATGGAGATTACTAATGCGGATGCAGTTGTCGAAAATGGACTCAATGAGGTCTTCACAGTCCAAATGAGCTACGAATATCTTAATGGGACAGGGATAGCAGGGGCATTACCTACAGTGATCTTCACAGGCCCACAGACGGGGCTCTCTTGGACCAATTTCATCGATAGTTACGATGGATCGTACTCATTTGATATCAAGTGTAATGAGTCAGCAATCTATGGAATCACTATCACTCTCTCCAAAGCTTATCATTACAACACATCAGATTCCTTCACACTGATAATCGGAGAAACTGGAAGTGAACTCCAGCTTCTGAATGGCACGGTAGATGTTGTCTTATTTGGTGATAATTACACTCTAGTTGTTGAATACAGAAACAGTACTGGTACGGGTCTACCAGGAGCCGATTTGCAAGTTGTATCAATAACTCCAGCAGTTGGATTGACGCATAACAACTTCTCTCACCTGTATGATGGATATTATCAGATTACACTGACCCCCACAGCAGCTGGGGCATTCTCAATTGTCATCAGTGCGAGTGTCATCAACCATAAAACCCAGTATGCGACGTTCACACTGTCTGCAACAGGCATACCGACAATTCTTACATCGTTACCTTCGAGTGCAAGTATCGCTTTAGATCAGAACTTCACAGTTCAACTCAGTTTCCAAGACGAGGGGTACAATCCGATTGATACAGCCAACTTCACGATAACCAATCCTCCAAGTGGTCTAATCATTTCAGATGTTGTACCTGTTGGAGCTGGGTCGGGATTGTATAATTTCACATTGACTCCTCTAGCAACAGGGACTTTCAACGTACTCTTTAGGAGTTCAGCTGATAACTATCAAAGCTCAAGTGCAGCCTTCACCCTTATAGTGACCAAGATAGAAACAAGACTCCAGTTTGAGGGAGATGTGTCTTCAGCTCTTGTCGAGTTCGCAGAACCGTACCTACTTACAGTCTACTACTATCGTGATGACATAGCAACGCCAGTCAACATTGATGGGGCAGATGTTACAGTCATGTCACAAGACCCCGGGCTTTTCATCACTGTTGATGGATATGTAGGGTATTACTTGATCACAATTAGAGGTCAAGCTGTAGGTATATGGTCATTGACAGTCACTGCAAACAAGACTGACCACTTCACCTCAACCAAGCAATTCCTGTTTGAAGTGGAAGAAATCGATACTTCTGTTTCAGGTTCGAGTCCATTTGATGACCTGCTAATAGGAAGGTCATACCAGTTCAACTTCAACTACATGTTTGAGTCTAACAGCAGCAGTATCTTTGGAGCCACCGTGATACCCCTTGGAGAGGGTGCTGATTGGGTGACCTATACCGAACTCGGTTCAGGAGTCTACTCTGTGAATCTGACTCCTGAGGCTCTTGGTGACTACAATCTACTTCTAACATTTGAAAGAACCGGGTTTGAAACTGCGAGGTTCACGCTTAGTTTCTCTGTGGCAGCGGTTCCAGTCACTATTGAAGTGCTGCAGGGACTCAGGGGACCAGAAGGACTCCCAATAACACTCATGGTCAATGTCACTGAAACTGATACAGGAGACCCTGTTTCTGGTGCTACGGTATTCTACAATATCCAGAGGTCTGATGGAGTTCCAGTTTATCAACAAGACATACTGATGAGCGAGTCTGACACAGCTGGAATCTACGTAGCAACACTCGACATGCCTTCAGCAGATGGTGCATTCATTGTTGTAATCTCATGTGATGCCACCAACTTCGTACTTCATGAGTCGTTCACCATGCCGTTACAACCGAGTAGAGACATTGGGACCATGATTGTTGTCACTGTTCGTACTTACTATTGGATATTCCTCGGAATAGGAGCCATCGTAATTGGGCTGGGATACAGAAGGTCAGCCAGAAAACGCAGGATTAGACAGAACAAGGTAACTCTGGCAATCAAGCGGAGGTTTGATGACGTGCGAAGTCTTCTTGGAGTGATTGTACTTCATAAGGACAGTGGGTTACCAGTCTATTCAAAGATTCTCAGAGAGGGGCTTGAGGAAACTGTTATTTCTGCTTTCATAACAGCCATCACAAGTTTTCGTGGCGAATTTGATATCGAGTCCTCCTCCGAAGAATGGGGTCTCATCCCAATCTCAGACATTGTGAGGGTGATTTCTACAAACAGACTGGTATGTGCATTCATCACAACAGGCAATCCATCAGCTGAACAACGGGAGAGGATGATTCGGTTCGCAAAAACCGTTGCATTCATCTTTGATGACACTATAGAGGATGTTCCAATTGTTGTACTTGATCACCACACAACCATGCAGTTTGATGCTCTTTTCGATGATATCTTAGACGGTTCTCTCCTTAGAACATACAAGTTAGATGAAGAGCGGAAGTTCCCAACCTCTACCTGTGCTGATGAACGAATTGCTCGGAAACATGGAGAGGAATTCAAACTGGAGGAGCTTGCTGAGGAAATTGCAGCCTGTGGTCTTGAAGAGGGGCGAGTCTATCAAGCAATCATGAAAGCACTTGAGAATCATTTACTGGTGACAACTGACGAATCACCCTTCGCGACTGAGATCATCAGGGCTCCAGACATAGTAGAGGAAGAGGGATAAAATCCGACGGCGAGAGGGAAACTCCCTCTCACCAAGTGGTATCAGTTCCGAACTAAGTAGTAGTCAACAGGGTTCTTTCGCATTAGAAGTGGAATAATGATTATTGCGATTAGTATCACAACAGCCACAATCAATGCAGTCCAAAAGATCAGTGGAATCACTGCAACAGTTGTCCACTTCACGTAGATGCCCACAGCAGCCCAGACAACGACCAGACTGTATGCAATGTCCTTTCGCATCACAAGCATGATTATGGCAAGTAACAGAGCCACAATGAGGACAAGAGCTGTCCAGAGGTACTGTATGTCCAAGGGAATTGTGAAGAACTCGTTGAGTACCGATGCAGTATTGGCAATGGTCGCAACTGAGATCCAACCTACATAGACACTGACGGGCAGGTGTACTGCCAACTTCTGCCTTAGAGGCACCTCAGTCATCCCTATCTCCAGTCTAACATAGGTGTATAGGAGGGTTACCAGGATGCCAAGCATCAAAGGCTCAGTCAGAAGTAACAGCAGGTTGTTATCCACAGCATAATGAAATGAAATCAACCATGTGATGTTGAAGAACGCACTTATCAAGTAGAGATAACCAATCTTTCCAAGGTATTCCTCATGCACTTGACTCGGGCGTGCCTGATAGATTATGAAGATGATTTGAAGTGTGTAAATCACGCTCCAAATGGAGAAGACATACCCTGCAGGTGTGAAGTAGCTAAAGAACACATCCGCTACTTGACCTGTGTTTACTCCATTAAACGGTAGAATGTTAGCAAGAGCATTCATCGCTATTGTAGTGATTATTGCGATGATGTTTATGATTTGGAATTTTCTAAAATTAACTGTCATGGAAAAAAACTCCCACAAATACAAAGTTCGTTAACAATTGTTATTTATAAATCTATTGCAAAACCCTTTGTGAGATGCTTCAGGAAGTGGAGCTGTTCAGACAGGAGATTAAGGAGAGAATCACTGATTTTCTTG
>Ga0209536_100009234_pt1 | contig 14661 bp, 10 predicted proteins | sample DeeMarSeWOR28_12_FD_187461 | JGI IMG/M metagenome (GOLD analysis project Ga0209536, IMG submission 187461) | Marine sediment microbial communities from White Oak River estuary, North Carolina - WOR-2-8_12 (SPAdes) (version 2) | ecosystem: Environmental > Aquatic > Marine > Intertidal zone >...
CACCTTTTTTTGATCATTAAAAAACACCAGCGCCTGATCAACGGTCATGGTCAGAATGTCATGAATGTTGCGTCCGTTATAAAATACTTCGAGCACATCGAGATTAAAGCGCTTTCCGTTGCAGACGGGGCAGGTGATGAAGACATCCGAGAGAAACTGCATTTCCACCTTTTCGAATCCTTCACCCTTGCAAGTTTCACAACGTCCTCCCGCGATATTAAATGAAAAATGGCCGGGTCCGAAACCGTTGGCTCTCGCATCCGGTACAGCGGCCAACAGACGGCGGATCGGTTCCAGGGCCTTGGTATAGGTCAATGCATTTGCCCGCGGCGTGCGGCCGATGGCCCTCTGATCAACCAGCACCACATCATCGATTTTTTCCAGGCCGGTGACTGCCGCGTGTTGACCCGGTCGACCCTGGGAGTCACCCAGTGCTCTTTTAGCGGCTTTGTAAAGGATTTCCTCGGCCAGAGTGGATTTGCCGGATCCGGATACACCTGTCAGGCAGACAAACAGCCCAAGCGGAATGGTGACATCGATGTCTTTCAGATTGTTTTCGCTTGCGTCTTTTATTGTCAACCATTGATTATTTTGCGGTTTACGTCGCCGCTCGGAAACCGCAATCCGCCGAATGCCCTTCAAATACTGGCCGGTGAGCGATCCATTTACACGGGATGTGGGGCCAAAATACATCACCTCACCGCCGCGCTCTCCGGCCTGCGGTCCAAGGTCCAAAAGAAAGTCACTTTCGCGGATGATCTCCGGATCGTGTTCGACAACCACCACCGTGTTCGAAAGATTTCGAAGACCCTTTAAAATCCGGATGAGGCGGTGGTTGTCCCGCGGATGAAGCCCGATGCTGGGTTCATCCAGCACATAAAGGGTGTTGACCAGAGAAGACCCCAGGGCAGACGCCAGCGCCACGCGCTGAACTTCACCGCCGGAAAGAGTGCGGGATTGGCGATCCAAGGTCAAGTATCCCAGGCCGACGTCTCGAAGATATTTCAGGCGCGAGCGGACCTCATCTAAAATGAGCAAACCGGCTCCATCCTGTTCGGATAGCGGCATGGTATCGAAAAAGTTAAGGGCCTGGTCGACATTCATGGCATAGATCTGGGCAATATTACGATCTGCCAAGTGATACAGCAGCGTTTCCGCTTTAAAGCGTGTGCCGCCGCACTGGCGACAGATATCGTAGCTGCGATAACGGGATAAATAAACCCGTACCGGCATTTTATAGGTTCGGGTCTCCAGCCAGCGGAAAAACCCTTCGATGCCGTAATAGGTTGAGGTCCCTTCGATGATGGCCTTCTTATGGGCATCCTTTAGCCGCTTGAAGGGGATGTGGGTCGGAATTTTCCGACGACGGCAAAAATCCATCAGATCTTCAAATTCCATACGGCTTTCTTGCCGGCCCCCAAACGGTTTAATGGCACCCTCCTCCAGGGAGCGGGACGGATCCGGGATGATCAAATCCAGATCGATGCCGATGGTCCGGCCAAAGCCTCTACAGGTATCACAGGCGCCAAGGGGGCTGTTAAAGGAAAACAGATTGGGCAAAGGGGAGTTGTATCGAATTTTACAGTTTGCGCATTCCAGTTTGTTGCTAAACGCATAATGGCGGTCCGGCGGAATCCAAACCTCCAGTCGGCCATCGCCAAAACGAAACGCCAACTCCAGGGAATCCAAAATGCGTTCGCGTTCCTGCGTGCGCAACAACACCCGATCCGCGAGAACCGGGATTTCCTTTTCAGTTCCGTCCGGTTGCCATGCTTCAAGCGCAACGATTCGACCCCTCAAATATAGGCGGTCGAAACCCATTTGCATCAAATAGGAGTGAACCTCTTCGGCAGAGAAGGATTCAATGCAAAAGGGAAAAGTGATGACCACTTGTGATCCGGAAGGCACTTGCTTGAGTAAACTCCACACGTGAGCGGGAGTTTCCGGCACTACCGACTTGCCGCACGATCTGCAATGCAGTTTACCCAGACGGGCATATAACAATTTCACATAGTCGGTGATTTCGGTCATGGTGCCGACCGTGGAACGGGAGGTCCTTACGGGATCTTTGCGGTCAATGGCGATGGCCGGCGGGATGCCCTCAATCTTATTCACTTGGGGACGGTCCATGCGGTCCATAAATTGCCGCGCATACGGCGAAAATGTCTCCACATAACGGCGCTGACCTTCGGCATAGAGCGTGTCAAAGGCCAGGGAAGATTTGCCCGAACCGCTGACTCCGGTGACCACCGTAATCTGATTCAAAGGAATCTCGAGGTCGAGATTTTTGAGATTATGCTGTTTGGCACCGGCTATCTTTATCGACTGGATTTTCATTATGCACTTTGTTTTCAGGATCTTCTGCTATATTCTACTTGTATCTTAATGGATTTTTTTATATTCAGATTCATTCGTCTTCACAAATTTGTTTGGATGTTTCAGCGATTAAATTAATCCTCCTTTTGCAGGTTTGCAAACGGATTTTTTCACTTTAAATTCATAATCCGGAAAAAATGAAGAATTGCCAAAGAGGTCAATCAGCTGGTGAGTGAGCCTCTCATTTGCATGGCGGATGTTTCCGATCGCAAGGCCTGTTACAATGCGGTTCAAAAAACTCTGAATAGATTCGGACGTCTGGATGCCTTGGACAATAATGCCGGTATTGGTCAGCGCATTTCGTCAATCGCGCAGACAGATGCGGACAGCTGGCGATATAATATCGATGTGAATTTCATGGGGCCATTTTACCTGATAAATGCAGCCATTGCTGAGTTGCGAAACACTAAAGAAACGCGGTGAGCTTGAACCGCCGGAAATTCCAGCACGGTATCGACATCGTCAAAGGCGACATTCGCTAGGAGTGAATTTCAGATCCAACATCAATAGGTTATTTCTCCAGCTCCGCGATCCGGTTTGCCTGCTGAGCCACCCGATTCATCCATTCGGTGTTGTCTTTTAAATGCATTTCGGCCAATTGATTGAATTTTTTGGCCTCCGATGCGACCTCTTTTTTCAACCAGGCTTCGGCCAGATAATAGTAATTTTGGCCGTTGTCGGGATAAAGACTGATGGCCTGTTCCAATACCCGAATGGCATTGTCCGTTTTTCCTTGTTCCAAAAGGCGGCGACCCTGCTCGGTGAGCTGTAAAGATGCAACCAACCGGGGACTTGGTGGGGTCGGTTTTTCTGGTTCGACTGTTTCCGTGGGGAGCGCCGGTTTTTCCGGCGGCATTGCTTTCATACATCCCGCAAGGGCCATAATCAGCAAGCAGGCTATCGCGATCTCTTTTCTTTTAGTCGTCATTAAAAACCTTTTTTAAACCTTTGAAGATTTGTTTTCCTAGCCCGTATTTTTGGTGCAGCGGACAATACTCGGTGGGCACATGTTTTGCCAGAAAATATTCCTCAACCGGCTGCGGGCAGGCATTTTCAATGAACAGCAGACCGGTCACCGAGCAGACGGTTCGTTTTTCCACACCGGGCGGGGTCTTAAATTTGCTTTCGGATATGTATTGCGGAATACTTTTCATCAGATCCGCCCAAATCGGCAGGGCAGCAGACGAACCGGTGGCAGAGATGGAATCCACGTTGTCAAAACCGACCCACACCAGTGCCAGTATATCCGGTGTATATCCGACAAACCAGGCATCTCTGAATTCATTGGTTGTGCCGGTTTTGCCTGCCACCGGCCAGTGAATGTCTTTGATTTTTAAAGATCGCGCTGTTCCCTCGGTGACCACGCTTTGCAACATATGGTTCATGATAAACGCTTTGGCCGGAGAGATCAACCGTTCAATGTCCATATGTTTTTGTTGGAGAATATCACCGTTCTCATTGACCACCCCTTTCAGCGATAAGGGGTAGGGCTGCACACCGTCCGCTGCAAACACGCAATACGCCCGGGCAAGCTCCATGGGTATGACTTCAAAAGCCCCCAATGCCAGGGAAGGAAAAGGTTTCATCGGTGTTGAAAAACGGAACCGAGAAGTTACATCCACGATGTGATCAAGACCCGTTTGCATGGCAAGATCGACGGTAGCCAGATTATAAGACATTTTAAGGGCATCTCGCAGCGTGACGGTGAAGGCCGTTACCGGTTGAAAGTTTTGGGGCTTCCAGGATTTGCCCTCGACGGTATAGGTTTTGGAATCATTGGATAAAAAAGATGTCGGTTTGAATTCGTCCAGACTGGCCAAATAGACAAACGGCTTGAAGGCACTTCCGGGTTGGCGTTTGGCTTGGGTGATGCGGTTAAACTGGCTGACACTGTAACTTCGTCCACCGACCATGGCAAGGATGTAGCCGGTTTTGGGTTGCATGACAATAATGGCTCCCTGGAGTTGTTGCTCTGTTTGGATGCGTTGCAGGTCGGGGTTTAATGTTTCCAAACGAGCCAATCCTTTGACCAACGCCTTTTCGGCCGCCATCTGAACCTGCGTGTCTAAGGTGGTATATATAGAAAGACCGAGGCTGGAAAGTGCATCGGGTCGATACAAAGCATTCAGTTGATCGGCAAGATAATCGATAAAATAGGGCGCCTTCTTCCCGTGAACCGTATAACCGACGGTATCCACCTGAGCCTTTAAATCTGACTGCAGCTTTGCTTCAGAAAGCCATCCTTTAGCGTGCATTGCACGCAATACGTCGTTTCTCCTATCGCGACAACGCGTTTTATCCTGATAAGGTGAATAATGATTGGGCGCTCTAATCAGACCGGCAAGGGTTGCGGATTCCGGGCGGGAGAGCTCTGTGACCGGCTTGCCGAAATAAAAGTAGGAGGCTTCACCCACCCCGTTAATTGAAACAGATCCTTTCTGGCCCAGATAAATTTCGTTCAAATATATCTCCAAAATTTCATCTTTTTGATATTTGATTTCCATCACCACCGACAACAAACTTTCTTTGATCTTGCGCGTGATGGTTCTTTGCGGTGTTAGAAAATAGTTTTTGGCAAGCTGCTGAGTAAGGGTGGATCCTCCCTGTTTAATGGAGCCGTAACGCAGATTGGTGATGAAGGCGCGCAGAATTCCGCGGGGATCAAGACCGTGATGTTGGTAAAAGCGACTGTCCTCCGCTGCTAAAACGGCGTGTATGAGATGTTCAGGGACTTCCTGTATCGCAACCAGCTGACGGCGCTCACGCTCCGATCCGAAAAAGAGCATAATCTCTTCGGGCTCCAGTTCCAAAATGGGTATATCTTGCCCGTTATCTGCGCGTTTAATGTGTTGAATTCGTTCTTGCGCAAAAGTGATTCGCACGGCGAATCCCTCTCGATTTTGCCATGGCGTTTTTAGATCGTAAAGGTAGATGTCGAGGGAAGAAGGCGATGAGCGCATTTCACCCTTTCTCGACGGCAAATGAGAGACCGATCGATAATCCAGGTTCAGCAGTTTTTCTTGAAACAGCTCTGGGTTGATCCGTTGCCCGGGGTACAGCAGGGTGGTATCTGAATAAACTTTGGATGGAATGCTCCAGCGACGGGCTGAGAAGCGTTCCTCGATGCGGGTCGAAAAGTACCAACCATATGACATTATGGCGGCTGTGCCCAGAAAAAGGGCTATCAGCAAACCGATGAGGATTTTTTTATACATCATGACAATTCAAGACTAAATAACCCTTGTGAAAATAGAATCTTTATAAATATTAACCCTTTTGCCAGCCGTGTAAACCCCAGGACAAGGAAACAAGGGCCAGACCACTGAGGCAAGCTGAAACGAGACCGGTTGCGAATATACCGCCGTCCAGCCAAATTGGTCCACCGATTAATGCACCGATCACACGTCCGATACCAGCTGTGGCAAAATAGCCTGCCATCATGGTGGCTCGCGAACCGGTCAGCAATTCGGTTGTGAGGGACAAGCTGGTGACGATCATAAATTCAAAGGTTAAAAAAATCAAAAAAAGACCGACGAGCGCCAGTGAGAAGGTCTTTCCGAAAAAGGGCAGCATGCCATAGCAAATTGTGCTGAGAATTAGACCAAGGGCCACTGAACGTTTTAAACCAAATCGATCCGCCAAAGCAGCGGTCAGTGTTTCTCCCAGTAATTCGGCTACGCCAATGACGCTTGTACCCAATCCCAATGCAACAATGCTCAGGTTGAATGCCTTTTCTATCCAGGCGCCGTAAACTACAAAAAGATTATCATTGGCAATGCTCGCGCATAGGGCTAAACCGAGGGCGCCCAGAGCCCTGCGCTTTACCACCAATTGCTTTAAGGAATCTCGAAATCCGAGAAAATATTGCTGTCGTCTTTCCAGTCCCCCTTCCTGGGCTGGCATCAAAAAGCGCAATAAAACAATACCAATCACCCCCGAGCCGCCCATTACAAAAAAAGGGGAGCGCCACCCAAACCCATCAATGAGCAGCCCGACCACTGGAATTCCAACCAAAGTGCTTCCGGCCCAGGCAAATTCAAGAAAACCGATCGCCAACCCCCTGCGTCGGAAGGGTACCCTTTCACTGGCATAGGCTTGCACGGCCGGATCAAAAATGCTTTTGCCCATGCCGGCCAGAAATAAGGCGATCAGAAGGACGACGTAAAATGGGAAAAAGCCTGCTGCAAACATACCTGCAACCAACATTGCCAAACCGGCCAGCATCATTAACCGATAGCCCAGCCGATCCGCCAACGGCCCAAATAAAATGCCAAGTATTGCTGTGGCTTGATTCACCGCTATTAATGAAGTAATGGCGGTCAGTGGCACACCCAAACTTCGGCTCAGAACAGGAGCAAACGGGTAAGCGAAGCGTCTTGCGGTGTTTAATACCAGCCGGCAGATGGTGGTTACGCCGACTTTCATGATGAGGCTTGAAGGTGATTCCGGCTGTGTCGCTGTATGAGAGGGATTTGGCATAATTAGTCAGTTTTTTCCAACACATATTCAAACTCAATCGATTGTGCGAGATGCTTTTTTACGTGGCAAAGGTCTACCGCTCTAATTAGTGCATCTTTGTATTTTTGCGGAAAGTTCGGTGGTAGGCTCAGGTAAATGACAATTTTTTCAATCATATAGGTTTTTTTATGCGCTTGAAAATCAACCTTCACTTTCAATTTATCGGTGTTTAGCTTTCTTTTTTCACAAAAAGCCATGGCATAAAAACCGGCACAGGTTGCAATGGATGCTAAAAACAGTTCTGTTGGCGAGGGAGCAGAACCTTCACCCCCCTGCCTTTTATTTTGATCAGTACGGACAGTAAACCCTTTAAAACTTGAATCGACCTTTTTGCCACCGGGAAAACTAATTTCCATTTCCATTTTTTCTCTCCTTAAATTTTTTATCATTTTGGGTTTAAAGCAAGATCACAGCAAATATCACAGTTAAATTTGACTTTCAATGCAACATCACTTGCCTATGCTTTGCAAATGATGCATCCGCCCTTGAACTAAACCAGCAGCGGTTTTATAACTAACTGATATTATTTTTAATATTTATTATTTATTGACAGAAAACGACCTTTTTTGTAAACTAGATTTTAAGCCAAGAAAATAGACCAAAAGGAGCTTGCCAAAATGGATGCAAACCAAATCACCTGCCCCAAATGTGGATCTCCTAACAATTATATTTCGGAAGGATGCGTGAAATGCGGGATTATTTTTTCAAAGTATTTTGAGTTGCAGAAGAAAAGAAAAGAGAACAAGGACACCCATGTTGATGATACGCCTGGAGAAAGTAAAGCCGAGGAAAATCCGGCGACCATCTCAGAAGAGAAACCGGAACCTGCCGCGCCCGAATCGATTTTAGCCGATAATAAGGTTCAGACCATCGCCGAAATGTCGGTGAGCGAACCGAAAGCCCGGTCAACAAAAGAGATAAAACCGGAGAAAAGCCAAGCGCAGTCCGTCGAAGATACCTTCATGGATGAATTTGAATTGCCTAAGGAGACTTCGGCCGAGCCTTTGGAAAACCAGATGCAAATAAATCCCGAAACGCCGAAAGCAGGCAAAGAAGAGCAAGAGACCGCAATATCCCAGGAGGAAAAATCAGAAACCGCTGCTTCAGCTGATGTCTCGCCTGCAGCAAGCGAAACGCAGGCTACCGATCCATCAGCAGTTCAAGATAAAGGGGGGCAGGCGACTCAAGAATTATCGGGTGAAACGATTCCAAAGCCGGTTGCGGCTCAAGAAACGCCCGCAAAAGAAGAAGTTCTTGAATTGGTTGAACCTGTTGAAGTTGATAAGGCAGTCAAGCCGGAGACTGAGGTCAGACCAGAAGAAATTCAGTCTCAGATGAAGCCGCAAACAGCAACCGCGAAAGATGTGGAGATGGCCAAAGATAATATTAAAGCCGTGCCAAGGGAAGAGAACATTAAGGCTGCACCTTCCAAAGTAGAACAACCCGCCAAAGCCGAACAGGAAATAATGCTAGAAGAAGCTGCCGAGCCGGTTGAAGCTGAAGCCGCGCCAATAAAAATTGAAGACCAGGCACGCGAAGCGCTAATAGATAAACAAAAAGCAGCATTGGCCGCGACAGAGGCGTTAATAAAGGAGAGAGAAACTCAAACCCAAGCCGCGGCTTTAAAAAAACAAAAACTGGCCCAGGCTAAACTCGAGACTTTAAAAAAACAAAAGGCGGCCCAGGCCAAAGCCTTAAAGAAGCAAAAGGTCAAATTGGCTAAACAAGAGGCTTTGAAAAAGCAAAAAGCCTCTCAGGCTAAGGCCGAAGCGTTAAAGCAACAGAAAGAAGCTCGGGTCGCAGCAGAAAATTCCATACAGGAAAGTCAACCGTGGGAAAAAGAATCATCACAAATTCTGCAAACCGTCGTCTCTAAAAATATTGATTCCAAATTGAAGATAATGGCTTTGCTTAAGAAGTATGAAGGCAAGACGATCGGAATCAATTATGATAATTCGGCCGAGATTAAAGAGGCCGAACTTGTGGAAGCTAACAACGAATTTTTCAGTGTGTCGGTAAAGGATAAGAAATTGCAGTTTAGCTATCCTTTACAAACGCTTTTGTCGCTGATCGAGGGTGAGGATGGCGTTGAAGCAGGAGAAGCAGAGAGCAAAACAAAATTTTCGGCAGTGATAAAAGTCTATCCCTTGGTACTATTTTAGCATTTCTATTGGCGTTCACCACAAGACCCCGTCCCGCTCTGTCAACCAGCGGGACGGAGACGTTTCATTTAGATTCTGGCACCGGATATCACATGGAATATCCAATAATACAATCCGGCCAAGAAAACTATCGTTCCCGCAATCAATGCCATGTTCCGTCGACGTTTATATCGGCGATTTTTTTGGTCCTCTTTTTCGATAAGATAGTTCAATGCGTTGTCAGAAACCTCTCTCCGAAATGCTGAAAACGTGGGCTTTTTACAATGCGGACATAATTCAAGCTTTGCATCTATATGTTGAGTTTTATAATGGTACCTGTTGACATATTTATCCGGAGAGTCGATCGTTTCATCTACTTTTTTCTTCGGTTTTTCCTCAAAGACGACCAGATTTTTTTCATCGACCGTAACCTGTGGTTCGATTTCTAAATCGGCCTCTTCGATGACCAATAATTCTTTTTTCCTCATGATTTTAATTTCTACCCCCCATTTTCGAATTAGCAGATATTGCCGGAGCAAGACTAAATATTCAATCTTGCTGAAGGCACATTATTCAGAATTCCCGGCAATTGCCTGTTTTAAAGGCTCCAACAACTCAAATTTTGTGCAGAAACCGTGCCAAATACTGATACAACAAGATTTCTTGGAATTGAGTGTAATTTCTGTAAATTCAAATGAATTGTTGAGATTATTATCCAAAAATTTACGTAATTATTTTCACATTAAGTAAAAATTTACATATAGATATCAATAGATATATGTATTCAATGTCCGAGATGTTTTCCTCACCTCGTTTCGGCCCGATAACGCGGCTTGACGATGGTAGAAAAGAAACTATATTTGAGCATTGATAACATTTAGATTTTATTTTTTTAAGTTGAATTATAAATGTAATTACAATAATTTTATATCTTTTGACGTTATCTCTTATTTTAAATGCCGAGATGAAGCGATGAAATATTTGCAGATTGAGCAAAATCTTTTTATTGAAAACAGACAGAGGTTGGCCGACCGCTTGAAGCCGAATTCTATCGCCGTCTTAAATTCAAATGACATTATGCCGACCAGCGCCGACGGTACACATCCATTCATTCAGCAAACTGATCTATTCTATCTAAGCGGAATAGATCAGGAGGAAAGCCGGCTGATCCTCTTTCCAGATGCCAAGGAGAAAAAGCATAAAGAAATTTTGTTTCTCAGAGAAACCGATGAGCAGGTTGCGATGTGGGAAGGTCAAAAGTATACCAAAGAAAAAGCAACGAAAGTCTCCGGAATTAAAACGGTTTACTGGAACAAAGAATTTGAAACGATATTCAAAACACTTGTTTTTGATGCGAACAATATTTACTTGAACACGAATGAGCACCTGCGGGCGAATGTGCGCGTTGAAAGCAGAGACATGCGTTTTTTGAAGTGGTGTATGCAATCCTTCCCGTTGCATAACTATAAGAGGCTGGCTCCCATTATGCATGATTTGCGTGCGGTAAAATCCAGGGTCGAAATAGATTTAATCAAACACGCCTGCCAGATTACCGAGAAGGGCTTTCGTCGGTTGCTGGGTTTCATTAAACCGGGGGTGTGGGAATATGAGATTGAGGCCGAAATCTATCATGAATTTTTACGAAACCGCTCCAGAGGCCCCGCTTTTGATTCCATTGTCGCATCCGGAGCCGATTCGTGTGTTCTGCATTATGTAAAAAATAATAAACAATGCCGGAAAGGAGATGTGTTGCTGATTGATTTTGGTGCCGAATATGCCAACTACGCTTCGGATGTTACGCGCACGGTACCCGTAGATGGCAAATTTACAAAAAGGCAACGAGACGTTTATGACGCGGTATTAAATGTCCAAAAGGCTGCCATTCAATTGCTGAAGCCCGGCAATACACTTGATGATTACCACAAAGAGGTGGGCAAAATAATGGAAGCCGAATTGATTCGTTTGGGTTTGCTGGACCCTGCGGAAGTAAAAAAACAACCGGAAGACGATCCCCTGTACAAAAAATTTTTCCCCCATGGCGCATCCCACCATCTTGGACTGGATGTACATGATTACGGGGATAAGTATCGCAAATTCGAACCGGGAATGGTGTTTAGTTGTGAACCGGGCATTTATATCCGAGATGAGGCTATTGGAATCCGAATCGAAAACGATATTTTAATAGCTGATGGCGACCCGATTGATCTGACTGAAAGTATTCCCAGAGAAGCCAAAGAAATCGAAGCGTTAATGAATCAATCATAATTTTTACACGCCTCTCATTTCTCCAAGATGGATCCTTTTTAGAATCTTTGCAGCAAGCCTATGCGCGACAATTTGTCGGCCTGGCGAGTGGTCTCCGGCAGGCGATATCCCTTACAGCAGTGCAACACGAATTTAATGCTTTGTCGCAAATTCACCCTGTGTCCAATGGATATGTACAGCGGCTTCACCTGCGTGCGGGTACGCACAACGGCCCCGATGGTTTCATCTTGATATGTCAAGTAAGAAAAACTACCGCGTTTTATCCCCGGTTCCTGGTAATGGCCCAGTAATTTAGATTTGGCGCAACCGATTGAGGGAATGTCAACCAGTAGCCCGATATGGCTCGCAATACCGAGGCGGCGGGGGTGCGCAACGCCCTGTCCGTCAAAAATCAAAAGATCGGGAGTTGATTTCAGTTTGTCCAGCGCAGCAAGAATCGCAGGTCCTTCACGAAATGAAAGCAGTCCCGGTACATATGGGAACCCGATTGGTCTAGCCGCGGTTTTGAATTCTAATGTTCCCATATCCTCAAATTGCAAAACGACTGCGGCGGCACAGGCAACCCCTTTTCGGTAGGCGGTATCAATTCCGGCTACTTTTCTCACCGCATTTGTTTTAATCGTTGATTTCCGGATGACGTTGCGCGATAGTCGCTTTTGAAGATCAATGGCTTCTTTTGGCAGCAGATTCCACGGATGTTCTATTTTTTGCATCATATCACTTGCCACGTCTCAGAATTTCTATAATATGATTGAAATCATGTAGCTTTTATCGACACTTGGTGTTGTTTTTTCGATCCGAGGTTTGTTTATCCTATGAATCGTATTATTTTTCAACCAGTTCAAATGCACAAAGAATATACTAAAGTAGCGAATAATTGAAAATGATACATATCGACGGTTCCTACATGGAAGGCGGCGGCCAGATATTAAGAACAGCCTTGGCCCTTTCGACACTGACACGAAAGCCTTTCATTGCCGATAAAATCAGACATAATCGGCCCAAGCCGGGACTCAAAAACCAACATTTGGCATGTATTAGGGCTTTAAAACGGCTCGCCAAGGCTCAGGTAAACGGCGCCCGGTTAGGTTCGGCATCGATTGAATTTAATCCCGGAGATGTAATGTTCGGAACATTTTCAATCGATATCGGCACGGCCGGTTCAATCACGCTTTTGCTGCAGTCTTTGCTATTGCCCGTTATATTCGCAGATGATCGGGTCAGGCTGAAGTTAATCGGCGGAACTGATACCAAATGGAGCATTCCGATTGACTATTTTTCCCGGGTAATTCTTCCTTTTTTCAATGCGTTTGCCTCAGTCGAAATCAAAAAGACAAAGCGGGGCTTTTATCCCAAAGGCCGAGGATATGTTGAACTGCTTATACATCCCAGATTCCATCTAAATGATTTTATTGATTTTTTTGATTTTAAGTCTAGTTTGAGAAGTAAAGTTCAAGCCTTCCATCTTCTGGAAAAAACAGAAATTGCAAAAATCCAGGGAATATCTTCAGCATCCTTAAAATTAAAACGAAACAACGTTGCCGAGCGCCAGATTGAAGGTGCAGTGCACAAATTCGGTCATCTTTACCCCGTTGAAATCGAGAAGGAATATTGCGAAACCGCTTCAGATGGAACAGTGATCACGCTATGGACTGTTGATAAGAATCAAAACGTTTTTATGGGAGCTGACGCGCTGGGTGAAAGAGGTAAACGGGCTGAGCGCGTAGGTGTTGAGGCAGCAGGAAAATTGCTGGGTGTTATCAAATGCGATGCAGTGGTGGATCATTATCTGGCGGACAACCTGATACCGCTGCTGGCACTTGCAGGTGGCCGAATAAAAACCAGCAAAATCAGCGGACACATTCGATCAAATGTTTATGTCTGTGAACAATTTCTGGATGTAAGATTCAATATTGATGAAAAGAGAAACGAAATATTCACAAAATAAATATCTGGCTATCCAGAATAAACAAATGATATTGAATGTGGGAGCGGCTTCCAGCCGCGATTCAAAGGGCCAAACCGACACCCTTATTCGTGGCTGGAAGCCACTCCCACAAATTATTCGGCTTAGGTCAACAATATCGGGATTTAGCCCCGCCCGGGGAGCAATTTCCATGATTGTTTTCATTTTGGTGATTCTTCCGTATATATTATCGACAGATAGTTCGGCCGCAAACAGGAGCTGCCCCATGATTGACATCCAACAGACTCGCCAAAGAATCCAAGAACACCTCGCGCAACTGACGGTAAGCATTGGTGAGCGAAGTGTGGGTTTGCCCAGTAATCTTGAAATAACAGCAAAATATATTGAATCTTTCTATCAAAACCTCGGTTTAGCGGTTCAAAGAGAACCTTATAAGTATCATGATATAACCGTTGTTAATATTGTCACCGAGATAACCTTTAGTTCACCGCCTAAAAGCCGCTTTGTGGTCGGAGCCCATTATGATTCGGTAGCGGGCACTGTGGGGGCGGACGACAACGCCAGTGCCGTGGCCGTTCAACTTGAAATCGCCCGGCAGTTGAAAGCACTCATGAGCAACGAAAAACTTGATCTGGCGGTAAAATTCGTCTCCTTTGCCCTGGAAGAACCGCCTGTCTACGGTACCCGTTATATGGGCAGCCGGGTCTATGCCAAAAAGGCCCGCAAAGAAAACGAACAGATCGATGGAATGATATGTTTAGAGATGGTCGGCTATGCCTGCTATGAACCGGGGTGTCAAGGTTATCCGTTTCCGTTGCAGTTTTTCGGATATCCGAAAGAAGGCAATTTTATCGGAATCGTCGGCAATTCAAAGTCTAAGAGCTTCACGAAGGCAATTTTTAACGAATTCACTAAAAACCCGGAACTTCCCGTAGTAAGGTTAAATGTTCCGCTCAACGGATGGATTCTTCCCTCGGTGAGGCTTAGTGATCATGCATCGTTTTGGGATCAGGGCTTTAAAGCAGTTATGATCACCGATTCCGCGTTTTACCGCAATCCGCATTATCACACAGCTTTGGATACGATGGAAAAATTGGATTATGGCTTCATGGCAGAACTGGTTGAGAGTCTGATCCTGTTCTTCTGCTCTTTTAAGAAATGAGGCTTTTCGCACTTTTATTTCACCTTTTAGGCAGATGACAGAGGATGATAGATGACAAAATGCAGAGGACAGGTTACAGAATTCAAAATTGAGATTTATTTGACTTGACAACTATCAATTATGATATCTGCAATTTCCCCAAATTGCATATTACATTTTGATATCCAAAAGAAAACCATGTCCACCGAATTTCACCATCAGGGCACGGAATGACACAATTTTTGTAAGGCTGAAATTTGGTATATTTGTCACTGTTCAATATACAATGCAGA
>Ga0209536_100009236_pt1 | contig 14660 bp, 12 predicted proteins | sample DeeMarSeWOR28_12_FD_187461 | JGI IMG/M metagenome (GOLD analysis project Ga0209536, IMG submission 187461) | Marine sediment microbial communities from White Oak River estuary, North Carolina - WOR-2-8_12 (SPAdes) (version 2) | ecosystem: Environmental > Aquatic > Marine > Intertidal zone >...
TCGTGAGGTGAATTTCGGATTACGCATTATTTGAAAAAATAAAGGAAAGTTAAAGTTAATAAATAAGGGGCTCGACCAGTTGAGCCCCTTATTTGTTGTTATGTGCGGCAGTTGAGTCAGACAGAATTCAGGTGCCCGAGCGCTTTTCATTTTGTGACACCTCCTTTTTATTGGGGTAACAAGATACCAAAAGTTGAGGTGCCCGATCCTCACGGCAACAAACAAATCGGGTTGGGAGGCAATTATTTAGGTGTCACCCACGTTAAATATGGAGGGATATTATGTTTAAAGTAATTCAAACTGGCGCAAATCGGCTGGAACTTGAGATGAGTGGGGAATTGGAAGCTGAGGAAATAAAGATTGTAATAGCTGAAAGTGACAGCCAATCGGAGAATATTGAAAATAGGAAGATGTTGCATGATGTAATAGACTTTCGTCTTCCACCACATGGTGTTTTTTCAAGTGAATTCTCCGAGTGTATTTCCTCTCTCACTTTGCCTTCCTGAAGATCGCGTAATAAAAAAACTTATCATTGTTCCAGCCAGGGGCTCAACAAACTACTTTGCATTCAGGGCACCAGTTGATTTAACAGGTTAAATGGAAACAGCCACCGGTCTTTCTGCTGCCTGACAGCCGGTTGAATATTTCGACAGCCTTGCCGCTTTTTTCGGCAATGAACTCGATATTGCGGGCCTGGAGATACTCCTTAAGAGCCGCTGCAGGCTGCAAAATACCCATTGCACCGGTGCCGCAGATAATAATTTCCGGCGCCGCCTTTATCAATTCCCTGAGGTCATCAGCTGTGAGGACATGTCCCTGTCTGCGCCACCAAGGCGAGAGGATGAAACCATCCGGAAAGATAATAACATCTTTGGTATATTGCTGGCCTTCAATCACCATGCGGCCGAAACTGTAGGATTCAATGGTGCTCATTGGTTGGATACATTACAGGGAATAATTTGCATGGCTTTGATACTTTTTGGAAATAAATTGATGAATAGGATAAATTGAAATGCTAACGTGTTCATCAGCTTTTTTAACAGGCAAGTTGCCTGATTTCAAGGTGAAGGATACATGAAAGCGGCAAAAAGAAGCGAGTTGCCCGGAATGATAGGAACCCTGTTATTTGTCGTAGGAGTGATGTATGGGGCATTTTGCCTCTACCTGTATCTGATGCAGGGCCGGATGATCTTTTATCCGGTCAGAAAGCTGACAGCGAGCCCAGCGGACATCGGACTTCATTACGAGTCAGTCTCTCTGACAGCAAGTGACGGGGTAAAACTGCACGGCTGGTTCGTTCCGGCCCAGGCCGAAAAAGGGGCGCTGCTTTTCTTCCATGGCAATGCGGGCAATATTTCGCACCGCCTGGAATCTCTCAAAATATTTCACGACCTTGGCCTTTCAACCCTGATTATTGATTACCGCGGTTACGGCGAAAGCCAGGGAACCATTTCTGAAAAAGGCACCTATCTTGATGGTGAGGCTGGCTGGGACTACCTGGCAAGGGTAAAAGGGTTTCCACCACAGGAGATCATTGTCTTCGGCAGGTCCCTGGGTGGGGCAATAGCGGCATATATTGCGGGCCGGAAGCAACCGGGGGGTCTTATACTCGAGTCAGTCTTCACATCAGTACCTGATATGGGGGCAAGGATGTATCCCTATATGCCGGTGAGGCTTTTAAGCAGATACCAGTATGATACCAGAAAAGCTCTTCAGTCAGTCACCTGCCCGGTGCTTGTTGTTCATAGCCCCCACGACGATATAATCCCCTTTGAGAATGGCTTGCAGCTGTATGAAACTGCCCGGCAGCCCAAAAGATTCCTGGAGATCCGCGGGGATCATAATGAGGGGTTTTATGTGAGCGGAAAAATTTATATCGATGGGTTAGACGAGTTTGTGGCTTCAACTTTAGGTATTGCTGGCTAAATTTGGAGGAAGAAAAACTAATCACAAGCGTGTGTTCTTTTGTATTTGAACTATTGAAATTTTGAGCTTTTTTTGACAAAGTGTAATGTAATTTGTTTTTAGGGGAAAGTTGTGTGGAAAGGAATAGTTGAAACCGCAGTTCTATTATTGTGAGAGAGTAAAGGAGCTTAGCTGCAATGGGAGTGCTGAATTTCTTTAAATCGGTTCCAACCATGACCGCCGATGAAGCGAAACGGTTCATGTCTGAGAAACACCCGGATGAATATAACCTGGTGGATGTGCGCCAACCGGGGGAATATGAACGGGACCATATCCCGGGTGCCAACCTGATCCCGATGGCGGAGCTGAAGGACAGACTGGCTGAGATCGATCCTGAAAAACCGACCATTGTTTACTGAGCAGCAGGCGTACGCAGCCGGTCGGCTGCAACAATGCTGCTTGGTGCCGGATTAAAGCATATATACAGCATGGAGGGAGGGATACGGGCCTGGAAAGGCATGGTTGCGCATGGTGTGCCGGAAGCCGGTATGGCCTATTTTTCCCCTGCCGCCGATGCTGAAGAGATTGTCGGCCTTGCCTGGGCCCTGGAAGAAGGGTCCAAGTTTTTCTACCAGGGGGTCGCTGATCATTTCAGCAATGATAAGGAGGCACAGGAAATGTTCACCTGGCTGGTATCCGCTGAAAAAAGTCATGAGAAGCACCTCCTTGAGACCTATGAGAAGCTGACAGGCAAAAAACCCGATTTTGTCAAACTCCGTACCAGGTTCAGCGACAGCCTGGACGGGAGTGTCATGGAGGGGGGGATTCCGGTGAAAGAGGCGCTGACATGGATTAAGGACAAAAAGGTTTCTGAAAGCCTGGAGCTTGCCATTGCCATGGAAGTTAATGCCTTTGACCTGTATGTCAAGATGAGCAGGGCTATTGAAGATAAACAGGCAAAGCAAATCTTTGAAAAGCTTTCTGAAGAGGAACAGGTGCACCTCCAAAAACTCTCAGAATTGTTTGATGCACGTTTGTGAAGCTTGAAGATTCAGACTCTGTCCGGCTGTGACCTGTGCGGGTCTACTGGGGATTGACAGCAGGCTGGATAAATAGTAGCCATTCACAATCTGGGGTGGATAAAAATTACCCACCCGGAAGAACAGGGCAGCATTGCTTCAAAGGGGCTGCCCTTATGGGAAAAATTTTTTTAGAATAGTCTCAATAGGATATGTTTTTTTAAAGCATTTTGGCATGGTTTGTGAATATTAGAAAAACAAAAGCAAAAATAAACCTCTCCTTTTTTTGCATACCCTTCCTTAAATAAAAACAGAACCCCGGCTTACAAATAAGCCGGGGTTCTGTTTTTATATGTTCCTTTCCCTTTAATCCTGTTTAATCTTCGTGGAAATGTTGGAGAGCCCTTCAAGCATCTTTTCAGGATCTGTTGTCGGAAAATTGCATTTGAAATCAGTACAGACATACGCAGTGGCTTTATTGTCAATAGCATTCATGAACTCCACAAAGCCAGCATATTTGTTTATGCCGGGGGCTTCTTCTCCTGTCGCCTTGAATAGTACGACCGTATGCGGGAAATAGCTTTTACGCAGGGCATCAAGCATGTGCCTGGTATCGTCAGCCCCTACTTTTCCGGTAATGACCACCTCCTGGGAAGGGGCAAGTGCAAATTCCAGCGTCGCTAACAGCATTGGAAATCCAAGGGGATTATCCTGCACACGTGGGGATATTAATCTGTTGATTTTGTCTGCCTTTTCCTCAAAATCATGTTTCCCTGTGAGCCTGCCGAGCTTGAGCAGATTGTTCATGGCTACAGCGTTTGAGGATGGCAGGGCAGTGTCAATGCTCTCTTTAATCCGGGGAAGCATGGATTTGCCACTGTCTGCAGTCAGGTAAAATCCCCCCAGTTTTTCATCCCAGAAATCTGCAATCAGCGTATTGGTTAAATCAAGGGCATATGCCAGCCACCCGGTGTCAAATTCCCAGCTGTACAATTCGAGCATCCCCCAGGCCAGAAAGGAGTAATCAGCAGCATTGCCTGCAAGTCCGGCCTGGCCTTCCCTCCACCTGTGAAGCAGTCTGCCATCTGCTGAGCGGGCATTCTCCAGGACAAATCTTGCTGCTTTCGCGGCTGCTTCACCGTATTCCGGCTGGCCAAGAACCTGGGCGGCCCTGGCAAGAGCTGCGATCATAAGGCCGTTCCAGTCTGTCAGGATCTTGTCATCAAGCTCTGGCCGCGGCCTTCTGTTGCGGGCAGCAAGGAGTTTTCTCCTGATTTTTTCAAAATCATCACTTTGGCCTGCATAAGGTTCACGGTAAAGAATATTCAGGCCTGCTTTCTGCCCGGTAACTGGATGAACAAAGTTGCCAGCATCAGTTAATTGAAAAATTTTGATAGCAGCAGCAGCTTCTGCGGGGGAAAGAATTTCCCTGAGCTCCGCGGTGGACCAGAGATAGAATCTTCCCTCCTCGCCTTCGCTGTCAGCACTTTCAGCAGAGAAAAAAGCACCATTTTCAGCGGTCATATATGTCAGGACATACTTTAGTATCTCGCGCGCTGTTGCTGCATATTCCTCTTTTGATGTCGCCTGGTATGCTTCGAGATATGCCAGGACAAGAAGGGCCTGGTCATAGAGCATCTTCTCAAAGTGAGGCACACGCCACATGCGGTCCGTGGTATAGCGATGAAAGCCATAGCCGATCTGGTCATAAATCGCTCCCAGCCGCATGGCGGACAATGTTTTCTCAACCATGGCCAGGGCTGCCCTGTTGCCGGTGCGGTACCAGTAACGTAAGAGGTAGAGGAGGTTCAGAGGCTTGGGAAATTTAGCGCTTGAGCCAAATCCCCCATACTGACCGTCGAAGTCGCTGGAAAAAACCTGGAATGCTCCATCAAGCTGGGTTAATCCCATGTCACTGCCGGGCAGGTGGATTGTCGATGACACGATTGCGGCATTGACACTGTCTGCAGATTTCTGGACAGAATCGCGTTCTTCCTTCCAGAGTTGTCTGACCCTGGGGATGAGTTCTAGAAGACCGAGCCTGCCAAAGCGGTTTTCCTTTGGGATGTAAGTTCCTGCATAGAAGGGTTTTCCGTCCGGGGAGAGAAAAAGGGTCAAAGGCCAACCGCAGGACGGCGACAGGAGATAGCAGGCTTTCATATATATCTGGTCTATGTCAGGCCGTTCCTCCCTGTCAACCTTGACTGGTATGAAGGTTTCGTTAATCAGGGCAGCGACCTGGGGATCGGAGAAGGATTCTTCCTCCATTACATTGCACCAATGACAGGTAAGATATCCTATGGAGAGGAGAATTGGTTTGTCTGTCTCTCTGGCCTGCGAAAAGGCCTCTTCCCCCCAGGGATACCAGTCAACAGGATTCGTAGCGTGCTTCAGGAGGTATGGGCTCGCTTCATGGATGAGACGATTGGAGGGTTTTTCTTCTGCCGCAATGGTGGGCCCGGCAGAAGTCGCCGAAAAAAATAAAACAGCAATACAACAGTATAATAAGGCTCGGTGTATCATGGATTGCTCAACTCTGAAATTTGTAATATTCGTCAGCTAACAGCACATTTTCTTCTTTTACGGTTCCTCATTCCTGTTTGAGAATAGTATAGGGCATCAGGATAGTATCCCTGACAAGATCTAATATTTTGTCGCCAATGGCAGATGGGTGCAGCGGGGTAATGACCGGGTCGTCGATAGGTCCTTTTACCGCTACAGGGATAGTGATAACACTCTCGTACTTATCCATTACTGGATGTCCGATAATGGGAACCTTGGAAATCATGGTGTCAAAGGTTTTCAGGGGTGCGATAAGGAGCGTGAGGTCAAGATCATAATCATCCAGGTGAAGTTCTCCATGGTAAAAAAGATTTAAACCTTCGCCACGGATAATTGCCCTGTCAAAAATAAGATTGTTGGCATCTATATGCGAGTCGATATCCAGCTGCGTAAATGGGAATCCCTTCTCCCCTGTATCCACCACCTGTTCCTCGAAGAGGTCTGTTATATTGACAACCTTGAATATCCTGGAAAGAGTCTGTAGCCTGAGAATCCTTCCTTGGGTGGATTTAAGGTAAATATTCCCCTTCTGCCAGGTCCCGGATTCCTTCTGCATATTTGCCAGCAGGGAAAACTCTCCTGCGACCAGATCCTGTTCCACCCCAAGGCATGGCAAAACATTTTCCAGGCGGAAGCTTCCTTCAGAAGGAGTGTTAAGCTGGAAGTTCTGGGGAAGATTTTCGTCCGAATGCCAATAGCCTTTGAAATCAAGGCCACACAACTTTGAGGAGAATATCTCTGTTTTTGTCAAGGACTCAGGGGCCAGGAGAAGGTCTCCCTGCACATTGTATAGTATATGGGTGACTGGCTTCTCTTCGCTGTATGGTTTTGAGATACTCTGGATGAAGGAGTAAGAATCAAAATGGAATTTTATATGCCCTGTAAAGTCCCAGTCCTTATGGCGCAGCAAGCCGTATTTCTTTTCTTCTGGCCCGGTAAAGATAATATTTTGTTTTTCTTTTGCCGCGAGAGACAACAAGCTGAGCGAGTCTTTTGAAAGATTGGATGAATTAATATCAATATCCAGCAGCAGGCCAGTATCTACTGCGGCAAGCCAACCCACACCTGTAATTCTTTCAGTGCCGATAGCAAGGTCCATAGCTGAAATTCGCAGCTGCTTGTCAACGCCGTTCATGACAATGTTTTTTATGACAATAGGGACATCTTTATCGCTGTCCTTTAATACCAGGTTTTCGGCCTTGAGAAGACCTTTGTAACGAGTTGCTCCAGGTTGGCCGGGAAAATAGCTGACCTTGAAAAACGCACCTGAAACAGTCCCTGACGTGAAAGCGCTTTGTTGAAAAAGGGTATCAACGGTTGCAGCACTCACAAATCCCTCCCAGGAAATAACAAGCCCGTAAGGCTCCTGGTGCTGAACAATGAGGCCCAGGCTTCCTTGTTCACCCGGTGCATAAAAGGTCAATTCATTAATACGCAGATGTTCGGGAGTGTTCACAAGATCGATCCCGGCCATGGGGAGTCTGGTTCCGGACAGGCCGGGCAGGATTAAACCTGAAACCGTTGTAGTTCCACCCTGGAACCCCACTGCGAGATTTTCCACCCTGCAGGGAAAATTGGGGCGCAGTTTTTCAGAGAGCCACCCCTTACTGTCCAGCCAGTCGGCCAGTTTCTGCTGGACCGGGCCAGTGAAATTAACCAGGCCCTGCCACTTTTCCAGAACCGTGTGGGTGAAAGTCCCCTTTAAAGTAACAGGCTGATCCAGGAAAGTGATTTCTGCCTTGTGGATGGTAATCTCCCGGTCATTGAGGATTGCAGAGAGCTTGCCTGATCTTGCAGGTTCCGGGAGCAGAGGAGTGGAAAAGGAAAGATCGTTGGACGTGACTGCAAGCAGGTATTCCCACGCTTCTGGTCGGGCAGCTGGCCCGCTGATCGTGCCTTGAGAAATTCCGATGCTGCCGCTCAGTGAGGAGAGTCGTTTCTCAATTTTATTCCGTAGCGCATTTGTTTGCCAAAGTATATCTAGGAAGGATGCCCCGTCAAGTTGTCCGTTTAATTCTTTTATCTGCAGTGTTACATCCCCTGTCTGCCAGGAAACACTGCCACTTGTGCTCATGACCTGCTGCAGGCCGGTGCGTCCTTTGACGTTCTGCCAGCTGACCTCTTTCGGATCAACCAGCAGTGCGCCCCTATCAATAAAAACCTTTTGGGGAAGCAGGTCGTAATCCGTGGAAAATTGCATATCCGTCACATCCACCCTTGTATGAATGTTATGCAGCGTTTCACCGAGCTTGAGGTTGGCAGTGGCCCTGCCTGAAACATTTTTAAACTTGTGCAGTTCCCTCTGAAACACTTCATGATGAACGAGTTGTTCAAGAACAGGAGGCAGATCCGCCAGGTCTGCATCGATATCTATGTCCAGGGAAAAGGCGGAGGTTCTTTCGCTGAGATCAAGGAGCAGTTTCGCATTTCTTCCCTGGCTATTTCCCAGGATGGCGCTGAGGCCGCTTCCTGTCAGGAAAGAATCCTTTATCATGATTGGTCCGCTGGCCCTGGTGAGATCCAGCTCAGCCCCGGGGACATGTATATCCGTGTCCAGGGCATCGGCTTCAATGATCATACTATCAAGTTCTCTGAAATCAGAAGATCTTCCGGAAAAGCGGTATGCCCCGGACGCGGCCTTGCCTCCGCGAACAATATTACAGACAATCCTTGCGGTCTTGCTTTCACCCCAGAGGGTGAGCACTTTTGTACGAATGGCAGACAGGTCAAGGTCGGTGCCTTCCAGGTCGAGAGTCCAGATAGGGGAAGGGCTCATTTCTACCGGTTCTACTCCAGAGTCAAGCGCTGCGGGTTTTCTTTCAACCATGCCTGACAGTTTGAGTCCAGGCTCCTGCATTTCGATATCTTTCAGGGTGACGCGTACAAGGGGACCGGACTTTATGAGAGCTATATCTGCTTTGGCATTGCTGAGAAGCACTTCATGCCCATTGAGCTTTACGGAGAAACCAGGCAGGATACCCTTAAGGCTTGCTTCCATTTCCTGCAGCCCTGTTCCTGCAACCGTTACTGCCAGCCGGGAGGTTGATTTTGCCGGTATCAGACGTCCATTATAAAAAGATTTCACAAAGCCGTACAGACTTATATCCCGGCAGTCAGCGATAAATTTGTAGTAATTCTCTCCAGGGTTGATGAGACCTTGCAGATCCAACCGCTTGATAAAAGGGGAAGAGGCTTTCAAATCCAGCGCTATCTGCTGCTCGACTATCTTGAGGTTGCCGTTGATATCATTGAACAGGATATGGTCATCAAGCATCACATCATGGTACCTCTCAGGGATTACAATCTTAACCTTCCCGTTTGTGATGGAAAGGTTGAGAGCGGGCAGGAATGAGCCTGCGGTCCTATCGGGACGGGAAATCCGTCCCATTATGAGGATATCAGGGTCTTCAAGCTGGATTGTTCCAGGTATGAAACTTTTGGCGAAAATCATGCGCCAGTCAGGATATATATTGATATGCGGCAGGGAGCAGCGGGAATATTCATTGGTGATGTGTGCATTAATGAGAGAAAGATGAGGCAGTGGCAGCCAACTCCACTTCATATTTTCAACGCTTAACTCACTGTTTAAACTGCGGCCGATTTGTTCGCTAACCGTTTTTTGTGCGCTGGTAAGGAAAAGTAGGTGTGGCGCCAGACCGACAAACAGGGTGATGGCGATGATGGCAGCAAATATGAAAAGGGAGATCTTTTTCATAAAGTGCATGGCGTACTGAATATTCCCTGAAAGTTCCCGAAAAACATTTTTTGTTTTGAAATACTATAGGTTCCGCTCATATTCTTGCATGCCGTTGTCCTTGAAAGCAAGTTTTTCCCTCTCAAGAGAGCACTTCTTTCTCTTCCTGGTATAATAATTCTTTCTTGAGGAATGTGCAGGGATTATCCCGTAATAAATTGTCACTGTTGACGTCCATGGGGAAATAGGCATGCAGGGAAAGAAAATTTCATGAAATCAAGAGTGACCCATGACTTTGGAAAGAGTATATGGTATTTATGCACGTTTTAAATTTTTAATCGAGGAATGTACAGCATGTAGGTCTGAATGTAACTTTAAAATCATGTTGTTAACTCATAGAGTAATAATTATTCGAAGGAAAACAAAATGGCACAAACAGTTACCGAAAAATTATTGGCCTCCCATATTGTCGAGGGAAGTCTGCAGAAAGGGACAGAGATAGGCATCCGTATCGACCAGACCCTTACCCAGGATGCAACCGGAACCATGGCCTATCTTGAATTTGAGGCGACAGGTATTCCAAGGGTCCAGACAGAGTTGTCTGTCTGCTATGTTGACCACAATCTGGTGCAGTCCGATTTCAGGAATGCGGATGACCACCGTTTTCTGCAGTCTGTCGCCAGAAGATACGGGCTGTATTTCTCCCCGCCCGGCAATGGCATATCCCACCAGGTTCACCTGGAGAGGTTTGGTGCACCGGGCAAGACCCTGCTTGGCTCTGACAGCCATACACCCACGGGGGGCGGTCTCGGCATGCTGGCCATCGGTGCCGGCGGCCTTGATGTTGCAATGGCCATGGCCGGAAAACCCTTTTATCTCGTCATGCCGAAAATTTTCGGGATACGGCTGAGCGGCAGACTTCCGGAATGGGTCTCTGCCAGGGATGTTCTCCTGGAACTCCTCAGGCAGTTGTCGGTGAAGGGCGGCGTTGGTTACATCATGGAATATTTCGGGCCGGGCGTGAGCGAACTCACCGTCACCGACCGTGCCTCCATTACAAATTTCGGGGCTGAACTGGGCGCCACAACATCTGTTTTCCCCTCGGATGAGAATACAAGAAAATTCCTTGCAAGCCAGGGCCGGGATGACCAGTGGGTGGATCTGGCTGCTGATGAAGGTGCGCACTATGACGAGGTGCTTGAAATGGACATGTCCAGGCTCGAGCCCCTGATTGCCTGCCCTTCCTCACCGGATAATGTGGTCAAGGTGTCTGAGGTCGCCGGAAGGCCGGTTGCCCAGGTGCTGGTAGGTTCCTGTTCAAACTCTTCACTGCGCGACCTTATGATTGTTGCCAAGGTGCTGGAAAAAGAGGAGATCAACCCCAATGTAAGCTTTGAGATCAATCCTGGCAGCCGTCAGGTCCTGGAAAACATAACAGCGCAGGGTGATATGCTGACCCTGATCGAGGCAGGAGCAAGGGTGCATCAGGCTGGTTGTCTCGGATGTATCGGCATGGGACAGGCACCGCCGACAGGCTCGATATCGCTGCGGACCTTTCCGCGGAATTTTCCCGGCAGGAGCGGGACTGTAAACGATCAGGTATATCTGTGCAGCCCGGAAGTGGCGGTTGCCTCAGCAGTTCGGGGAAAGATCACGGATCCCCGGGACCTTGGTGAGTACCCCTATTTTGAGCTTCCGGAGAAATACCTGCCTGGGGACCGGAGGATTGAACTGCCATTGCAAGAGGGCGAGGTCGTGGAAGTTATCCGGGGACCCAATATTGCCCCGTTTCCTGAATTTGAACCCCTCGTGGACTCCTGGCATGGAAAGATTCTGCTGAAGGTAGGTGATAATATCACCACTGATCATATAATGCCTGCCGGCGCAAAAATCCTGCCGTTGCGCAGTAACATCCCGGCAATAAGCGAATATGTATATAGCAGTGTTGATCTCGAGTTCATACAAAGGGCCAGGGATACTGTAGCAGGTGGATTGGGAGGCATGGTCATAGGGGGAGAGAATTACGGCCAGGGATCATCCCGGGAGCATGCAGCCCTGGCACCCCGTTACCTGGGAGTCCAGGTTAAACTGGTGAAAAGTTTCGCCCGTATCCATAAGGCCAACCTGATCAATTTCGGCATCATACCGTTGACCTTTGTCCATCCCGCGGACTATGATGTGCTGAAGCAGGGCGATACTGTAGAGATACCTGATATCCGTTACAGGATTTCCGGGGGCGAACAGGAACTTACCGTGCTCGTTGATGGAACGTCCATCAAGGTAAAGCTCGAGGTGTCCGAACGGCACAGGGAGATCCTCCTTGCAGGTGGTCTGCTGAACTGGGCCAAGAATGCCTGAAAGGGGTTGAGCGGCATGCTCCGTATTGTTGATTCTGTGCTGTAGCTGCTGATTCATTTCCCGGTACATTTTTTTATCCTGTGTACAATTTTTCTTTAGTCTTTTATTTGTTTGTTATCATTTAATAAAATAGAATGCGAGAGGGTTTTTCGCCATCCGGCAGGTGGGAAAAGTACAAAAAATTGTACTCTCCTCCCTTTGCGCGCAAAAGGGAAAAAGGAGCAAACCCGCCTTGAATGCTGCGTTTCAGAAGAAAATATACTGATGGGTTAAAATGGCATGGGGATTGCATCAATATTAGTAAGAGTGATACTCTTATCTCCTTTCTCCTGAAAAAGGCCAGCTTTGTCCCCCAAAGCAGGCCTTTTTCCATTTCAGCCTTCTGTAAAACTTTCCCCATGATGGCCCGGTTTTCCCGATGGATATAAATTCGACAGCTGTTGCCCTTCTGCACTGTGAACATTATGCCAGGAAGGACCTGGTAGATGCTGTTGACCGGTTATGCTCCGCCTTGCACTTCAGGATAACAGCGGGGGACAGGGTATTATTGAAACCGAACCTGCTGACCGGGAGGAGTACGGATCATCTTGCCTGCACGCACCCTGAATTTGTTGCAGCTGTTGCAGAGTGGTTTGTTGGCCGGGGTGCAGCAGTTGACATAGGTGACTCTCCGGCCTTTGGTACTGCCAAGGGAGTCATGCGGACCATCGGCATTGAAAAAGCACTGGCAGATTTACCGGTTAACCGCATTAATTTCGATGAGTCTGTTCCGGTAACGCTGCCCGGCGGGCTGAGGGTTGCCATGGCAAAGGCGGCCCTGGAATGTGACCTGCTGGTCAATCTTCCACGGGTAAAGGCGCACAGCCAGCTGTACATGACATTGGCGGTCAAGAATTTTTTCGGTACGGTGGTCGGTTTTCAGAAACCTCTGTGGCACCTGCGATATGGTGATCATGAAGACAGGTTTGCCTCGCACCTGGTGGACTTGCTGGCAGTGCTGCCGCAAAGCATGACATTGATTGACGGGGTTACCGCCATGCATGGCACCGGTCCTGTTTCCGGCCAGCCTTACCCCCTGGGTCTTGCAGGTTGTGCCCGCAACCCGGTAGCAGTTGATACAGCCTTATTACAGGCTCTAGGGCTGGAACCGGAGAAAAGTCCCATATGGAAGGAATGTTACAAACGTAAACTTAACGGTTCTGTAAAGGAAACCCTCGAATATCCCTTGTCAAAACCCGTTGAATTCAGGGCTGATGGATTCAGGGCGCCGTTGATGCTGAAGCCGGTCTCATTCAACCCGCTGCGGATGCTGGTGAGCGGCTGCAGACGTTTCGCTGCACGACTTAAAGAATCCACTTGAAAGGGTTATGCATAGTGGGTAATCTTCAACCTGTTTCGTTACAGGCTACAGTTTTTCTATCCTGCGTTACAGGCAAATACCTGCAGCAGCATGGCATAAGCATAATTGTTCTCTGATAATAGTTTCGCAGGAAATACTAAGGGAGAATCAGCATGTTTCAACTCACAGGCAAGGTGGCACTTATTACCGGTGGCTCAAGAGGTATCGGCAGGGCAATTGCTTTGAAATTTGCCCAGAACGGCATCCATGTTGTGGTAAACTATGTCCGGCACCGCAGAGATGCCGAGAGCACTGCTGATGATGTTGAGAAATGCGGGGTGAAATGTTTTGTTGTCAAGGCAAATGTCGCGAATGACGAAGATGTAAAAGCCATGTTTGAACTCATAGAGAGGGAGTTCGGGGTCCTCAATTTCATGGTGAGCAATGCAGCTTCCGGGGTCCTGAAGCCGGCACTCGAACTGAGCAGCCGCCATTGGAACTGGGCCATGGACATCAATGCCAGGGCCCTGCTTTCCCTGGCCCGTGAAGGGGTCGGACTCATGCAGCCGGGTGGCAGGATTATGGCTGTTTCGAGTCTTGGTGCAGTAAGGGCCATTGAGAACTATACAGCTGTGGGCGCTTCAAAGGCGGCACTGGAGTCCCTCGTACGCCACCTGGCAGTGGAATTGGGGCCCAAGGGCATTAACGTGAATACCATAAGTGCCGGGGCAGTCGACACCGAAGCTTTGAAAAAATTTCCAAATCGTCAGGAGATCCTTGATACGGCAATCTCCAAGACCCCGCTAGGCCGCCTGACAACACCTGAAGATGTTGCAGATGTGGCCCTGTTCCTGTGCAGCGATCTTGCTGCCATGATCCAGGGACAGACTATCGTGGTGGATGGGGGTTATTCCATCCGGGGGTAGAAACCTGCGAGTCCTGAACCGCTCCCGACAGCAAGTTTTTTCTGTGATGTCATTTGATTCATTGACATCATGGCATCTTCAACACATTATTTATTTATAAACACTTACATAAACCAGTCCCGCGAACTCTTCATAACCGGAAAGGAGGACGCATGCCCCGACACAGTTTCCGCTGGTTAAGCCTGGCGCTCATCATTTTCCTGGCAGGAGGGGTCGCCTGGTACAAGATGCGCCCCAAGGAGATTGATGTGACGGTTGCCCGGGCAACACGTGGCACCGTTGAAAAAGTGGTGGCAAATACCAGGGCAGGCACGCTGAATGCCTGCCGCAAGGCGAACCTGTCCCCCGGCACCGGAGGCCAGATAAGTATCCTGACAGTCGATGAAGGTGATGTTGTCAAAGAAGGTCAACTGCTGCTGGAGCTTTGGAATGCTGACCTGAAGGCGGAGGCGGCACTGGCGACAAGCCAGATAAAAGCTGCGGAGGCAAAGGCCTCTGTTGCCCTGCTGCAATCTGAAATAGCAAACAGGGAAGCGGAGCGCATGCGCCAGCTTGTCCGCGATAATGCCATATCGGAACAGGATGCGGATAAAACCTTGACTGAGGCAAAGGTGAGGCAGGCCACTTATGAAGCGGCAGTTACGGAGGTCAATGCCGGAAAGGCTCGCCTTGGAGTTATCAGTGCCCAGCTGGACCGCACCAGGCTGGTAGCACCTTTTGACGGGATTATTGCCAAGGTCAATGGAGAGCTGAACGAGTATGTTACGCCATCTCCGCCCGGGATACCAACACCCCCGGCGATTGAGCTCCTGGATACCTCGTGTTTCTATGTTATCGCCCCGATTGACGAGGTTGAT
>Ga0209536_100009237_pt1 | contig 14659 bp, 17 predicted proteins | sample DeeMarSeWOR28_12_FD_187461 | JGI IMG/M metagenome (GOLD analysis project Ga0209536, IMG submission 187461) | Marine sediment microbial communities from White Oak River estuary, North Carolina - WOR-2-8_12 (SPAdes) (version 2) | ecosystem: Environmental > Aquatic > Marine > Intertidal zone >...
CCTGTTTGCAGATATATTAGGATTGGGAGTTGGACTGTCATTGTATGCCTTCCTGTATCATCAGGCAGGACTTCGCACGTTCTTCAGATTATAGACTAGATTAATTCAAGACTGGTTTGGGTGATTGCAAAGGCAGGTGCCTGCATAGATTGTTGGTTCAAAAAACGTGGGGGATACTGATAAGTTTTCTTTATGTGCTAAGCAGACCCAGAACGATACGAAAAATGTATTGAGTAGTAAATAAAAGGATGTCTGAAAATGGCGGACAATTTTGACATAAATAGGCGATGCCAGAAAAAAACTAAAACCCCAGCTGTTATTGAAAATGGGAATCGGATACTGGTAACTTATCTATGTTGGGGCTGCGGGAGCTCCATTAGTCGGTATGAGGCAACAGATCTCCCCATGACGACTCAAGAAGTGTGGAATTTATGTCCACGATGTGTAGCCTTGAATAAAGGGGAAAATAAAGGTAAAGACCGGCGCGTATAGAACTATAACCGGCCATTTACGTATTTCTATCTATCATAGCGGGTACTTGTGGGCTGAGGGAGGCATATAATGAAAATTAAGAAAGCAATAATAACTGCAGCTGGCTTGGGTACCAGGTTTTTGCCAATCACCAAGTCCATACAGAAAGAAATGCTTCCGCTGGTTAACAAGCCGCTTATCCAGTACAGCGTAGAGGAAGCGGTCGCCTGTGGGATTGAAAAGATTATCATGGTGACAGCGCCAGGAAAGACGGCTATCGAAGATTATTTTGACCGATCTTTTGAACTGGAAGATATGCTGATGCAAAAAGGGGAGATAGAGCAGGCCAAAGAACTGAGCCGTTTATCCAATATGACTGATATATGCTACATCAAACAAAAAGAACAAAAGGGGCTGGGGCATGCCGTACTTAGCGCTAAAAGTATGATCGGTAAAGAGCCGTTCATTCTGATCCTTCCGGATGACCTTTTTGAGCAGAGGGAAAAAGTGTTAAGTAATATGATGGATATTTATCTTCAATATGGCGGAAGTGTGGTTGCGGTGAAAGAGGTAACCGAACCAGAAATCAGCAGGTATGGCATTATTAGCCCTGAAGAAGTTGCGGAGCGTGTTTACAGGATTAAAGAATTGGTGGAAAAACCGCAACCGAGTGAAGCTCCCTCTAACTTGGCGATTATGGGTAGGTATATTCTAATGCCAGAAATCTTTGAGTTATTGGGTAGCACCCAACCAGGAAAGAATGGAGAAATACAGATAACTGATGCTCTGCAATTGATGCTTCAAAATCAACCTATTTACGGTTATGAATTTGAAGGGGAGCGTTACGATGCTGGTACACCTCTGGGTTGGTTGGAGACAAATATCGCCTTGGGTTTAAAAGAACCTGTCATTGGCACACGACTTAGGGATTATCTTAGAGTTCTACTAGAGAGCGCCAACATGCGGTAACCTTAAAACCAGCATGCTGCACCCACATTATTAGACGTCGTTTAACTGTCATTTAGGTAAATTGTGATATAGCTGCCATACTTGGCAACTTCTTTAACAGGTGATATCTGCTGGAGCAAATCTTCTATGGGCAATGAATCGCTGTAGTTGACTTCAAACCAGATTATTCCGCCTTCAGAACCACCTTTGCCTAATAGCTGCAAATCCGGCACTTGAAGCAATTGCTTTTCAAATTTAGATACTTGGCCGAAGTCTGATGTTGGCATAATATGTAGTTCCAACTTCTCATCATGTCCATTTGTCCTGTTTTCTATATCAGCAGGTTCAGAAGTCTCATATTTCATTTTGTTGATTGCCGGATATTCGGTTTCTTCTTCAAAAATATTGTGCACCAGTGTTGCACTACTTTCATCCCCTGCCTCCTCGGTTTCATTAGCGGCGTCTTCAAAGGCTTCCGCTAATATCTTTTGCGCCTCCATGAGTTCTGGGGTTGAGTCTTCGGGTTTTGTTTGCGCCGTGTCGTCAATATAGGCAGCGGTTTTCTCAGCTATATTTCGAGGCTCTGGAAGATCTGAGGACGGGGCCGATTCTGTTATTTCCGCGCTGCCTATAACCCTAGTCGTTAGTTGGTCTTTCTCTATTTCTACCATCTCTCTGGCTTTCATCGCTGACTGTTCAGCTACTTGTTTAGCGGCGGCGGTAATTCTGGCCAGCTCCTTTTCGCCTTCTTCTTTAGCGGTATTTCTGGCATCACTGATTAGCTGTTCGGCCTCTGCGTGAGCTTTCTTTCTGATATCCTGTGCTTCTTGTTCTGCTTCCTTCCTGGCTTGTTCAGTTAACTGCTTTATTAGCTTATCTGCCTCTCGCTTTGATTCAGCTTTAATCGAGTTTGTGGTTTTTTCTGACATCTGACGAGCCTTCGCAATTAGCTCTGCCGCCTTATCCTTGGCGGCTTTTTTTATATGCTCCACCTCTAGCTGCGTCTTTTTCTTCGCTTCGTTCTTTGCTGCTTCTTCGGCCTCATTGACAATCCATTGCGCTTTTTGTTCAGCCTTGGCAATGATACCCTCAGATATCTTCTGTGCTTTCTCCTGTGCTTCTGTGATAAGCCGCTCAGCTTCATTTTGCGAGCTTGCAAGAACGTGAGAGAGCTCTTCGAATCGGCCTTTTTCCTCCTCGACGGCTTGGCTTATTCCTTGCTTATATTTGCTGATAATCCGCTCTATATCGCTAATTTCAGAATCGGCTTTTTCTGTCATCTCTCCCACCAATACCAGGGCTTTTTTGGTAGTAACTGAGTCTAATCGAGTTATTTCCTCGTCGTTACATTACAGCAAGGCAAACTAGCATAACTTGTTTTGTATACTTGCAGTAACATTTCTTCTCTTTTCTTTGGGTTGTCACAAACTTCAAAACGATACGATGTAGTATTTCTAATACATGCATCATCAGATAACAGGTGGACCAGCAGTTTAGCTTTTAAGCCGCCCTCTTGTTCTGCTTTGCCGATATAAATTAGCTCGTTGCCTCTGTATAAGGCATAAACGCCCTTTCGCGCTGGAACCAAGCGGATTGTATCTTCCGTGAATCTGATTATGTCCCCTGTCAACACCAGCAATCAACCCCCAGTCATTATTTATGCGTATATTGTCGTTATAGGCTCTTGCTATTAACTGCATGACCACATTCTAATCCTTTGCAAGTTCGTCTATACGGGTCTCAATGAGCCTACAACCTCTGGGTTCTGCTCCGTGTTATATGTTATGTTATAGCTGCGCTTGAAATCATATTCTATAAACTTGCTATAAGCGGAGTCATATTCTTTTATCACTTCATCTAGTGCTCTTGCCCTGTGTCGCCTAGTCTCAGATTCACGGCGTACCCATGAGACATTACGGGCATTCCAGCTATGCAGGGCTCTATGACAGGAAAAGCATAATTCAATGATCCTGTCACTTGATAGACCTGCCTTTTGTACGACGTCTTCAGGTACGATATGGTGTGCTATAAGGCGTCTGCTGGGATAGCTGGTTCGGCAAAGTTCGCATTGTTTCTCGGCTTCAACATTCTTTCCAGGTTCGACTTGCCGTTTAATTGGCTGTTGCTTACCGGGTGCTTGTAATATGTGGTCAAATTTTGACATGGTTTCCGCATAAAGACGGTCGAAATCTAAAGCTGCCATTTCACACCTGCTTTTATTCGGAATGTTGGTGGTTTATATTTGTTTTAACCCTTTTTTTCTTTTGCTATTAGATAACGCTTGAATACTGAAGATGCGCATCCTTGGATGTAGTTACTTGCTTTTTTCTATTACGACGAAGTTATTGCCTTGGGCGGCATACTCAATATCAAGTATGTTCCCGCTTAGGTCTTCGGATAATTCGCGGTCAACTATCAAGATTTTGGATCCATCATATTTCACTACCTCGTCTCCGGGTATCTCGATATCAATAGTAAGGCCAAAGTTGTCTGGCTGTCCGTCTCTGACCAATCTTATACCGGCCAGCGGATGGTCCACTTTTGCAAATAGCATTTTTTTCAGTTCTTGTTTGGCTAGGTCAGTGACGGCAAGCATTTTTATCCTCCATACCCCATTAATGTTCGCTTCAATTCCATTTAGCCGAGGCTCGTGGCATGATATATAAAGCGAGGGGGAACCCCGCTTACGGCTCGATTGACTTTCTTTCTTAATTTACATAGGCATTTGTGCCCGTCTTCCAATTCAATTTCAAAAATATCGTTATCGTTTATTTTCAAACCGCTGGGAAGGGTAACTTCACCTGACCATTCTGTTGATTCTCCGCGCTGGTACAATTGGTAGTTTACGTCTGCCTTAAATTGATTGTCGTTGAAACCGTATAGTTTCCCCTTTTTCATCCTAAGCATAATAATATAAGCCGGCGGTTGGAAAAACATCCACCATTAGTCACTTTTAAAATAGTACTTTTGGTTATAACCAGTTCAAAGCTCTTATCCTCAGCTTTAAGGTGGGATTTTGAAGAGCGCCATAGATAATTGAGGTAAAGAGCTGATTAGGCTGTATCTAGGCTAAGGCGGACTCTGGCGTTTACTTCCGTATATATGCTCCAATCGATACACAGCGCTTACAGAAGTACTAAATCTTGAGAGTACCATTTTGGGATTTACAAAGTGCCCATATACGTACGATTATTACTGTGTAGTTCTTGTCGTAGAGAAGTCATTACTTAGTATTTGTTGGCAGCACCAGAAAAGGAAATGAATATGGATCTGGTTAAGGAAATGGGAGATTCCCTGAGAAATATGGCATCCGAGGCTCTGATTCGATATGGCGATTACCCAAGAAGAGGCGGGTTATTAACTGTAACGGTGATATTGTCACAGCTTAAAGAGGTGAAGAAGGTCAAGGACTATTACAGCGCATTTTCTGAAATCACGGCGAGAAATGACAAGGTAGAAAATGAAATCGAAGCCGGCATCGAAAAACTGGCCGATGCATCTGCGGCAGTACCAACGCTTTTATGAGCTGGTTGATTTCAAAAATCTTTGGCATGATTGGGGAAAAAGAAGGTTTTGTTATGGTTAGTGCGACTAATCTTACCAGTTGGGTTCCTGGCACAATTGAAGACAAACAGAAGACTGCAACTGAACAAATTAAGAGCAGAAGGATAAAATTCGGTATATGTCCGCTTTGCGATAGAAAAGGGTATTATAAGATTCACCAGAGATATGAGCATTGCCGGCTTTGTGGTATGTATAGAATACTGGTGCCAGGGCAGGATTTCTGATTTTTTCTCAACGCAGGCATTATTTAGCCTTAATTCTAACCAAAATATAACCATATTTTAACCCTATCACACTATAATATTGTTATAATCCTTATAAAGGAGGCTCGGATGGATATGAGCAAGAAACAGTATGCGAAACCAACAATGTCACAGGTGAGCTTGGTGCCAGATGAGTCAGTACTTGAGGTATGCAAGAATCACGAGATTGCTGCAGCCGGTCCTGGGGGATCGTACTGTGACCATCCTGTTCTAAGTACTACCAGTCCTGGTGCACCGCCCTGCCATGGAGTGACCGGTTCCTGATCGGCAGAGTCCCGGTTCTGGCGAAATGGGATTATTATCATAATTGACCGGGAATACCCAAAATAAGGGAAAATAGCAATAAAACGGGCCTTTTATTAGGCTCGTTTTTTTATTGGAAGAATTACCTGGTATTTTAGTCAGAGGGCGGTCTTATCAGTAAGATAGCCGGTCAGAAAGAGGGGCAATATCACTCCCGAAATGGCTTATCCTGGAGTAAAGAGGGCAATTAATAGCCGTATAATGATACCTCTAACTCATTATTGAGTGTAAGATAGAAATCAATAAAGGACGGGGTAATTTCTTTTGCGTATGCTTCGTCTACTAAGTGTCTAATAGCCGTCTTTAATTCTTCCCTATTATTGTCGCAAAAAGCCCTGATACAAATAGCTTCTAAAGGTTCGCTCGTATCCATGTATCTTTACAGTCTCAATTGATAGGGGGAGCACAATCTTTATTGAATTAGTCGAGTAAAGTATAAACCAATCTCTTTCAGCGTTGGCAAGTGTTTTGGCGGAAATCGTGGTGAATTCTGGCGTCGTTTTTTGCTCTAATAACCCTGCCAAACACCCGTTTTCACAAAGGTTTTTATTGGTTAGGAATAGAACGGATTTCGGTTGAGAAGATTTTTAGTATTCCGATTTCAAGCGTGGATACGTCATCTCTGCGCAAGGGGCAAGGCCTCAAGGTTGCGCCACTGGCAGCGTGAAGGTGAACCGAGTCTCCTGGCCGATTTGGCTTGCCACCTCGATTTGCCCTCCGTGTGCCTCTATAAGGCGTTTGGCGATGGTGAGCCCGAGTCCGCTGCCGCCAGTGGCCCTGGTCCGGGATTTATCCACCCGGTAGAAGCGCTCAAATATGTTTGGCAGGTCTTCAGCAGGAATGCCTTCACCGGTGTCTATGACGCTTACTTCCAGCCATTCGCCTTGCACTTTGGCAGTCACCGTGATGGTACCGGCGCTGGGCGTGTGCGCCAGCGCGTTTTCTATCAGGTTGCGCAACACTTCACCAATACGATGGGAGTCGATATACACTGCCGGCAGTTTATCTAGGGCGTCGATTGATAGCGATATACCTTTGGCTACCATCTGCGGTTGCATGGAGCCAGCAGTTTGAGATATTAGCTCCGCAATATCTATGGCGCGGCAATCCAGTTTCAGCTCCCCCGATTCGGCAAGGCTCAGCTCCTGAAGGTCGTCGACCAGCCTTGAAAGTAATGATGCTTCTTCGTCAAGGGAGCGGATAGCGTTTGCATCCAGCTTGACAACTCCGTCACGAACTGCCTCGAGATAGCCCTTGAGGTTGGACAGGGGAGTCCTTAGCTCGTGGGCGACATCCGCGACCATATTGCGGCGTAGCTGTTCCGCTCGCTCCAGGTCGTCGGCCATGGAGTTAAAGGCTTGGGCTAGCTCACCCACCTCACCTTTGTTTTTGACCTTAACGCGCTGTGAGAAATCGCCTTTACCCAGCTGTCTGGCAGTCTGAGTGAGCGCTTTCACCGGTGCTAGAATTCCTCTTGAAAGCAGGAAGGTGATTAGTAGTGAAAAGGCGATGGCCACGAGCCCTCCCCATAACAGAAAGCGCCCCACCGCCAAGTAAATAACGCTTAGCGGAGGAAATGGTATTTCTGGCGATGGCATGGGGCTCATGTAAAATGTTCCCAGGACTTCAGAACTCCATGGTGGCGAGATAGAGGTGCCTGGCGCATCAGACTGGTATAACTCTCCGAGAAGCTCGCCGTCAGAGTCAGCGACCACTATTCCAGATTGGTCGGTCAGTATAATCCGCCGTTCATACAGGTTTCCCCATTGCGTGACGAAAGGTTGAATGCCTTGCCATCCCCCTTGCTGGTGGTGGTAATGGGATAGCTCGAGTTCGATTCTTCTGGCGCGCCCCAGTTCGAGACGTGCCTCAAGGCTGCGTACCTCCGCTATCGCATTCCGGTAGGTGAAAAATAATATGGAGCAGGTGGTTACTATTATCACCAGAGTAAAAGCCAGGAAAAGACGCAATTGCAGACTATGCATGATTTACGCTCCGGCAAGTTTATAGCCGGCCCCGTATATCGTCTTGATGTATCTGGGTTGTTTGGGGTCTGGCTCGATTTTTCGGCGCAAATTGAGTATATGTACATCGATAGTGCGGTCAAAGCCTTCAAAGTCATAGCCGATGGCTTTTTCAATTAACTGTGCCCGACTGAAGACCCTGCCCGGTTCCTTGATGAGCACTCCCAGCAACTTGAATTCGACCAGGGTGAGATTCAGGGGCTTGTCAGCCAGATACGCTTCGTGTTGCAGGAAGTTAACCATAAGCTCACCGTGTTTGATTTCATTTGGGCCGCGCTCCCCTGGCAGGCGCCTGAGGACAGCCCGTACTCTGGCAGCCAGCTCACGGGGACTGAATGGCTTGGTCATATAGTCATCCGCTCCCAAACTCAGTCCGGTGAGCTTGTCCTGGTCAGTGATCTTGGCGGTGAGCATGATAATTGGCACCTCGGATTCATTTCTCAGAGTGCGGCAGACCTCCAGGCCATCGATGCCGGGCAGCATGATATCCAGAACGATAAGGTCGGGATGGCCCTCCCGTGCCTGTCGTAAAGCTTCAACGCCGTCATAAGCGGTGAGGACGCGGTAACCATCCCGGTTCAAGTAGAGCTTGACCAGCTCTACAGTTTTTACATCATCATCGACAACCAGGACTCTTTTAGCTGTCACCTTGGAATTCCTCAATGTTACAAACGTATTTTATCAGTCTTATCTTATAACATAAATGTTAAGGAATTGTGAATCAAACATAGCACAAGAGAGGGGGAATATTCCCCCTCTCTTGTTATCTAAACCAACAAGATTTCTCTACTGGAAACCTCGCCGGCTATTCTGTGGGAGCGCACGGCCCAGGAAATGGGCCAGGGAAGCCATGAGGCCTGCCCATACCGCGGAACCCGAATCCTAACGGGGCATCTTCAGGCATTGATTCCAGATGGGCTTTCATCGCATCGAACTGCTCCTGATTTATTTTGCCTTGGTCAAAGAGCTCCTGAAGGTGGTCCAGCATGGCTTCGGGGTCTATTTTGCGGAACTCTTGCATACCCTCGGGCAGCATTTCGCTTCGGGCCTGGGCAAAAGCGTCTTTCAGGGCATCGCAGTCAATGTCCGGGTCTGTGTTTTCGTTGTAGATTTCACAGACCTTGTCAAGCATAGCGTCGAAGTGAGCCTGGCGCGGATTAATATCCTCATCGTCATGGGCAAGTACAACTCCTCCAATGCTTCCAGCCAATACCACAGCCGCTAGCACTGCGATAATGATATACTTTTTACTTCGCTGCATTTCTGTTATGCCTCCTTTCTTTTGTTTATGCTCTAATGATAACAACTGAATGTTAAAAACCGATTAAGATTTCAGTGAGATATTCAAATTTTTAGTGTATAGCGTGGCGCCTGTCGGGAGGTAATGGGTATATTGTTTTCGATTAGCCGTTACGTTATTATGGGCATTAACCGGTAATAATCTGGAAGAAGAGGAGGTCTGAAAATGGCGTTTAAGATTCATCCGCAGTGGTGGCCATTACTGGCCGTAGCTTCCCCCGTGCTTGCACCCATGATGGCGGCTAGGAATCGCCGTTTTAAAAGGAACCGTGAGAAGGCGAACGAGGTCAACCTTGAGCGGATAAGTAAAGCCAAACCCCTGGACCTGCCGGAGCTTGAATACCTGGACTTAACCGTGCTTTCGGAGTGGGCCGCTGAGGACGACTTCATGGGAGAGCCGGGCGTCTCCTATCTGTTCCGGACTGATCAAGGGTCACTTCTCTATGATGTCAGCTTTGGCCCGAGCCATCCCACGCTGCTTCACAATGCTGCCAAGCTAGGCGTGGGGTTGGACCAGGTGGACGCGCTGGCCATATCACATCTGCATATGGACCATATGGGTGGTATGAAGGCACAGAGGGCTAGGCAGGTGATGGTGCCTGAGGAGTTAGGTGCGCCAGCGGGTAAGCCATGTTTTTTGCCCGATGATGCTGCAGCTGGCGACTTCAGTGCCGAGATAGTCAAGGGACCCAGACTGCTCGCTGCCGGTATAGCTTCCACCGGCCCGCTGGCAAGGAGCCTGTTCTTCTTCGGGTGGACCGAAGAGCAGGCACTAGTGGCGCGACTCAAGGGGCGGGGGCTAGCGATATTCAGCGGATGTGGCCATCCAACGATTGAAGTTATACTGGAAATGGTGCGCCATCTCTCTGGCGAACCCGTTTATGCTATAGGTGGTGGTCTCCATTTTCCCGTAACCAGCGGGCGTGGCAGGTATAAAGGCATACAGGCCCAGATGCTTTTCGGCACCGGCAAGCCACCATGGCAGCGAATTAATGATGATGACTTGAGCCGGACCATCGGTTCTATCAATGCGGCAGGTCCTAAAAAGGTCTTCCTATCGGCACATGATACCTGCGATTATGCCCTGAAGCGTTTTGAGGATGAGCTGAAGGCTGAAACCTACGTACTTCGGGCGGGAGCAAGCTATCGACTCTGATGGCGGGCTCAGGTTTGATACCCGCGTCCCGTTCGCGTTGGAATTAGGCAATATTCGGTACGGCATGTCAGATTCTTTATCAGTAAGACCGGGGGTAGCCGGCCATCATGCCGCCGTCTATTAATAATGTTTCCCCGGTGGTATAGGCTGACTCATCCGAGGCGAAGAAAAGCACTGCTTGTGCCACTTCTTCAGCTAGGCCAAGACGATGAAGAGGAATTCTTTCCAGTCGTTTCTTCTTGCCTTCCGGTGTCACGACGCTGTCGAACAATGGCGTATCGATAACGGCCGGCACAACGCAATTCGCCCGGATGCCGTAGGGAGCATATTCCACTGCCATGCACCTGGTAAGCGCTGTAACCGCGGCTTTCGAGGTGTTATAGGCGGCTGACCCCGGGCTGGGCTGTTGTGCCCAGATAGTTGATATATTGACAATGGTGCCGCCTCCACTGTTCATCATCACCTTGATGGCGTATTTGGACACTAGGAAGACCCCCTTCACGTTCACCGCCATCATGTGGTCCCACTCTTCAGCACTCATATCGATGATATCTTTTGACAGGTAAATGCCCACATTGTTGTCCAGAATATCCAGTTTCCCGTAGCGCTCGACGGTAGTTTCGACCATTCTCCTGGCATCTGTTTCTTCTGACACGTCACCCTGAATGGCAATGGCCTCACCGCCATTTCCCTTGATAATGGCAACCGTTGCCTCGGCAGCTTCTAGGGATTTATCGGCTGCGACCACGCTTGCTCCTTCTTTTGCTAGAAGTATGGCGGCCGCCCGTCCGTTACCGAGTTTGCCTCCTGGCGGTACCATCATTCCGGCACCGGCAACCAGCGCTACTTTTCCCTGTACTCGCATATTTATCTCCTTTCCTGGACTGCATTCTCAGATATCCGTCTTCTCATACGGCACTGATTGTGAATCTGTACAAAGCAGCGTAGGACACTGCTATACGGAGTGACTCAGAAAAGAGGTATAGCCGCCGTCCACCACTATAACCTGACCGGTTATGAAGGCTGACTCATCGGAGGCAAGGAACACTGCTGTGTTGGCTATGTCCTCCGGCTTGCCAATCACACCCATTAGAGAGGTTTGTTCCTGTTTTTCGACGAGTTCCTGAACTTCTTTTTCGGTTCTGCCTTCATGGGTGAACTCGGTGAGGATTACTCCGGGGGCAATGCAATTCACGTTTATCCCGTATTTACCCAGTTCCAGAGCCGCTGCTTTGGTAAGGGTTATGATGGCGCCTTTGGACACGGAATAGCCGGCGATGCGGGGAATATTGACTCCAAGACCCATCATTGAAGCTATGTTGATAATCTTGCCATACTTTCTGTCGGCCATGTGTCTGGCCACAGCCTGTGTGCACCTGAACGTTCCATCCAGGTTGGTGCGCATCTGAATGTTCCAGTCCTCTTGGGAGATGTCAAGGAATTCTGCTCTGCGTATGGCACCGGCATTATTCATCAAGATGTCAATCTTGCCAAACTCGCTTATCGCTGTCTCAACCATTTTGTCAATGGCGTCACCATCAGCCATGTCAGCCTTTATGGCGATGGCCTTTCGGCCCATCTGTCTGATCTGGCTGACCGTCTCCTCTGCCCTTTCAGACCGGCTGCGGTAATTTACTATTAAATCGGCTCCCTCTCTGGCAAAGGCAAGCGCTGTAGCCTGGCCGATGCCACGGGAAGAACCTGTAACTAACGCCACTCGATTATCAAGCTTCATAACCAGCTTTATCCTCCTTAATCTTAGTTAGTATCCGATGTATACGTCTCAATAGTCGCGTTTGGGTAAACTTGCTTGTCTTCCTGCAAAACTTAGAGATTAACAACGATTGATTCAGTGCGGGCATTGATTATCTTACTAACGTCTTGATATTTCGTCAAGCCGTTGCTAACGAAATTGTAAATGTGTGATAATAGGCAGATTAATTAATCATGTGCAGATGTCAGCTCGGGGAAAAGAATATTAGCGAGGAGAGGCTAAATGAGTAATCCAGATATAATCTCGCGCGTGCGGGCACGTGAAATATTGAACTTTCTCGGCAACCCGACGGTAGAGGCAGAAGTATTGCTCTCTGATGGTAGCTGTGGTCTGGCTGCCGTCCCCGCTGGCATCAGTGTGGGCAGCAGTGAGGTTGGGCAGTTGCTTGACGGAGACCCAAAGAGATACGCTGGCAGGGGTGTTATCAAGGCCGTGCGCAATGTACAGGAGGTAATCGAGCCGGCTTTGAAGGGCATGAGTGCCTCTCAGCAGGAGATGATTGACCGTAAGCTCCTGGAGCTGGATGGCACATCTAATAAAAGCCGACTGGGAGCCAATGCTATTCTGGCCGTGTCGCTGGCTATGGCTCACGCGGCGGCGGCGAGTAAGAAATTGCCTCTGTATAGATACTTGGGTGGCGATGGCCCCTTTGCCTTGCCGGTCCCTGCGTTTGATATGTTGGAGGGCGGTGCACATGCCCAGAATTCTGTGGACTTTCAGGAGTATCTGGTGATACCGGCAGGCGTTTCCAGCTTTCAGGAAGCGCTCGAGGCGGGTGTTGCTATATTCCATGCGTTGCTGAATCTGCTCCGGAAAAAAGGAGGCAGCATACAGCACACAGGTCCACTGGCGGCGCCTCTCAAGACTAACCAGGAGGGAGTTGAAGCGCTGGCGGCTGCTATAGAGACCGCTGGCTACAGTCTTGGCAAACAGTGTTTCATCGGCATAGATGCAGCTACATCGGAACTGTATAAGGATGGCAAATATTTTCTGCATTGTGAGAAAAGAGAATTAACGTCATCAGAAATGAATGATTTATGGAGTGAATGGATAGACGCCTATCCCATCATAACTATTGAAGACCCCATGTCCGAAGAGGACTGGGATGGCTGGCAGGCTATTACCAAACATATAGGAGAACGGGTACAGCTGGTCGGCGACGACCTATTTACCACCAACCCTGAGAGAGTGAAGAAAGGAATTGCTCTTGGTGTTGCCAACGCGGTACTGATTAAGCCCAACCAGATAGGGACTCTTTCCGAGACACTGGAGACGATACGAATCGCCAGCGAGGCGGGATGGGCCGCTATGCTGAGCACTCGTTCTGGAGAAACGGAAGACGCCACCATTACCGATTTGTCCATGTTGAGCGGCTGCGGTCAAATCAAAACGGGCCCTCCGTTCGCTAAGAGCGTCGTTAAGCATAACCGCCTGCTGCGGATAGAGGAAGAACTCGGCGGTGAGGCAAAGTACAAAGGAGTACAGGCGTTCAGGAAACTGTTGCCTGATTCTGGTTAGACGCCATTTTTAAGAGGGAAAAATGGAATTAAGGATAAAGAACGCTGAGAGCCTCGTGTCTCATGGGAATGTGCCGGTAAGGAAGGCCATGCTCGAGATATTGGAAGCGGGTTTGCAGGCGGCAGACCCGTACTACAACACCAGAAAGCTCATGCGTCTGAAGGGTGATAAACTTACTGTTGGGTGCAGGGAATTCGAGCCGGCAGGAGACCCATATTCGGGAAAGGCAGTCTATGACCTTTCTCAGGTGGAACGTATCTACGTGTTCGGAGCAGGCAAGGGAGTCCAGAGGGTGGCGCAGGCTATCGAAGATACGCTTGGGGAGAGAGTAACCGGCGGGCATGTCATCGATAAGAAGGGTCATCCGATCCATCTTCAGAGGATAGGCGTCACCTTGGGAGGACATCCGATACCGGATGAGGACTGTGTGAAAGGATGTGAGAGGATTCTCGAGGTGACCAGAGGACTCACCAGCAAGGACCTGGTATTCACCTGTGTCAGCAATGGTGTCTCGTCCACTCTGACTATGCCTGCGCCCGGCGTAAGTCTGGAGGACGTGAGAAAGACAACGCATATTTTGCAGATAGAGCACGGTGCACCTACCGAGGATGTAAACTCGATTCGGAACCACCTTGACATGATGAAGGGGGGAAGGATAAGCAGGTATATCTATCCGGCGCAGACGGTACATATAGTTGCCCGCGATCCTCTCACTTACGAAGAGCTAATGTATGAAAATTACTGGCTGCACACGTTACCCGACTGCACCACCTTCCAGCTGGCAGTTGAAAACCTGAAAAAATGGGATGCCTGGGAGGAGGTCCCCACCTCGGTCAGGGAGTTTCTGACAGAGGGTAACGCCGAGTACGAGACGGTAAAAGCAGAGGAATTCGAAAAGATGCCTTCCCGCATCTTTGGAGTAATGCCGGGATACAAGTATACGGCTAAAATTCCGGCGGCTATGAAGAAGGCGAAGGAATTGGGTTTCAAACCTGTATTGCTCACCGATGATTTATGGGTTGTGGAAGCACGTCAGGCTGGTTCTCATATGGCGGCCATTTGCCGGATGATTGAGCGTACTGGTAAACCTTTCAAACCACCCTGTGCCATATTCACCAGCGGTGAGATGGTCGTCACGGTAGGCAGCGAGAAAGGAATTGGCGGTCGGAACCAGGAGTATGCATTATCGGCTGCCCTGGGCATATCGGGATGTAAAAATACAGTGATAGCTTCAGTAGATACTGACGGGACTGACGGGCCCGGCACCCAGTTCGCCACGGGCCCCGATGGTATGCCCGGCTGTTTTGCCGGCGGTATCGTGGACAGCAATACCGTGGCA
>Ga0209536_100009239_pt1 | contig 14659 bp, 10 predicted proteins | sample DeeMarSeWOR28_12_FD_187461 | JGI IMG/M metagenome (GOLD analysis project Ga0209536, IMG submission 187461) | Marine sediment microbial communities from White Oak River estuary, North Carolina - WOR-2-8_12 (SPAdes) (version 2) | ecosystem: Environmental > Aquatic > Marine > Intertidal zone >...
GTCGAGGCGGCCTTCAATGAAGTGAACGAAGCCGAGCAGGAAAGAGAGTCGAAAATCAACCAGGCGCAGGCCGCCTATAACCGGGAGATCCCCAAGGCCAGAGGTAGTGCTCTAGAGACGATATCACAGGCCGAGGGCTACGCCCTGGAGAGGGTAAACAAGGCCCAGGGAGATGCGAAACGTTTTCTCGACGTGCTCAAAGAATATCGCCAGGCCGAAGATGTGACTAAAAGACGCCTTTACCTGGAGAGCATGGACCGGATGCTCAACAAGATAGAAGAAATCTATGTGATCGACGCGGACCAGAAGGGGTTGGTTCCCCTGCTCGATCTCCAGAAAACGCGAGGAAAGTAAAATGAAAACTAGAGCACTGCAGATACTGCTCGTCGTGATTGTGCTGGTGGCCATGGTCTTCTCTGGCGCGTTTTATGTGGTGGGCGAAGGTGAGCAGGTAGTCATCACCCAGTTCGGCAAACCCGTGGGTGATCCAGTCAAGGATGCCGGTCTTAACTTCAAAATACCCTTTATTCAGGCGGTGAATCGTTTTGAAAAACGTTTACTTAATTGGGACGGTAGCCCCAACCAGATTCCCACCAAGGACAAGAAGCTCATCTGGGTGGACACGACTGCCCGCTGGCGGATTAGCGATCCACTACTTTATCTGACCCGGGTCACCACAAAGACCACGGCACTTTCCCGGCTGGATGGCATTATCGACTCGGTAGTCCGGGACGCTGTTTCCGAGAACGATCTGGTGGAACTGGTGCGCAGCGAGGGCTGGGCGGGAGCGGTGGGTTTAGTGGTAAGCGATGGCGGCTACGCTCAGAAAGAAATAGAAGAGGTGAGCCGTCCTTTGGAAGTGGGACGTGAGAAGATCACCCGGGCGATGCTGGAGTCTGCTTCGAAACTAACTCCCGAATTCGGCATCGAACTGGTGGATGTGCGAATCAAGCGGATCAATTACGTGGACAGCGTGTTGAAAAAGGTCTTTGAAAGAATGATCTCAGAGCGCAAGCGAATAGCGGCCCAGTATCGCTCGGAGGGTGAAGGTGAGGCGGCGAGAATCAACGGCGAGATGCAAAAGGAGCTGAAAAGAATCTCTTCGGAGGCCTTTCGCACAGCGCAAGAAATTCGAGGGAAAGCTGATGCCGAGGCCACAACAATATATGGCGATGCCTATAGTCAGGATCCAGAGTTCTATTCCTTTTCCAAAACATTAGAACTCTACCGGGAGCAGGATAACCAGAAGACTCGAATGATTTTGACGACCGATAGCGATTTCTACAAATATCTTAAGGAAATTCCCCGTTAGACAAGGACGGGCTCAAAAAAAAATTAAAAAATACGAATTTTTCGTATTGTGATCGAGCGCGATTTGTGTATAGTAGGGGAAGGTCTGCGCGGTTCATACCGTGTTGCCCCTAACGGTGCTAGGGAAATGCATCGCTGGGGGCTTTTTTTCGGCTTTTACCTAATAATCTATACCAGTTCAGAATACAGATCCTCTATATCCTCGACTTCCTCCTGCAGATACGCCTTGATTTTTTTGGTGATTCGGACTTGAATCTGCCTTACACGTTCACGACTGATCCCGTAAATATCACCGATCTCCTGCAAGGTTAGAGGTTCTTCGGCCATTAGCCTGTTGTCGAATATAAATCGTTCCTTTTCGGGTAGGGTGGTCCTGAAAGAGGCCAGTTTCTCCTTTAGGATCTTTTCCCTTTCGAAATCTGCCAGCACTTCGTCGGCGGCGACCTCACCCGATGGAATAAAGGATTGATGGTCGCTTTCTGAATCCTCCTTGATGGGGGCGTCTAAAGAGACCTCCCAGCTTCCGAGTCTTTGATCCATTTCAATGACCTCGGATTCCTTTACGTCCAAGCGTTCAGCGAGCAACTTGGGGCCTGGTTCGAATCCCTGGGACAGCAGCCGTTCCTTTTCCTTGCGCAGGTTAAAGAAGAGCTTGCGTTGAGCTTGGGTGGTACCGATCTTGACAAGTTTCCAGTTGTCCATGATGAACTTGATGATGTAGGCCTTGATCCAGAATGACGCATAATAGGAGAGTTTATAGCCACGGTAAGGGTCGAACTTCTTCACCGCCTGCATCAGCCCAATGTTGCCTTCCTGAATGAGGTCCATGAGATTTCGCATCCAGTGGCGCTGAAAGCTGAGGGCGATCTTTACTACCAGTCTCAGGTTCGAGGTAATGAGACGGTAAGCCGCCTCCATGTCGCCCTTCTCCTTATAACGGATGGCCAGTCTCTGTTCTTCCTCACGAGTGAGAAGCGGATAGCGCTTGATTTCCATGAGGTAGTGTTTGAACGGGTCATACGGGACTAGAGAGTCGGATGGGTAGCTATCAAGTGGTGCGATATCAGCTTCTTCGAAATTGGCGTCAGCAGCCTCTTCTAAGTTATGACTCTCTTCCTCTTTTTTTTGCACTTTTTTTGCCATCTTCGCTAATTATCCCATTATTGCTTTTAGGACTGGTCCTTTGGGCGTTCCGGAAGAGATGCAGATCTCACTGGAATCGATGATCATGGGGGCTGGAGTGTTGGGGGTGATGAAAAAATGGTCAACCCCCGAAGGGTTTCCAATTTCCAATACTCCATTGCTTCATCACGCCCAACTGCACTGCAGACACGCCAGTCGCTCCAAGTTGCGTTTTAGGGCACAAGGGGATCTCTTTCTTGAGTCGAGGATTTTTCTTGTCCCTCCCGGAGAAAGAGGGTTCCATTGAACCGCCTAAGGTATTAGGCTACTTCAGGAGTTCTTTCATGTCAAGCTGACCTTGTCGGCGTAAAACGCAAAAAACAGGGGCAGCAGGAAGACTCGATGCCTGATGTGGGATGTGAGATATGACGCGTGCGATGTAACACAGCTGATGGGAAGTAGCAAAATCCCACCTCTCTCATCGTACATCCGCAGTCTCACGCGGTTCAGGGTTAAGCATTTTCCTTTAGCAACTGGTGTTCATGCAGGAAACTTAATAATATATCTTCCACACGGGGCTTGTCCATGGGCTGGATTTCATAGGTCAGCCGCACGCATTCTTTGTTCAGCTTCAAGAGACTGGCCAGGTCAACAGGTGTTGCCACCAAGACCACGTCAGCAGGAGTCTGATTGATGGTGGCCTCCAGGTCGGCCATCTGTTTTGCCCCGTAACCCATAGCCGGCAGCAATGCGGCGATATGGGTGTAGGTGGCAAAGGTTTCCCGGAGGCTGCCCTGTGCGAAAGGTTTAGGATTGACAATTTCTGCCGCTCCAAGCTCCCCAGCTGCCAGAAAGCCTATGCCATGGGCCATCTCACCATGGGTGAGGGTTGGACCATCTTCCACGACCAGGACTCGTTTGCCCTCTATTTTCTCAGGCCGATCGACCGTATAGGTCGAGGCGGTCTGAACTATCTGGGCATCCGGATTTACCTGAAGCACGATCTCCAGGACGCGCTCCACACAGTGACGAGGCGCACTGTTTACCTTGTTGATCACCAGAACATGCGCTCTTCGCAAATTGGTCTCCCCGGGATGATAGAGCATGCCGTGCCCTGGCCTGAAAGGGTCCAGAAGAACGATTTCCAGGTTGGGGCGGATGAAGGGGAAGTCGTTGTTGCCACCATCCCATAGGATAACCTGGGGTTTCTCTGCTTCAACCTGATGCAAAACCTCCCGGTAGTCCACTCCTGCAAAAATCACTGCGTTACGGTCGATCAGCGGTTCATACTCTTCTCGCTCCTCAATTGTACATTCTTCGGCGGCAAGATCAGCCGAAGTAGCAAAACGTTGAACTCGCTGACGGGTCAGATCTCCATACGCCATGGGATGGCGGATAACGACTGTGGTGATATTCCACAGTCGCAACAAGTCACAGAGATGGCGGGTGAGTTGACTTTTGCCGCAGCCGGTGCGTACAGCGCACACAGATATCACAGGGACTGCGGTTTCGAGCATGGTTCGTTCCGGCCCGAGCAACACGAAATCGGCCCCGGCTGCAAGCGCTACCGAGGCATGGTGTCCCACAATCTCGTGGGAGATATCGCTGTAGGAAAAGACAACTTCATCGACTTTATGTTTCCTGATGAGTTCAGGCAGAAGCTCCTGAGATAAGATCGGTATGCCCTCCGGGTAGGAGGGGCCGGCTAAGGAGGCAGGGTAAATTTTCTCCCCAATACCTGGAATTTGCGCAGCCGTAAAAGCAACCACTCGGGTGCCGGAATTTTCTCGAAACACCATATTGAAATTATGAAAATCTCGGCCGCCCGCACCCATGATGATCACACGGTTCTGTCTCTTGTGATGGCTCATATCTCTTCTCTCTGCCCAAGATTCATTACAGTCCCGGAAACCGGGCCCCCTGGGCCAGGTCAGCGTGAAATGGCTTTGTCAGAAGAAGAGGTTTACGGCGCAAGGCGCAAGGATAGATAAGTTTTGTCTATTTGTTTTTACCTTGTGCCCTGTGCCTTGAGCCGTTCCCTCATGGGGGCAGTTCAAAGCCAGGTCCTCCGACCCTGGGTTCTTTACTTCGCTAAGCTGGTATCATACTTTATGTGTTCAGCTGGAGCAATCTGCCGATCCAGATTAGTAGGCATCGGGCATGGGGCGAGGAGATAGATGGCTTGTTTTCGTCTCCTCCGTGCTCCATGGAGACTCTATAGAGTGGCTGCCGACTCAATGGCCGAAAGATCCCTTGCGGTTTGTGCCGATGAAATGTAGGGTGGGCATCGCCCACCGGTCAGGCCTTGCGACTAGCGCATTTCCCAGGATCCTGGCCGCTGAGGAAACGCTGCAAAGTCTCGCTCAACTTGCTTTGAAGCTCAAGGCGAATCTGGGGCAGGGGGGTTGTCTGCTGCACCGACTCGAGAACCGGGCCCGCCCAGAGTTTGTCGTCAAGGAGGGGCCAGACCACATTTTTAGCCAAAGGGAGAAAGTCTTCTCTGATGCGATGATGAGCAGCGCTAGGCCAGTGGTGCTCCAGAGCCAGAAAAAAAAGAAAGAACCGCCGGAACAGCCGGAGGTCATACTGGGAGAGTGAAAGATCATTTTGGTGGCGACTTATCAGAGTCCTGCCCAGTGTCTTGAAACGGTGGTACAGGGGCACCCGGACGGCTACACGCAATGACTCCTCCAGGAGCGAAATTTCTCCGGCGATGTAGTGGTGCTGAATTACAGAATAATCATTCAATGCCAGGTTTTCGTGGAAAGCTTTGGAGAAGATAGATTTACTCCAATCCATTACCAGAAGAAATTGCGGTTCTCGTCGCCACTGTCGCAATCGCTGAACAGGCATACCCGTGTGTTGAGCGACCCAGGCCAGCGAGGCCTTGCCCAGGTAAGCCTGCATCAGGGCAGCCCCATATTGGCTTGGGGAAAATTTGATATCTCGACCACGCAGTTGAGGGGGTCGGGGCGAGGTGACATACTCGTGTAACTTCTGGTATAGCCACCGTTGGTAGAGAAAGATGGGGTCCATGTGTGCCGGTTGCCTGTTGAAAGCTGGCAGTTGCCGACAGGGTGTTGGGCAAAACCAATCTCGATCCGTTTCGCGACAACCCGAGTCAGGCACAAAGACATGAAGAACACCCGAGGCATAGCGCGCAGTGTCTTGGTAAACAGCCAGCGGTGGGCGGATCAATAGAAGGTTCTTCAACTGTTCACCGTTTACCATCTGCCGTTTACTATCAATTTACTATCAATGGCCCTATGGGCTATGCGGCGGGCAAAGCCACATTTGAGCATAAAACAAGGGCGTTAGTCTGTCAATGACGGTGCAGCGAGTAGAACGTAAGCTTGATAAGGGGGTAATGAGCATGGAGGTATTGATTCTGGACTGGGTTCAAAAAGAGGAAGGGGAGGCAGCACCGCTTCGTGTGCGTTTGGCGGTCAGGGCCTACCCTTCAGACGCTAAGGGTTTCGTTTCACTGACCCCGGACTGTGACACCATGGAGGGGTTCGAGCAGGCTGTGGCGGAACTCAAGGAGAACATGGCCAGCATACTACAACGTGCAAGAGAGAAGTTTCAACAATACCGACTCCAGGTCAAAGGGGAAGCTGCAGTAACGGACTTCCACAGCGTTGAGGAGATTTGGCAAACTCTGGAAGAGTGCGCTTCCATCGAAGAGATGCGAGAGCTTTTCAATGTTCTTAGCCTTCCTAGGCGGCAACAAGTGGCCGACTTTGTTCTGACTCAACTGAATATTTTCAAGGGTGCCGCCTCTGCGTTCTCCCAGCACTACAATGAGGAGGAGTATCTACTCGATTGAAGAATGCAGAGCGCAAAGAGCATCGCGCAGGGCGCTGCGCTTTGATTGGGAGGACGAGAGGTTGGGCGAGACGAGATGCTGGGGAAGGACCTGCGCGATGATGTGGCTTTATCACGTCTCGCACGTCTCGCTCGACCTCCCGTCTCGCTCTCATCTCATTAGCGCCTGGCCCTTTGGGTTCCAATGAAAATCAGCAGAATACCATAGAGGCTCAGATGAAAACTGGGCAGGGTCGCCCAGATGAATTCCTGGGCGGTGAAAAGAACTAGGGCCCCGAGCAGAGGACCCCAGGTTGTCCCTGGTTTGATAAGCAGGCACATAAGTAGTGGGGCAAGGGAACTCTCGAGACCGAAAACCTCAGAAGGAATCACAAAGGATATCTCCCGAGCGTGCAGTCCTCCCGCCAGGGCTGCTGGAATGGCGCTGAGAATCAAAGCCAGCCTTTTCACCCTCGCACAGTCTATCCCCACGGATTCGGCCATATCTTCACTTTCCTGGATTGTTTTTAGCTTCAGGCCTAACCGCGAACCGCCGAGAATCCAGTGCACAACAATCATCCCGTATGCCAGGGTTAGGGAAAGAACGAAAGTCAGTATGGGATGGGTATTAGGAGGTAGAGAAAGACCCGCAGAGCCCCCGGTCCACCAGGGCAGATTTCTAGCCAACTGACCTCCCAACATAAGGAGACCCAGTGTGGCCAGGGCAAACACGGCGCCGCGCAGGCGAAATAGCGGCAGGCTCAGGAGGGCGGCAGCGGGTAGGGCCAGGCATGCCGCCAGCAGGAGGGCCAGTAAAAGCGGTTGGCCGTGCTGCAAGGCCATGGCCGTAGCGTAAGCACCCAAGCCGAAAAACAGCCCGTGCCCCAGGTAGAGGTAACCTAACATTCCACCGACCACATCATAGCTGAGTGCCATTGTTGCATACAGCAAAATGGTAAAGAAAAGAATCCTGGCGTAGTTGCCCCAGAGGCTGGGAGCGGCCAGCAGAAATGTGGTCAGGGCTGAGAGGAGAATGAGTACCAGACCCAATCGTTTCAGGTGTGTATGCTTGGTCAGGAAGTTTGGCATCATTGTTTTGAAAAGATGGGCTATGGGCAGCCGCCAATAGTTAATTTTATACTTTAACTAATATATATTTATATAAGATAAATTAATATATTATGTAGAATCATATTCTGGTACGGAGACCGGCCCTACTAAGGCGACGACTGCCACATAGAGCGGGTTTCCGCATCCGCCCAATGAAGAGATCGCTGCAAAACTCGCCACTGGGGCTAAACTCCACAAGCGCCCGATAAAGTTTCTGCCCCTCAACCCTCTAATTGCACCACTATCACCGCATCTGCTGGACACCTTCAGGTTTCCGAACAAACAATCCTTGCGGACGGTAGCACAGGAACACTAATAGCAGAGCGATAGAGAGAGCATTGGCCCAATGAGCCCCAAAGGGTGTGGCCAGCATGGTTTCCAGGGTACCGAGCGCCAGGCCGCCTGCCAGCGGACGGGTCAAGGACCCGCTTCCGCTGATCACAATAATGAAGAGTGCTTTGAGCGTCAGCGGCAGGCCAAGATGAGGGCTCACCGTGAACAGGGTCACATAAAAAAGGCCTCCCATGGCAGCAAGGCCGGTGGCCATGGCGAAAGTCATTCCGGCAACGCGCGCCAGGGAGATCCCCACCAGGGTGGCGCCGGTGGGTTCTTGGGAAAGAGCCCGCAGACGGCGGCCGCTGTCGGTGCGGCTGAGCCAGAGTTGAAGAGACAATGTGATTGCCAGCATGAGGACGAGGACGAGCAATCTATTGCCCGGAAGATAGATTTGCCTCCAGTGGATGGTAGCAAACTGGCTCACCATTCCGGCCATGGATCGGTCCCATAGCATAGAGGTCCATTCTTCGAGTATGAAGGCGAGGCCCAGGGTAATGAGTAGTGCTGGGATCAAAAAGTTTTCGGATGAGCGTTTGAGGGTGGACTGGAGTAGAACCCGAAAAGTGAGCCAGCCAAGAGCGGCAAATAAAAGCGGTACCAACAAAAAACTAGCGACGGAGCCAGTCGACCAAAAACCATGGATGGCTTGATAAGTGAAAGCAGCAAGTACGAAAAAACCTCCATGCGCCAGGTTCAGCAAGCCCAGCACCCCAAAGCAGAGGGCAAGGCCGACAGCAACCATGGCATAGATGCCACCTAACAATAACCCGCTCAAGAAAAGCTGGACGAAACTGTTGAAGTCCATGCTCCAAGCCCCAATATCTTGGTGCAATAAATCCGAGTATCTAAATCCTAAGCAATTCTCCAATCAATAAAACTCAAATGATCAAAACATTAACCTTTTTTAACATTGGCGAATTTGAATTTTGGATTTGTTTAGGGTTTCGTGTTCGGATTTGGGATTTTCAAAAACGCCTACTTTAGGAAGAATTACCGCACCTAACTAGTTTCCGTCCATAAATGGTCCTTTTCTCCGCCTCAGGCGGATCAAAGCCGGGTCCTCTGGGCCCGGATTCTTTACAATAGGACTAGCGCTCCTGCCAAGATGGCGTCGGGTAAATGTGCTTCGCCGTGGCCACCTCCGGCGGCCAGATGATCTGGTAGGCCCCATTTTGAATCTGTGAGGGATAGGTATTGATGGTGCCGACGCCGTTTTCCGCAAACCAGACGGGTCCGCCGAGGGTTGTGATCCTGAGATCCTTCAAGGTCTTCATGAGGACCGTAGCCTCCAGGGTGCCCGCCTCGGTGAGTGCCGCTTCCGCGACTTCAAAGGCCATCATATAAGCCGGCGACCAGGGGTAGTCGTCCAGATCGATCTTCGCTTCCTCGAGCAGAGCCAGGAAGCGCTCGGGATTGCTGTATTTCATGCCAGGCTCCCAGTAAGATTGTCCTACCACGTAATCGGCGGCAACTCCCAGGGGCTGACGGAACACGCCGCTGTGATGTATGCAATGGAACTCCCGGGGAGAAAGACTCAGTTCTTTTGCCTGCTTCATGAAGGCCACCGCAAAAGGGATGTTAGAGGAGACGTAGACGATATCGGGATTGAGCTTCTTGAGTTTCAGGATGACGGGGGTAAAGTCGCTGGTATCCGGAGGAAGCACATCCCCGGCAAGCACCTTGAGCCCCGACTCCTCGGCCAGTTGCCGCGAACCGGTATACACTCCCATAGGGTGGAGGGTGTCTTCCACCACGAACCCCACAGAGCGGGCTTTACCTTGTGCCTGGACCATCTCCCAGTAGCGATAGGTGTACCGGGGCGCAGCGTCGATGACACAAACGATCCACTTGAAACCGCGGTTGTACACTTTAGGTGAGTTTGCGCAGATAGCGATGAATGGAATCCGGTGCTGTTCCGATGCACCGCTTGCGGCAAATGTGAGAGGACTGCTGTACGGCCCAAACAGCAAGTGAGCCCGGTCCACGATCGCCAGTCGTTCGTAAAAGCGTCGGGCTGTGGCTGCATCACTCCGGTCGTCATAGGTAATCAGTTTCAAGGGTAGCTTCCGCCCATACTTTTCAAGGTAAATCCCACCCCGTCGATTGACCTCGTCAACCCAGGCCTTGCAGAGCCGTTGAAAGGGACCCACTTCAGTGGAAAATTTACCGGAAACGGAGACCGTGACTCCCACCCTGATGGCATCCGGCGCCTCGGCATGGGACTGAGAATATGGGATGAACAGGCCAGTAAGGATAATTCCAGCTGCCCATACAATAGAAACGCGCTTTCTCATGACATGCACCTCCATAACCAAAAAAGCCATCCAGCACGAGTCTGGATGGCTTTCACCTAGAGCATAACTCGATTCTATAGCCTTTTTGAGCCACGTTCAGCTAGGGCTCTGAATGGTCACACTTTTATCCAGTTCCTGCCCCAAATGTCAAGAGGAAACGGAGGAGAAGTGACCTATAGGGGCAATTGCTGCTGAATATGCGGGTAAGAACTCTGAACTTGCATACGGAGCTAAACCCTGTCCCCTACCAGGGTTCGACTCGACGCTGTGATTGTAGAGACAGGGTTGATTCAGGCCCGACTGCTTTCAGTGCATCCCACCTGGCCTAATCCGTTTCTCTCGCCATTGGGAATGATTAGTCGAGTGAAATGTGGTATACAATCGAGGATCTCTGCTATATTTCTGTAGATGCATGCAATCACTGCCCATGAACACCACAAATCTTCATATCACGCGACTCTTCAAGCAGTTTGCCGCAGAGCAGCAAAGGTTGTTGAACGGGTGCGCTTCAAAAAACCAGAGTTCTGTGAACGGACTACTGGATCAGCTGCTCTGCCGATGCTCACTGCAGACTGAGCACACATTGCTGCGTCAGGCCTTGCTCGATCCCTTTTTTCCACTGGGAATGTTGGAACAAACGCTTTTCTCAGATGTGAACGGGATGCGCTTTTATATCAATAAAAGTCGGCCCGATCTGGAGTCCGTACTCGTTGCTGAGCTGATGAAGTGGTCGGAAACATTTGTCAGGATCCGGACTGATATCGACACGTTTTTTGATCCCGAAATCGTTACCTGTATTCCCTTGGATGCCAAGAGACACGCGCTCCCAACCGATCAGTGGTGCACCCTCTGTGGGGTGTGCTGCCAAATTGGCGGTTTGCCGCCAGAGCCACCACCTGGAATCCGGTATCCAGATCACTGGCATATTTATCTGGCCGGTGGGGCGGTGGACAACCAGCAACTGTGCCCTTTTCTGTTCCAGTACTTTGGTGAACCTCTTTTTTTCTGTGGAATCCACCATATCAAGCCGATGAGCTGCAGATATTTCGGTGAAGAGGACTGCCGTCGACGTCTTTCTGAAAGAGGTTTGCACCAACATCAGACCCCAGGCTCATGAAAGACTTTTCGTTCGTTCACACTGCCGACTTGCACCTGGACAGCCCTTTCAGTGGACTGCGACAGGTAGACGGTGAGGTGGCTGCTCTTCTTAAAGATGCCACATTCAAGGCCTTTGACCAAGTGGTGGATCTAGCCCTGAGCAACAAAGTCGATTTCCTACTGGTGGCCGGTGATGTCTACGATTCGTCTGAGCGCAGTTTGCGCGCCCAGTTGAGATTTGCCGACGGGCTGAAGAAACTCGCTGACGCCGGAATCCGATCATTTGTCTGCCACGGCAACCATGATCCCATGGACGGGTGGTCCGCCTCCCTGCAATGGCCGAACGAAGTGCACGTTTTCGGCCCCCAACTGGAATCTGTATCCCTGGCCCTAGGAGGCGGTAATGTTGTTCGTATCCACGGGGTCAGTTACCCGCATTCCCGGATAGACGAGTCCTTTGGCAAGGGTTTCGAGCGGGAAGGGTCGGAGCCTTTCCAGGTCGGCCTCTTTCACTGCAGCGTCGGGAGCGATCCGGCTCACGAGACTTATGCGCCCAGGACCTTGGAAGAGTTGGTGGCTGCAGATCTGGACTATTGGGCTCTGGGCCATGTCCATAGCCACAAGGTGCTGAAGAATAGTCATCCCCTTATTGCCTACCCCGGCACTCCTCAAGGGCGGCACATCCGTGAACTGGGGCCGCGGGGCTGCTTGCTTGTTCGCGTTAACGGCAACAGGGAAGTCTCCGTCAGGTTTGAGCCGGTTGATGCAGCGCGCTGGTTTTCTCATGAACTCCGCATCGATGACCTTGAGACTGAAGGGGAATTGGTAGAGGCGTTGGAGCGGCTTTGTGAGAAAACCCGTAATGAAGCTCGAGAAAGGGTGGCGATCCTCAGAGTCACCCTGTCCGGTCGAGGCCACTTGCATTCAGCTTTGCGCCGACCCCAGGTGGTGGAGGGTCTGACCGACCGCTCACGCGAGATAGGCCTAGAGTCCGCGCCACCGGTCTGGATTGAGCGGGTCTTGGTGAATACCCGTACTGCCATCGATCTGGATTCCAGGAGACAGTCTGCTGATTTTCTCGGCGAGGTGTTGCGGATCATAGAATCCTCTCGCCGGGAGCCGGAGCAGCTGCACGAGTTAATCAGTCAGCTTTACGAGGATCGGCGAGGACGGAGTTTTTTGGAAGCTTCCACTGAAAGCGATCTTTTGGGAGTTCTGGATGAGGTCGAAAGCTTGTGTCTGGACGAACTGGTGCAAGAGGAGTCTTCGTGAGACTTGCGGACCTACATATTGACGGTTTCGGCATCTTTCGTGATTTGAACATCAGCGGGCTGTCACCCGGATTGAATGTCATCTTGGGTGATAATGAATCTGGTAAGACGACATTGCTGGCCTTTCTCCGAGCGATTCTCTTCGGCTTCCCTCCGGGTCAGCGGCGGGAAAATATCTACCCACCTCTGGCAGGCGGGCGCCATGGCGGTCACCTGACCCTGGTGAGCACGGAAGGGGAGGAGTATGTGGTCGCCCGTTACCATGGCCGCAAGAGGGGATTGGTGACGGTTACGCTTCCTGACGGTAGTCAGGGAGACGAAGAGGTTGTGCGTCAGCTCACCGGCGCCGCCACAGAGGACCTCTTTCGTTCGGTCTTTGCTTTCAGCCTTGGAGAATTACAGCACTTTGACTCCCTTAACAAGCAAGCAGTCAAAGCTGCGATTTACAGCGCTGGCACCGGCGTGGGTAAAGTTTCTCTAGCCCAGATAGAGAAAGGGCTCGAGACCTCCATCGGACGGATCTACAAACCCGGGGGAAAAAATCCGACCGTCAATGCTCTTTTTAGGGAGTTGCAGGGGATAGATCGTACAATCGGGGAGAAGGTAGCGGAAATAGACCGATACGATGAGTTGCGTGCCGAACTCGACCAAGTGGCTGCGCAGGTTGATCGCATCAAAGATCACCTTGGCGCGAGAAGGCATAGACTCGAACGGGTAAAGCTCCTGGAAGCAGCTTGGAAAGACTGGATAAGTCTATGCGGGATCCAGAAAGAACTTTTAGAACTTCCTGAAATCAAATTGTTCCCGCCCGACGGTGTCAACCGGCTGGAGAAACTCCAGGAGAGAAATCGACTTCTAGATATCCATGGGGGTGAGTTGGTCCGCAAGATCGAGCAGGTGGAGAAGGATCTGAACGGACTTGAAGTGCGGCCACAATGGCTGGCAGCCGGCGAGCAAATCCGTTTGTTGGAGCGAAGACTGGAGCGGTTTACTGCCACCAGTCAAGAGTTGATAGAAATCCGCCCCCGCCTGGAATATGAGCGAAGCTCCATGGAGAATGATCTCAAAGACTTGGGACCAGACTGGCAAATGGAGATGTTGGACCAGTTTGACGTCTCCTTAAGTGCCAGGGAAGAGATTCGCCGCTGTCAGGAAAGACTGGAGAGGGCTCGACAGGCCAAAGGCCAGGCAGAGAGCAGCGTGCTCCATGCCACCAGCGATTTGGAGCAGGCGAAGGTTAGGGGGTGGGAGGCAGAGAAGGCCATAAGCCAGATTCCAGAACCGGAGGAAAAGGATTCACGCGTTCTGTTGGAACGACGGCTAGGCCTGCGGTCCCTGGGCAAGCTGATCCAGACCGGACGAGATCGACACCGCGATCTGGAACACCTGAGAGAGCGTCAGGAGGACCTTCGGAAGCAAAAAGACGATTTGAGCCAGCAATTGGGAGAGATCGTGGCCGCACCTCTCTGGCCTGTAGCGGTGGTGGCCGTGTTGTCCGCGGTTGCCGGCGCGGTTGCCGGCTGGCATCGGGACTTGTTCACCGGCGGGGCAGTGGCTGCGCTTGGTTTGCTGCTAAGTCTGGCATTGCTCTGGTTTGCCCTGGAACTACGGAGGCGACCGGGGATTCAGAAGGATCGATTGAAGCAGCGGTTTTTCGACATCGGGGAAAGATTGGACTTTTTAGGTGCCAACGAAGCGCGGTTGCTGGCTGAGATCAGCGCCAACGGTCAAGAGGTAATCCGAGCGGCACAGGCATTAGGATTCACGGAACAGCCAAACTCGGAAGAGGTACAACAAGCCGAGGCTGAGGTAGAGGCGGAGCTGGAGAAGCTTCATCTTTGGCAGCCCGCAAAACAACGCTGCCAGGAGTCCAGGGAGGAAGCGGTACGATGCCGGAAGGAACTGGATCAGGCCGAGCACAATATGGCAGCCGTGCAAATGAAGCTGCACGAGTCGGAACAGCACTGGCTGACCTGGCTACGGAACGCAGGTATGGCCGAGAGCCTCTCTACCCAAAGCGCCCTCGATTTCATGGAACGGATTCGCTCCCTCCGCCAACAGGCCAGATCCATGGCGGAACTTGAAAAACGGCTAGAGGAATCGGAGAGATTAGCACAGGCATACCAACAAGAAGCAAAGTCGCTTGCCCGGCAGTTAGAAGTAAGAGACCGATTGACGGAGGATGCCGAGGCGGTGGTTCACATGTTGTTGGCGGAACTGGAGCGGGGAGAAGAGGATCAACGAAGGCATGACACTCTGGTGCGGCAGTTGGAGGAATACCAGGCAGAACAAAAGCAAAACGACATCTATCGG
>Ga0209536_100009240_pt1 | contig 14657 bp, 7 predicted proteins | sample DeeMarSeWOR28_12_FD_187461 | JGI IMG/M metagenome (GOLD analysis project Ga0209536, IMG submission 187461) | Marine sediment microbial communities from White Oak River estuary, North Carolina - WOR-2-8_12 (SPAdes) (version 2) | ecosystem: Environmental > Aquatic > Marine > Intertidal zone >...
CTGAACCCGGGTCTGACCGGCACCTGGTGGGGCGGCGCCGAGCGCGCGGGCGAAGGCTTCCTGCTGGAATTCGGTAGCTCCAACGATGCGCTGACTCTGTTCGCCTCGTTCTATACCTATGACGACATGGGCAACCAGGCCTGGTTGGTCGCATCACCGACGGCTGGGCTGGAAGACGGTTCCAATAGCGTCGATGTCACCGTGTACCAGGTGACGGGTCCGATGTGGGGTGCTGATTTCAATCCGGACGACAGGGTCACGACGACCTGGGGAACGGGCACGTTCACCTTCGATTCCTGCACCACCGGCAGCGTCGCCCTGGCGCCTGGAGACGATGCGCAGGCCGAGGGTTACACGGAGCTGAGCTATGCGCTGACGCGCGACTTGCTCGTCTCAGGTGTCGATTGCCCGACAGCCAACTGACCTGAAACCGGGTGTTCACAGAGGCCGCCCGCGGGCGGCCTCTTGATTTGGCGGCCGATGCCTCAGGCGCCCACTTCCCCTGGCGGTTGCAGGTTGCGCGGCAGATACCGCACCAGCAGCGCAAAATCGCCAATGGATTGTTCCTGGGCGCCCTCCGGCAGCGGAATGCGCACGACGTGACCGGAACCCGGAGCCGCGTCCACGCGGGTGCCGTCGCGGCCGATGAGGGTATCCAGCGAGAATGAGAGGTTACCCGAGGGTGTCACCAGTTCCATCCGGTCACCCATTTCGAATCGGTTGCGGACGTCGATGGTGAGCATGCCGCCGTCGAGGCCAACGACGTCGCCGACGAATTGCTGCAGGTCACTGCGCGAGGCCCCGCGCTCGTAATTCTGGTACTCGGCCGGTGGATGGCGTCGGTAGAAGCCCTCCGTGTAGCCGCGGTTGGCGAGGCCTTCCAGTTCTTCCATCATGCCCATGTCGAACGGCCGGCCGGCGGCCGCGTCGTCCACCGCGCGGCGGTAGACCTGGGTGGTGCGGGCGGTGTAATAAAACGTCTTGGTGCGTCCCTCGATCTTCAGCGAGTCGATGCCCATGTTCACCAGCTCATGCACGTGCTGCACGGCGCGCAGGTCTTTCGAGTTCATGATATAGGTGCCGTGCTCGTCCTCGAAGGCAGGCATCAGTTCGCCGGGGCGGGTTTCCTCTTCGAGCAGCACGACCGGCAATTCGTCCTGTCCGTGCCGGGTGGGGTCGCCATTCATTGTTCTGATCGGAATTATATCTCCGGTGCCGGTTTCCTGCGCTTCGTGCGCACTGTATTTCCAGCGGCAGGTATTGGTGCAGGCGCCCTGGTTGGAATCGCGGTGCGACAGGTAGCCGGACAGCAGGCAGCGGCCGGAGTAGGCGATGCACAGCGCACCGTGCACGAATACCTCCAATTCGATATCCGGGCACAATTCACGGATCTCGGCCACTTCCTGCAGCGACAGTTCGCGGGACAGGATGATGCGGTTCAGGCCAATGCCCTGCCAGAACTTGACCGCCGCATAGTTGACCACGTTGGACTGCACCGACAGGTGGATGGGCAGGTCAGGCCAGCGCTCCCGCACCATCATGATCAATCCCGGGTCGGACATGATGAGGGCGTCGGGGCCCATTTCCACGATCGGCTCGAGGTCGGCCAGGTAGGTTTTTACCTTGTTGTTGTGCGGCGCCAGGTTACTGGCCAGGAAGAACCGCTTGCCGAGCGCGTGGGCCTCTTCGATGCCCTGTGCCAGCACCGGCTCCTTGCTGAACTCGTTGTTACGCACGCGCAGGCTGTAGCGCGGCTGGCCGGCATAGACGGCATCGGCGCCATAGGCATAGGCGTAGCGCATGTTTTTCAGGGTGCCGGCGGGCGACAGCAGTTCCGGTTTTCTCATGGCGTGGTCCGGGCGGGTTGGCCGACCATTGTAATCGCTTCGGGGCCGGCCAGCAGCGCTGAAGGACAGTTGAACAGGATCAAGGCGGGCTGAATCAGTCCCCCAAGCGAGGGCTTTTACCGGGGCACGGAGAGTATGTCAGGCGTGCAAATTCCGGGTCCGGGCTGTCCTGCTGCCCGATGGCGAGACTTGGCTTGCCGACCTGGTATGAGGACGAAAGCTAACCAACGGGTCTCGTTGAGCGGAATTCTGACGATGGGGTGCCTGGGCATGGCAGCCCGCCAATAGGGCTTGGCGGGCTGCCACTGTCTGTTAGAGGGCTTCACATAAGGCAACGTTGTCGGGGGCGGCGCGCACCAGTGGAATTTCACCCTGACCCGCGGACTCAATGTCATACGTCAGTGTCGCGCTGGTGCAGTCGTGCCACTTGATCGTGATGGTGCCGACCGACACCGGCGGTGGGACCACGGGTTCGGGAGAGTCGAACACCCCGCCCGAAGAAACGAAGACATCGAGCGTTGCGGTATCGCCTTCAAACGGTCCCTGCGCGGTCAGCCAGCGATGCCCCGGCTCACCCAGAATGGCAGTAACGTCTTCAGGCGGGCGCTCGACATCGAAGGTAAACCAGGCAAGGAACAACAAACCGGTCTCCTTGAATACGGCAACGAGGACACCCTGGCCATTGGTTTCCGGGTTGAACCAGGCGTCATTCATTCCGGCGTTGATGCTGAACTGACCACAGTCGCTGTCGCTGGCGTCGCGCTGGCCGTCGCCGTCGTTGTCCAGGCCGGTGGACCCGATCTGGCTTTCCGAACCATCGGCGTCGCACGAATTCTTGATGGTGGACGCCTCAAGGGAGTAGTTGTAGGGATTGAAGTCCTCTCCCACCGGAGTGGCGTCGCCCGAGTGGCAGCCGGAACAGGCTCCCTGGGAGACAGCTTCGTGCGTCTGCCGCAAGCCGGCGCCGCTGCCGCATTCCACCGGCGAGTCGTCGCCGACGCAGTTGCCCGTCACGTCTTCGTCCCGTCCGTGACAGCCGACGCAGCTCTTGCTGAAGGTGCCGTCGGCGGACTGATTCAGCAGCACATCGGCCGAAAAGTCGGACTGGTGGCAGCCCGTGCAGGTCACCCACTCCCCGTGCTTGGTCATAAGGTCGGTTCCCCAGCTGGCGCCGTCGTGGTTGGACTCATAGACGCCGCTGCGGAAGTCCCCATGGCAGGTATCGCAGCCCCCCCCGTAGTCGTCATAGGCCCAGGCCGTGCCGCAGCAGGCGAGAGTCAACCACAGGAATCCTTTGATCGGCGAAAGCGCATGGCGCGATGAATTGAACAGCATCAGAGACCTCCAATGGGTGGGTTTGATGGATACAAGCAAGTATTAAGCACTGCCGGGATTTGTGCAACACCACGCGGTTCCCTCGCGGCGGCGTTCCTGCCGCAGAACCGTGAGCGCTTGCCCGCGCACCGGCCGGCGCTCCCAAGCTCCAGCAGTCGACCGACCCCTTTGACGGCGCGAGGGCAAGTTGACGAAAGTCACAAAAAATCCAAAAAAAGGAATGAATGGGATTTGTTGCCGCTGCGCCGCGCGTATAGTATGCAACTGGAGAAGAAATCCGAAGAAATGCTCACGCACCAATGTCGAGGAACACGCAATGAACACGACGTCGAACTTCATGCCGAAACCCCGCATGGCCGCAGCCCTGTTGGGCTGCATTCTTGCGGTGATCCTGATGGGGATATCCGGCACGTTGCTCGCACAGCAACCGTACGTCGGCGCCGAATATTGCGCCCAGTGCCACCCGCTGGATCCCAGCGAAGCCGACAACTACGCCGACTGGCGCACTTCGGGCCACCGTTTCATCCTGCAGGAAGGCGTCGACGCCCAGCACCGCGCCCTGCCGTTGCCCGAGGGGATGAGCTGGGACGACATCAGCTTTGTCGTCGGCGGCCATTCGACCAAGGCGGTTTACCTCGACCCGACGGGCAAGATCATCACCAGCGTTTCGGACCGTGAAGGCAATCCGGTCGACGGCATGAACCAGTACAACCTGCTGACCGGCGAATGGTCGGACTTCCACCCGGGCGAGGACAAGTCCTACGACTGCGGCGGCTGCCACACGACCAATTACCGCGCCAGCGGCAGCATGCCCGGCCTGCCCGGCATCGAAGGCGCCTTCACCTTCCCCGGCGTGGAGTGCGAGGTCTGCCACGGCCCCGGCGGCACCATGGAAATCGATCATCGGGCCGAGGCGTGCGGCACCTGCCACAAGCACCCCGATACCGACGGCATCGAGGCCGTGAACGGCTTTATCCGGTCGGAAGGCCAGTACAGCGAATTCAAGGCGGGCGCGCATTCCGAACTGGCCTGCGTGAGTTGCCACAATCCGCACAAACCCGCCGCATTCGGCATCAAGAGGCAGTGCGAAGACTGCCACAGCGAGTTGGCCGCGGACTACGCAACCACCTTCAAAGGCGAGGCCGGGATCGAGTGCGAGGACTGCCACATGCCCTACGCGACCCTCTCCGCCCAACCGCTCGGGCCGCACAAAGGCGACAAGCGCACCCACATCTTCACCGTCGACACCCGCGCGGGCGTCAGCATGTTCACGGAAGACGGCAGCATGGTGAAACTGGACGCTAACGGCAAGGCTGCCGTCACGCTGGATTTCACCTGCCAGCGCTGCCACGGCGGCACGCCCGTCGAGACCCTGGCCAGGTTCGCGAAAGGCTTCCACGACAAGTAAGGGTCACGATTTGTCGAATTATCAGCGCCGCCCATTCGGGCGGCGTTTTTTTTCCTGTAGGAGCGGCTTTAGCCGCGATGAGAGGCTAGCTCGCTTCGAACCCGGCGCTGCCTGCGCGACGACACCCCCAATCGCGGCTAAAGCCGCTCCTGCGGTTCGAGGTACCGCTCAATCCCTCCTGGGGTCCGCCGGGAAATCCGCCGCCGTGCGGCCGGCCATCTTCTCGTAGACGTCCCAGCGCAGGTATGCGGCCTTCTGCGCGATGTCCATCAGGCGGTCCGCCTCTTCCTGGTTCTCGCGCGCCAGTGACCGGAAGCGCCCCTCGTGCTTGCGATACTCGACCAGCGGAATCGTGGGGCGCAGGCAGTCGAGCGTGAAGGGGATGCCGCCGGACTCGCGAATGACCGGGTTGTAACGGATCAGCGGCCAGTGCCCGGAGGCGACCGCGCGCTTCTGCTGCTGCATCCCCTCCGCCATGTCGATGCCGTGGGCGATGCAGTGCGAGTAAGCGATGATCAGCGAGGGGCCCGGATAGGCCTCGGCCTCGCGGAGCGCCTGCAGCGTCTGCTGCGGATTGGCGCCCATCGCGATGCGCGCCACGTAGACGTTGCCGTAGGCGATGGCCTGCTGGGCGACGTCCTTCTTGCCGATGGTTTTGCCGCCGGTGGCGAATTTCGCGACGGCGCCCAGCGGCGTGGACTTGGACATCTGGCCGCCGGTGTTCGAGTACACCTCGGTATCCATGATCAGGATGTTGATGTCCAGGCCGGACGCCAGCGCGTGGTCGAGGCCGCTGGAGCCGATGTCGTAGGCCCAGCCGTCGCCGCCGACGATCCAGACGGAGCGTCGCACCAGGTGGTCAGCCATTGACTGCAGGTGCCGGGAAGCCGGCGTGTCGATCAGCTTGAGCCGGTACTTGAGTTCGGCGACGCGATCGCGCTGGGCCTTTATTTGCGACTCCGTCTGCTGGGGGGCCAACAGGATGGCGTCGACGGACTCGTCGCCCAGTTCCCCCCGCAGATCGCCCAACCACTTCTCTGCCTGGCGGCGGTGGTGGTTGGCCGACAGGCGGAACCCCATGCCGAACTCGGCGTTGTCCTCGAACAGCGAATTGGACCAGGCCGGCCCGCGGCCGTCGGGGTCCTTCGACCAGGGCGTCGTGGGCAGGTTGCCCCCGTAGATGGACGAACATCCGGTGGCGTTGGCGACCAGCATGCGGTCGCCGAACAACTGCGTGATGATCTTCAGGTAGGGCGTCTCGCCGCAGCCGCTGCAGGCGCCCGAGAACTCGAACAGGGGCTGCAGGAACTGGACGCCGCGCACGTTGGAGAAATCGACCTCCGAGCGGTTGTTCCAGGGCAGCTTCTCGAACCACTCGAGATTCTCGCGCTGAACGTCCAGCACCGGCGCCTTGTCGGTCAGCCGCAGGGCGCGCACTTCGTTGCCGGCCTCGTCCTGGTCGCGGACCGGGCAGGCGTCCACGCAGAGGTTGCAGCCGGTGCAGTCGTCGGGGTAGACCTGCAGCACGTAGCGCATCTCGGGGAAGCCGCGCGCGCTGATCGGCATGGACTGGAATCCGGCCGGCGCGTCCTGCAGCTCGTCTTCGTGGCAGAACTTGGCGCGGATCGCGGAGTGCGGACAGACGAAGGAGCAGTTGCCGCACTGGATGCAGTGGTCTTCCAGCCACGCGGGGATGAACTGCGCAATGCTGCGCTTCTCCCACTGGCTGGTGCCGGTGGGATAGGTGCCGTCGACCGGCAGTTTCGAGACAGGCAGGGCGTCGCCGCGGCCGGCCATCATTTCGGCCGTTACGTCACGCACGAAGATCGGGGCGATCTTCGAGACCACCGGACGGTCGCCGATGCCGCTTGGCGCGGCTGCCTCGACCTCGACCTGGTGCAGGTGCGACAGCGCCTGGTCGACCGCCGCGAAGTTCTTCTCGACGATCGCGGCGCCCTTCTTGCTGTAGGTCTTCTCAATGGCCTTCTTGATCTCGGCGATGGCCTCGTCGGTATCCATGACGCCGGCCAGCTTGAAAAAGCAGACCTGCATGATGGTGTTGATGCGCCGGCCCATGCCGGTCTCCTGCGCCACCTTGTAGGCGTCGATGGCGAACAGCCGGACGTTCCTGTCCACGATCTGCCGCTGCAGCCGTTCCGGCAGCTTCCGCCACAGGTCTTCCGGCGGGTGCGGGCTGTTCAGCAGCAGGGTGGCGCCCTGCGCGGCGCGGGCCAGTATGTCGCTGCTGAAGACGAAGTCGAACTGGTGGCAGCCGATGAAGTTGGCGGACTGGAGCAGGTAGGGCGAGTCGATCGGCTGGGGTCCGAAGCGCAGGTGCGAAACGGTCTGGGCGCCCGATTTTTTCGAATCGTAGACGAAGTACGCCTGGCCGTAGCGCCCGTGCGCGGCGCCGATGATCTTGATGCTGTTCTTGTTCGCGCCCACGGTGCCGTCGGCGCCGAGGCCGTAGAACATGGCGCGCACCACGTTGTCTTTCTCGATGTCGAAAGAGTCGTCGATGTCCAGGCTGAGGTGGGTGATGTCGTCGTTGATGCCCACCGTGAACCGCCGCTTGGGTTCAGCGCTCTCGAGGTTGGCGAACACCGCCCGGACCATGGCCGGGGTGAACTCCTTGGACGACAGGCCGTAGCGGCCGCCGGCGACCAGCGGCATCCGCTCGATGGAGCCGGCGGACAGAGCCTGCGCCAGCGCCGTCATGATGTCCTGGTACATGGGCTCGCCATTGGCGCCGGGTTCCTTGGTGCGGTCGAGCACCGCGATGCGCTTCACGCTGGTCGGCAAAGCTGACAGCAGTGCGTCCGCCGGGAAGGGGCGATACAGGCGCACGACGATGCCGCCGTAGCGGCCTTCCCCGTGTTCGTTCAGCCACTCGACGGTCTGGCGCACCGTCGACGAGCCTGAGCCCATCGAAACGATGACGGACTCCGCCTCGGGATGGCCAAAGTAGTCAACCAGGTGGTATGCGCGCCCCGTTTCGGCCGCCAGCAGGTCCATCTTCTTCTGGACGATGCCGGGTACGGCCTCGTAGAAGGAGTTCACGCTCTCGCGCGCCTGGAAGTAGGTGTCCGGGTTCTGCGCGGTGCCGCGCATGACGGGCGCATCCGGGTTCAGCGCGCGCTGGTGATGGGCCAGGATCAGGTCGTGGTCGATCAGCCGCGCCAGCGTCTCTTCGCTCAGGCGAAATATCTTGTTGACCTCGTGGGAGGTGCGGAAGCCGTCGAAGAAGTGGATGAAGGGTATGCGGGCCTCCAGCGTCGCCGCGTGCGCCACCAGAGCCAAATCGTGCGCTTCCTGTACGCTGGCCGAGGCGAGCTGGGCGAAGCCGGTCGTCCGCGCGGCCATCACGTCCTGGTGGTCGCCGAAAATCGACAGGCCCTGCGCGGCCAGCGAGCGGGCCGCGACGTGGAACACCGTCGGCGTCAATTCCCCGGCGATCTTGTACATGTTGGGCAGCATCAGCATCAGGCCCTGGGAGGCGGTGAACGTCGTCGACAGGGCCCCCGCCTGCAGCGCTCCGTGCACGGCGCCGGCCGCGCCGCCCTCGTGCTGCATCTCGACCACGGTGGGGACGTGGCCCCACAGGTTCGGAATCTTGCCGGTGGCCCATTCATCCGCCAGTTCCGCCATCGTCGACGACGGCGTAATCGGGTAGATCGCGCAGACCTCGCTGAGGCGGTAGGCGACCCAGGCGGCGGCCTCGTTGCCGTCGAAACTGACCATCCCGGGGTCGGAATCCGGGACCTCCATCGTTTCCGCCTTGATGTTCGAGACCCTCATGCCGCCACCTCCGCGCCGACCATTTCCATCGCGTTGCAGGGGCACTGCAGCACGCAGGCCTGGCAACCGGTGCAGACCGCGTAGTTGATGTCGTACCCCTTGCCGCGGCCGAGCCGGACGATGGCGTCCTCGGGGCAGGCGCCGAAGCAGCCGTCGCACTCGAAGCAGTTGCCGCAGGAGTAGCAGCGGGCGGCTTCGAAGCGCGCTTCCTTCTGGCTGAGCCCGGCCGTGACTTCCCGGAAATCGCCGGTGCGGTGTTCCGGCGCCAGCGAGGTTTGCTGGCGCTGCTGCGCGTCCGTGTAGTAGCGCAGGTGCAGGTCTTCGAAGTGCACGCGGGGCTCCCGCGACGCCTTCTCGTAAGTAGCGCCGCGCAGCCAGGCGTCGATGTGCCGGGCGGCCTTCTTGCCATGCCCCGTGGCGATGGTCACGGTGCGGTCGGAAGGCACCATGTCGCCGCCGGCGAACACGCCTTCCGCTCCGGTCATCATGTTCGGGCCGACCTCGACCACGCCATCCCAGCCCATCGACACGCCCGGGATGCGCTCGATGACGCTGGTGTCGACATTCTGTCCCAGCGCCAACACCAGCGAGTCCGCCTCCAGCGTCTCGATCTCGCCGGTGGGTTGTGGCCGGCCGTTCTCGTCGACTTCCATGACCTCGACCTGGAAGGTCGTGCTGTCGATTTCGCGAATCGTGCGCAGCCAGTTGATCTTGATGCCTTCCGACTCCGCCTCGATGGCTTCGAATTCGTGCGCGGGCATGTGCTCGCGGTCGCGGCGGTAGATGATCATCGCCTCTTCCGCGCCGAGGCGTTTTGCGGTGCGGGCCGCGTCCATGGCGGTGTTGCCGCCGCCGTAGACCGCCACCCGGCGCCCCAGCTTGGGGGCTTCGCCTTTCTCGACCGAGGCCAGGTAGGTTACCGCGTCGAGGATGCGGCCCGAGTCGCGGGCCGGGATGTCCACGTGCTTGCCCACGTGGGCGCCTATGGCCATGAAGACGGCGTCGAACCCGCCTTCCGCCTTGGCGGCCATGACGTCCTCGACCTTGCTGTTCAGCGTGATCTTGACGCCCAGCTTTTCGATGCGCGCCACCTCGGCGTCGAGCACGTCGCGTGGCATGCGGTAGGCGGGGATGCCGAACCGCATCATGCCGCCGGCCATCGGCCCGGCTTCGCGGATTTCCACCGCGTGGCCCATCAGCGCCAGGTGCCAGGCCGCCGACAGGCCCGACGGCCCGGCGCCGATGACCAGGATCTTCCGGCCGCTGGGCTCCGCCTCGATCTCCGGCAGCCAGCCCTGCTCGATGGCCAGGTCGCCGAGGAAGCGCTCGACGGCGTGGATGCTGACGGCGTCGTCGACCTGGCGTCGATTGCAGGAGGACTCGCAGGGGTGGTAGCAGACCCGCCCGTGAATGGCCGGCAGGGGATTGTCCCGGGCCAGGATTCGCCAGGCCGCCTCGAATTCGCCGGCCTGCGCCTTGTCCAGCCAGCCCTGGATGTTTTCTCCGGCGGGGCAGGCGTGGTTACAGGGCGGGATCGAGTCGAGATAGACCGGGTGCTGAAGGCGGACCGGCCCGGTGCCGGTTTTCCGCCTGAGATCGGGCGGCAGCGTGATATCGGAGCGAGGTGTGGACATGGTCTGTGGGTATCCGGAGGTTTCGTAAAGGTTGGGAATCGTCAACAGGGTAATGTTTGTGTCATTACATGCCCAATTCCACATCAATTGCGAAGTTTAAGGGGTTTTTGTGTCCTTTGCGTGAGGCATGTCAATAAGCGGCAGCTTCAGCGGGGCCGCGGGAAAATCTGGAGCCCGTAGGGCGGCCCCTGTAAGATCAGGTTTTCCCGACACAAAGCGCCATCAGCAAGGCGCATCAAAGGGTGACCCATGAGCATGGAAAAGATTCAGGACTGGCTGCGCGAACACCGCATCACCGAGGTGGAATGCCTGGTGCCGGACATGACCGGCAAGGCGCGCGGCAAGTTCATTCCCGCGGACAAATTCATCAAGGAGGACAGCCGCCTGCCGGAGTCCATCCTGGTGCAAACGGTGACCGGCGACTACACCGACATCCACGATGAACTGGTCAACCCGATGGACACCGACATGTCCCTGACCCCCGACTCCAACACGATGCGGCTGGTGCCGTGGGTGGACGATCCGACCGGCCAGATCATCCACGACTGCTACACGCGTGAGGGCGAACCGCACCCGCTGTCGACGCGCAACGTCCTGAAACGGGTGCTGGCGCTGTACGAGGCCGAGGGCTGGAAACCGGTGGTCGCGCCCGAGGTGGAGTTCTACCTGGTACAGAAAAACATCGACCCCGACTACGAGCTCGAGCCGCCGGTGGGGCGCTCCGGCCGCCGCGAGGCCGGGCGGCAATCCTACAGCATCGACGCCGCCAACGAGTTCGATCCCATCATCGAGGACATGTACGATTTCTGCGAGGCGCAGCAACTGGACGTCGACACCCTGATACACGAGGACGGCCTGGCCCAGATGGAAATCAACTTCCTGCACGGCGACGCCCTGGACCTCGCCGACCAGGTTTTCGTGTTCAAGCGCACCATGCGGGAGACCGCCCTGCGTCACGGCATCTACGCGACCTTCATGGCGAAGCCGATGCAGCGCGAACCCGGCAGCGCGTTGCATATCCACCAGAGCGTCGTCGACGTGGTCACGGGCGAAAACATCTTCACCAACGCCGATGGAACGGAGCACGATCGCTTCCGGCACTTCATCGGAGGCCTGCAGAAATACACGCCCGGGGCGATCGCCTTTTACGCTCCCAGCGTCAATTCCTACCGCCGCTTCGCGCCCGACATTGCGGCGCCGATCAATATCCACTGGGGCTACGAGAACCGGACCACGGGCATTCGCGTACCGGACAGCAAGCCCCAGGCGCGGCGCGTGGAAAACCGCTTTCCCGGCGTCGACGCGAACCCCTACCTGGCGATCGCGGCTACGCTGGCCTGTGGTTATCTCGGGATGATGCAGAAGATCCAGCCCACGGAGCCGCATGGCGGCGATGCGTTTCTCGAGCACATCACGGTAGCGCGCAGCCTGGAGGCCGCCCTGACGCTGCTGGAACACTCCGAGGATCTGCAAGTGGCCATGGGGCACCGGTTCTGCCGGGCCTACTGTGCCGTCAAGCGCGAGGAATTCGAAGCCTTCAACAAGGTGATCTCGTCCTGGGAGCGCGAGTATCTGCTGTTGAACGTATAAATGAACGGGGGCTCCGGAATTCGGCCGGGGCTTCTTGCACCTGCGGTGCAAACCGCCCCGGCCGAATTGCCTCGCTAACTTGCAGCGAAAAGCGGGGTGAGGGTTCTGTAGGAGCGGCTTCAGCCGCGATCGCCCGGGTGTTGAAAAGAATCGCGGCTAAAGCCGCTCCTACAGCCGCTCCTACAGCCGCTCCTGCATGGACAAATAAAAGCCTGCGCGGGCTCAGGGGCGCTTTTTGCGGCGCGCCAGCTTCAGGGCCGTGAACAGGCCCTTTTCGCGGATGGTCTTGACCGCGATGCCTCGCGAGGTGATCTCGAAGAACTTCTCGCCATGGCGCTTCAGCTGTTCCTCGTCGAGGACTATGCCGAGGCCCGGGGCCTCCGGCACCGCGATCGTCCCGTTCGCATCGGGCAGGATGGGTTCCGCCAGCAGGCCGTCACGGACTTCCGGCACCCAGCCCGGCGGCTCGAGGGGATATTCCAGTGGATGGTTGCGGTCGCCGGCCGCGTACACGTGCAGGTTGACGATCAGCCCGATGCCGTTGGTCCAGGTGTGTGGCGCGAAGGTCAGGCCCCGCGCGCGGCAGGCCTGCATGACCCGCAGGGCGTCGCTGATGCCGCCGCCAAAGGTGGCGTCGGGCTGATAGACGTCGAGCGAGCCTTTTTCGAGCATCACCTGGAATTCGTGCCAGCCGCCGTTCAGTTCGCCGCCGGCGATCGGAACGCCTGAACGTCGGCGCAGTTCGGCCAGGTCGTCCCAGGCATACATGTCCAGAGGCTCTTCCAGCCAGGCGATGTCCTGCTCCGCACAGGCCCGTGCGAATTCAGTGGCCCGCTCCAGCGTCCACGTCGGCGCGTCGTCGATCAGCGCCACCCGCCAGCCCTGGTTGGCGTCGACGCCCAGTTCGATCCGGTCGCCGACGGCGCGCCGCACGGTTTCGATCTGCGCGATGTCCTCCTGCGGATCGAAACTGTGCACCCGCAGCTTGACCGCCCGGAAGCCCCGCTCCGCCAGGCCCAGGACTTCCTCGGCGCGGCGCCCCGGCTCGTGCACCTCGCCGGTGGAGGCGTAGACCGGAACGCGGCCGGCCGTCTCGCCGCCCAGCAACCGCCAGACCGGCTTGCCTTCCACCTGGCCCTTGATGTCCCAGAATGCGGCCTCCAGCCAGTAGTTGCGCCAGCCCAGGAAACTGGCCTCGCGGATGCGCTGGCGGCCGGTTTCGATGTCGGTGGGGTCCAGTCCGATCAGGTAGGGGCCCAGCAGGCTGCCGAGGCCTTCGCGCTCGCGCTCGAATGCGACGCCGGCGGCGAGGCCTTGCACCCCGTTGTCGGTGGTCAGCCGCGCCAGCGTGAAGCGGTTGGCGGTTTGCGGGTAGCCCGGGATCCAGGCCGGGTGGAAGGGCTTTGCCAGCGGGATGGCAACGTGGAAGAGCTCGATGCGGTCGATCTTCATGTGTTTCCTCGCCCGGCCCGGCACCCATCGCGGGCCGCGGTCACGGTTTAATCCGCGAGCCTGTAGCAGCCGTTCAGGGCATACACGTGTTCGCGCCAGACCTCGTCGAACTGTTCGGCGTCGGCTACCGGCGCCTGGATCAGTCCGAGTATCAGCGAGCGCTGCTCGGGGCTATTGCCCGGCTTGCCGTGCAGGCCCGTGGCGTAGGCGGAGAAATCGCGCACAAAGACGTCGAATATCTGGTTCAGGAGGTCCGGGCCGGTTTGATCCATCAGGGCTTTTTCGAGGATCAGGTGGCCGTAAACGACCAGGGTGAACAGCTCGCCCAGGCTCAGCATGTAGTCGATATCGCGGATCTGCTGCGGGTCCGGCCCCGCCTGCATCAGCAGGGTCCGCAAGCCTTCGATCTGTCTTTTGAAGACCTCGATGTTGGGCAGGTCGAACTGGCGGTAGGTGTTGTTGAAGTCGTGGAAGCGAATGTCGCCCAGGCCACGGGTGGGGCCCTGGTGAAACAGGAAGGTGTCGTCGGCCTGGTCGGCGCGCCGGGGGATGTCCGGGTAGTCCGCCGGGGCGAACAGGTAGTTCTTCATGAACTTGACGATCAGGGCCATGTTGACGTGGGCGGTGCCTTCCAGTTTCGGCAGCGAACGGATCTCCACGGCGGCGATCTCGAAGAAGGGCTCCGCCTCGAAACCCTTGGCGGCGATCACGTCCCACAGCGCGTCGATGACTTTCTCGCCCTCCATGGTCACTTTCATTTTCACGATCGGGTTGAACAGCAGGTAGCGGCGGTCCTCGGCGGACGCGCAGCGCAGGTAGTCCACGGCGCGGTAGGAAAAGAGTTTCATCGCCATCAGGCGGCAATAGGCATCGGTGAACAGGCGTTTGACCTGTGGGAAATCGGTCACCTGCTTGCCGTACAGCGTCCGCTGCGCCGCGTGGTTCATGGACTCGTAAAAGGCATGCGTGCACAGGCCGATCGAGCCGAAGCCCAGGTTGAACTTGCAGTAGTTGATGGTGTTGAGCATGTCGTCCCAGGCCTTCTGGCCGGTGCTCAGGATGTCGTCTTCGCTGATCGGGTAGTCGTGCAGGCGGAATTCGGCGACGTAGTTCTGCGCGTTGCAGGTGTTCTTCACGCACTCGTAGCTGTCGTGTTTCGAGTCGACCACGAAGAACACGTAGTCGCCCGTCTCCGAGTTCTTGCCGAAAACGGACACCAGCGCGGCCTCGTTGCCGTTGCCGATGTAGTACTTGCTGCCCCGTGCCAGGTAGCCACCGTCGGGCTGGGGCAGCAGGCGCATCTCGGAGGAGTAGATGTCGGCGCCGTGATCCTGCTCGGACAGGCCGAAGGCGAATACCTTGCCCTCTTTCAGCAACGCCGCGGCCCGGTGTTTCGCGGCCTCGTTGTCGCCGTTGAATATCGGACCGAGGCCCAGCATGGAAACCTGGAAGGTGTACCAGTAGGTAATGCCGTAAAAAGCCGCGATCTCGGCGAACTCGACGTTGCGAAACGTGTTCCAGAAGGCATTTTCGCCGTAACCCTGCGGCGTCATCAGCGTGGCGAGCACCTGCTCCGATTTCATGAACTCGACG